>Ga0316577_10000627_pt1 | contig 14656 bp, 12 predicted proteins | sample S5NA_FD_203073 | JGI IMG/M metagenome (GOLD analysis project Ga0316577, IMG submission 203073) | Rhizosphere microbial communities from salt marsh grasses in Alabama, United States - S5-7_050615r2r1 | ecosystem: Host-associated > Plants > Roots > Rhizosphere | place: USA: Alabama | collected... | reverse complement strand
GAACACCCAGTCCGGGGCGTGGCCAAAGGGTATTCACGCCATCACCCTGTTTGTAGAAGAACTGAACGCAGCCAGAGAGTTCTACCAGACAGTTTTCGGGCTGCCCGTGGTGTTTGAGGACGATGATTCCACGGTATTTAGATTCGGCGATACGCTGGTGAATCTACTCAGGACCACAGCCGCGCCAGAACTGATCGAACCGGCGACCGTGGCCAACCGCGAAGCAGGTCATCGCTCTGTGTTTACGATTGGCGTGGATGATGTGGATGCCATGTGCGCCCAACTGGTCGAGCGCGGGGTCACGCTTTTGAACGGTCCGATGGATCGACCCTGGGGCATTCGAACCGCCAGCTTTGTGGACCCAGGCGGCCACATCTGGGAGATTGCGAACTAGCCAGCGGGTTGTTCGGGGCTAGCACGGCACACACCTGGTCGCCGGCTGCTTGCGATTGGACAAGCGGCTATCTGCCGTACCGGCCCACCAGCTGGCCCGCGCCCAGAATGTGACCCTCCATCGCCCGGTCGAGATCTGCCCTGCTGGCACCAGCCTCGAGATCGAGAGTCGTATCCAGCGCATAGAGCCGGAAGGTGTACCGATGTGGGCCTCCCTTGGGTGGGCAAGGACCCCCGTAGCCGAGATTCCCCCAGCTATTCGAGCCGTGCTCGCCCAGCCCTGCTACAGCGGGTTCGGCCGGCACAACCTCTGGCAGCGAGCGAGCTTGAGCGGGGATATTGAACAGCACCCAGTGGACCCACGTGCCTACTGGCGCATCCACATCGTCAAAGATCAGGGCCAGGCTTTGCGTCCCTGTGGGTGGCTCCGACCAGCTCAGCGGAGGCGAGACATCGCTCCCATCGCAGGTATAGAGCTGAGGGATGGTCCCCTCGGCTTGAATGACGTCGCTCTCCAACCGTAACACGGGCAGCGAGTCATCCACAAGCGCAGGCTGAGCCCCACCGCAGGCGAGCAGGCCGGACAAGAGCGCCAGTATCCAGAGAATCGCCCACGCACGCTTTGCCATCTTTTACCTCCCGGCACATCACACACGCACGACCAGCATGCCGCGATGAGAGCTCAAGCCCCTCCGGCAACTATGAGAAGCATCCAGGGCACAGACGCCCCCACGGCGTCCGACCCACCTCGCCCCGCTCACTCGGTCTGGTACTTGTCCCGCAAGATCTCGGCAACCTGAGCGCTGATCCGTCCGCCGTCCTCGTCAAAGCGCTCCTCAAAGTTCTCGTTCCCGATCAGGGCGTTCAACGACTTGCGCGTTGCCGCGTCGTACTCGCCTGTCAGCGGCCCATCGTAATACCCGGCCCAGCGCAGGACGCGCTGCAACTCACGGGCCAGCTCGCCCTCGATGGGGACCATCTCGCCGGGCGCGGGCGGCTTGAAGTATAGATGGTGCAGGTCCACCAGGCCCTTCAGCCGTTCGATAGGGGCCGGATCGTCGTCGACCCGCAGGTCCAGGTAGCGGTCGTTATAGCCGCCATACCCGCCCCCGGCGCGCACCACCAGAACCGCGGCCGACTGCTGCCCGCGGCGGTCGCCACCACCCGCCTGGCCAGCCGCCAGCGCCGCCACCAGCCGATCGGCCAGCTCCCCTTGGGCGGCCTCGAATGTCCGGGCCATCGCCTCCACCGTAGCGCCGCTGACCAGGATATTGCCCTGGGCGGCATAGTGCGTGCCGGTGAGGCCGCCCGCCCATTCATGGCACTCCGTGCCGGTATAGGTTGCCGCCCGCCCAGCGGCATCGACCAGGCCCACCTGCCGGCGGGCGCGGCCCTCGTCGGCGCTGATGAGCCGGTCCAGGGCCTCCTCCGCGCTCAGACCCTGCTCCATCAGGGCCAGGCCCTCCGGCCCGAACGAGACATTGGCGTACGACTGGGTTGCCACAGCACCGGTGCCGGCCTTGGCCCAGGGAACCAGGGCGCCCACGCACAGGAACTTGGATTGTACCGCCACGCCCCATTCCTGCGCCTGGGGGTCGTAGCCGACTATCGAAAAGGTCGAGGGGTGAGTGTAATATTGCATTGTTGGCACTCCTTCCTAGAATCGCCTGAAAGCTGCTGGGATGGCACCTGGAACCCAATACTCCTTCTCAGACGTCTGGATTATATCGCAGATGCGCGCCCAGCGCAACCGACCATAGCGCAGACAGGTCAGAACAAAGCCGAACCCTGGGCGATCCTCGGGCTTGGCCCTCGAAGGGACCCTTGTTCTGCGGTGCCGGCCAAGCCGCGGCGAGGTACCGATCGTGGAAACGAGCAAGAGCTCCATTCCCGCGACTTTCGTGGAGCGGCGAGCAGGTTTGCGCGAGCCAGGCAACTGAGCTATAATCCGATGAGCAGAAAAAGCGCACGCTGAGTCGACGTTTACAACACTGGCTCCAGGCCATCCACCCAGAAGTGAAACTTGAGAACCCGGGCAGAGGTGATCGTCATCGGGGGAGGCATCCAGGGCATCAGCCCGGCCTATCACCTGGCAGAGCGGGGCCTGACCGACGTCTGTGTGCTAGAGATGGAGATGCCGGGCCGCGGCTCCTCGGGCAAGTCGGCCTCGGTGATCAGGCGAACATATTCCGCTTGGCCTTAATCGCGGCGCCGCTGGCTGGATCAGACTTCTGGAGGTTATTCACATGGAGAGCTCTCCTCGAAAAAGCACGCACAAACTGTACCGTTGGACGATTGCCCTACTTGTACTAGGCTGTGCTTTCTTGGCTGCGGGTCTCGTCATTCTCACTCGCGACAGTCCACTTGGACTGGTACTTGTCCACCTAGCCGTTTTCTCTTGGATCGTCGCCTTTGTCCATCGCTGGCGTCGGGTGAAGAGCTTCTTCATTCTCCTTGTTGCGTCCCTGGCCGGATTTCTCTTACTGGCTGTCCTGCAGAAAGTACTGTACGGCCTGGCTGAATCGGCTTCAGAGGTTGTGGTACTAGTCCAGGTGTTGGGGTATTTGGAGCTAGTGTTCTTCCTAATTGCAATATTCGTGTGTCCATCCGGTGTTCTAATTGGTGTGGTGGGTAGTGTTGTGTTGGCACTCTCGCGCTTTCGGAGAGCGAACATCTCTGACGAGCTGCCGTAGCCTGGCCATTCTGTTTGTGCTGGCGTTGATTGCGGTGCTGCTGGCTGGGCTCTTGTATGTGGTGCCGGCGAGACGGTAGTGTGGGAGGCCGAGGCGTGATGCTGACAGAGCCTCTTCCTCGGGAAACGGCTCTGTCAGATACAAAAGTCTTACGGGTTAGCATGGGCAGCCAAAGACCAGGCGACTCATCCCGGTTCGCGGTTCCCGTGGTACGCCCGGCTACTCATGCGGGTGCCCTCTGGGCGCTGCTGCATCGCCGCCTACAACCAGCCGCGAAGGTTCGTCGACATTTTTACATCAGAAGCCGCCAGAAGGGCCGCCAGTTCCGCAGCAAGCTCAGGGGTCGATTCGATCAGGCTGTAGGATTCATTCGGATCCGTGTGGAGATCAAAGAGGAACGGGCCCTGCCTCAAGGGCCAAAACGCGGCGTTGTCGGTCGTGTACCGCCGGTAGTACTTCCAATGCAGGTGGCGGAGGGCCACTAGCTTTCGCGTATCATAGAAGAGCAATGTGTCATGCGGAGACGCCGATTTCCTGGTCAGAACGGGCATGATGTCCTTCCCATCGATGATCCGATCTTGTGGGAGGGGGACACCCGCGAGTTGCAGGCAGGTTGGGAAAAGGTCGAAATTCATACTCATCTCGGACGTGTTCGTGCCAGGCGGGATGACGCCGCGCCACGTGGCAATGAATGGCACGCGAAAGCCACCCTCAAACGTCAGGAGCTTTCTGCCCCGCGCATAGCCAGGGTTGCCTTGCCACCAGGGGCCGTTGTCACTGGAAAAGATTGTCAGTGTCTTGCCTGCCAGTCCCAGCCGGTCGAGGGTATCGAGGATCTGGCCCACGCTCCAGTCCAGCTCTTGAACGGCATCACCGTACAAACCGGCCACTGACTGGCCTCGGAAATCTCCGGAAGCGTGTATCGGTATGTGGGGCATTGCGTGGGCCAAGTATAGGAAAAACGGCTCATCTTTGTGAGACTGCATGAACTCTTGCGCTGCGCGGGTGAAATTCAGCGTCAAGACGTCCTGATCTGCAGGCGCTTCGACGGCAATCTCGCGGTCTCGGTATAGGGCGTAGGGTTGATCGTCATTGCTCCAGAGCGCCCCATAGAACGATTCGAAGCCTCTATCGTTGGGAAGATGCCCGGGTTTGGCGCCCAGGTGCCATTTCCCCACCAAACCGGTGCGGTACCCCCTGCGCAGTAGCACCTCGGACAGAAGCACTTCATCCTGGGGAATGCCCGTCACTCCATAGGAATAGCGACCCAAGACGTCCATGACGAGGTTCATCGCATCGCGGGTGGATAGCAAGGGAGTGGTCATGAGGGACCGAACGGGATACCGGCCGGTCAACAGCCCGGCCCGAGACGGCGTGCACACCGATGCTGTGGCATAGAAGCTGGTCAGGCAGACACCCTGGGAGGCCATCCGCTCCAGATTTGGGGTGTCGAGTGCTGGCGAATCCAGGTCGCCGTAGCCTAGATCGTCGACAAGAATGATCAGGATATTCGGCAGCATCTCAGGCTTGGGGCTGGGCTGGATGCTATCGAGGTATGCCTTGGCCCCAGCGGGCTGGAAATTCCTCCCCAGGTGGTTATGGACCTGCCGGTAGGCGAGGCCCCCTGCGACCAGAGCCCCACCCACGATAGCAGTGTGCTTCAGAAATGTGCGACGGCTTACGTTGGCAGTTCTCTGCTCGCCCATTATCTCCCCCCATCCGCGGCGTGTGCGCATCCATGACACCGGCTGTACCTCTATTATAGCCGTGCGCGGGCTGGGAGGCAAGCCTGCGATTCCCAGGCAGACGGGCTACGCATGTCCGAAGAACGGAAAGCGTCTGTGCAGCATCGTGACGCTCACCGTGCAGGTCAGTGCTGCCAAACCGAGATTCCGAGAGAGGAGTTGTCACCTGGCGTGGGTTCAGTTATGATGGGATTCGCACTGCACCGTAGGAAACAGATTGACCATCACGGCCAGGAGACCATCAATTAGCCGGCTTCTGATGTGATTCGCGTGGTCTTCTTACCGGAGATGGTCCAATAGCTATTGGCAGTCGCAAACGATGGATGAATGTGGCTAATAATGGCATCGGTTGCAGCCAAGACGATCTGGTTATTGGCCTTCGAAACAGCTCTTGAGAAGGTCTCGCCATTCTTCCAGTTCACAAGTGCTGCGGGTATGCCATACGCCCCATTTGCATAGACATCCTTGGCACCACAGGCAACCCTGAATCCAGCCGCAACTAGATCATCCGCCACAGTTTCTCCCCAGCAACACGTACTGAAGCATGCGCGCAACTCCGCTCCGAGGTTCATTGCCCCGAGTCTCTGTCGAATGGATCCTCCCACACCGCCTGTCAGCACCCTATCACGGAAGTGGATACCGTCTCTCCGCCCATGGAGCATCAAGACGGCATCGACTGCTCCGATTCCTGCACTGCCGGCCAAATCCGCCAGGGAGCTCATGAACTTGGTAGAGGTTGCATCGGCGCCGGTAAGGGATGCGACATGTTTGTAGTCGTTTTCGAGAAGTCCTAGGACAGTCCACGGGCCCAGGCTCTCGAGCAGTTTGTACAACTCCTTGAACTGCGATAGGCCTTCGTCGACCAAGTCAGAGACTACCAACAGCGCTCGTTGGTCCTTTTCGACAATTCCGTCCATGAAGGTCGCCGTGGCTTTGTACCTGATGAATGGTTGGGACCCACCACCAAACCACCAGTACACCTCTGCTTGCTTTCCCTTTCCGGTTGTACCGTGCCCCGGCAGCTTCTTGACGCGAACACCTGGCCTGTACTTCCCTGCCAAGACCTTCGCATTGAAACCTGCGAACTGGTATCCCTCTGGGATGTCAAACGTGAAGGTGTCGTCATTCTTGCCAGCCATTCCGAGCAGACCATCATGCTGCCTGACCCACGACCTCGTTTGTGTTGCCACTTCCATACTCCCTTCTTCTGTCGAGTTCCTGTTCAACTGCCAGACTCCATGCTGCATTTGGTCGCCAGCCTCATTTCTCCCCACTCGTCGAGGTCATGGCTCGATGGTTGATGGACATTGTAGACTCACCACACCTCCCATAGAATGCGAACGCCGGCGGTTGAGTCTGGATGCAGGTGGAACACCTCAGCGCCCGGACCTAGCAGGAAGCAGTTCCACAGGCGTGGGTAGGAGGAGGTCGAACACTGGTATGCGGTGTCATAGCCAGATTCGGGGACGGTGGCCCAGCCCAGACGTTCGCGCACGTTGTCCTCATAGGGCCAATAGACATCACCGCGCCAGATGAGACCGAAACCGCTAACCGGCTCATAGAGACCGGGCGGCGGATCCTCGCCAATGCGATTGTCCTCTGAGGCACCGGGCTTGAGGTCCAAGCCCACGGTGCGCTGCACCACCTGAAAGCCCTGCTCGTCGGGCTCAGCGTAAAAGACGTAGAACTCGTCGGTCTCCTCGACCCAGACCATCAGTCCCCGCTCAAAGCGCTGTGAGGCAGCATACGATGTTAGGGCCTCCTCCACTGGACAGCGCAGCGGCGGGTTAGTGAAGAACCACGGGCGCAGGTTCTGGCACTGGGGGTGAAGCTCAACGGTCCTCAGGGCGGTCGCCTCATCCGCGGAGACCCGCAAGGCAAAGCCGATGTAGGTCAGGGCCTGCTCGTCGACGACAAAATCCTGTTCGCCAGTCAGCGGTACGTCCTGGCAGCTCGTGGGGCCGGGCCCGATCAGCGGGCACAGCTCGGCCCGCTGGCCAGTAGCTTCCCAAACGAGATGCACTACGTCGCCCAGATTCTCAGTCATGGTTGGGTTAGCGGTAAAGGACAGGACAAGGGGCGCTGGGGTTGGAGTGGTTGACGGGGGCGTTGCGGTTGGCGAGGGCGCTTCGGTCGGCAGTTCGGCCGGTGGCGTCGTAGGCTGGGGTCGCTCAGTAGCCGGCTCGGTGGGCGATACCACCGTAGCCGTCTTGTTGCGCGGCAGGCTGGCAGTCCGCGTGGGCGTCACGAGTTCGGCATCAGCCGACGTCGTGGGTGAAGGTGGGATTGTGGTGGGCGGCGGCTTGGACACACTGGTCGGTGTGTTGCCACAAGCAGCGAGCAGGGCCAGCATGACCACTACAGGCCAGATGGTACGCACTTGCGACATGACGCGCTCCTTTCGCCAGGGAGGCACCTTGTTGCCGGGGTCATTATAGGCCAGAAGCCCCGTGGCGTCAAGAGTCGGGAAGTCTACTCTAGGGTTCTGTCAAAGTAACGGGCTGTGCGTCCTGCTCGTCGCGGAGGATCGTGCGCGATCAGAGAGCGCGTGCGATCTTTGCCTTCCGACGCAGAAGGCTCGGAATCTGGCGATGGCTTGGGCAGTCACCGGTTCAGGCCTCCTGTACGGCATGGGTGGAGGGCCGGGGACATCCCCCCGGCCCTCCGGGTTCGATGCAGCGGAGGTCTCGCCGCGGTCCCGGGCCTCGTGTCTAGGGGTAGTCGGATCGAGCGCGCAGGATCAGGTCGACCATGTCCTGCCCGCCGCTGGCGTTGTTGCCGTGCGAACTCTGGACGGCGACGGCGTACGGTCCTGGAGCCCACCAGCCGAAGAAGGGGCCTCCCGACTGCCCTCCCTCGACGTCGCCCCGATGGGCCATCGATTCGTGCGAGTCGGCCTCCCACCAGACGCCGTCGAGTGAGATGTTGCCCTCGAAGGTCGGCCGGTTGCCAAAGGTGAGGCCGCTCGGGTAGCCGACGTGCGACCAGTAGCCCGTACCATCCCAGGAATCGGTGTAGCCCTTGGCGCCCATCCAGCCCGTCCAATCGCCCTGGCGCCAGTCGAGCACGCAGCAGACATAGTCGTACATACCCTCATACCAATCGATGGTGGGTCCGGTGACTTTGTGCTTGAAGTATGTGCGGACGGCCCAGGCTCTCCCGAACGGCTCGCTGGGGGAGAAGAATCCAGGCCGGAAGCGCACCCAGCCGGCGGTGCCATCGGCATTCCATTGGATGACGTGGCTCACGGTGAGGAGGTGCCGGGGCCCGACCATCACCCCGCTGCCATAGCCCATGGGTGTGTCCACGCGACCGCAGCACCCCCACGGATAGGAGGTATCGGAAAAAACGCGGCGGTCGTCGGGGGCGAAAACGGTGCTCGCGGGGTTGCCCAGCTTTCCCTCCTGGCGCGGCACCCGCAGCCGCGTCGGCAGTCGGGCCGGGATCGGCGCAAAGTCGAGGTGCTCGGGCACGTAGCTCTCGGTGACCAGCGGCTTGGAGAAGTGGTCTGAGCGCGGGCCGAGCGTTGGGACCTCCATCGTCTTGCAGGCCGGCGGGAAGGCGTGCTTGCCGACGTCGAAGTTGGCTATCTTGAGCACCGGCTGGCCCTCCTCGTCCAGACCCACGTCGAGCTCGGCTGCCCCCTGCGTGGGCAGTAGCATACGCTGATGGAGCTCGGCGGCATCCAGCCTCCGGGTGGCGGGGCGGGCGGGGAGCTCCTCGGGCACCTCCTTGAAGGGAATGGGGGGCCGCTGATCGGCAAAGGTCAGATTTTTCTCGATGGTTACTTTCACGATCGATCTCCTTTCTTCTGTCCTGACCCGGCGTTCCCCGCCGGGTGGATCGGCTTGCCGTCACAGGATCTCGGATGCCGGTCGATCACCCCCTTTTTCTCTTCAGCTGCCGCCCTCGACGGCACGGCAGATCGGGCTGGCAGGGCGTTCGTGGCAAGGAAGGGTGGCAGACAGGCCAGCTGGAAGAGGGACCGGTCGGTGGGACTGGTGGTCGCGGACGCCGGCCCTCCCCGACAACGTTCCGGACTCGGCGTCGGGTTCGCGCCTTGCAGAACACCCGGATGGCTGTGCTGGCCGGACATTCTCATTGGTTGCAGGAGTCGCATGCTTACTGGGCAATTACCCAAAGGGGATACTGCCTTTGAATGGCTGATCGTCGAACCGATGCGTTGCTCGGCCAGGACAGCCTACGATCGATCCATACGTTGCTCCTTTCGCCTCACCTGAACCTGACCGCCTGGCGCATCGTACTGTCCGCCTTGCTGTGTGCAGATGAAATCGTCTGGGTCACCTACCAGCAGGACACGCGACCGGTTGTCATTCGGGTTGACCAGCTGACCCCTCAGCAGATGGCGTTGGTCGGTCAAGACAAGCATTACGATGTGAGTTGCGATGGAGTTGCACTGCCGACGGAATGGGATTGCGAACCGCGATGAAAGCAGGCCTCTTCGCGACACCCAAGGACAATGCGGGGTGCGATGAGGATGTCACTGACAGAGGCTAAGGCAACCACACACCACGACCAATGCGGATCGCGGTCAACTTGACTTCTGTGTAGCAAGGCGCGCTCTCACGGGTGATCCTGTGTGGCTGCATCTGGACTTGAGCTGCAATCTTCTATAGATTGTATCAGAGGCCACTCACCAGCAGAGTCACCACTGGAGTCACCATCGGACTCAAACATAAAGTCTTGGGTTGTCTGGGCCGGATAATCCCCTCCGTCAGAGGTTTGCCAAGAACCCTCGCCCTCCGCCCATTGCGAAGTTTGTGACAAATGGCCCGTTGTACTCCTTCACTCAACCTGCACGACTCGCTGGCCTTCTATGCCGGAGGTTGACCTGACGGCCGTGTTGTGAGCAGCGATCCGGTGCGGAATTGACCTTTCGATTCCATTCAAAGGCAAGTTTTCGGGGACTGCTGTGCCCATTGATCAGCTGCAGCACCTCACCAGCTCGCTGTACTAGCCAAACAAGCCGTGGACCTAGCGAGAAGAACCGCGTAAGACACGGGGCAGCAGCCCGAACACCTGAAGAGCATCCGGCAGGCAACAACAGAGGGCCAGCCAGGTGGGATGCTGGCCCTCAGATCTACTGCACCTGGAAGCTCACAAGCGCCTATTGAAGCAGGGCTTCTACTAGCTGTCCCACTTGGCCCACCGTCTCAACCGGGTGCACTCTAAAGCGCACAAAGGGGACGTATTGTTGCAGCGCTACGGCGATTTCCAGCTCGGTTCCTTCGTGGATCACATATCCCCGGTGCTCCCCAACAAACGCGCCCCAGTCCTTGGCTGTACCTTCCTCTAGGTCCCGATTGACCAGCGCCATGAGCATTTGCCACCCAGACCCTCGCTCTTTAGGATCAACAGGTATCTTGCTCTCGTCCAATTCCCAAAGCACAAGCCACTTTCCCATTGCATTCACTCCTTTCATCTTAACCTATCGGGCTGAAGCATGACACGCCAAGCTCTTTGGACTACGAAAGGCCTGGCCCGGGATTGTGCATACGACCACCCCCTTTTCGAGAAACAAAGACGCCGAAAGCGAATCTCTGGACAGGTACCAGAGTTACTTTCGGCGCCGCCTGGAAAGCTCTTGCTATTCCGCCGCTGCAATGGGAGAACTTTTTCTGCTATCCCTCTTATTATACCATGCGTGTCAAGGTCCTCGCTGTGTTCCCTCCTTCGCGCCTGGTGAGAGAGCAGACTGCTGGGCAGATCAAAAGGAGGATTGCCCTTTTGATCTCTTTCCGATATAATGGTAGTAGAGCAAAGCCCTGTGCCACGCTGCGCCACCGAATGGCACGTGTTCAGCCGACCCATTGCGAGGGGATAGGAGGCAACAGAATTGTGACCACACAACGACGAGATCATCTGGGCAGAAGCCGGGTTGTCATCACCGGGATGGGGGCACTGACACCGCTCGGACTGAACGTGGAAGACACCTGGCAGGGCTTGCTAGCGGGTAGATCAGGTATCGACCGCATCACGATGGTCGATCTGAGCGAGTGCACGTGCCAGATTGGCGGTGAGGTGAGGGGGTTCAACGCGCGCGACTATCTTGACTCCAAAGTTGCGCGCCGGATGACACGCTTCAGCCAACTGGCCACGGTTTCGGCCCAGATGGCGCTGGAGGACGCTGCCCTGACCTTGACTGCTGAAGAGAAAGAAGACGCAGGCGTGGTGATCGGCACAGCCATCGGCGGTGCCTTCGTCGAGACAGAGGCAGTGATTCCGCAACTGAAGACCCATGGCTTCCGGCGTATCTCACCGTTCCACCTGATCGCGGCCCCTCCGAACATGGCATCTTTCCATATCGCCGAGACCACCGGTTTCCGGGGCTACAACAGCACGGTAGTCACAGCCTGCGCGGCTGGGGCCCAGGCGATGGGAGACGCGGCCGAGCTGATCCGCCATGGGCGCGCCGAAGTTCTGCTGTCTGGCGGTAGCGAGGCTACTCTGTCCAGCATGCCCTTTGCCAGCTTTGCAGTCATGAAGGCACTCTCAACACGCAACGATGAGCCGAGCGCCGCCTCCCGTCCTTTTGATGCTGGCCGCGACGGTTTCGTGATGAGTGAGGGAGCCGCGGTCTTTGTACTCGAGCGCCTAGAGCATGCGCTCACCCGAGGAGCCAGGATCTATGCAGAGGTTGTCGGCTGTGCAGCCAACTCAGATGGCTATCACGCCATTGCACCCAATCCGGAACCCACGGGCGCCATCAAGGCCATGCGTCAGGCCCTAGCTGATGCTGGGCTGGGACCGGAGGCGGTCGACACGATCAATGCCCACGGTACATCCACCCCACTGGGGGACGTAGCGGAGACGAAGGCAATCAAGGCAGTCTTTGGCGATGGCGCCTACAACGTGCCGGTCTCGGCCAACAAGTCGATGTTTGGCCATGCCTTGGGCGCGGGTGGAGCACTGGAACTGCTTGCCTGCGTGCTGACCATTCGCGACAATCAGATCCCGCCGACGATCAACCTTGACCAGCCCGATCCAGAGTGTGACTTGGACTATGTGCCCCATCACGCCCGCGCGGCCCGAGTGGACGTGGTGCTAAAGAACTCGTTTGGGATGGGCAGTCAGAACGCGTGTGTGGTGCTTCGGCGCTATCCGTGATGAGCTCGCTGGGATGAGCAGCCGAGAGCTAGCCAGAAGCCGGATGGGAATATTCGGTCAGGAAAGGCCAGCACTGGAATCATCGATTGCGCGATAGGGAACCGGTGAGCTCGCGCAGGCTGGAATGACGGTTGGAACCCAAATCTGCTAGGGTGGGAAGGGAGGATCCCATGCGCGTGCTACTGACACAGCCCGACCAGAACCGCAAGATGGGCTTGCAGCAGTTAGCCCGGGTCGAGCCCCTCGGCTTGGAAATGATCGCCGGCGCGCTCTGGAGCCGGCACGAGGTGGCCCTCCTGGACCTACGCCTGGAGCCCGACGGCCTGACCGACACCCTGGCCGCCTTCCAACCTCACTTTGTGGGGATTAGTGTCACCCTCACGATAGACGTCTACCGGGCGCTTGACATCGCCAGAGAGGCCAAGGCGGCGAATCCGCGGACCTTTGTCTTTGTCGGAGGGCATCACCCTTCACTGCGTCCGGAGGATTTCCACCACCCTGCCGTGGACGCCATTGTGGTAGGGGAGGGAGAGCTCACTGCATCCGAGTTGGTCGACACCCTGGCGGCAGAAGGCGACCTGGACCGGGTGCCCGGCCTAGTGCTCAATCAATCCCAGGGCCAGCGTTTCACCGGTCACCGGCCACTTCTCAAGGACCTGGATGCCCTGCCGTATCCCGCACGTGTGCTGAACCCGACCTGCCGGCAGGAGTACTATGCCATCGTGATCCGACCCATTGCCCTGGTGGAGACTACACGCGGCTGTCCGCATCGTTGTCGCTTCTGTTCTGTCTGGCCCTTCCACCGAGGTATGGTGCGGTACAAGAGCGCACAACGGGTGGTCAGAGAAGTAGAGGCTCTCGAGCAGCCCCACGTGCTGTTCACTGACGACAACTTCCTGACTGATGGAAAACGGGCCGGGGAGATCGCCCGCCTCATTCGGGAGCGGGGCATCGAGAAACGATACAGCCTTGAGGCCCGCAGCGATGACATTGTCCGAAACCCTGAGGTGATTGGCCAGTGGCGAGAAGTGGGTCTGGATCACGTCTTCATTGGCTTCGAGAGGCCTGACCAAAGTGGTCTGGACGCAGTCAACAAACAAAACTCGGTGAGGAGCAATGAAGAGGCCCTGGCCATCTTGCGATCGTGGGGTATTGAGCCTAACCCCTCCTTCATGGCAGATCCGAGCGATGGTCACGAGGATTTTGAGACCTTGCGTGCTTACGTGCGCCGGCTTGGGCTCAAGTTCCCCTTCTTCAGTGTGCTGACCCCGTTGCCTGGCTCACCCCTTTTCGCAGAGATGGAAGACTGCCTGACCACGGCGAACTACGAGTTCTTTGACCTGGCGCATGCCGTCACACCCACCCGTCTGCCACCGGCCGAGTTCTACCAGGAATTTGCCAGGCTGTGGAAGGGGGCATACCCCCCCTGGAAGATTGCGGTCTTCCGGCTCGCTATGGCTTTGCGGGACTTGCTATCGCGCAGAGGCGGAATTGCAGTTACACAGAGAGCACTGACCGACATTCATCAACATGGCGATGCCCGGGTCTATTTGCAGGATTGGGCCCAAGCTCCAGGCAGTGCCTCAACCCGCGCATACTGATTGCAGGTTTGTCCTGGCCAAGGATTCTCATCCGCAGACTGCACGGCCGTATGACGATCTCGTCCGGCTCTCAGTGGTAATCTTCAAGCAGATCTCCAAACATGGGCCGAAAAAAGAGGTCGCGCTGTCAAAGGGCCATGATGATTGCTTGATTTCCAGGCGATTCGCGACTATAATGGCTGCGAAATATACGTAAGGCGGAGCCATTGCAGGGGAAAGGAGTCACCGCAGTGCGTGACATCCCCGATTCCGACAAGCCTGGATTCGTGGCAGAGAAGCCGGAGCACTCGCACGCCTACCTGCTTGACAATCAGGCAAGCCGTTCTCTGCTGGACTCCTGATGGGAACAGCCCGGCCAGACAAGACAGCGATGAATGGCCAGGAGCTAGTGAGAAGGTATAGGGCCGGAGAACGGGACTCCTCTCAAGTCGACCTGCGCAGGGTCAACCTCAGCGGGGCCGAATGCACTAGGGCTAACCTGCGCGAGGCTAAGCTGTACGAGGCTGTAGTGGTCGACGGACACCTAGGCCAAGCCCATCATGCGGGATGTGCCTCTTGGGAACGGCTTAGCCCTGGTGGAGTCACTTATCCATCAGTAGTTCTCTTTGCTGTTTGATGATGAGCAATTTGGAGACAACCATGAAAGCAGTGGTGATTCAAGAGCCTGGAGCTGTTGCTGTACAAGACGTATCCATACCTGAACCCCTAGATGATGAGGTACAGATACAGGTCAAGGCTGCGGGAATCTGCGGTACAGATATTCACATCTTCCATGGCGAGTACTTGGGCGATTATCCAATCATACCTGGGCACGAATTTGCTGGAGTCGTTACCAGTGTGGGTAGGGGAGTCTCTCGTCACAAGATTGGTGATCGGGTAGCCGTCGAACCCAACATCGCCTGCAACAATTGCTATCCGTGCTTGCACAACCGCCAGAACTTCTGTGTCAACTGGGAGGGTGTAGGCGTGACGCGTCCCGGGGGTATGGCCGAGTATACCACGGCGCCTGAAGAGAATGTGTTCTCAATTGGTGAGCTTTCATTTGATTTGGGTGCGTTAGTCGAACCTCTGTCCTGTGTCTTGCATGGCGTGCAAA
>Ga0316577_10000626_pt1 | contig 14658 bp, 11 predicted proteins | sample S5NA_FD_203073 | JGI IMG/M metagenome (GOLD analysis project Ga0316577, IMG submission 203073) | Rhizosphere microbial communities from salt marsh grasses in Alabama, United States - S5-7_050615r2r1 | ecosystem: Host-associated > Plants > Roots > Rhizosphere | place: USA: Alabama | collected... | reverse complement strand
GTCAGCTGTATGTCAAAAATAAAAGCCGTTCACCCAGGGTAGCGGCGTGTAATCGACCATGCCTGGATGACCCTTTGTTTAAGTATCCCTCACCCCAAAGACGGCGAATTTGCGAAAGACAACCGTTTCGGTCTTTTGGGTTGCCGCTACGGCCTGTTTATTGCATGGTTTTCCGCTGATGTGCGGATGATGACCGCTGACCCCACCGGCGATCGGCTCGATCCTGGACCGGGGTCACCACCAGCTTCTATTCCGCTCGACCAACAGGGTCGCGCCGATAGATAGGCTGGACCGGTGCCCGACACAAGCAAGCGAGGCGGTAATTCATGACGGCTCACTTAAAGAGCCCCACCAAAGGGCCCAAGAGCCTTGCGGGGGTCTTCCAATTCTATCTTACCCTTGTCAGTTTGATCTCCTGTACCGCCATTGGTACGCTTTGGATTGTCCAGGAATATTTACAATTCAAAGAAGACGTCAGCGCCGTTCAGGAAGCATTCCTACAGTCCCAGCGTCAAGTGGTCAGGGCTGATGTCGAAAAAGTGGTTGAACACCTGCATTACCATGCACAGGATACATACGATGCTTACAAGAAAGAGGTCCGGAACGTGGTCACCCAGGCGCACAAAACGGCCACCAGCATCTATCAGCGCTACCGGGATATCGAAGCCTTGGCCACCATCCAAACTCGCATCACCGATGCCCTGGCACCGGTGCGATTCAATGGCGAGAATGGTTACTTGTTCATCGGCCGGATGGACGGGTATAAAATTCTCTTCCCCGATTTAGCATATCTCGATAATCCCGACCTTTCCGGTATCCAGGACATTGATGGCAACTTTGTCATTCAGGATATGATCAATATCGCCAAACAATACGGCGAGGGGTTCTACAGCCACAAGTGGAGCAAGCCGGGTCAGATTGCCAGCTCATACAATCGATTGACCTTCATTAAATATTTCGAACCCCTTGACTGGTTCATCGGTGCTGGTACCTATCTGGAGGATATTGAAGCACACATCCGGAGCGAGATGGCCAGCGCCATCGATGGGTATCTTTCCCAAGAACAGGGACGTGTCATCGCCCTGCTCAAGCGGTTCCATCCCCCGGTGGGTGACAAGCTGGGGGTGATTCAGCAATTCCCCGGCCATCCGGAGCTGAACGGAAAACTGATTTCAACCGGATCTGATGACGGACCCTTTCCCTGGGGAGCTCTGATGGAAGAACTTGGCGATAAGGGCGAAAGTCATCTAATCATTCAACAAGAAGCCCAGAACCGCAGCGGATACCGGCGGATCATGTTATTGGCCAAATTGATTCCTGACAGCGAGCTGGTGGTTGGGGTAGGGCACTTTCTGGGCGAATTGGACGCCCAGCTGGCCCAACGCCGGCAGCTGATGAAAGAGCGTGTTGGCCATACGATTTTAATAATGCTGCTGGTGCTCCTGGGCGTAATCGCCTTTATCGCCTTGGTGGGGCGCTATCTTTCCCGCAAGACCCAGGATGGATTTGATGCCTTTGCATCCTTGTACCGGGAAGCGGCTCAGCAATCTCGAAAACCCTTCATTGACCCGACGAGCTACTCTGAATTTCACACGCTTGCGATGGCCGCCGAGCAGATGATCAATCATCGCATCACTGCCGAAAAAGCCCTACGCAAAAGCAAAGCACACTATCAGAGCCTGATCCAAAGCACCGCCGAGGGATACTGGATGCTCGATACCCAATTTCGAATCATCGACGTTAATCCGGCTTTGTGTAACATGCTCGGCTATACCACTGACGAGGTTTTCGGCAAGTACCCCAACGATTTCGTCGACAAGCGCAACCAGCAGGTTTTCAACCATCAGATGGCCCGTGTCCCCAATACCCGCCACCGCCGTTATGAGATCACCCTGCGCCATAAAAACGGCAGCGACGTTTTCACCATCGTCAACGCGACAACGATTTTCGATGAATCAGCCTCGTTCCAGTACGCCTTTTCGCTTTTCACCGATATCACCAAACGTAAGCGGGCCGAAGAGGATCTGGAACGGTTGGCCACTGCCATCTATCACGCCTCCGAGTGCATCATCATCACCGACAAGAACGGTATCATCCAATACGTCAACCCGGCCTTTGAAAAGATCACCGGCTATAGCAAGCAGGATGCCATCGGACAATCCATGCGCTTGTTGAAGAGCGGCAAGCATGACGACACGTTTTACCAACAACTTTGGCGGACCATCACCGCTGGCGAGGTTTGGAGCGGGCGTCTGGTAAACCGCAAGAAGGACGGCACCCTCTTCCAGGAGGAGGGCTCCATCTCCCCGGTTCTGGATCGCAATGGTCGGGTCACCAACTTCGTGGCGGTTAAGCGGGATGTCACCGAAGAAACCAAGCTCGAAAGCCAATTGCGCCAAGCCCAGAAACTTGAGGCCATCGGAACTCTGGCCGGGGGCATCGCCCATGACTTTAACAATATTTTAGCGGCCATCATAGGATACAGCGAGCTGGCCCTGGCTGACTTGGGCCAGGAGCATCCCATCCGGGGCAATATCCAGCGGATCCTTCAAGCCGGCCGAAGGGCCGGTGAACTGGTCGGCCAAATCCTGGCCTTCAGCCGGCAGAGCGACACCGAGCGCAAACCGGTCCAGGTAAAGTTGATGGCAAAAGAGGCCCTCAAGTTGATCCGCGCCACACTGCCCGCCACCATCGAGATCCGGCAACATCTCCAAAGCGACAGCCTGGTGCTGGCCGATCCCACCCAGATCCACCAATTGATCATGAACCTGTGCACCAACGCCAACCATGCCATGGAGGCCAAAGGTGGAATTCTGGAATTGCGGCTAATGGATGTCGACCTGGATGAAATCTTCACCCTGAAGCACCCCGGCATGACGCCCGGCCGTTATCTGCACCTGAGCGTCAGTGATACCGGTTGCGGTATGTCGCAAACAGTCTTGGAGCGCATCTTCGACCCCTTTTTCACTACCAAACCCAAGGGCAAGGGCACCGGTATGGGGCTTTCGGTGCTGCATGGGATTGTCAAGAGCTCCCATGGAACCGTCACCGTGGAGAGTGAACCGGGACATGGCTCCACATTTCACCTTTACCTGCCCTTAATTGAAACCAAGCTGCAAGTCAAGGAGCCCCCCCCAGGCCCCATCCCTTGCGGATCGGAAAAGGTGCTCTTTGTGGATGACGAGATGGCCATCGTGGAGTTGAGCCGCTGCCAGCTCGAGAAGCTGGGCTACCAGGTCACGGTTCGCACCAGCAGTATCGAAGCGCTGGAGCTTTTCAAATCCCAACCCGACCGCTTTGACCTGGTCATTACCGACATGACCATGCCCAACCTGACCGGGGATAAGTTGGCCACCGAGATCATGGCCATCCGCCCTGCGATGCCCATTATCCTCTGCACCGGATTCAGTTCGGCCATCGACGAAGAAAAATCCCGCAAAATCGGCATTCGTGCATTTATTCATAAGCCCATCTTGACCCGCGAACTGGCCCTGGCCATCCGGCGCGCGCTGGCGGAAGAAACGACGCTGGCAACCGTTTGAGGCGGCTTTAAGGCTGTCGGCCGTTTGCGAGCGCTTTGTTCGCCCTGCGACCAAGGTACTGAGGTGTCAAGCGGTAATCTCCCGCCAGAAAACACGTCACCACCGCCGCGATGGTGTCATCGCTTTTCATAAGCATGTCCATTTGGCGGGTGTACTGCAACAGGCGTCCCAGCAGATCGAGCTTCTCTTCCACAACTGCTTGTTCGTACTTGAGCAGGCGGGCATCCACGCGGTCGCCCTGGACGTCGACGGTAAAATCGAGGGACTCCAGAATTTGGGCGATGGCCCGCGCCCGGCGATGGCGGCGCGCATCATCGGCCGCCCCGCCTTTAAAGGAAAAAGTAATATAATTCTTGTTCGCGGTGAGGCCGCAATAAGCATCCAAGATACTGTAGTGATAGCCCACCCGTGAGCTGAAGTTGAGGTATTTATCCGAAATAATGGCATAACTGCGCTCTCCGAAGCGATCCCCCACCGTGGGCGGTGCCAGCAGCTGTTGGCGCATGACCGACAGAAAACCAGACAGCTCGAAAGGCCGCCCTGCACAGTGCACCAAAGCGGGATGGGCCATCCCCCTGAGTAGTGCCTTGAGTGGCAAGGATGTGATGGCTTTCTGGGTGACTTTTTTCATCGTTTTGACCATGGCCACGTCCAACCCGCCACCCAGGTCGATCATATAAAGGTCGATGGGCAGCAGGGCGTCGAGCTTCACGGCGGCACCCCGCTCGTAGGAGAGATGATCGCTGAGCTGAAACATCTCCTGGTAGCACAGTTCATGGACCATCCGCATGATGTCGTGCAGGGTGCGGCAATTCTCGGCCCGAAAGGCAGGCGCCTTGGGGTCCGTCAGGTTCAACGGTACGATCTTGTCGGCGACTTTGCGCAAGGTTCGGTAAACAGGGGTATCATGGATTCCGGCCGTTGGTCGGCTCAAGTCGGCCAGCAGGGCTTCCACACGGCCTGCGTAGATGATTCCGGCATTGGCGTCGACGGTGACCACTTGCCCCTGTTCAAGAACGCGGGTGGCATGGGGTGCCCCCAGGATGGCCGGTACCTGAAACTCCCTGGCCAGAGAGGCCATGTGGCCGGTGACACTGCCCGACTGGGTGACGATGGCGCGCGCTTTGGGCATCACCATGACATAGCTGGGAGAGGAATGACGCGCCACCAGCACGGCGCCTTCGGGAAAAGCCAACAGGTCCTCGTCAGCGCGTACCTGATAGACCGGCCCCATACCCACGCCAGCGGAGGCCACCACCCCGGCATTGATCAGAACACGCTGGCCAGGCACACCGGCGCTACCCATCGCCGCAGCCTCTGGAAGTACGGCCGCCAGCCGCAGGGGCCGGCTTTGCAGTACCACCAGTTTGCCTCTGGAGTCCAGAGCCCATTCGATATCCTGGGGGCAACCGAAGTGTGCCGCCAGACGCACGGCATAATCGGCAAGGGTTTCCACCTGGTGCGCTGCCAGGCAAGGTTTCAGGATCAGGTCCGGAGGCACGCGAACTGCAGCGACGCCGGCATGGGGCTGCAGGATCAGTTGGGTCTCTTTGCGGGCTACGTGAGTCTGGATCACCCAACCCGAAGCGTCCCTGGTCACCCGAAAGCTGTCTGGGGTGACGACACCCTCCACCAAGTACGATCCCAGCCCCCAGATGCCATTGATAACCACCTCTGTGCAACGTCGATCCAGCGGGTCCTGGGAATAGGCGACGCCGCTGGCCTGGGCCGTCACCATCTCAAGACAGGCCACCCCCATGGCGATGTCGGCATCCCGGATGCCCTGGCTCAACCGGTACAGTATGGCCCGGTCTGTGTAGAGGCTGGCCGCGATCAGACGATAGGTATCGCCAATCTGGTGGTCCGGCACATTCAGCACTGATCGATACTGACCGGCGAAGCTCAGTTCGCTGTCTTCACCAATGGCGCTGCTGCGCATGGCCAGCGGAGGGAGAGCGCCGCCGTGGGCCCGTTTCTGCTGTCGGGTGCGCAGCCGGTCATGGGCCTCGGCCATGGCCTTTTTTAACTCCTCCGGCAAGCGTGCAGCTTGAAAACAGGCCTGGATGGCGGCACTGGCGCTGGCGATGGTAGCCATTTGCTGGGGATCCACGTGGCTGAGCTGCTTTTGAATCGCAGCATCCAGGCGGTTGTGCGCCACAAAAGCGTGAAAGGCACCGGTGGTGATGGCAAAACCATCGGGGACGGCGATTTCTAGCTGGTTGCGCACTTCACCCAGGTTGGCGCTTTTCCCGCCCACCCAGTCCACCATGCGACGGTTGATGCGATCGTAGGTAAGGACCAGATCCGGGGGCGGAGGATGTTCGCTGGTTCCCAGGTCGGCCTTGATGCGCTTTTCGATAGCGCCCAGGGCCAGCAACAGGGCGAGATATTTCTGGCCGGCGATGAAATTCAGGCACTGGACCATGCGCATGGTGTGCAACACGGCGCGCTCAGCCAACGTGCGGATCAGGGCCAGACCGATCATGCGACCGCTGGAAAGCTTTTCTTCAATCTCCGCGATGAGGTTCAACAGCTCATTGTTGGAAGCGAGAAGCTCCTGAAAGCTCGTGTATTTGGCCCGGAAAGCAACTGACTGATCCTGGACCTTGTCCAGCGGGTCCTCACTGTCGCCCTGTCGCCGAGACTTGAAGGATTGTAAGCGTTTTACCAGGCGCCTGAGTTGTTGGGTCATCCGAGTCCGCCCTTTTTTAAATTCAACACGTGTTTTTTGTTCTTGCAACTCTGTTCTGGCCCGCCGACGTGAGTCGTGCGGATCGATCTCAAGCCAATCTTCATCTGACCTCTTTCAAACCCCACCTCAACCCTTTACCCACTTGCTGGCAAAGCGCATGCCAATCCAGGGAGTTGGTTCCCTATTTTCATGGATCTGGCGAAGCAATTCCATCAGTAGTACCTGAAACGCCTTGTGGGTGATCTCTGCTGATTTCCAGCTAAGCGCCGGCCGGTTCAGTGAGCATGGCCGCACGTTGGGTTGCCCCCGAGGGTCCGCACGGATGTCGAAGTTTTTTACAGCATGTCAAGTGTGGCCTTGCCCGCTTGTTGGGCTATCCAGGTCCCGCTGCCTCTCCAGGCGGGTTTCGGGTTCGATTCAATCATTTGAAATTAAATGATATTTGATCTTGTATCCCGGACGACAGGTCTGCGGCCGCACCCGGCCGGCCAGGCCCCGTTCTATGACCGATCCGACCACTAAGCTATTGTATATAAAATACAAAATGATTCAAGTGGTTCCACTCCAGAACACCTCCGGGAGGTGGCATAGGTGTTGCTCTGGTAGATGCTGCCATTGGATTCTATTTAACGGAAGGGGGTGAACAACACGCATCTGGACCATTGTCAGCCTACATCGATCGATCTTCAACACAACCCCCGGCGCACCGATGCTGCCGGGGTATCTTCCAAGAGGAGCATAAGCCAATGAAGAGCGCCTACTACCGTCTCATGGTCCTGTTGACCCTGCCGCTGATGCTGATCCCGGAGCGCCTCTGGGCCAGCGGCGAGGCGGCCTCCAACCTTGTGGTGGTGGCCGACACCCGGCGCGTCACCGGGATCATGAAATACTTTTCGGACCTATACAACACCAATATCTGGCTCTTTGCCGTATGGGCCGTGGTTCTGACCGTTATCATGGGATGTACGCTGGGGTTTCTGATGGATTTTATCATGGAGCGCACCGGTTTGGACCTTAAATCGCGCAAGATCATCGAGCATTAGAAGGAGGAGAGGATTATGGATGCTTCTTGGCTCTACTTGTATATGCCCATCGCCGGCGTCAATATCTTCTGGCCCGGCCTGGTGCTGATCGGTTTTTCGGTGGGCGTCATCGGCGGATTTTTCGGAATGGGCGGGGCCTGGATGGTGACCCCGGGACTCAACATCCTCGGGTTTCCCATGGCCTTTGCCATCGGTACGGACATCGCCCACATCGCCGGCAAGTCCATGATCTCCACCATCCGGCACTCCAAATTCGGCAATGTGGACTACAAGCTTGCTTTGGTCATGATCATCGGTACCATGCTGGGAATCGAGTGTGGCGCCCAGGTGGTCATGTGGCTGGAGCGTCTGGGTGAGGTGGGCGACGTGGTCCGCTGGGCCTATGTCGGCTTCCTGCTGCTCATCGCCGTGATGGTCTTCAGCGATTACGCTAAGGCCCGCAGCAAGAAGAAGCGTGGGATCGACGTGGGTGAAAAAGGCGTGGAAGGCTTCACCTGGTACCGAACAATGCACAAAATCAAGATCCCGCCCATGATGCACTTCAAGATCTCCGGCTTTTACTGCTCGGTCTGGCTGCCCATCGCGGTGAGCTTCATGACCGGTGCGCTGGCCGGTTTCCTGGGTATCGGCGGCGGTCTGTTGCGCATGCCAGCCCTGATCTACTTCATTGGGGTCCCCACCCACATCGCCGTGGGCACGGACCTGTTCGAAGTGATGATCTCCGGTTTATATGGCGCCTTCACTTACACCCTGAAGGGGCGCATCGAGCTGGTGGCGGTTTTTGTGATGCTCACCGGTGCCGCCATCGGTGCCCAGATCGGCACCGTGGCCACAAAGTATGCCAAAGGCTACGGTATCCGGCTGGCCTTTGGGACAGCGGTGCTGTGCTGCATGATCTCCATCATCCTCAAGCAGTTCAAGTATGACTTGCCGGCGTCGGTGCTGATCTTGAGCACCATCGCCGTTATCTGCATCTATATCATGGCCATCATGTTCAGGGGCGCGGCGGCTGAACTGCGCGAAAAGAAACAGCGTGAACGGATCAGCGTAACCGTTTAACCAGCGCAAGCGGAAGGAGATTGTCATGAACCGCAATTTTTTCTATTGCATCGCCGGCCTTGTAATAGCCCTGTTGCTATCATTGCCAGCCCTGGCAGCAGAGGTCAGCCAGGGACGGTGTATCCAGTTCGACCAAGAACGGCACCAGATCACCATCGAGGAGTACGATACCCAGTTCAGTGCCGAATCCCCTTACGGCCGGCCTACCGGTGTCCAGGCGACCTTTCAGGTGGGTGGGGCCATGATGGGAATTCCCCCAGAAGCCGGCGACATCCTACGCATGGCTTACACCGTCAATGGCTCCGAGCGTGTGGCCCTGAAGGTGATGAATGTCTCCAAACAGGACCTGAGAAAAAAGTAATCCTTTCCGGCTTGCCTGCCCCGGGACGGCAGCGCCCCTTCAACGAAGGGGTGCGTTCCAGGGCAGGCTGCCATTCAGGAGGCAGCCCATGTTTGCGCCCCGTCGCATTGATGAAAACAATCGGCTTAACAGCAGGCAGCGCTGGGTGGTGATGGTGATGAATCTGCTGCTCATCTTCGAGCTGACCCTGAGTATGTACCTTGCTCAGAAGGACCCCGCCAACCTGACGGTTGTCTTTTTACGGACTTTCCTTCCCCTGCTGGCCACCACGCTGGTGGGAGCCCGGATCCTGATCCGCCGGCTGCACAGCCATGGGGCAGTCCCGCTGGGTTCGTCCCAGCTAAAGAGCGATTGAAAAGGATGCTCCGGCGTTGATGAAGAAGAATCGCTACACCAGCCTGCGCCGCAGAATCATTGTGATCACACTGGCGGTATCCATTGCACCGCTGCTGCTGTTAGGCGGAATTATTTACAACCAGTTTCTGAAGGTCAGCGAACAGCGCATCAAGGATCAGATCGTTCATCTGGCCAGAACCCAGCGCAACTCTCTGGAAGTATTCCTGAGTGAGCGTACTACGATTCTTTCTTTGATGGTGGATGCGTACAATTTCAGGACCCTGAGCCAGCAGGGAAACCTGGCGCATCTGTTCGACATGATCAATCGTCGATCCGAGGCGTTGGGCCTGGTGGATCTGGGGGTCATCAACAGCCAGGGCTACCAGGTGGCCTACGTGGGGCCATACAACCTCAAGGGGCTGAATTATTACCAACAAAGCTGGTTCAGTCAGGTGATCAGCCGGGGCAAATTTGTCAGCGATGTCTTCATGGGGTTTCGCCAGGTGCCCCATTTTATCATTGCCGTCAGGGGCCAGGATGGGGAACAGTCCTGGATTCTGCGCGCTACCATCGATTCGGATATCTTCAATCAGCTGGTGCGCAGCGGCCAAGCAGGCCGCAACGGGGATGCCTATATCCTCAACAAACAGGGCATCTATCAGACCCAACCGCGTTTCGAGGGCCAGATCCTGGGCGGGTCGGATATCAATTTTCAGGACTACAGCCCTGGCACGACCACCGTTTTGCAAAGAGGGCTTGGCAACGGTCAGATTTTGTATATATCCGGCGTCTGGCTAAAAAACTACGAATGGCTCCTGATCATCAGCCAGCAAACCAGCGACCAGGCCGGCGGGCTGCTGGAGACGCGCAACACCGAAATTCTGATCATCAGCCTGGGCTGCGCCGGTATTATTCTGGCCACCATGCTCACCGCCCATATGGTGGTGCGTCAACTGGAGCTGTCCGACCGCGAAATGGATCGCCTCAACAGCCAGCTGATCCAGCAGGATAAACTGGCCGCCCTGGGCAAGATGGCTGCCGGCATCGCCCATGAAATCAATAATCCGTTGGCGGTGATCGGGGAAAAGGCTGGCTGGATGCGGGATCTGCTCCAGGAGGAGCAGCTCAAGGAGAGCATCCACCTGGACGAATTCAACAAGTCGCTGAACAAGATCGACGAACATGTGGACCGGGCCCGCAAGATCACCCACCACATGCTCGGTTTCGCCCGTCGCATGGAACCGCACCTGGATGATGTGGAGATCAATAAAGTTCTTGATCAGACGCTCGAATTGCTTCAAAACCATGCCCGGATCAACAATATAAAAATCGAGAAGGCATATGCCGACCATCTGCCGGTAATCGCCAGCGATCAGTCCCAGTTGCAGCAGGTGATGCTCAACTTGATCAACAACGCCGTGGACGCCATCGGCAGTGACGGATTGATCCGGATAGCCACCGGCCTGCAAAACAGCCACCTGGTGATTCAGGTCAGCGACAACGGCCCGGGAATTCCCAAGGAGATCCAGCGGCGGATCTTCGACCCCTTCTTCAGCACCAAGGCACCGGGCAAGGGAACCGGCCTGGGCTTGTCGATCAGCTATCATATCATCGATAAAATGGGCGGCAGCCTGTCTTGCGAGAGCACCGAGGCCGTTGGCACCACCTTTACCGTCAAGCTGCCAGTGGTGGTTCCTGAAAGAAAGTAACCCGCCCGGAGGTCTGTCGTACCAGACAACGATGCCGGGGGCGCATGGAGAGAGCAATGATCACCTTTCGTGTTCTGGTGGTGGACGACGAAATCGATTTTTTAGAGACGATTGTTAACCGGTTGCGCAAGCGGCATCTGGATGCCGAGGGGGCCGCCAGCGGTGAAGCCGCCCTGGCGCTGCTGGCCAAGGAGCCCTTTGATGTGGTCGTATTGGATATCAAGATGCCGGGCGGCATGGACGGTATCGAAACCCTCAGGGAGATCAAGCGCGTCCAACCCCTGGTGGAGGTGATTCTGCTCACCGGACACGCCTCGGTGGAGACCAGCATCGAAGGAATGAAGCAGGGTGCCTTCGACTACCTGCTCAAACCCACCAAATTCGAGGAACTGATCATCAAAATGGCTGCCGCCTTTGAGAAAAAAGGTCTGCAGGACAAGAAGATCCGCGATGCCAAGATTCAGGAGCTAAAGGGCCGTTGATAATATGATTAGTCCCATCACCGCAGGCATCACCTTTGGACTGTCGGCCGGTTTAACGCCGGGCCCCCTGCTCACCTTTGTCATCACCCAGACCCTGCGACACGGCCCCAGGGAGGGAATCAAGGTGGCGGCGGTGCCGCTGATCACTGATCTTCCCATCATTGCCCTGTGTCTGTTGGTCTTGAGCCGGGTGGCCGGCCTGGATCCGCTGCTGGGAACGCTATCCTTGGCCGGCGGCCTGTTTGTGTTTTACCTGGCCTGGGATAGCTTCCGTACGACGCCGCTAGAGATTTCCGCGGATCGGCGGACCGCCGGATCCATCAAGAAAGGAATCCTGATCAATGCCCTGAATCCGCACCCCTACCTGTTCTGGGTTACCGTGGGAGGGCCCATCATTGTCGGAGCCCGCCAGGAGGCGCTCAGTGCCGCGGTCGCCTTTGTGCTTTTTTTCTATCTTCTGCTGGTGGGCGCCAAGGTGATCCTGGCCCTTATGGTGGCAAGGTCGCGGAACTTCCTCTCTTCGCGGGGTTACCTCTGGAGCATGCGGGCACTGGGCGGGCTGCTGACACTTTTCGGCTTCTTGCTGCTCAAGGAAGGGTATCGTCTGGTTTTTGGGGGATAAGTGCTATTTTACCTGAAGGGCGGTTACTTCTGGTCGGCCGTTTTGAGATAGGCCAGCAGTTTAGGAAGGAAGATACCCGACAGGCTGGCAGCCCCCTCCTTATCGATGAGGGCTGCCAGCCAGTAGCGGCCATTGTCCATCTGTTTGAGAAGCAAGGAGCCAGTAGACCAGTGAATCTGAAGGCCATCGGGTTTCCCAGCCCGCAGACAGGTTGCCATGCCGTCGGCGGCAGGGACCAGCTGCATCAGGATCTCCACCATGGATGTCCACTGCCGTGGATTCAAACCATAAGCGACACGTGGATCCCCATTGGTTTTCATGAGCAGGGCCGCAGAGGCCCATTCGAAGTCCGGAGGGGCGATTTGCCTGTACGCCACCCCTTGTGGATCAGTCTGCGGCGGCGACGATGCGTTTGCAGCAGCGTCGCTGGGAAAATCCCGGACAGGGATCAGGGGCCGGCTGCCTGCGCATGGATCGCCGTCAAAGCAATAGATAAGATGAAAGCATCGGCCGGCCTGGGTATAGAATATTCCAAAGTGCGATGACTGGATCATGCCGCGCAGGCCGTTGCCAGCCAGGTGGTAGTAGTTCGTACCCCGTTGATACTGTGCGGCCAGGTTGCGCAGATTAAAACCTTCGCCCTGATCGGCAATGCTGATCAGCAATCCTTGCTTTCCCACATGGACCTGGACGTGGATGGGGCGCTGTCTGTCCCTGGCATGGCCGTGGCAATAGGCATTGGCCAGAGCCTCACAAAGGATACCCGTTTCGCCGATCAGTTCATGCCGAAGGGATTTAAGCCATCTTTCCAGAAAGGATGCCAGCTGGCGTTCATAGACAAAAAGCCAGTCATATTCCGGGCGATAGGGAGAGTTGACCACCACCTCCACCTGGGCTGGCACCAGACGGTCATTCCACACCCGGCGGGCATCCCCGATGCGCTCGAGGGCGGTGCTAAGATCGATATCAAGCAGCATGGTTAATCAAGCTGGGTGTCCCATCTTCCAGGCTCAAGGCAACGCCGCGACCCGTACGGATCAAGTGAGCCAGTTCATGTTCATCACAAGGTAGCTGATCAAAACCGGTCGCGCAGCATCCCACCTGCTCCAGGCAGTGGGCATCGCTGCCTGCCACGGCGTGCCAGCCGTATTGCTGAATCCTTTGATGAATCAGGCCACGCAGTTGTCCGCGAGTGGTGCTGCTGGCAACTTCCACGGCGTTGATCTGGTGAGGCAATTGGGAAAACCCCAACGGTACCACGCCACCGCCGTAGGGTTGTTGCGGATGCACCACGATGGCGGCGGCATGATTGCGGCGCGTAATCGCCACAAGGGCCTCCATGGCGATCCCGGGGCGGATGCCGGATAGGTCGTTCAGCCCCACCACCACCACATGGCCCTTGTCGGTGCTGACCTCCACACCCCGGTAAATTCGGCGGTCGTTCAGATCGCGATTCAAGACCCGGATGTCGGCCGCACCCCACAGGGCGTCATGTTCAGCCAGGACCACACCGTGAATTCCCTTGGAACGAATGCACGGCGGCAACTGGTTGGGATCGAGCAATTCAGCGCAAGGGGAGAATCGCCGGGTATGGACGTGCAGATCGATGAGAAACATGAATTGATGCAAATTACCTGACTATCGTGGAAGCCGGCTGCCGGCGGGTGGCGGTCCCGAACATAAAACCTGATGTTGGGAGCCGCCCGCCGGTGGTCCCTGGCAACCGGATTACCGGAACAGGGGGGCCAGTTCCTGAATGACGGCGTCCATTTTCATCTTACCCATGGCCAGGCTGCCCTCTGCCTCGATCACGAGCACCATGTGGATGTGGGCCCGGCCGGAATTGGTGGCCGAAAAGTCGGTGGCTTCGTTAAGACAGCGGGTGACGATTTGGGCTTTCGGGGCTTGGATGTGAACCATGTTGCCCCGCCCGACGCCCATGATCTCGGTGGTCTTCTGGGCTTTGAGAAGAACATCGTTGGCCAGGGCGCCCAGTTCGGACAGTTTATGGCCGCTGGTGTTCACTTCGGCCACCAGCTCGCCTTGGGGTGAAAATACGCCCACGGCCTGAAAGCCATCGACACTCTTAAACTTTTCTAGAATTTCCTTGATTTCCGCCATCGATAAGTCTCCTTTGATTGATTGGGGAATTGGGTTGGCAGCCGGCTGGGAATCCGCATCGGCGACGGTGCCGGTGGGTTCGGCGGCCCGGTTCGGATCGGATGGAGTTGAATCTCTTTGATCGGCTGCTTCGGGTTTATGGTCCATTGCGCGGGAAGATTCATTTCCGCCCGCTTCGTCCTTCACTTGCGCGCTCTCCATGAGCAACTGCATGAGCTTTTTTTTAATCCGCTGTTTCACCTTGCGTTTGGGCAGATCCCGAAAGCCGATTTGAACATTGTCCAGGGCCATCAGTTGTAGCGCGGCCGCTTCGCCGTTGAGATCGCCCATGGCGGCATTGATCAGCTGACCATTGGTGAAGTAAAGCAGCCCGTGCTGGTCTTGTTCCCCGCGAATTTCCAGCAAACAGGTTTTGCCTTCCATCTCCACCAATTGCAGGAAGCTGGAGAGGGTGATGCCAGTGATACCGCCCACGGTGTCGCGCATCTTCATGACCTGGGTGATGGTTTCGATCAGCTCATCAAAATCGATGGGTTTTTCGATGACTTTCAGAGAGCTCATTTCTCCCAGGCGAGCCTCCAGTTCAGGCGTATTGAAGGCTGTCATGACCAACGACGGTGTTGCCGGATAGTGGGCCTTGAGATGCACCAATAGCTCGAAGCCGTCCATCTCTGGCATTTTCAGATCGGTG
>Ga0316577_10000625_pt1 | contig 14662 bp, 10 predicted proteins | sample S5NA_FD_203073 | JGI IMG/M metagenome (GOLD analysis project Ga0316577, IMG submission 203073) | Rhizosphere microbial communities from salt marsh grasses in Alabama, United States - S5-7_050615r2r1 | ecosystem: Host-associated > Plants > Roots > Rhizosphere | place: USA: Alabama | collected... | reverse complement strand
CTGCGTGCCTGTCACCGGCTGCTGTTCACCAAAAGTCAGCTCGTGCTCGCCAATTCCTCCGACATGGTCGCAATCGCCCGCTCGATCGGGGCAACACGCGTCAATATCATGGCGACCCCGATCCCACGAAGGTTTCTCGAGCAACTCCCCGCACCGCCCCGCCCGCGTGTGGAGCGCGTCCTCTTCGCCGGCCGCCTCGCGCCGGAAAAGAACCTGGACGCCGTCGTGGAGGCGGCGCGCCGCCTGCCTGACATCGAGTTCATGGTGGTCGGCGACGGTCCCTTGCGCCCCTGGATCGAGGCCGAATGCGAGGGACTTCCCAACCTGGGCCATTCCGGTTGGGTCAGACGAAGCCGGATCATGAGCCTGATCGACGACATGGATGCCTTGGTGCTCCCCTCGAAGATCGAGTCGTTCGGCACGATCGCTCTGGAGGCGATGGCGCGGTCACGTCCGGTGCTGGTCTCCTCGGCCTGCGGCATCTTGAGCTGGGATCGGCTCAGGCGCGGTCTGTTCCAGATCCATGAGGGGGAGCAGCTGTTCGAGGCGCTAGCCCGGCTGCGTGAGCTGGATCCGGCACTCCGGGAGCGCAAGGCCCGCATCGGGCGGGAGGCGGCCAGGGAGATCAACGACCGCAATCTCGATCATTGGCTCGCCGTCTTGTCCGGCGACTACGCCTGCTCGGTCGATGCCCAGCGCTGAGCGAATCCGCGCGTTGGTCTCGGTGCATGACGTCATGCCTGGGACCTTACCCTCGGTCGAGCGGATCCTCACACTGCTCGAGAGCGAGGGGATCGCACCGGTCACCTTGCTGGTCGTCCCGGGCGCCGGCTGGACACCTGAGGATCTCGAGCGGCTTCGCGGCCTTCAGACGAGCGGACACGAGCTGGCAGGCCATGGCTGGATCCACCGGGTGGAGCGGATCAACGGCGTCTTCCATCGCATCCACGCCGGCTTGATTTCGCGCAATGTGGCGGAGCATCTAGCGTTGGACTGGGTCGGCATCCATGGCTTGATCAAGCGCTGTCACGCCTGGTTCGTCGATCAAGCCCTCGGTCACCCGGCGCTCTACTGCCCGCCTGCCTGGGCGCTGGGAAGCATCCCGCGAGCCGCGCTGGCATCACTCCCGTTCGAGCGTTACGAGCTGCTCCGCGGGATCCTCTCGGCCCAGACCGGGCGCCTGCATCCGCTGCCGCTCATCGGGTATGAGGCGGATACCGCGGCACGTGCCGCCCTGATCCGAGGCTGGAATCACATCAACCGTCGGCGTGCCGCAGGCCACGGATGGCTGCGCATCGGGATCCATCCTCAGGATCTCGACCTTCGCCTCGCCGACGATCTCCGGCGAGACCTGCGCTCGTTCAATCGTTTCGCCAGCTACGCGGATGTGGAAGCGAACAGCCGCTCGAGCGCGCAAGGTCCGGCTTGAAGCGCCCGAGGCGAGGAGGATGCGGAGCAAGGGCGAGGATGCTCACCCGGGATTGATCTCCTCGGCGAGCGAGCGATCCGAGGTCGCCTGCGCCCGTTGCACCACGTCCGCTTGAGACCAGACCGTCGACGCTCAAACAAAACGCCGAGAGAGATCGTCCAAGAGTCCGCGAGCAGCCTCCTCGACGAGATCAAAGACCTGGTCGAAGCCGCGTTGCCCGCCATAGTAGGGATCGGGCACCTCCCGAAAGCCAAACTCCGGCGCGAAATCCATGAAGAGCCGCAGCTTCGATTCCATCCCTTCCGGGCAGAGTCGCGACAGGTTGCGATAGTTGTCCTGGTCCATCGCCAGGACATAGTCGAAGCGATCGAAATCGGCCGGCTCGGCCAGACGGGCGCGGAGATCACCGATGTCGATCCCCCGCTCGAGCGCCGTCTGGCGTGCCCGACGGTCCGGCGGCTCGCCGATGTGATAGGCATGCGTCCCCGCGGAATCGATCTCCACCAGATGTGACAACCCCTGCTCCACGACGAGCCGTCGAAAGACCCCGTGGGCGGTGGGAGAGCGGCAAATATTGCCCATGCAAACAAAAAGAACCTTTACCTTCTTCGATTCACTCATGATGGTGCGGATCCAACGCGGTCTGTCATGACTGGTATGATATACCCAGCCCGCAGCCCTGTTTCGCCGCGTTGCGGACACACCCGGCGCAGGGTCGGGGGACATTGCCGAGCCGAGCCCGCACGCGGCTGCCCCGATATCGGCCCTGCGTTTTCCTGGGTGGCTTCACTTGCATCCAGAGGATCATAAGGGCGAATCTCTGGTCCGAACCGAGAGCGTCGACGATGGAAAAGACCCCCGACCTGGAACCACCGCATCCGCCAGACACGGCGGCGGACGCCTCAGAGCAGACGCCCGCGGGCCGATCCGCTCGGCGCGAGCCTGAGGTCACGAGCGCCCGCAGCGCCTCGCAAGCCCGTGGCGGACCCGCCGATGTGACCGGACCCGCGGAGGAATCGCAGGCGGCACCATCCGAGCCCGCCGACCGCGTCACCGAGCTCGCGGATGCCGTGGACCGGCAGGAGCTCCGGATCCAGGAGATCGAGACGTCGCTCGTGACCCGGATCGCGGATGTCGACGACGACCGGCGGATCACGACCAATCGACTCCAGCGAGCCTGGCAGACCCAGCGTGACGAGATCGAGGCCAGATTGCGCCGCCAGGCGTCGATCGCCGCCGGCGCGCTCCTGCTGCTCGTCGCCTTGCTCCTGGGCGCCTTCCTGCTCGCATACAGTCACCTGGATTCCGCGCGACGCAGCCTGTCGGACGACCTCGCCCAGTTGCGCCTCCAATACCAGGAGCTGAAACCGCTCGGCCCAGAGAACGCACGCTTGCAGGAGCAGCTATCCAGTCTCGGCGCCTCTGTCGAGGCACTGTCCAGAGAGACTCCGGAAGGCGAGCAGCCTCCCGGGCAAGGACCGGACCTCAAGCCCGACGCCGCCGCAGAGGGCATCGCCATGCCGGCGGAGCCGGTACGACCAGTCCCGGATCAGGCCCTCGACGGAGCCGCACAGCGCGAAGACGGGGACGAACCGAGTCCGCCTCGGGCACCCGACCGGATACCGGCCACAGAGCAGCCGCCCCTCCCCTCGGAGACCCCGCCGGGGGTCGCGGCCGCAGAAGCGGGGCCTGATGGCACGAGTCCTCCAGCGAGGGATGCCGGGCGCGCGGCGGATCCTGAGCGGATTCCGTCGGCCTCGGACCGGACCGTGCTCGTGGGGGACCGCCGTTACGCGCTGCAGCTCATCGGCTCCCACTCACGGGACGCCATGCTGGACTTCGCGCGCCGCGAGCCATTGCCGTCCGAAGTCTACTATCGCGAGGAGAGCTACCAGGGCCGCCCCTGGTTCGTCCTGATCCATAGCCTGCACGCCAGCCGCGATGACGCCGTGGCGGCGATCTCCAAGCTCCCGAGCGAGCTGGCGACCCTTGATCTGTGGATTCGGGACTTGCCTCCCGAGACGGAGCTCGGTGTCTTGAGCCGCGGGCGCTAGACATGTCCGGAGCGGCGAGAGCAGGCTTCCAATGCCGCCCAGTCCTTGGCGCCTTTGGGACACGAGCAGCGTCTCAGCCTGGTTCGGCCGTCCCCTCGCCACCGGCAGAACCTTCGGTTTGCAGATGAGCGGCGGCAAGCGCGCGCACCCGTGCAATCAGGGCATGCATCCCGGCACGGCGGCTGGGGCTCAATGCCGATTCGATCCCGAGGGGCGCGAAAAAGGCCTTGGCGTCCGTGGCGAGGATCTCGGCCGGCGTCTTGTCCCGAAAGGGTATGAGCAGCAGGGCGACCAGACCGCGCACCAGCGGCGTCTCGGCATCCGCCTCCAGCTCGAGACGCGGTGGCTGGTCATCGGTGAGATGGGCGGCAAGCCAGGCGCGGGTGTTACACCCCTTGACCCGATTGGCCTCGGTCTTTTGCCCCGCAGCCATCGCGGGCAGCGCGCATCCCAGGTCGCCGATGAGCTGATAACGGTCCTCCCAGTCGGGCAGCAACGCAAAGGCCTCGAGGATCTCGTCCTGGGTCATGATCGGGTTGGTCTCCGCTGACTCGGTCTAAAACAGATGGGAAGGTTCGAAGGCTGCCCTGAGCGTACCACGCGGTTGACGAGCGAATCGCGGCGTCGACCTTGACTTTCAAGCCCGCGGGTCCGGATTCGAAAGACTGGCCGCCTGCAACGAGTCAGACGTATGTACATCCTACTTCTCAGCATTCACGGCTTGATTCGCGGACACGACCTCGAGCTCGGCCGCGACGCGGACACGGGCGGCCAGACCAAGTATGTCGTCGATCTCGCGCGGGCGCTCGGCGAGCGGGATGACGTCTCCCAGGTCGACCTCGTCACACGCCGGGTGATCGATCCGGCGGTGAGCCCGGACTATGGCGAGCCGGTCGAGGGATTGAGCGGCAAGGTGCGCATCGTCAGGATCGATGCGGGACCGGAGGGCTATATCCCGAAGGAGCAACTCTGGGATCACCTCGACGGGTTCGTCGACAGCCTGGCCGCCTACCTGCATGATCAGGGTCGGTGGCCGAACCTCGTCCATAGCCACTACGCCGACGCCGGCTATGTCGGCGTCAGGCTCTCGAATCTGGCGGGCGTGCCTCTGGTCCACACCGGCCACTCACTCGGGCGGGACAAACGTCAGCGACTCATCGCGGCGGGGCTGGACGGCGAGCAGATCGACGCACGCTATAACATGGTGCGCCGGATCGACGCCGAGGAAACGGTGCTCGGCACCGCGGAGCTGGTGATCACCAGCACCCACAACGAGATCGACCAGCAGTACGCCCTCTACGACTACTATCGGCCGGAACGCATGGTCGTCATCCCGCCGGGGACCGACCTGGTCCAGTTTCACCCGCCCGCCGCTGACGAACCGCCCGTCCCCTTCCTCGAGGAAGTGGATCGCTTCCTGGACGACCCGGACAAGTCCCTCATCCTGGCGCTCTCACGCGCCGATCATCGCAAGAACATCGTCGCACTGGTCGAGGCATACGGGGAATCTCCGGAGCTCCAGTCTCTGGCCAATCTCCTGATCGTTGCCGGCAACCGGGACGACATCCGGGATCTCGACGAGGGTGCGCGCACCGTCCTGACGGATGTGCTGCTCACCATCGACGCCTACGACCTCTACGGGCGGGTCGCGGCGCCCAAGCATCATCGCGCCGACGACGTGCCCGACATCTATCGTCTGGCCGCCCAACGGGACGGAGTCTTCATCAACCCGGCCCTCACCGAGCCGTTTGGGCTGACACTCCTGGAGGCGGCCGCGAGTGGTCTTCCCCTGGTGGCGACGGAGAACGGCGGCCCGGTCGACATCATCGGCAACTGCCGCAACGGGCTGCTGGTCGACCCATTGGATCGGACGGCGATGGCCGCCGCACTGATTCGCATCCTGAGCGATCCCGATTACCGCTCGGAGCTGGTCCGCAACGGTCTGGCCGGGGTCCGCGACCGTTACTCCTGGCAAGCCCATGCCGAGACCTATCGTAAGCGGGTTGCGCCACTCACCAAGCGCACCGAGCCGATACCGGATACCCCGCCCGTGCGGCGGCGCCTGATCTATCGCGATCGGGCCCTCTTCACCGATCTGGATCAGAGTCTGCTCGGCGACGCCGAGGGAGTCCGGCTGTTCACCGAGATGATGCGGGCCAACAAGCGCTGCTCAAACTTCGGTATTGCGACGGGCCGAAGGCTGGATTCGCTCCTGACCGAGCTCAAACGGCACGGCATCCCGGTGCCCGATGTCATGATCACGAGCCTCGGGACCGAGATCCATTACAGCGCCGCCTTGGTGGTCGACGACTTCTGGAGCGAGCACGTCGACCACCTCTGGAAACCGCATGCCGTGCGTCGCGCCCTCGAGGATGTGCCCGGGCTGGTCCCGCAGGGCAAATCCGAGCAGAGCCGATTCAAGATCGCCTATCATTACGATCCGGGGGTGGCGCCGCCAGTCGATGAGATCACCACCCTGCTGCGCACCCGTGAGCTGACCGTGAACGTCATCCACGCCTTCGGCCAGTTCCTCGACATCGTCCCGATCCGGGCCAGCAAGGGCCAGGCACTGCGCTATGTCGCGCACCGCTTCGGTATCCCGCTCGAGCACATCCTGGTGGCCGGCGGCTCGGGGGCAGACGAAGACATGATGCGGGGCAATACCCTGGCCGTCGTCGTCGCCAACCGCCACGGCGAGGAGCTTTCTCAGCTGGTGGAGATGGACAACATCTACTTCGCGCGCGAGGCCCATGCACTGGGGATCCTGGAGGCCGTCAAACATTACGACTTCTTCGGCGCCTGCGCCGTCCCCAATTCCGAACCCGATTCCGCATGAGCCGACCGCTGTTACTCTGTACCGATCTCGACCGGACCCTGATTCCGAACGGAGCAGAGCCGGAATCGCCTGACGCGCGCCCGCGCTTTCGGCGTTTCGTCGCCACGCCGGGCGTCACCCTCGTCTACGTGACGGGTCGCCACCAGGCTCTGGTGCAACAGGCCATCGCGCAGTATGACCTGCCCGAACCCCATGTCGTCATCGGGGACGTCGGGACCAGCATCTTCATGGTCACGCCTGAAGGGTGGAGCCGGCTCCCGGACTGGTCGGATGAGATCGGCCGCGACTGGGACGACGTCGGCCCGGGTCAGCTTGCCGGGCTGTTCGCAGACATCAGCGCGCTGCGTCTGCAGGAAGCCGAGAAACAGGCACCGTTCAAACTCAGCTATTACGCTCCCATCGGCACGGACGCAGGCGCGTTGAAGGCAGAGATGACGAGCCGCCTGACCGATCGCGGGGTGCGGGCCAGCCTGATCTGGAGTGTCGACGAGGCTGCGGGCGTCGGGCTGCTGGATGTGCTGCCGAGCGGCGCGACCAAGTATCACGCCGTGGACTTTCTCATGCGGCGTCTGGGTCACGACGAATCCACGACCGTGTTCGCCGGGGACAGCGGCAACGACCTCGAGGTGCTGGTCAGCGCGATCCCCTCCGTCCTGGTCGCCAATGGCCACCCCGAGGTGCGCGAGCAGGCGCTGCGAATGGCGCAGGCGAGCGGACAAGCGGCACGGCTCTACTGCGCGCGCGGCGGCTGGTCGGGGATGAACGGAAACTACAGCGCCGGTATCCTGGAGGGAGTGGCCCACTTCCGGCCCGACCTCGGCCCGTCACTGGACCCAGCGTCAGGTTAGACTCCGGCCGACTGAGCGGCAGCAGATCGCACGCCCTCCCTCTCGTGCCACGCGGGCCGCCGACCGACGCGATGTTTGGCGCCCCTGCGCAGGGGCAGACGCCTTCACGGCCCCAGGGCCCCACGACCGCCTGGCCCCGACGAGAAACGGAACCGACCCATGTTGAAACCGCCAACCAAGCAGCCTCGCGTCGATATCTTCGGAGAAGTCCTGTTCGACTGCTTTCCGGACGGTCGACGCGTGCTCGGCGGAGCCCCCTTCAATGTCGCCTGGCACCTGAGCGCCTTCGGCGCCTCACCGCGCCTGATCAGTGCCGTCGGAGACGACCCGGAGGGCGCACAGGTCCGCCGCGCGATGGCTGATTGGGGGATGGATACCAGCGGTCTTCAAACCGACCCGGATCACCCCACCGGGGAGGTCCGGGTCACGCTCGCCAGAGGGGAGCCGAGCTACGAGATCATCCCCGATCGCGCCTTCGACCACATCGGCCCCATCGACCCAGGTCCGCCGGGCGCCCTGCTCTATCATGGGACCCTCGCGCTGCGCCGACCGCTCTCGGCGGCGACCCTGCGGGAATTGAAGGCCGCAGGGCCCGGCATGCGCTTCCTCGATGTCAATCTGCGCGATCCCTGGTGGTCGCTGGACGAGACGCTTGCGCTGCTCCGGGGCGCCGACTGGGTCAAGCTCAACCGCAGCGAGCTCCTGCTCCTCGCGGGTACGCATGGGACCGACGCTGCGGGCCTCGCCGAGCAGGCGTCAGCCTTCCTCGCCGAGCATGCGCTCACCGGACTGGTCGTCACCCTCGGCGGGGACGGCGCCCTAGCGATCCGAGGCGATGAGGAGCCGGTCCGTGTCGCCCCCGGACCCGCACTCCCGGTCAAGGACACGGTCGGCGCGGGCGATGCCTTCGCGTCTGTCCTGATCCTCGGGCTGATCCATGGATGGCCGCTCGCCACCACCTTGGAACGTGCACAGGCCTTCGCCTCGCGCATCGTCGAGCAACAGGGCGCGACGGCACAGGATCCCGCGCTCTACCGCCCCTTTGTCGATCGATGGGGCATCGCCACCACACCGGACGTGAGCGGATCTTGAGCGGGTTTGGTCGCGCAAGCGCCTTAGTCGATGCCCCGCTGACCACGTCCTTGCCGAACCGATGGAGTTTCGATGTACGAACAGGTTTCGCATGCCCTGCTCAACGACATCCTGGACGAATTCAGCCGTGAGATCTACCGCGAGGATCTGCGGCATTTCTACACCCGACTGGGCGCCAACTTCTACGCCATCCACTCGCTCTTTTTCCATCTCTACGGTCATCGGGAGGACTTCAAGACCCAGATGATCCATCTCACGGAGCGCCTGGCGCGGGCCTATATCGAGCGCCCGGCCGAGCTCAAACAGCTCGACATGGCACGCGAGGAGGACCACAACTGGTTCCTGCACCAGCAATGGGTGGGCATGGCGCTCTACTCGGACGGCTTCGCAGGGAATCTGCAGGGGCTGCACGAGCGCCTGCCCTACCTGCAGGAGCTCGGCGTCAACATGGTCCACGTGATGCCGATCCTCAAATGCCCGAAAGGCGCGAGCGACGGCGGCTATGCGATCAGCGACTTCCGCGACATCGACCCGCGCGCCGGCAGCGTCGAAGACGTCTGCAACCTGGCCGACTCCATGCGGCGGCGCGGGATGCTGCTCACACTCGATGTGGTGGTCAACCACACCTCGGATGAGCACGAATGGGCGCAACGCGCCCGCGCCGGCGATCCCGAGTACCAGAGCTTCTATTACTGCTTCCCCAATCGCGACGTCCCCGACATGTTCGAGGCGACCATGCCCGAGATCTTCCCCGAGACCGCCCCCGGCAATTTCACCTGGGACGAGGCGATGGGCAGGTGGGTGATGACGGTCTTCAACCACTACCAATGGGACCTGAATTACGCCAATCCCTCGGTCTTCATCGAGATGGTCGACATCATCCTCTTCTGGGCCAATCAAGGGGCGGATATCGTGCGTCTGGACGCGGTCGCCTTTCTCTGGAAGAAGATCGGGACCAGTTGTCAGAACGAGCGCGAGGCGCACCTGATCCTGCAGTTGATGAAGGACTGCTGCCAGGTCACGGCTCCGGGCGTGCTCTTTATCGCCGAGGCGATCGTGGCCCCCTCCGAGATCATCAAGTATTTCGGCGAGGATGCGGTGATCGCCAAGGAGTGCGAGATCGCCTACAACGCGACCTTTATGGCATTGCTGTGGGATGCGGTGGCGACCAAGAACGCCAAGCTCCTGAATCAAGGGATCAAGAGCCTGCCGAACAAACTGGATCGCGCGACCTGGCTCAACTATCTGCGCTGTCACGACGACATCGGGCTCGGCTTCGATGACGCGGACATCCGCGCCTGCGACTACGATCCCTATGCCCACCGCCATTTCCTGGTCGACTGGTTCACCGGCGCCTATGAGGGCTCGCCGGCCCGCGGCCGCCCGTTCGGCGTCAATCTCAAGACCGGGGACGCCCGGATCGCGGGTGCCTTGGCCTCGCTTGCGGGGCTGGAGGCAGCCCTGGAGGCCGAGGACGAGCACGCGATCGGACAGGTCATCGACCTGATCCTCACCCTGCACGCCATGATCCTGTCATTCGGCGGCATCCCGCTGATCTGGTACGGCGACGAGATCGGCACGCTCAACGACAACTCGTTTCTCGAGGACAGCAACAAGGCAGGCGATACCCGCTGGATCCACCGGCCGCGCATCGACTGGTTGCGCGCCGAGCGCCGCAACGAGACCGGGACGGTGGAGCGGCGGCTCTTCGAGGGACTGAAGCACCTCATCGCGGTGCGCAAGGAAACGCCCGCCTTTGCCGACTTCAACAACCGCGAGCTGATCGACGTCGAGAACCCGCACCTCTTCGTCTTTCTGCGCACCCATCCAAGCCTCGCGGCCAACTCGGTCCTGGTCGCGGCCAACTTCGACGGCACGCCCCAGTATCTGGACCTCGACAACCTGGGGAGACGCGGCCTCTTTCGCTACGGCCAGATCACCGACCTGGCCTCGGGCGAGTCTCCGGCCATGTTCAACAACCGTGTCGTGATCCCGCCCTACCATTTTTGCTGGCTGTCGAACCAGCGACCGGGCGCGCTCTTCGACGACACCTTCGGCGCCAGCCCCTATCGCGGGCATCCGTGATCGCTGTCGGCAGCCGCGCGCCGGGTCAGCGCGGCTGATCCTCAAAGAACGGACAGCCCCGCCCAGCTGAGGTCGACCTGCCGTTTGGCCGACGAGAGGGTATCATTACCGGTCTGTCAGACGCAGAGTCCCGGTCCCTCGCCCCATGAGCCATCCCAGCCGATCCGGAGCCGCCATCTTCTTCGATGTCTTGTCCGACCTGGGGGTCGACTATGTCTTCGGCCATACCGGCGGCGCGGTGATTCCATTGCACGTCGAGCTCAACCGACGGATGCGCCGGCGCGTCCGGGCGCCGCGCTTCATCCTGTGTCGTCAGGAGGGCGGCGCCGGCCACGCCGCGGAGGGGTATGCGCGGGTCAGCGGTCGGGTCGGCGTGGCGCTTGCCACGTCCGGACCGGGGGCGACCAACCTCGCCACGCCCATCGCCGATGCCTACAAGGACTCGCTGCCGACGCTCTTCATCACGGGTCAGGTGCCGAGCGGCGCGATCGGGACCGACGCCTTCCAGGAGGTCGACACCGTCGGCCTGACCCGCCCCATCTCCAAGCACAACTATCTGGTCAAGGACGTCCGGGACTTGGAGTGGGTGCTGCGTGAGGCACACGCGCTGGCCACGCGCGGGCGCCCGGGGCCGGTGGTGGTCGACATCTGCAAGGACGTCCAGCTGGCCGAGACGGGCCAGCCGAACACGCCTCGGGCCCGCCATCGCGAGCCGATCGCCTTCGACCCGGCCAAGGCGGACGCCATCCTTGCCGCGCTCGCCGCCGCCGAGCGACCGGTTGTGAAGGCCGGCGGCGGGATTATCCACGCCAATGCGGCGCCGGCCCTGCGGGCCTTCGCCGAGCGCTTCGCCGTTCCGGTGACCACCACCTTCAATGCGCTCGGCACGCTTCCCTTCGAGCTTCCGCTGAATCTCGGCATGCCGGGCATGCACGGCACCATCCCGGCCAACTATGCATTGCGCGACGCGGATCTGATCCTGTCCCTGGGCGGGCGGTTCGACGACCGGGTCGCGGTCCGTGGGTTCGCCACTGGGAAGCGCATCGCGCACGTGGATATCGATCCGTCCGAGATCGACAAGACGATTCCGACCAACCTGCATCTGGTCGCCGAGCTGGGGGATTTTTTCGAGCACGCGTTGAGCCACGGCCGCGGGGCCGACCATCCGGACTGGCTCGCCCAGATCGCGCGCTGGCGCGAGCGGATGCCCAAGCCCTATGGACGCTCCGAGCACATCAAGCCCCAGGCGGTTGTGGAGGCGCTCTCGGAGCTGACCGAGGGTAACGCGACCCTGGTCACTGGCGTCGGCCAGCATCAGATGTGGGCGGCTCAGTATTATCGCTTCCAGCGGCCGCGGCAGTGGGTCAGCTCGGGCGGACTCGGGACCATGGGGTTCGGGCTGCCCGCCGCGATCGGCGCCTGGTTTGCCGACCCCGCCCACCCCCTGCTCCTGATCGACGGCGACGGCAGCTTCCAGATGAACATCCAGGAGCTCGGAACCCTGGTAGCCAATCGGATCCCGCTGAAGATCTTCGTCCTCAACAATAGCTTCCTGGGCATGGTCCGGCAGTGGGAGGACATGATGGACCAGGGCCACCACTACGAGACCTGCCTCGCCCGCAACGCGAGCTGCGATCCAGACTGCATCGACCTGGACCAGAGCTGTCGGCGTCAGATCCCAAATCTGACCGGCCTGAAGTATGTTTATCCGCGCCTCAGGACCCAACGCATCAAACATCCCGCGGACCTCCGCGAGGGGGTCGCCCGTGCCCTCGCCGAGCCCGGCCCGGTGTTGGTGGATGTTTGGATCGACAAGGCCGAGAACGTCATCCCCATGGTGCGCCCGGGTCACAGCCTCGCACAGATGATCGAATCCTGATCCCGCATCAGCCGACCCGCTGCAGATTCATCTCGCATCAGTCAGAAGGAGACCACGATGCCTGCTCAACACTGGCGCTCCGTGCCACGCACGGCCGCAACCGATACCATCTACGGACTGGCGCTCAGCCCGGACGGGCAGCGTCTGGCCACCGCGAGCTGGGACAGCCTGGTCAAGATCTGGGACGTCGCCGCGGGGCGCGCCGAGCACCAGCTCGCCGGTCATCAGGGGCGCGTCTACACGGTACGCTTCCACCCGGCCGGAAACCGGATCGCCTCCGGCGGAACGGATACCACCGTGCGTCTGTGGGACGTCAGCAGCGGTGCGGCACTCTGGAGTCAGAGCGGGCACAGCAGTCTGGTCTACAGCGTCGACTTCCAGCCCCAGGGGGGGCTGCTGGCCTCCGGGAGCGAGGACGGCACCATCTGCATCTGGCAGGTCGCCGACGGCATGCTGGTCCGGACCATCGAGGGACACCCCCAGTACGTCCAGGGTGTCGTCTTCTCCCCCGACGGCACACGGCTGGTCTCCGGAAGCCGGGACTGCACCATGGCAGTCTGGGACGTCGCCTCCGGCGAGGAGCTGACACGCATCGACGTCATCAACAACGGCATCAACAGTACCCAGTTCAGCCCGGACGGCAGCCGACTCCTGCTCAGCAACGTCGACGGCTCGGTCGGTCTCTGGGATCTGGAGAACGGCAATCAGATCAGGGAGATGGAGGGACACACCTACCCCGCCTGGAGTGCGATCTTCAGCCCCGACGGCAAGCGCATCGCCTCAGGCAGCGCGGACAAGACCATCGTCCTCTGGGACGCCGCAAGCGGCGCCGAGTTGGCGCGCCTGACCGGACACCAGAAGGATGTCTACTGCATCGCCTTCAGCCCCGACGGACGCTGGCTCTTTTCCGGCAGCGTCGATAGGCAGATCCGCGCCTGGAGCCTGGACGGCCAGGATCCGCGATGGGAGACGCTGAGCGCGGCCTGGGAGGCCGCGGAAGCGGAGGACACACGCGCCGCCGCCGAGGCGGCAATCGCTCACGCCGCGCAGACGCCTCAACAGGGACCTGCGCCGGGTCTTTTCGGGCGTCTGTTCGGCGGTAAGCGCTGAGACGGAGGGGTCGCGACCGGCGAATCGGGGGCCGGATAGCGGGTCGCCAGGTTGTCGCCAAAGAAGACGGGGGCTGCAAGCATTGGATCGACGAATCTTCTAACTTGACAGAATTCATCGGGGAACCCTTGCCCTGCTGCGGCGATGCGCACAAGGTAGGTCGAGGCAGGGCTTCCGGCGCTCACTGCCTCCTGCGACCGGCCACCAAGCCGCACGGTCTGCGGCCTGGATCATCCGCTGCCGCGGGCGATCGCGCGCTGGCGTATGAGGACTGGAGCCGGGGCAACAGCGCATACCTCGGATAGACCCAGACGCCCACTGAGACAGCCCTCGCCGAGCAAGGGCTGGGGAGACCCGAGACCATGACAGAACGCGTGGACGTGGGCGGACTGAAGGTCGCCCGACCCCTTTACGACCTGCTTCGCAACGAGGTCCTCCCAGGCACCGGGATCACAGCCGACGCCCTCTTGCAGGCCTTCGGCGAGATGGTGCGTGAGCTTGCACCGCGGCACCGTGAGCTGTTGGCAAAGCGCGACGAGATGCAGACCAGCATCGACGCGTGGCATCTCAAGCAGCGCGGACGCGCCCCCGACCTGGGGGCCTATCGTGCCTTCTTGTCGGACATCGGTTATTTGGTTACCGAAGGACCCGACTTCACCGTCACCACGGCGGATGTCGACGCGGAGATCGCCCACCTCGCCGGCCCGCAGCTCGTGGTCCCCGTGAGCAACGCCCGCTACGCCCTCAACGCCGCCAATGCCCGCTGGGGCAGTCTCTACGACGCACTCTACGGAACCGACGCCATCCCAGACAACGGCGGCTTAGAGCGCGGTACCGTCTACAACGCCAGACGCGGCGCCGAGGTCATCGCACGCGCTGCCGCCGTTCTCGATCAGGCCGCACCGCTCAACCGGGGGTCACACGGCGAATCCTGCGGCTATCGTATCGAGGACGGCCAACTGGTCGTCTGTCTGCACGACAACCGTCAGACCATGCTGAGCGAGCCAAGCCGGTTCGTCGGCTACCGCGGAACCCCGGATCAACCCGAGGCCATCCTGCTGGTCAACCACGGGCTGCACATCGAGATCCGCATCGATCGCGATCATCCGGTCGGTCGCGCCAGCCCGGCCGGTGTCGCCGACGTGGTGCTGGAATCGGCCGTCACCAGTATCCAGGATTGTGAGGACTCGGTCGCCGCCGTCGACACCGAGGACAAGGTCGCGGTCTATCGTAACTGGCTGGGTCTCATGAAGGGCGATCTGACCGCCCGTTTCCAGAAGGGCGGCAGGGTCGTCGAGCGCGCCTTGGAACCCGACCGGATCTACCGCA
>Ga0316577_10000624_pt1 | contig 14664 bp, 10 predicted proteins | sample S5NA_FD_203073 | JGI IMG/M metagenome (GOLD analysis project Ga0316577, IMG submission 203073) | Rhizosphere microbial communities from salt marsh grasses in Alabama, United States - S5-7_050615r2r1 | ecosystem: Host-associated > Plants > Roots > Rhizosphere | place: USA: Alabama | collected... | reverse complement strand
TGATGCTGGGGCACTTGCACGACCGGTTGGCGCGCTTCATGGTCTTGCGTCACGCGGGGGAATCTATGCAGCACAGCCATGCCCGGATCATCGAGGCCCTGAGTGCGGGCGACGTGGTTGCCGCGCGTCAGGCCATGTACGACGAGCTGGCGGAAACCCGCCAGATATTACTGGACCGCGTGATCCAGGACCAGGGAGATACCTGGCACCTGCGCCAACAGCGAACGTGAGGCCGGAAGCAGCAGAGGGACGGACTATGGCATTTGCCCAGCGCATCGAGCACTTGAGGGCCGAGGGAGCCTATGCTGTTCTGGCGCGAGCCCAGGCATTGGAGGCACAAGGCCGGGAGATCATCCACCTAGAAATCGGCCAGCCTGACTTTGAGACCTATCCCCACATCACCCTGGCTGGTATCCGGGCCATCGCCACGGGCCAGACGCGCTACAACCCACCCGCCGGCATTGCCTCGCTACGGGAGGCCATCGCCAAAACGGCCGGACAACAGCGCAGCATTGAATTCACCCCGGGCCAGGTGATCGTTGCGCCTGGCACCAAACCGCTGATCTTGCTACCGATGATGGCCGTGCTGGAGCCCGGCGATGAGGTCATCTACCCCGATCCGGGCTTCCCCAGCTATTCGGCCGCCATTGGCCTGGTCGGAGCGGTGCCGGTCCCGGTGCCCCTCGTCGAAGAGCAGGGCTATGACCTGGACCTGGAGGCATTTGACGCCGCCCTCAGCCCGCGGACGCGCATGGTCCTTCTCAATTCACCAAGCAACCCGACAGGTGGGATCCATGGACCTCAGACGCTGGCCCACGTGGCCAAGGCAGCTCACCGCCACGATCTCTGGGTTCTCAGCGACGAGATCTATATGCGCCTCGTGTACGATGCCCACGATATGTCCAGCCTCAGCATCGCTTCCTTGCCGGGCATGGCCCAGCGAACCATCATCGCCGACGGCTTCTCCAAAACCTATGCCATGACCGGCTGGCGGCTGGGCTTTGGCATCATGCCCGAACCATTGGCCTCCAAGTTGGATCTGCTGTTGACCCATTCGGTGGGCTGCACCGCCACCTTTACCCAATTCGCCGGCCTGGAGGCGGTTCTTGGCCCCCAGGATCGGGTCGATGCGGTGGTCGCCGAGTTCCGCCGCCGCCGGGACCTGGTGGTTTCGGGCCTGAACGGCATCCCGGGAATCCGTTGTCCCATGCCTCGAGGCGCCTTCTACGCCTTCCCGAATGTTCAAGCCTTCGGACGCTCCTCGGACGAAGTGGCGGACTACCTGTTGCAGGAGGCCGGCGTAGCGGTCTTGCCGGGGTCCGCCTTTGGCCGCAACGGAGAGGGATACCTGCGCCTGTCCTATGCCAACTCGATGGGAAGTATCGAGAAAGCCCTGGACAGAATGGCCAGCGCCCTGTCAAGACTTGATTAGGCACGTGCAGGGAACTTTTGCCAGGCTACCAGGCTCGAAGGGTCTAAGGCCCTGGGCCCTGGCACACAGACTTTACAAGGTCTGTGGGAGATGGTATAATGTCGTCGGCTGACTGGAGTCCAGCAAGGTCCCTGTCGGACCTTGTTCGCCCGGCCCGACTGCATCTTGACCTGGACCTTCACATGAAAGACGTTCTGCACACCCTGCTAGCGTTCTGCTATTTGGTCAAGACGAACATCGTCTGTCCGCATCGCCTTCCAGACCAGTGACCGGGTTCCGTTGCTCATCATGCAAGATCAAATTGGAAAGAGCAGAAAGGAGGTGTCCCGACAACCCTAGCGCTCATTCATGTCAGGCTGAGGGGGAGGAGATCTGGGATCCTAGTGTCCCTTTTCAGAACCTGACGAGAAGAGGACCCACACACAAAGAAGGAGGAGTCAGCAATGGAGATTATCAAGAAACACAAACGGGATGGCCAACACGTGTACATCCCAGAGTTGAAGGACCTCTATCGACAGGGACGCATCAGCCGGCGCGAATTCCTGCGGAATGCAACCTTGCTAGGCATGTCCTTTGCCGGTGCCAGCGCCTTTCTGGCAGCCTGCGGCACAACCCCAGCGCCTCAGCCGACGGCTGCGCCGACCGCAGCGGCTGCCGAGCCCACCACAGCGCCCGAACCCACCGAAGCGCCCGCCGCGGCCGGAGGCCCCAAGTACGGCGGCACCATCCGCTGCTCGATGCCGGTCATCCGCATCGACCACCCCGCCCGCTATTCGTGGGTCTACGACGCCAACGCCACCCGCCACTTTCTGGAATATCTGACCCTGACCGACGGGCAGAACATTACCCATCCCTACTTGCTCGAGTCCTGGAAGGCCAGTGACGATCTTCTCACCTGGGATCTTCAACTGCGCAAAGGCATCAAGTGGAACAACGGAGACGAATTCACGGCGGATGACGTGATGTTCAACTTCCAACAGTGGCTGGACCCCGAAGTCGGTTCCTCGGTGTTGGGCTTGATGCCCTATCTTCAGCCCACTGGCGTCGAGAAGGTGGACGATTACCTAGTACGGTTGAACTTGGATACACCAGCACTTTCTGTACCGGAGGACCTGTTCCACTACGCGGCCCAGATCGTGCACCGGGATTTCGAGGGAGACATCGTTGCCCAGCCGGTCGGAACGGGACCGTTCACGCTGGAAGAGTACTCGGTCGGCGAGCGATGCACCCTCAAGCGCCGCAGCGACTACTGGGGCACGGATGATCAAGGAAACCAACTGCCCTTCCTGGATGAGATCATCTACGTGGATCAGGGTGAGGATCAAACGGCGGCAGTCACGGCCATCAAGCAAGGGCAGATCGACACCATCTATGACGTGACCCCGGCAACCTGGGAGGCATTGAAGGACTTTGAGGAGGTCATCGTGCACGCTGTCGGCACCGCCCAGACACGCATTCTGCGCTACCGGGTGGACCGGGAGCCCTGGACCGACGCCCGGGTGCGAAGGGCACTCAACCTTTGCCAGGACCGCCAAAAGATCTTGGATCTAGCCTACTTTGGCGAGGGCGTAGTCGCCCAGGATCAGCACGTTGCCCAAGTACACCCTGAGTATGCCGAGGTGCCCACGCCCAAGTACGATCCTGAGCAGGCCAAGGCCCTGCTGGCCGAGGCTGGCTTCCCCGATGGCGTGGATGTCGAGCTGGCCATCGGCACAGGATGGCCCGATGTAGTTTCGATCGGCGAGACGCTGAAGCAAGATGCGGAACCGGCCGGTTTCCGGATCACCCTGAACACCATGCCCAACAGCCAGTACTGGGACTTGTGGACCGAGGTCGACCTGGGCATCACGCCCTGGACCCACCGCCCGCTGGGTGTGATGGTCCTCAACCTGGCCTATACCTGCGATGCCAATGGCGATCCGGTGCCCTGGAACGAGACCCGCTGGTGCGACGATGAGTTCAGCACCCTTCTGCAGGAGGCCAACCGCACCCTCGACGTGGAAGCACGCCGGGGCATCATGGAAAAGCTGGAACTGATCCAGCAAGAGCGAGGTTCCATTGGCAACGCGTATTGGCAGAACATCTGGATCATTATGAACAAAGGCTTCCAGAACGTCCATCCCCACCCCACCGACTACCACCTCTGGAATGACCTCTGGTACGACCCGGAGGCGTAGACCGAGATGTCGATCCAGAGATAGAGCGGCGAGGCGGAGGGTCCACCTCCGCCTCGTCCCTCTATCTCTTCTCTTTTCGGAGGCTAGGTGGAGTCCGGAAACGGGGGCTTCTATGGCTAGATTCATCGTGCGACGATTGTTGGGCATGATCCTCACCATGCTCATTGTGTCCATCGTCATTTTTCTGGTTTCCGAGATAGTCCCAGGAGACGTTGCCCGCCATATCCTGGGACCCTTTGCCACGCCGGAACAGACGGAACTGTTCCGGGCCCAGCTCGGCCTGGACGAGCCGGCCTACTGGCGCTACATCCAGTGGCTGGCCGGGAGCGATTGGCGCGCCTCGCGACTGGTGGGCCATCCACTGGTGCGCATCGAGGACCCAGTGAGCGGCAGAGTGAGCTGGTGGGCCAACGTCGATGGCACCCTGACTCGTTGGAAAATGCAGAATGGCGAGATGGTCATCCACCGCATGGGGCCCGATGGAAAAGTAACAAAGATCGAAGGTGAGTTTGACAGTTGGCAGACGGACGCGAATGGCCAACAGTTCTTCTGGGGTATTGACACCGGCAATCGAGCCACACTCTGGAAGAAGGGCTTCGTCGAGGAAGAGGTGGCGGCTGCCTCCGCAGGTCGGGCTGCCGTGGAGCAGACGGGCGGGGTGCGCTACATTCCGATACAGAAGGGTCTGCTCCGGGGGGACCCGGGGGTTTCGTTCCGCACCGGGCGCCCGGTGGCCGACACGCTCTTTCTGCGGCTGCGGAACTCGCTTCTCCTGGCCGGCATTGCCTTTGTCGTTGTGATGCCCCTGGCCTTGTTCCTGGGCATCATTGCCGGCCTGAACGAGGGCAAAGCCATAGACCGCATTCTGACTATCGGCGGCCTGCTGACCACTGCCAGCCCGAACTTTGCTACTGGCATCTTTTTGATTCTGATTTTTGCCGCCTGGCTGGAGGTTCTGCCAGGCGCGGTCGTCCTCCTCGACGATAAGGCCATCTTCCAGAATCCTGCCATGCTGGTCCTGCCCGTGGCTACCCTGACCCTCATCGAGCTGGGCTATGTCCTGCGCATTACGCGCGCCAGTGTGGTGGAGGTCACCAACTCGCCCTACATCCGCACGGCTCACCTCAAAGGGCTGCCCCAGGGCCGCATCGTCACGAGGCACGTGCTACGCAACTCCCTTATGGCGCCGATCACCGTTATCATGCTCCACGTCAACTGGTTGATCGGTGGCATTGTTGTGGTCGAGGTGTTATTCGGCTACCCCGGCCTTGGCCAATATCTGCTGGATTCGGCCCTGTTTAACGATGTCTATGCCGTCGAGACGGCGGCGATGGTTCTGGTCGTCGTGGCTGTGATGTCACAGCTCATTGCCGACGTTATCTATACCTTCCTCAACCCGCGCATCCGGTACGCGTGATGGGTGAGATTGAGGGTAAGGTTGAGGCTATCGGATAGAGGGGGGAATTATGGCAACAGAAGAAGCGACGGTGGGGGTTCCTGTGCTGAAACCCAGCCGTTGGCAGAAGACAAAAGATAGCCTGTCTATCCTCTGGAGTTCCAAGATCGCGGTCGTGGGCTTGATCATCGTCCTCTTCTGGGTCTTTGCCGCCATCTTTGCTCCCGTTGTAACCCGCTATGAACCCAACGTCGAGGATGCCCAGGCCAGGAACCAGGGCCCCTCGGCCGCACATTGGCTGGGCACCGACCACAAGGGACGCGACCTGTGGTCCCGCGTGGCCTACGGCGGCCAGATCGTTCTTATCAAATGGCCGATTACCGAAAAGTTCTGGATTCCAGGTGGTGTGGCCATCTGGGGCGTATTCCTGTCCGTGTTGATTGGCGCAACCCTGGGTCTGCTATCCGGCTACTATGTTGGCTGGACCGATGACATCGTGATGCGCTTTCTGGACGCGATGATGGCCTTTCCTACCATCCTCCTCTACCTGATCATCATCGCCGCTGTTGGGGCCTCGGCGACCAACGTCGTCATTGCCATCACCATTGCCGGCATCCCAGGCGTCGCCCGGCTGGTGCGCAGTCTGACTTTGGACATCCGTACCCGCGACTATGTCGCCGCCGCCCAGACACGCGGTGAGTCAGGCCTGCGAATGATGTACGTCGAGATTTTGCCTAACGCCCGCGGGCCGGTCATGATCGACGCCATGCTGCGGGTGGGCTATGCCATCTTCTCATTGGGCACCCTGGGCTTCCTGGGGCTGGGGCTGCCGCCACCGAATCCCGACTGGGGAGGCATGGTTCAGGCGGGCCACGAGCACATCTTTACCAATCCCTGGGCTGTGATTTGGCCCACGCTGGCCATTTCCACACTGGTCGTCGGCTTGAGCCTGCTGGCCGATGGTCTGCGGGAAGAGTCGCTGAGGTACCAGTAAGGAGCTCGCTTATGGCGATAGATCACAGAGTAAAAACGCCAGTCCTGCAAGTCGAAGACCTGGCCATCTCCTACGAGACGCGGAAAGGCGATGTGCCTGCCGTGCGCGACGTCAGCCTTGAGATCCAGCGGGGCGAAGCCCACAGCCTCGTCGGCGAGTCGGGCTGTGGCAAGAGCACGGTCGCTTTCGGACTCGTCAACTTCTTGGGACGCAACGGCAAGATCGTCAACGGCAAGATCCTATTCCAAGGCCAGGACTTGGTGGGACGCTCTCAGGAGGAGCTACGCCAGATCCGCGGTGATCAGATTTCCATGGTCTACCAGGATCCGATGCAGGCGCTGAATCCCTCCATGCGCCTCGGCGACCAGATGTCTGAGGTGCTGACCATCCACCGGAACATGCCACGCGCCAAGGCCGAGGAAAAATGCATCGCCATGCTGGAGCGGGTGTACATGCCTGACCCAGAAAACGTCATGCGGCGCTATCCCCACCAGATATCGGGCGGACAACAGCAGCGGGTCGTCATTGGCATGGCCTTGCTCAACGGCCCGGCGCTGCTGATCATGGACGAGCCGACCACGGCCCTGGACGTAACCGTCGAGGCCGCAGTACTGGACCTGATCGCCGACCTGCAGCGCGATTTTGACACGGCCATCATGTATATCAGCCACAATCTGGGCGTCGTTGCCCGCGTGTCCTCAAAGGTAGGCGTCATGTATGCCGGTGAGATCGTCGAGCAGGCCTCGGTGGAGGATGTGTATCTGAGTCCCTACCACCCCTATACGCAAGGGCTCATGCGCTGCGTGCCGCGGCTGGGCATGGACAAGAAGAGCAGCTTTCTCTATCCCATCCGGGGCCGGGTACCCTCGCCTGCTAATTTGCCGCCGGGCTGCATTTTCGAGCCGCGCTGCGACTATGCCCGGGACCAATGTCGCCTCAAGAAGCCGGAACTCCGTCAAATCACTGTCCGGCACTGGGCCCGCTGCCATTTTGCTGAAGAGATCGCCGAGCAGGTCTGGACGCCGCCAGAAGGACTGGTCGCCGAGCTCGCAACGCGGGCGCAACAGGCAGAAGCGCCCGAAATGATCCTGAAAGTCGACAACGCTAAGACCTATTACAAAGCACCCTCGAAGAAACTGATCGGCGGGGAGAAGCAATATGTCAAAGCCGTGGACGATGTCAGTTTCACAGTGAAAAAAGGAGAAACACTGGGCATCGTCGGCGAGTCAGGCTGCGGCAAGAGCACGTTGGTCAAGACGATCATTGGCATGGAAGAACCGACCGGCGGCCAGTTCGAATTTATGGGACTGGACATCTCGCGCCCGGTCGCCAAGCGCAACCTATCGATCATCCAGGAACTGCAGATGGTGTTCCAGAATCCTGACTCGACACTGAACCCGTCGTTCACCGTCGGAGTCCAGATCGGCCGTCCCTTGAAGCGCTTCAAGACCGTGCCCAACCACCAGGTTCGGGATGAGGTCATCCGCCTATTGGGTATGATGAAACTGGGTGAACGGTACTATGACCGCTTGCCCCGCCAGCTCAGCGGTGGCGAAAAGCAGCGGGTGGGTATCGCCCGGGCCATCGCCGGACAACCGGAACTGGTGCTGTGCGACGAACCGGTCTCTGCCCTGGACGTGTCAGTCCAGGCAGCCGTGCTCAACCTGCTGATGGAGATCCAACAGGAGATGGGCACGACCATGATCTTTATCGCCCATGACCTGAGCGTGGTGCGATTCTTCTGCGATCACATTGCCGTCATGTATCTGGGTCAAATTGCAGAGATCGGCCCGGCCGAGGCAATCTATGCGCCTCCCTACCACCCCTACACCGAGGCCCTGCTTTCGGCTGTGCCCATCCCCGACCCCAGTGTGGAACAGAAGCACATTCGCCTGAGCGGAAGCGTGCCTAGCGCCCTGCATCCGCCCAGCGGCTGCCGCTTCCACACCCGCTGCCCTCGCCGGGCAGAAATGCTGCCAGACGGCGGCAGGATCTGCGAAGAGCAGGTGCCGCCCTGGCAACATGATTCCGATAGACACCGCATCTTCTGCCACATCCCACTGGAGAAATTGCGCCAGATGGAAGCCGTGGTGACGACTGGCGACCAAGATTAGAGAGTACGGAGGACACGCATGCTGGTAGAGGACTATATGACCCGGCATCCGTTGATGGCACGTCCAACCATGCCCATCGTCGAGGCGCAGCGTTTCATGGGCAAAAACAACATCCGCCATCTGCCAATCGTAGGCGATGGAAAGCGATTGCTGGGCCTTGTCACGCGGCAGACACTGCTCGTGGACCCGGGCCGGTTGGGCAGCCTGGACTTGTGGGACATTACGCGAACCCTGACCAAGCTGAAGGTCAAAGACGTGATGATCAAGGCCAAGGATGTTGTGAGCATTGATCAGGACGCTACCTTGGAGCAGGCTGCTCGCTTGATGGTAGAGCACAAGATCGGCTGCCTTCCTGTGCTGGAGGATGAGATCGTCATCGGCATTATCACTGAAACCGACCTGCTGGCCCATCTGATGGAGATGATGGCAGCTCGCCAGCCCGGCGTGCGAGTGACACTGCGCCAGCCCAATGTAAGAGGCGAACTGGCCAAACTGGTTGGTGTCATCGCCGCCCAGGGGTGGGGCATCCGGGCTTTGGGCGGTGCGCCGCACCCCAAGGACCCAAACGAATGGGTGGTCGTAGTCAAGCTGCGTGAGATGCCGAGAGAGCAGGTTATCGCAGCCTTGGGAACGATCGAAGGGCAGGAGATTGTTGACGTGCGCGATGCATAGGTAGGGCTGAGCGGACGGGCCCCTACTGGACTCAACACGGTAGCTTCGGCCGCCTGTCGGAGGATCGACTCCAATAGTGTGGTGGGAGAGCGGGGCCGACTTGCACGCATCGTCTCGGCGGACAGACGACGCCCACGGGCAAACAACGTCCGAACATGGATTCGCACACAGCCGGTGAGCGGACCCACCCCGTGGTGACAGGATCGCTTCCTGTCAAGCGGAGACCACCGTGGCGAAAGAGGTACCTCGTGCCCGCGACAGATCGGACGGCCTTCGCGGCCTGGTCAAACTTGGACCGCGAGGCCGTCAAAACATTTAGGAAGTATTGGACTGATGGAAGCAGGCTCCACGGTGCTCATCACCCTGACCTCTAGGGGGCCATTCTTTCCATTCTCAATTCGCTGTAGCATTGAAAAGAAAAAAAGACGAGGAGAACACCATAATGGCCAACATCCGCATGAACGACCGAACCCTCGGCGGCGCCCAATATAGGCGGTTAGCACCCGAGCAATGTCAGAAGCTACACAACGCCAGTCTCGAGATCCTGTCCCGGACAGGCGCCCGGCTCCACGACAAGGAAGCAGTCGACCTGCTGGCAACAGCCGGGGCCTCCGTCGTGGATGGGAATTGGGTCCGCATCCCTGCCGGCCTCGTGGAAAAAGCGTTCAGCACCGTGCCCAGGCGGGTGACGCTTTACAATCGAAACGGCAAAGCACCCCTCTTTCTCGAAGAAGGAAACGTCTACTACGGCACCGGTTCCGACTGCCTGAACATCGTTGACCATCGCGATGGACTACGGCGCACGGCGATTCTGCAGGACGTCGTAGACGGGATCACGGTCTGCGATGCACTACCATACATCGACTTTGTCATGTCCATGTTTCTCCCCTCCGATGTGAATCCCATGGTCAGCGATCGTTACCAGATGGAAGTGATGCTGAACCGCACGACCAAGCCCATCGTCTATGTCACCAACGAGTTCTCCGGCTGTGTCGACGCCGTCGAGATGGCCGAACTGGTTGCCGGCGGCGCTGAGGCCCTGATGCTGCGGCCCTCTGCTGCTTGCTACATCAACGTCACTTCCGGCTTGGTCCACAACGCGGAGGCGCTCCAGAAGCTGCTCTTCCTGGCAGGCAAGGGACTCCCTGCCCTCTACATCCCGGTGGTCGATTGCGGCATCACGGGGCCGGTGACACCGGCCGCGGGGATGGCCTTGGTCAATGCGGGGGTATTGATCGGCCTGGTGCTCTCCCAGTTAAAGCGGGCGGGCGCTCCCTACATCATCCCCGGTTGGGGTGGTGAAGGCCTGGATATGCGCACCATGGTCAGCCCCTACTGCCCGCCCGACCCCAGAGGCATGGCCCATGCGCTGGCCCAGCATTACCGGTTGCCGATGTTTGGCATCGGCGGCTGCAGCGAGTCCAAGCTCGTAGATCAGCAAGCGGCGGCCGAGGCGGCGCTGACACTGATGATCGAAACGTTGGGCGGCGCGCACCTGATTCACGACTTGGGCTACCTGGAGTCGGGGCTGTGTGGCTCGTTGGCCCAACTGGTCATCTGCAACGAGATTGTGGGTTGGATGGCGCCTGCGCTGGGACCCGTGGAGATCAGCGAGGAGACCTTGGCGCTCGACCTGATCGACCAGTTGGGTCCGGAGGGCTATTACCTCGACACCGACCACACGATGGCCCACTTTCGCGAGCGCTGGTACCCCGACGTATTCGAGCGCGGCAACCACGATCAATGGCAAGCACAGGGAGCCAAGAGCCTGGGCGAGCGTGCCGCCGAGCGCGTGGACAAGATCCTATCCGAGCACGAGCCGGAACCACTACCTGCAGACGTGGCGCAAGCGGTGCACGCCGTCGTCGAACGCGCCAGGGCCCAGTTTGAATAGGGGGGATCTGCCTTGTATCAGAACCGAGACATGGGCATCCAGCACATCAAGGCCCGCAAGGACCACCGATGTTACGGCATGGGGCTGGGCATCATCATCTTGGACGACGTCTATCCCGGGTTCCCCGGCGATGTGCGCAACGCCAGCGCCTTCCCTTTCCCCATCCAGTACGAGATTGCCGAAGGGGTGAGCATCGCGGTGCTGGTGGGTGAAGAGGACAAGTCGCCTTGCCTGGAACCCATCAAACGCGCGGCCCAAAAGCTGGAATCGATGGGCTGCCGGGCCATCGCAGCCGAGTGCGGCTACTTCGCCTACTTTCAGCGAGAGATTGCCGCTCACGTGGGCGTGCCAGTGTTTATGTCGAGCCTACTTCAGGTTCCATGGGCGCAGCAGCTCGTCGGCCCAGATCAGGTCGTAGGCCTCTTGGCCTCGGAGAGGGAGTACATCTGGCAGCAGCACCTGGATGCTGTAGGCATCCAGCCCGGCAGCAACTATGTCATGCGTGGCATCGAGGACTATGGACAGGTTGAGGAGTTCGATAACCTGTGGTTGGAGGGAGTCCGCCCGGCCGTGCCCGAAGCATATTTCAACAAGGCGGAGCGAGACTTTGTCAAGATCGGCGTCCAGTTTTACCAGGACTATCCCAACATGGGAGCGATGGTGCTGGAATGCACCGGGATGCAACCCTTTGCCCGGACGCTCCAACGGGAGATCGACATAGCCGTTTTCAGTTGGGGCACGCTACTGGACTTTGCGTACTCGGTGGTCGTTCACCGCGACTACTATGGGCATGTCTGAGCAAGAAATGACCAAGTACGATCCGGCGGGCGGCGTTGAGGAAGGAGGAGAGCTGCATGATCCAGTCATCTATTGTCGAGAACCGATCCGTATTCTTCCGCGTCCTGAGCGATGATCAGGTCTGGGAGATCCGGCAGGCAGCCTTTGACATTCTAGAAAAGACAGGCTGCCGGATGCTGCACACGGGTGCCTTGAAGCTCCTTCAGAAGGCCGGTGCCATCGTCCGGGACGATAGGGTCAGGGTGCCCCGGCACATCGTGGAGGAGTGCATCCGGACGGCGCCCAAAGGCTTTACCATCTACGACCGGCAGGGCCAGCGGGCTCTGGAGGTCGAAGGACGCAAGAGCTACTACGGCACCTCGACGGCCAGCCCGAATACCCGGGATGCCCTCACAAGCGAAATCCATGAGACCCGCGTCGCTGACATCGCCCTGGGGGCGCAAGTGGCTGATGCCTTGCCTAACATCGACTGGGTCATGCCCATGGGCTCATCCCAGGACGTGCCTCCCCTGGCCGCGGACCTCCACGAGTTCCAGGCGGTGGTGACCCATACCACCAAACCGGTCGTCTTTATTGGCTACTCGCCGCGGGGCGTCGAGTTGGTGTACGAAATGGCCGCGGAGGTGGCCGGCGGGCTGGAGGCCCTTCAGTTGAAGCCCTTTGTGCTGGCCTATCCCGAGCCCATCTCCCCCCTCGTTTTCCCGGCCGAGGTCGTGGACCGGATGTTCGTCGCTGCGGATCTGGCCATGCCCCAGATCCCCGGCCCCAGCGCGCAGATCGGCGCGACCAGCCCGGTGACGCTCGCCGGCAGCGTCGCCCAATCGATTGCCGAGGGATTGATGAGCCTGGTTCTGATCCAGCTCCGCAGGCCGGGCGCTCCCTGCTGCTTAAGCGGCAACTTTGGAGTCCTTGATATGCGCACGGCGCTGCTGAGCTTGGCGGCGCCCGAGGCCAGCCTGGGATTCGCAGCTCAGGCCGAGGTGGCCCAGTCCTTTGGGCTGCCGACGTGGGGCCTGGCCGGCGCGACCGACGCCAAGGTCCTGGATGCCCAGGCCGGCCTCGAGAGTGCCTTTGCCGTTTTGGCCCAGGGCCTCGCCGGCCTGAACCTCATCCACGACGTCGGCTACATGGACGGCGGTATGATCTGCTCGGCCGAGATGCTGGTCATGGGCAACGAGACAATCGGCATGGCCAAGCGCTTCATCCGGGGGATCGAAGTGAGCGCCGAGACGCTAGCCCGCGGTGTCATCGAAGAGGTTGGCCCTGGCGGGCACTTTCTGCAGGAAAAGCACACCGTGCGCCACATGCGAAACGAGCTGTGGATGCCAGAGCTCTTGGCCCGGCAACACCGGGATGTATGGCGGGCGGAAGGCGCCAAGGACATGGCCCAACGCGTCGGGGAGCGGGTGCGCACGATCGTCGAGAGCCACCAGGCCCCGTCCCTCCCCGACAGGACCCTCGAGGCGCTCGAGAAGCTCAAGCGCGACGGCGAAGCGGAATTGACCAAGGAATGAGTCGACGGCCAGCGGCCTGACAATCAAATGTGGAGGTTGAAGATCATGAACAGTGGCTTCAGAACTGAGTGTGTGCCTGACTACCGGCTATTGACGGAGGAACAGATCCAGGAAATCCATCGAGCCAGCTTGGAAGTTCTGGAGACGGTCGGCGTGCGGCTGCTGCACCCCGGTGCCGTTGAGATGCTGCGAGAGGCCGGCTGCCGGGTGCGGGGCGACAACATCGTCCAGATTCCCAACTGGCTGGTGGAGGAGTGCATCCGCAGCGCGCCATCCCGGATCACCATCTACAGCCAGGATGGGCAAGAGGCCATGCGCCTAGAAGGGCGGAACATCCACTTCGGCCTGGGCACGGACCTGCTCCACACCCAGGATCTGGAGACTGGCAAAACGCGGGCCACGCGCCTGCAAGACGTGGTCAACGCGGCGCGTGTGGCCGACTATTGCCAAGAGATCGATTTCATCGCCTCCTTTGGCCTGCCCAGCGACGTCCCGACCAACTCGATGTACGTCGAGTGCGCGCGGGCCATGATGGAGAACTCGAACAAGCCGATCTTTTTCACCGCCGGCGGCGAGGAGGACCTGGCGATCATCGTCGAGATGGCCGAGGCTGTAGCCGGAGGCAAGGAGGCGCTTCGTGAAAAGCCGTTTCTGATCCACTACTCCGAGCCCACTGCTCCACTGACGCACTCGTACAACGCGGTGCGCAAAGTCTTTTTCTGTGCTGAAAGGGGGATTCCGATCAACTACACGCCCGGCGACATCATGGGGGCCAGCGCGGTTGTCACCCTGGCCGGGGGTATCGTGCAGGCCACCGCCGAGGCTCTGAGCGGCATCGTTCTGCACCAGGTACGGGTCAAGGGAGCACCCATCATCTCTGGTTTTGTGCTGACCCCCCTGGACATGAAAAAAGGCACCACCTGCTACGGGGCGCCCGATTTCCGCCTGACCAATTCGGCCTTTGCCGACATCTTTCACTACTACGGACTACCCATCTGGTCCACGGTAGGAAGCGACGCCCACTGCCTCGACGCTCAGGCGTCCATGGAACACGCCTTTGGGACGCTGATGGCCGCCCTCGATGGTGCCAACCTGATCCACGATGTCGGTTACCTGGGTCAGGGCTTGCTCAACAACGTCGCGTCCATCGTCATGTGCAACGAGATCATCAGCTACGTGAAGCGCATCGTGCGCGGCTTTGATCTCAACCGTGAAAAGCTGGCTGTGGACGTGATCCGGCAGGTTGGTCCGGGTGGGCATTTCTTGACCGTCTCCCACACCCGCGATCACTTTCAGGAGGAAATCTGGCAACCACAGCTCTTGAACCGCGACAGCCCCGATCCCTGGGCCAAAAACGGCGGCTTGACCTATGAGGAGGTGGTCACCCAGAAGGCGCGCAACATTCTGCAGACATACCAGCCTCAGCCCCTGCCCGAGGAGGTTTGCCAACAAGTGCAAGAGATTGCCAAGCGGGCTGCACAGGAGTTGGCCAAGATCCAGTTCATATCGTAGGGAGACAGCACTGAAGGCATGCCAGTGAAGGGGGTTCACCTGCACCACGTCCGCGGAACGCTGTGACTTGACAGCAGGAGGGCATGATGGCAAGAATACGTATCAACGACCAGACCTATCTCAGCGCTCAGTTCCGCCGCATGTCGGACGAGCAGTGCCAG
>Ga0316577_10000621_pt1 | contig 14698 bp, 8 predicted proteins | sample S5NA_FD_203073 | JGI IMG/M metagenome (GOLD analysis project Ga0316577, IMG submission 203073) | Rhizosphere microbial communities from salt marsh grasses in Alabama, United States - S5-7_050615r2r1 | ecosystem: Host-associated > Plants > Roots > Rhizosphere | place: USA: Alabama | collected... | reverse complement strand
CCTCGACGCCCGTCTGACGGCCGCGGTCCCCAGAGGCACGCGGACGAGCGACATCTCGACGTTCCACTCCTTCGCACGGCGGCTGGTCGAAGCCCATGCCGACGCCCGCGGCTGGTCCCGACCTCCAGACATCCTCACCGGCCCCGACCAGCGAGGGTTGGTGGCCGGCCTTCTCGCCGACGAGGATGACGCGTCGTGGTCGCCGGCGTTCCGCTCGCTCCTCGGCAGTGCGACGTTCGCCGGTGAGGTGACCGACTTCATCCTCCGATGCCGGGAGCAGCTCATCGACGGCGCCGATCTCGCGGGCCTCGCCCACGACCGGCCCGCCTGGCGAGGGCTGCCGGCCTTCCTCGCTCGGTACGACGCCGACCTGCGCCGCCGCTCGGCCGTGGACTACGGCACCTTGCTCGCCGAAGCCGCCGCCCTCGTGGCCGATCCCGAGGTCTCGACGGCCCTCGTCGAGCAGTACCCGTGGATCCTCGTCGACGAATACCAGGACACGACCCACGTCCAGCTCGTCATCCTCCAGCGGCTCGCAGCCGCCGGAGCGGGAGTCACCGCGGCCGCCGACCCATACCAGTCGATCTACTCGTTTCGCGGGTCGGACGTCGGCCACGTCGCGCGCTTCCACGCCGACTTCGCGACCGCTGCAGCGCCCGATGCCGAGATCGTCCTCCCGACCTCGTTCCGGACACCGGGCGACATCCTCGCTGCTGCAGTCAGGGTGACCGGGCGGCTCCTTCCCGGCTCTGCCGGCAAGGTGACCCCCGCCCCGGGCAACGGTTCCGTCGAGGTCTACCGCTTCGAGCAGCACGTCGAAGAAGCCGAGTGGATCGCGGACGAGATCCAGCGCCTCCACCTGGAGGACGGTGTCCCGTACGAGGGCATCGGCATCTTCGTCCGATCCGACGCCGGGTTCCTCGCCCCGCTCTCCCGTTCGCTCGAACGCCGGCAGATCCCCCACGACCGTCCCGACAGCCGCCTCGTCGACCAGGCGCCGACTCGCTTCGTGCTCGACCTCGTCGCAGCCTCGACCGGGATGGACGGTTCGCGCGCCGCCGATGCAGCGCTCCGCCGCGTCCTCCTCGGCCCCATGTATCGCATCCCCGTTGCACAGATGAGCGAGATCGAGCGTCGCCGCGGCGACCGATCGTGGGCGGCGACGCTCCGGGGGGCATTCGACGGTGCCGAACGCCTCGCCGACCTTCTCGCCGACCCCTCATGGGCAAACCGGAGCCCTGCCGCAGCCGGCTTGTGGAAGGTCTGGTCGACGCTCCCTCCAATCCGAGCCGTCGTCGCCGACCCTCGCAGGGCGCCGGAGGTCGCGATGTGGTCGTCGTTCGCCCAGGTCGTGGCCCGGTGGGGTGAACGACATCCGACCGGCACACTCGTCACGTACCGCCGGCACGTCGAATCCGACGACTTCGAGGCTACGCCCCTTCACGCCCACCAGCCCGACCCGGAGCACCGCGTTCGGATCACGACGCTCCACCAGGCGAAAGGCCTGGCGTTCGAGGTCGTCTTCATCGCGAACGCGGTCGAGGGGGTGTTCCCGGATCTGCGCGCCCGGGACTCGCTTCTCGGCGCTCGCCACCTGCAACCCCACTTGCCTGCCGACACGGCGGGCTACCTGCAGTTCAGACTCGACGAGGAACGCCGGCTCGCCTACACCGCGATGACCCGCGCGTCACACCGCGTCGTCTGGACGACGACGGACGGAGGCAGCGGCGTCGGCGGTGAGCCGCCGAGCCGGTTCCTCGCGCTCGCCGCAGGTGTGTCGTCGGCCGAGGCCGCGTTCGGTGAGCCCGTCCGCCCAACTCCCCCGGTGACAACGGCCCAGATGGAGGCATCCCTCCGCCGGGCCGCCGCCGACCCGGCCGCGCCGCCCGGCCGCCGACTCGCCGCCGTGGAGGTGCTCGCGCGCGGTGAGGAAGCCGGGCTCCGGTCACCAGAGAGATTCAGCGCCGTTGCGGCGCGCGGGCCCGACACCGGCGTCGTCGGCGGCGCGCTGCAACTCTCTCCCAGCCAGGCGGAAGCATATGAGGTCTGTCCCCGCCGATACGTCCTGGAACGCCGTCTCGGGGTCGGTGACGAGCCGACCGGCCACATGGAGTTCGGCAGTCTCATCCACGGGATCCTCGAGGAGGTCGAGACCGCCGCGATGAGGCGCGGCGACCTCCACGGGACCGCCGACGAGGCGCTCGAACGGCTCGCGAGCGACTTCCCGATCGGCGGGTTCGGAGGCGGCGCATTCGACGAGGCGTGGCGCAGGCGTGCCCGGGCGGCGCTGACCAACCTCTACGGAGGGTGGCCCAGCGCAGGGATGCCGCTCGCCTCCGAGCAGCGGCTGACGATCACCCGGGGACCCGTGACCTGGATCGGCCGTGCCGACCGGCTCGAGGACCGGGGCGGCCGGATCGCGGTCGTCGACTACAAGACCTCGGCGACCCTCCCATCTCGCGACGATGCTGCGTCCTCCCTCCAGCTCGGCTTCTACACGATCGCGGTCGACGAGACGCCCGAGCTCACATCGGTCGGGCCGGTCGCTGCAGCCGAGATGTGGTTCCCGATGGTGCCGCAGACGGCTGCGATTGCGACGCGCTCCTTCGACCTCGGGAACCTCGCCGACATCGAAGAGCGCATGGCGACGGTCGCGACCGGCGTGGCGTCCGAGGACTGGACGCCGACGCCGGGGCCGCACTGTGACCGGTGCCCGGTGCGCAGCGTCTGTCCTGCGCTCCCCGAAGGCGAGGAGGCCTTCGCATCATGACGTTCCGCTTGACACCCGAGCAGGCGGCGATCGTCGCCGCCCCCATCGCCCCGCTTCGCGTCTCGGCCGGTGCGGGGACCGGGAAGACGACAACGATCGTCCTCCGCCTCGAGGCGCTGCTGCGCTCCGGGATCGAGCCCGAGACCGCCCTCGGGATCACCTTCACGAACAAGGCCGCGGCCGAGCTCGCCGACCGACTCCGGTCCCGGCTCCCCGAGTTGACGGCGGACGGTCGGGAGATCCAGGTCGCGACGTACCACGGCTTCGCCTACGGGCTCTTGCAGGAATTCGGCGCACTCGTCGGTGTCGAGCGGGATACGGCGATCATCGGACCGGCGCTCCAACGCCAGATCGTCTTCGACGTGCTCGGCGACGGAGCGTTCGACCACCTCGACCTCACGAAGCCCGGCGGTGTGGCCGGTCGAGCAGTCACACTCGCCGGACAGGTCGGGGACAACCTCATCACACCCGCCGACGTCGTCCGTGCCGCGCCGCGCCCCGAGGAACGCGACGCGGTCTGGGACGAGCGGCTCGAGCTGCTCACCGTCGTCTCGGCGTACGAGGCTGCGAAGGCCCGGCTCGGTGTGGTCGACTACACGGACCTCGTCGCACGAGCCCACCGGCTCGTGACCGACCGGCCTGAGATCGCCGCCCAGATCAGGAACCGCTACGCGGTCGTCCTCCTCGATGAGTACCAGGACACGGACCCGGCCCAGCGTGAGCTCTTGCGGGCGATCTTCGGTGGCGGGTTCCCCATCACCGCCGTGGGCGACTCGGACCAGACGATCTACGAGTGGCGCGGCGCTTCCCGCCTGAACTTCGACGGGTTTCCGACGCACTTCGCCGCCGCCGACGGTTCGGCGGCCCCGACGTTGCCGCTGACGGTGAACCGACGGTCCGATGAGCTCATCCTGGCCCTGGCGAACGAGGTGCGGGCGATGATCCACGCCGGATCCGCCTTCGATGCGCTCGTCGCGAGGCCGGGTGCCGAACGCGGGGCCATCGAGACGGCCTGGCTCGGCACCCAAGCCGACGAAGCGGCATGGATCGCCGACCGCGTCCTGTCGGCGCACGACGACGGCACGCCCTGGAACGAGATCGCCGTGCTCGTGCGCAAGAACCGAGACATCTCGCCGGTGAGGGAAGCGCTCGTGCGGGCCGGGATCCCGACCGAAGTGGCGTCGGTCGGCGGGCTGCTCGAGGTGCCGGAGGTCGCCGATCTCCATGCATGGCTCCGGATCGTCGACCATCCGGCGGACACGGTCGCCCTCGCTCGCGTCCTCCTCGGCAGCTCCTACCGACTCGGGCTCGGCGATCTCGCGCCGCTCCGCCGATGGGTACGCGCCGAGCAGCGACGCGGCCGACTCGACACCACACTCATCGATGCGATCGAGCGCGTCGAGCGCGTCGAAGGCCTCCCCGATCAGGCTGCGGTGCGGCTCGAACGCTTCCGTGATCGGTACCACCGATTCGTCGTAGACGCCCAGGTCGCGTCTCCCGGTGGGCTCTGCCGCAGCGTCCTCGGGGCGATCGGGGCATGGACGGAGATCGACGCGATGGAACCCGCGGCCTCCCTCTCGGCGCGCCTGAACCTCTATCGCTTCCTCGACCTGGCCGAGTCATGGCGACCACTCACCGGGCATCGCACGCTCAGCGGGTTCCTCCGGTACGTCGACCTCCTTGCCGACGAGGCCGCCGCAGCGGAGCTCGACACGGCGTCGCTCTCGCGCGAAGCGGCCGTGCCCCTGCTCACGGTCCACCGGGCAAAGGGCCTCGAGTGGGACACCGTCGTGGTCCCGTCGGTCGTGGAAGGGGGCTTCCCGGCCGGCTCCCGCGGGTATGCGAACCCGGTCGACAAGCCCGAGTACCTCCCGTACCGCCTCCGGCTCGATGCCGACACCTTGCCGAACCTCGAGAACGCGCCGAGCAAGAAGGAGCGAGATGCGATCCTGCGCCGCTACCACGAGCAGGAGGAGTGGCGTGCCGCCTACGTCGCAGTCACCCGGGCACGGCACCGTCTGATCGTCACGGGGTCCTTCAGGACCCCGGAACGCAAGACGCCCCGAGCCCCGTCGCCCCTGTTCACCATGGCCGATGCACTCGCCGGAGGCCGAACGATGCACGACGACCCCGGGCCGATCGAGGGTGAACGATGGGAGCCCCCGCCCCCGCCCCCCGATCCGCTGTTCGGCCCTGGAGGGTGGACGGCCGCCCTGCGGGCCGCGATGGGCGACACGGCGTGGATGGCCGCGTATCCGGAGCATCGCGACGCTGCAACGCGAGAGGCCGAGCAGCTGCGCCTCGCGATCGAGGCCCTGCCGGGACCGTCGGCACCGCCGCCGGCGCCGCAGAAGACGACGTCGGTGACCGGGCTCGTGACGCTCGCTCGGTGCCCCCGGCGGTTCCGGTGGATGTTCGTCGATCGCCTCCCGACGAGGCCGACGCCCGCCCGGCGTCGGGGCGTGGCGTTCCACCGAAGGCTCGAGCTCCGCAACTTGGGGAAGGTGCCGCTCGACGACCTCGAAACGGCCGTCTACGACGTTGCCGACGACCGCGAGGGCGACCGTGAGCCCGGGACGGCGGACCCGTACGACGTGTTCCTCGCCAGCCGCTTCGCCGAGGTCCGAGCCCGGTATGCGGAGGTGCCGATCGACCTCACCGTGGAGGGCGTTCGCGTGCGCGGGCGTGTCGACGCCGTCTACGAGCCCGAGCCGGGGCACTGGGAGATCGTCGACTACAAGTCGGGCCGGCGATCGGACGACCCCGCGCTCGATGTGCAGCTCGAGACCTACGCCATCGCGGCGGCCGACGGCGCGCTGGGCGGCCCCGCGCCGGAGCGCATCTCCGTCACGTTCGCGTTCTTCGGCGGCGGCGAGTATGCCGAACGGTCGGTGGTCGCCGACGACGCGTGGCTCGCGGCCGCTCGCGAGCGGATCGCGACGCTCGTCGGCCGGTTCACGGATGAGGCATTCGAGCCGACGCCATCGGCGGCGTGTGCGGCGTGCGACTTCCTCCACCTCTGCGAGACAGGCAGGGAGCACCTCGCCGGATAGCGGCGACGTCCTCCGCTGAACCCGGCCGGGATCTGCGGCGGCCGGGCGGCTCAGGCCCGGGCACCCGCCGAATACCATGGGCACCCACGACGAGAGGAGCCCCCTGTTGGACGCGGTCGCAGCGCCCGAGAACTACGCCGACGTGTCGGTCTACGCGGTCGAAGGCCCGAGCGAGGTCGGCCGAGGCTGGGTCGGCCACGAGTCGGTGCGCGTTGCGCCGTTCCCGGTGAACGCGGCGCAGATCGCCTACTACTGCTCCGCAATCGAGGATGCGAACGAGAACTACTGGGACCGGGACGCGGCGACGCGACGGCACGGGGCGATCATCTCGCCGCCCGGGATGCTCATCGTCTGGTCCTACCCGCTCCCCTGGACGCCGGCCGGCAAACCGGTCGACTCGCCGTTCCTCGGACTCGAGGTCCCGCTCCCCGGCGACACGCTCATCAACGTCGCCACGGACACGAGCTTCTCCGGCGTCATGCGCGAGGGTGACCTCCTCACCTACCGTGAACGCGTCACGGCGGTCTCGGGCGAGAAGCGCACGGCACTCGGCTTCGGCCACTTCGTCACGACGATGACCGTCGTCACGAACCAGGACGGCGGGCTCGTCGCCGAGCACGAGAACGTGCTGTATCGGTACCGGCCGCACTCGGCTGCCACGCCGGCCAACACCGATCGACCGGCGGCAGGGCCCGCGCCGTCGGGCGGGGACCTCCCCATGGTGACCCTCCCGGTGACCGTCGGCCGGTGTGTGCTCGACGCGGCGACGACGCGTGACTTCTTCCCCGGGCACCACGATCGAGACTACGCGCGGGCGCAGGGAGCCCGGGACGTCTACCTCAACACGATGTTCTACCACGGCTTCGTGGACCGGGTCGTCACCGACTGGGCCGGGCCGGATGCCACCGTCGTGCGCCGCACGCTGCGCATGCTGACCCCGGCATGCGCGGGCGACACCCTCACCACTTCGGCGACGATCACGGCAGAGCGCATCGAGTCCGGGCGCACAACCGTCGATGTCGACCTCACCGTCTCCGCCGATGCCGGCCCGGCGGCGTCAGCGTCGATCACCGTCGCTCTCGAGGGACGCTAGGTAGGCGGACCTGATCTCGCGGCGGAGCGTCTTCCCGGCAACGTTGAGCGGGAGCGCGTCGAGCAGGACGACGTCACCGACCTTCTGGTAGCGCGCGTCGACGTGCGCGTTGATCCAAGCCTTGAGGCTCTCCGGGTCGGCACGTTCTCTGACCACGACCGCCGCGATCGGTTGCTCGCCCCACGTCGGGTGCGGCACGCCGAACACGGCGACATCGCGCACGGCAGGGTGTGCGACGATCACCTCCTCGATGTCCTTCGGGTAGACGTTCACGCCTCCGGAGATGATGAGGTCCTTCTTCCGATCGACGAGGAACAAGAACCCGTCGTCGTCGACATAGCCCAGGTCGCCGGAGTGGAGCCAGCCTTCACGGATCGCCTCAGCCGTCAGGTCGGGCCGCTTGTAGTAGCCGGGCATCGTGATGGGGCCGCGGCCGCAGATCTCCCCGATCTCGCCGACCGGCACTTCCCGGCCGTCGTCGTCGAGGATGGCCATCTCGTAGAGCGGCGGCGGGACGCCGACCGATCCCGCCTTCGCGAGGAAGTCGCGCTTGTCGAGGATCGTGACGAACCCCTCCGTGAGCCCGTACAGCTCGTAGCACCGTCCGGGGAACCGGTGCACCAGCTCGTGCTTGTGCTCGAGAAGCAGCGGTGCCCCCACGGAGCACAGCATCTCGACGGCGGGGAGCCGGTCGAGGGCGAAGCGTTCGTCTTCGAGGAGCCGCACGATCTGAGACGGCACGAGCATCGCGTGGGTGACGCCCTCGGCAGCCATGAGGTCGAGCATCTCGGCCGGGTCGAAGCCCGGCATGAGGACGAATGTGCACCCGGTGAAGAACCATGGCATCACGGTGAGGAACGACCCGTTGAAGACGAGCGAACCGGAGTGGATGATCACGCTGTCCGGGGCGATCCGATAGCTCGCGGCGAACCCGGTGCAGTAGGCCTCGCGGACTCGATGCGGGTGCACGATGCCCTTCGGCAGGCCGGTCGTCCCGGACGAGTAGATGATGTTGTAGACGTCGTCGGCGCCCACGTCGACCGGAAGCACCGGTCGACCATCGAGGTGGAGCTCGTCGTACGGCCGAAATCCACCGGTGGGATCGCCGACGACGAAGCAGCGGTCGGCCGCGACGTTGACGAGGTCCTCACGCACGGCCTCGAGGTGAGGCACAACGTGGTCCATCGCGATGACGGCGAGCGCGTCGGAGTCGTTGATGAGCGTGGTGAGGCCGGTCCCGCGCAGCAGCGGGCTGAGCGGGACGACGACGAAGCCGCCCTTCGCGGCGGCGTGGTAGAGCTCCATGACCGCCAGCGAGTTGTCGAGGAGCATCGCGATCTTATCGCCCTTGCCGAGGCCGAGCGCGCCGAGGCCCCTGATGAGGCCGTCGACGCGGTCGCGCAGCTCGCGCCACGACAAGCGCTCGTCGCCGAACACGAGGGCAAGATCGTGCTTCCGGTAGGTTGCGTGCCGGTCGAGGAGCGTGTTCAGGGCCATTGCGTCACGTCATGCACCCGGCCCGTCCCTTCACGCTCGCGAGTTCGAACCGACGAGCCCTTTGATCCGCTCCCACCCTCGGTGCCGTTCGAGCGCCTTCGCGCGCCAGGTGCCGATGATCCCGTACGGCAGGAAGAGGACGATGAGGATGAACGTGACACCGAGCAGGAGCGTCGCCCCACCGCCGAACCACCGCTCGAGGTAGAAGTCCAGCAGGCGGAACGCCGCCGCACCGACGACGGCACCGGTCAGCGTCCCGATCCCACCCATGATGACCATGAGCAGCACGGCGATCATCCACTGCAGGCCGGCGACCGCAGGTGTGACGATCGGTTGGTGCATCGCCCAGAACATGCCGGCGATTGCAGCCGTCACCGAAGAGACGAACAACGCGAACAGCTGGAACCAGAACGTGTTGTAGCCGAGCATCCCTGCGCGTTCCGGGTTGTCGCGGTTCGCAACGAGGACGGCACCGGTAGGCGATGCCACGATCTGGCGGTACACCAGGTAGGCGGCCAGCAGGGCGAACAACACGAGCAGGTAGAAGCGGAACCGGTTGTCCGTCGTGTTGATCCACTCGGGGACCAGGCTCGAGGCTCCGGCGAGCCCGACATCGGAGCCGGCATACTCGCTCAGCTCCGGAGTCTGGATCACGATCCAGAACATCATCCCGATCCCGAGTGTGACGAGGGCGAACGCGAGGCCCTGGACGCGGGGCAGCAGGACGCCGAAGAGGACCGTCTGGGCCACGCCGAGGACGATGACACCGAGGAACATCTGGGGCAGTGACCACTCGAGTGACTTGAGCATGATCCCCGCCCCGTAGGCACCGACGCCGAAGAACATCATGTGGCCGAGCGAGAGCAGGCCAGTGATGCCGAGGATGAGGTCGTACGAGAGGGCGAAGAGGGCAAGGATGAACACCTCGACGGCAAGGCCCATCATGAACTTCGCGTTGCCGCCCTCCGAGGCGATCACCGCCGCCGGAGATTGCCCGTCCAGGAACCCGATGACGAACGGGAAGAGGACTCCGAGCACCACGACGATGCCGAGCATCCGGTACCGGGACAAGAAGCCGGTTCGATGAGCGGGAAGCGGCGTCGTCATGTCATTCCTCCCGCCCGAAGAGCCCATGTGGCAGGACGAGCAGAACCACGACCATCAGCAGGATCACCGACACGGGGACGATGGCCGGCGACGGCTTGAACGGCTCTTCGAGCCCGGGCAGCGAGATGCCGACCGAGCCGAACTTGATCATCAGTTGCTGCATCACACCGACGATCACGGCTCCCACCGCCGCGCCTGAGAAGCTCGTCAATCCTCCGATCGCCATCGCGATGAGCGCCAGGAGCAGGACCGACGCGCCCATGCCCGTGCTGAGCCCGAGTGCCGGGCCAGCCATCACACCGCCGAGTGCTGCGAGCGCGACACCCAGCCCGAACGTGACCGTGAACACGCGACGCACGTTGATGCCGAGGGTCTCGACCATCTCGGAGTCCTGGACACCGGCCCGAATCGTCATGCCGAGACGCGACTTCTTGAGCAGCAGGGTGATCGCGACGAGGACGACGACGCCGACGACGATGATCAGCACGTCGTTGTACATGCGGACGCGCGATCCAAACAGCTTGATCGTCCCGCATCCCGAGAAGAGGCCACCGAGGCCCTCACCGGGGCACCCCTCCCCGGTACCGTTGAACGCGGCCGGCTTCGGCATCGTGAAACTCGGACGACCCCAGATCGTGCGGACGGTCTCGGTCAGGATGAACGCGAGCCCGAGGGTCATCATCATCTGGTAGAGCAACCGTTCATAGAGGGGTCGGATGAACACGACCTCGATGAACATGCCGAGGCCGAACGCGAGGACGGTCGTGAGCCCGAGCGCGAGGAAGAATCGCTGCGTCGTCCCCAAGCCGTACCACCACTCGGTGAGCGGGTTGTTCACCGCCAGGACCACGAGTGCAAAGACGGCAACACCTGCCGAGATGACGTAGCTGCTGCGCTCCGGCTTGGGCGCGACGACCTCGGCCTTGCGCTCGACGGCGGCCGCGATCCCGATGCCGAGGACCGCCCCGCCCAGCCACATGCCGATCACGCCGAGGAGCGGGGAGATGCCGTCGAACCCGGCATGCTCAGGCACGACTTGCGTGCCGGCATCGAGCGCGAGCGCGTCGTTCGTCGGCGCCTCGGTGAACACGTCGGGGTTCCAGATCGACAGCGGGAACTTCGTGAAGAGGAAAGCGACCAGCACGAGCCCGACCACGATCGAGACGACCGGGACGACGAGCCGGGGCCACTTCCCTGCCGGCCACTGCGAGGTGATGCGCCGCCAAAGCGGAAGGAGTGCCAGTGCCGACAGGACGAGCGCGATCGGTGTCGCCGCGTCGAGGAATGTGTCCGGGCGGACGTAGATCGTCCATCCCACGTAGGCGCCGAGCATGTACAGCTCGCCGTGCGCGAGGTTCAGCACGTCCATCAAGCCGAGGATGAGGGACAGACCCGAGACGACGAGGAACGTGATCGCACCGACGGCGACGCCCCGGATGATCGTGATGAAGAAGTCGTCGGTGTCCATCCTGACGAACGAGTAGACGAGGACGAAGACGAAGAAGGCGGCGAGGGAGATACGGCCGCGATTCGCCTTCAACCAGCGGCTCGCGTCGGTCGAGCGTTGTGAGGTCGGGACCGTGCTCGTCATGCTGCTCCCAGGTACTTCCGAATGGTCGCTTCGTCGTTGACGAGGTCGGCCATATCGCCGGCGGCGACCGAGACCCCTTCTTCGATGATGACGTAGCGAGATGCGAGACGGCTCGCGACGATGAAGTTCTGCTCGACGAGCAGCACCGTGCTCTGGCTGCTGAGCTTTCGGATCGCTTCCATCATCTGCTCGATGAGCACCGGTGCGAGCCCTTCGCTCGGCTCGTCGATGAGCAAGAGGCGGTTGTCGGGAACGAGCGCCCTCGCCACGGCGAGCATCTGCTGCTGCCCACCCGACAGATTCGTCCCCGGGAGGTTGATGAGCCGCTTCAGGTCGGGGAAGAGGCCGAAGATGAACTCTTCTTTCCGCTCCAGGTCCCCCTTCCTGCGCTCGGCCAACCGGAGATTCTCCTCGACGCTGAGGGCCGAGAAGATCGCGCGATGTTCGGGGACGAGCCCGATGCCTCTCGCCGCGATGTCGTAGGTGTGCTTGCCGCGCAGGATCTCCCCGTCGAACACGACCTCCCCCGAGCGGGGCGGCGTCAGCCCGATGATGCTCTTGAGCGTCGTCGTCTTGCCGGCTCCGTTGCGTCCGAGGAGGGCGACGATCTCGCCTTCCCCGACGCTGAAGTCGACCCCCTCGAGGATGTGGAACTGGCCGATGTAGGTGTGGATGCCCTGGACGTCGAGGAGCGGGGTCATCGATGCGGCTCCTCGTCGTAGAGGCTGCCGAGGTAGGCCTCCTGAACCGTCTCGTTCGCGGAGATCTCTCCCGGGGTACCTTCTGCCAGCACCGCGCCCTGATGCATCACGGTGATGCGATCCGAGGTCTTCATCACGACGTTCATGTTGTGCTCGACGAGGACGACCGTCTTGTCGCCGGTCTCCTGGATCTGGCCGATGAGATCCATGAGTTCCGGGACCTGCTCCGATGCCATGCCGGCGGTCGGCTCGTCGAGCAGCAGGATCTCGGGGTCTGGAGCCAGGATCATCGCGAGCTCGAGCTTGCGCTGGTCGCCGTGGGGCAGCGCGTTCGCCGGCTTCCGGGCCTCCGCGGCCAGGCCCACCTGCTCGAGCACGTGTGCGGCGCGGTCCATGTAGGCGCCGAAGGATGTGGCCTTCCGCCAGAACTTGAAGTCGTCCGAGCCCGTCGCCTGGGCTGCGAGCCGCACGTTCTCGAACACGGAGATGAACGGGAAGATGTTCGTGATCTGGAACGAGCGCCCGAGGCCGCGGTGGATCATCTGGTGAACCGGGAGGTTCGTGATGTCGTGGCCCTTGTGCAAGACGCTCCCCGCCGTCGGCTTGAGCGTGCCGCTCATCAGGTTGAAGAGCGTCGTCTTGCCGGCCCCGTTCGGCCCGATCACGGAGTGAAGCGTCCCCGCCTCGATCGACATCGACACGTCGTCGACGGCCACGAGCGCGCCGAACTCCTTCGACAGGTTCCTCAGCTCGAGGATGGGCTGCATCGCGATGATCCTCCGTGCACCGGGCGAACGGTGGGCCGGGGACGACGTCCCCGGCCCACGTAGTGTTGCAGGTCAGCCGCTGAGGCTCCCGACGGGGAGATCTCCACAGCGGTCGGCGTAGTCACCTTCGAGGAGGCACGGGACCTCCGGCCGGACCGTCTTGACGGGCTCGAAGAACTTGAACTCCGGGTCGTCGATGTTGGTCAGCGTCGCCACGTACATGTCTTGCATCGCGACATGGTCCTCGGCACGGATCTCGATGAGCCCCTTCGGCCCCTCGAACGACATGCCCTCCATCGCCTCGATGAGGGCTTCGGCGCTGGCGTCTCCACCGGTCGCCTTGAGCGCCTCGACGATCATGATCGCGGCGTTGAAGCCGTCTGCGTCGAAGAGGTCCGGGAACTGCGGGGTCTCGAGCGCCTGGGTCTTCTCGACGAGCCAATCGTTGATCGGGTTGTCGACGAGCGTGTAGTGGTACAGGATCGAGCCGGTCGAGCCGACGGCGTTCGCGAAGAATGCCGGCAGCGCCACGTTGTCGACGAACGGGGCGCCCATCGCCATCTCGTCGGTGACGCCGAGGTCGACGGCCGCCTGCATCATGTTGATGAATCCGCCACCGGCCCAGGTCACCATCCAGGCCTCCGCGCCGGAGTCGAGGATCTGCTCCATGTACGGCGTGAAGTCCGTCGTGTCGAACGGCGCGTAGACGTCGTCGATCACGAACGTGCCACCGTTGAGCGTGCACGCATCGCGGTAGGCCGCCGCACCGCCGTATCCAAACGCGTAGTCGGGAGCGATCTGGGCGAACGTCGAGTACTGCGTCGGCAGGTACTCGCAGATCGCCACGGCGTCCTGGTAGTTGTTGCGGCTCGTACGGAACGAGTTCGGGTTGAACCCGACACCCGTGAGGTCGTTCGCCGCCGCGGGAGCGGCGATGTGCACGACGTTGTTCTCGAACGCGAGCTGCTGGATGCCGGCGGTGACGCCGGACGAGACCGAACCGACGATGATGTCGACACCCTCGACCTCGATCATCTCACGGGCAATCGTCGCGCTCGTCTCGGCGTCCGACGTGTCGTCGCCCCAGATGACGTCGATCTCGCAGTCGTCCAGCATGTACGTCGTGCCGGATGCCACATCCCCGTCACCGGGTGCGCCGGTGGCGTACTCCATCCCGAGCGGGAATGACCGCAAGATGTGCGCACCGTAGATCGCGAGGGAGCCGGTCTGATCGGTGATGACGCCGACCTTCACCGGCTCGTCACACGTCAGGCCCGCTGCCGCGGCCGTGGTCGCCGTCTCGCCGGCGGTGGTCGTCGTCTCCTCCATCGCGGCGGTGGTCGTCGTCTCCTCCATCGCGGCGGTGGTCGTCGTGTCGTCGCCTTCATCGGAACCGCATGCGGCGGCGATGAGCGAGAACGCCAGCACCACCATGAGGAGCCGAATGGCTCGCTTGTTCATTGTCTGCCTCCTGTTTGCTTGCTGGTTGCCTCGAGGTGCGCGTGGAACGCGCGATTGAACTCGTCGGGGTGAGAGAAGAACGGGACGTGCCCGGATCCCTCGATCGCTACCTCCTCGTACGTGCCTCCCCGCTCGGCGTAGTCGTCGAGCACGGCTCGGATCTGATCCATCATCGGCTGCGGCGGGTAGGCGTCCGGCCCCGGATATCCCGGCAGGATCCCGGTCGGCCCCCACGTGCCGGGGTCGGATGCGGCGCTGTTCGAGACCGCGACGTCGTCCGCTCCGTAGATCCACACGACGGGGACCTTGGGCTCCGCCGCGAGGAGCCGCTCGATGAGATTGCCGATGTACTTCGGGGACATCGCATTGGACGGTCCCCAGCGCCCCGGGGCGACGAATGGCCAGTTCGGGGAGGCCGCCGTGTCGCCCGGCAGCCCGAGCTCGCCCAGCTGAACCGCGAACGTTGCAGCGATGAGCGCGTCTTCGCGCTCGGGGATGAACGGAGGGCCCCACACGAGTGCCCGCATGACTCTGCGCGGGCTCGTCGGTGCGTCGGTCGAGTCGTCGCCGTCCATCAGCCGCCGGACGAAGTCGGCATTGACGAGGCCACCGCCGGAACCGGCGTAGTCGTCGGTCGTCGGGGTGCCATGGGCGTCCT
>Ga0316577_10000620_pt1 | contig 14703 bp, 6 predicted proteins | sample S5NA_FD_203073 | JGI IMG/M metagenome (GOLD analysis project Ga0316577, IMG submission 203073) | Rhizosphere microbial communities from salt marsh grasses in Alabama, United States - S5-7_050615r2r1 | ecosystem: Host-associated > Plants > Roots > Rhizosphere | place: USA: Alabama | collected... | reverse complement strand
GATGTTGTGCAACGCGGTGAGCTCTTCCACATGTCGCCTGGTTTCCTCAATCAATCGCGCACCCTCGATGGCGTTGGCCAGTTGATCGGCCATCGTCTGCAGGGTAGCCACATCCTCTTTGGTGAAGGTCACCTGTCGATCAGATTGCACATCGAGAACACCAATGACCCGACCGTGGCTGACCAACGGCAACGCTACCTCGGAGCGCGTTCCGGGCAGATCGGGGTTGACGAGGCGAACGGCCTCCCTGCCCACATCTAGGACAACGAGAGGTTCTCCCGTACCGGCAACGTGGCCAACGATCCCCCCCCCATCGACCGCCTGCTTGTGCCCACGCGCGAGCATGCGCTGTCCACCCTCAGAATCAGAGACCGCGCGCAGAGTAGCGTATTCCCCCTCATCATCCAATAAAAAGACACCGGCATGGTAAAACCCAAACCGCTCGGAGATAAGATGCACTGTGTCATTAAGGAGTTTTTCTATGTCGAGGGTGGCCGTAGCATCGCGGGCGACCTCGGATGCAGTCTGTAACTGAACGGAGCGCTTTTCCAGATCCCTGGTCCGCTCGGCGACACGCTGGTCGAGATCGCGATTGGTAAGAAGTACCTCGCGCAAGGCTCGTTCCGCGCTTTGAGACGCGACCCAAGACACCAAAGCGATCAAGAAAAAGGCCAATACCGCCGACAACAACTCGTCAAGCCCGGCCCCATACACCCCCACTCCAAAAACCACAGCTCCTGCGCTAACCAAGCCAGCCACGATGAAAGTGGCATAAGGGGGAAACAGAACGCTGACCATAACAATTGGAACAGCCAACGAGATGAGGCTGTGGCTAGACGTCAGATCGCCCCAACTGCTAGCAAAAGCAGAGAACACCAAGAGCGACAAAAAAAGCGCCCCGGCTACCCGTCGCGACCAATAACGGTTGATCATATAGACAACCAAGGCGCCGCTCAGGATAACGGGGATACTCCAGAGGAGCAAACCCACATCCTTCAAAGGCGATGATGAGAGACCGACGACCGCTGCCCACACTTCCACAAACATGAACGCGACAGTACACAGAAGCAAAAAGTTGAGCAGTTTTCGCCGCCGCGCGTCGTCAGGATCCGCCGACGAGACGTTCAACAATCCATCCACGACGTCTCTCACCGCCCTTGACACACGTTCCAGAATACGTTTTACCGCCTGCAACCAATTCTCCTCTACCGCCCAATCGCCAGATCGCCCCCACGGCAGCTTGTAGGCCTAAAAATGTAGTGACTGCACGATCCAAGTGCGATTTTTACTCGATCCAGAAGAATTGTACTGCAAAAAACACCTAGAGGCAAGGGGTGCATTTGTTTCCTGGGGCAAGATGGATTTGTCCAGCGAAGGTGAGAGAAACAACGCCTCTCAACGCACGTAGGAAAACCCAAATGCACCTTTGGCAGTTTGGGCTTGCAGCCCAAACTGCGCGTCTAGAGATCGTGTTTTTCTACAGTGGGTCCAAGTGCCCCAAAGTACAAACGCACCCAAGGCAAGGGACATGTGCTGCAAAGAGCATTGCATTTGGGATAAAACACTGCCGCCAATCCAAAACCGAGTCCAGAAAATGAGAAGCGCTGCCGCAGACGGGCAGCGCCTATACGAAACGCTCAAAAGCTCAATACACCGGCACGCTATCCGCCAGCCACCCGCTCGCCGTAGGCCAGCAACGCATCGACCATCCCCTGTTCGCGCGCCTCAGCGTAGACGCGCAACACCGGTTCTGTGCCCGAAGGACGGACCAGCAGCCAGGAATCATCAGCCAGCAGGTACTTGACGCCATCGATCGTCTGCACATCGGTAACCCCCTGCCCCCCCAGTGACTTGGGCACGTCGCCCGTCAGCCGGGCGACCATCTCCTCCTTGGCGACGGGACGGCGGAGGGGCATATCACGGCGCGCATAAAAAGTCGGGCCGACGTCAGCCTGAAGCCCAGCCACTAACTCGTGCAGGGGGGCCTTGGCGGCCGCAACGATCTCCAACAGCAGCAGCCCTGTCAACACACCATCTCCCTCCGGGATGTGACCTTTGATCCCTATGCCACCCGACTCCTCCCCACCGATGAGTACATCGCCGTTCAACATGTGATCGGCGATGTAGTTGAAACCCACGGGCGTCTCCAGAAGCGGCAGATCATAGCGCGCCGCCAGCCGATCCACCATGCGGGTCGTGGAAACCGTCTTGACGACCGCGCCGCTCCATCCGCGCTCCTCGACCAGGTACTTGAGCGCTAGTGCAAAGATGTGATGCGGATCGACAAAGTTCCCGTTGGCGTCCATCGCGCCGATACGATCGGCGTCCCCATCGGTAGCCAATCCCAAATCGGCGTGATAGGTTTGAATGGCCGCTCCCAACGCGCTCAGATAGTGGGCCATAGGTTCGGGGTGAATGCTACCAAATCCGGGGTTCATCTCGCCCCGGATTTCATACACCTTGCACCTGGTACGGGCCAGCATATCGGCAAAGCACTTGCGCCCCGAACCATACATCGCATCGGCCACGACCCGCAGCTCACCATCCGAGATCATATCCAAGTTGATCAGGTGGCTCAGATGCTCATAATAGGCCCAGGCCGGGTCAAAGCGGCGAATCAGATCTTGATCCAGTGCCATCTGATAGTCCATCACGTTGGGCCCGCGAGCGACCTCCTGGTTGCGCGCCAGGTAAGCTTCGACTTTGCGGGCCTGCTCCGGCAGAGCCGCGCCGCCGAAGGAGGCCTTGAGCTTGACCCCATTGTAGCGCGGCGGATTGTGGCTAGCAGTGATCATCACGCCGGCAGCGGCACCTTTGTGCACGACGGAATAGGAAATAGCCGGTGTCGGAGCGTCGGCCCGGGTGAGGTGTGCGATAATACCGTTGCCCGCCATGACGCGGGCTACCTCAGCCGCATACCGATCGGAGAGAAATCGGGTGTCGAAACCAACCACAACTTCAGCGTGTCCGTTACCCGTCTCCTCAAGCACATAGTCGGCGATGGCCTGAGCCACCAGGCGTAAATTGGCAAAGGTGAACGTATCGGAGATGACGGCACGCCAACCGTCGGTGCCGAACTTGATGGTCACAGACCACCTCCTGGGAATGATACGAGTCCGGCTGAAAATCGCGGGAAGGGTGTCTCCCCTGCAACTCTTTGCCACACTCAGATGACAGGCCAGATTATAAGCGGGAAACAGGAGATGTCAACGTTGTCAACGCCCGGTACACCTCTACCGTCTGAGCGGCGATGTGCGCTTGAGTGAAACGAGATAACACCCGCTCCCGCCCGTGCCGTGCCAACGTAGCGCGCAGTCCGGGATCGTGCATCAACCGCTGCAACTGCCCGCGCAGCGCCTCACTATCCTCCTCCGGGAAAATCAACCCCGCATCCCCTACAACGTGGGGAATCTCGCCGCAGTCGGAGCCCACGACCGGCACGCCGCAGGCCATCGCCTCCACCAACACGCGTCCGAACTGCTCGACCCAGTTATGGCGAGAGCGTGAAGGGAGCACGAGCGCATCCAACGCCCGATAAAAAGCCGGCAACTCCAAAGCGGGGAGCCAACCTTTGAAGGAAACCCTATCAGCTATGCCCAGGCGGTCGGCCAGTGCTACCAGGCGCTCCCGCTCCGGCCCCGCCCCCAGGATGACCGATCGCCACGCGCCGTCCAGGCCGGCCACCGCCTCCAAAAGAAGGTCGCACCCCTTCTCCGGCACCAACCGTCCCGCGTACCCGATCACGAAATCGCCCTCTCCATCTCGACCGCCGCTCTGCGGCGCAAAGATGTCGGCGTCCACACCAAATTGAGGAATGACTGCCAGCGGGCCGGCGTACCCCTTCTCCCGCCAAACCGCCGCCGCCCCCTCGCTCCCCACGATGGCGTAATCAGCGAGTCGCAGGTTAAACTGCTCGAAAAAACGAAAGGGGGGCGGATAGCGCCGGTTCAGGTTCTGCCAGGAGAACCACAACACGCGCGCCCCAGCGCGCCTAGCCAGCCGCATCGCGTGAAAAGAGGCCAAGTTGTAGGGTTCCTCGTCTATGTGAACAACCTGTGGAGCGAACGCTCGCAGCCGTCGCCCCAGGCGGGGGTAAAAATGCAGGTGGAAACTGCCATTGAACGCGATGGGCTCTACGACCAACTCGTAGCCCGCGGTATACACACGTTCCGGCTGCATCACACGACCGCCCTCTCGCCACGACGATGGAACCACAACCATCAATTCGACGTCTGTAAAGAGGGCGATTTCCTCAAGCTTGCGTTGATAAGCGCCCACCAGACAGGGTCTGGAGATCATCAGAACACGCATGGAACCTAACCCGAATGAAATGGCCGTAAATAGATCGGAAATACCTTTGGCAAATTTTCCGCCGAACGCACGAGAGTCCGAAGGGATAGGCCCCTATTATGTCATCTTTCAAAAGTTTGACAAGCACTTGCATTGTGCTATAATTCGCGCGCTTTGACAAGCTCGGCAGGCAGTGAGGAGGTCCTACCAAGCCAACGTCGGCGACGTCGTCGATGGCGCAAATGGCTAAGAGAATGCACGCTAGTCATATGTATTACAGCGCTGGCGGCAGTGTTGCGAATTTCTGCTCTGGGGGATATCCCTCCGGGGCTCTATCACGATGAAGCATTCAACGGCCTTGACGCCCTAGAAGTTCTAAAGGGTCAATGGCCGATCTATTTCGCGGCCAACAATGGCCGCGAACCCTTGTTTATCTACCTCATCGCCGCCACAATCGGGTTACTAGGACGCACGCCAGGCGCACTCCGCTTGGCTGCGGCTATAAGTGGCACATTTACAATCCCTACGACCTATTTAGCCGTCCGCGCTTGGTTTGACCGGCGTGTGGGCCTTTTGAGTGCGGCGATTCTGGCGATCACACTGTGGCACGTGCATCTCAGCCGCATCGGCTTCCGCGCCGTCACACTGCCATTGGTGACGTCATTGGCGCTGTGGCTCGGTGCTAGGGCCTACCGCTCGCGCCGCTGGAGCGACTGGTTTCTGGCCGGACTCTTGTACGGGCTCTGCTTTTACGCTTACCTACCAGCCCGGTTTTCGCCCATCGCACTAGCCATCTTTGCCCTCTACCTGATACGCACAGGCCGGGGCGATCGGCTGTGGCCAGGGAGTCTGTGGTTCGTGCTCGGGTCGCTGCTGATACTGGCCCCTCTGGGCTTTTACACCCAGAGTCATTGGGAGATTGTGATGGGGAGGCCGGGGCAGGTAGGCGTCTTTAACCCGCTCATCAGCGGCGGCGACCCGTTGGGCACATTAGGACGCCAATTGATCGACACACTGGGGATGTTCTTCATCCGCGGTGACACCATCCCTCGCCACAACCTGCCCGGCAGGCCCGTTTTTGATCCTGTGATGGGGCTGGCGATGGTAACGGGGCTGGCCTGGGGCCTGCTGCGCGCGCGCAAAAAGACGGCGGTGCTCTTTACCATAATTTGGGTTGGACTGATGCTCATTCCCACCTGGCTGGCCGAGGACGCGCCACACTTCCTACGCGCGGCGGGCATATTGCCCCTGCTGGTCGTCTTTCCCGCGCTGGGAGTAGACGCGGCAGTCGAATGGGTAGCGCAGCACGCGCATCGCATTTGGGCCATCGCGTTGGCCTGCGCAATCCTGATCTTTAGCCTGACTGCAACTGTGTGGGATTATTTTGGCCGGTACGGAAACGACCCGCAGACCGCCTACGCCTTCGAGGATGCCGCCGCCGAACTGGCCGCCGAGGCCAATCGTTTCATCGGCGCAGGCTGGGACGGAGACGGGCTGGCGGCGCAACAGACCGGCGCTGTGTCCAACCGGACCGTCTACATAGACAGCCGGCTATGGAACGAGTGGGCAGCGATTCCCTTTCTCGTGTCGGAAACGGAAAACGTGGTCAAGCTTCCCGCAGAAACGGCGCCTTTGGACGAAGCAACGCTGCTACTGCTCTGGCCTTACGAAGGTCTAGGACGCTATCAGGAGCTCTTGCCACGTAACGCGCGCATCGAAGCACACGGCGGGCCGCTAGCGCAGGGGGATTTGGAAAAAAGCCCCTACGAAGCATTCGTCGCCGTTGCAGCCACGCCATTGACCGAGCGACCGGGTAGTTACCTGGCCTGTTTTGGCGACCAGGTCGCGCTAATCGATTACACGGTCGAGATCGACGAGGAAAAGTGGCAAGTGCGATTGGTTTGGGAGGTTCTGGCACCTCCGGTGGAGAACTATACCGTCTTTGTACATCTCCGCGACGGTGAAAAAGTCGTGGCACAGGACGATGGGGAGCCCGCTACGGGCCACTATCCCACGGGCCTGTGGCGCAAGGGAGACGTGATCGTAGATACACACACACTGAAACCACCAGAAGGGCAAGAGGGCGAATGCCCCCTAGCAGGCCACCTTGCGGTGGGACTTTACATCTGGCCGACGATGGAACACTTGGAGGCAAAATCCCCAACCGGGGAACCGATGGGCAGTGAATTGATACTGCCCTGTCAAATGAACAATTGACAGAAGTCGTATCTTCTCAAGTAGGGGAAGATGGGGTGTTGGGCGCTTTGCCTACCCCCGCTGTATCGAAAAGTCACAACCTGTCCATTGTGTGAGGAGGTTTCAATGATTCAAAAACGCATATTGTACGGCATCCTGCTAGTAACGATAGTACTGGGAATTCTGCCGGCCCTGAGCCTGGCTGCGCCGGAACAGTCGCCGCCACAGGAAGACCCACCCAATCTGGCGGTCAACCCAGGGTTCGAAGGGATCACGTGCCGACCTGGCTCGGAGCCGCCAGAATGTCTGGACAACTGGACCCACGACGTGCACTGGCCCGACGAACCTGTCCACGATAACATCTTTACCCCGCAGGGCTGGATAACCTGGTGGCGCAGGGGAGGCGACTATGGCCAACCCGAGGTCAAGACCATCCCCAACGTGGCGCCGTTCACCGGCGAGCTACCGCGCATCCACAGCGGGCACTATGCGACGCTCCTGTTCACCTTCTTCCGCCTTCAGGATATGGGGCTCTACCAGTGCGTATCGGCAGAGGCCGGGAGCACGGTGGAGCTGACCGCTTACGCTCACGGTTGGAGCTGCGACGATAGCGCCGGCTCCAAAATGGGCTACTCCTGTGGCGATCCATACAACCAGAGCTTCCGAGTTGGTATTGAGCCCAACGGCATAGCCGATCCATTCGCACCAAGCGTCATCTGGACCGACAATGCGTACGCCCCCGATCACTACAAGCTTATCGGGCCAGCCTCTGCGCAGGTAGGAGAAAGCGGCCGCGTGTGCATCTTCCTGCGATCCAAAACCAAGTGGCAGTACAAGTACGCAGATGTTTACTGGGATGACGTCAAGCTAGTTCAGACCACTGCCGGCGTGGCACCGACAAGCGCGCCGCCTCCACCGCCAGCAGTCACGGCTGGTCCTCCTCCAACACCGCTGCCGACGCCCACACCGCGCCCTGATGGCTCAATCGTCTACATCGTCCAAGTTGGAGACACGCTCTCCCTCATCTCGCAAAAAACCGGCGTGCCCGTGGAACAAATCCGCGCGCTTAACGCCAGTTCTATAGGCGACGGTTATATCATCCACGTGGGCCAAGAACTGGTGCTCTCGCTCCCCAGCGAGACACCTGAACCCACCTCGCCGCCCCCTCCCTCCAATCCAGAGGCAGTCGCCGAAGTGAGTGAGGAAGGTGAAGGTGAAGGGGAAGGTGCAGAAACAAACAGCGCCTCTATCTGCGTGCTATCCTTCAACGACCGGGACGGCGACACATTCTATAACAAGGATATCGAAGAGCGCTTGCCGAATGCGCAGATTTCCCTGGCAAACGAGACCGGCATAGTCAGTCAATACACTACCGACGGCGTCAACGAACCCTACTGCTTCACCGGGCTGACTGCCGGGGCTTACCGCGTGATCCATAATCCGCCGCCAACCTATGCGGCCAGCGGCACGGCCGAGCAGCATGTGGCGTTAACAGATGGCGCCACCATCAACCTCGCCTTTGGCAACGTGCGCAGCGAAGATGCCGCTGAGCCTGCCTCTCCCTCCGACGGGGGTGAAAACGGAGGCGACGGCATGCGCTCCGTTTTCTCAACGGTCGCCAAGGTCAGCGGTGTGCTGGTGCTACTGCTGTGCGCAGGCGTGGCAGTGCTCTTCTTCCTGAATCGGCGGAGGGTAATGTAGCATAACGGGCCTCCAGCTTTTTTCAAATCGATTTCGGAGGTCTCTCAACATGCGTTCAAGGAGCGTCGCTCAGGAAAGCATCATCCCCCTGGCGACGCTCCTTATTCTTGCTTTGGCCGCCGCCGGGCCGCTCTGGGGGCCAGGGCTGCTGAACACCCGGGGAGGCGGCGACAGCCCCTTCAACCTGCTGCGCGTCCATCAACTGGCGGCCAACCTGCGTGCGGGCGTATTTCCGGCCCGCTGGATGCCCGACGCCGCCTACGGACTAGGTTACCCCTTCTTTAACCATTACGCCGCGCTTCCCTATTACCTGGCAGCCGGACTGACGGTCATCGGCGTGGACATCCTCAGCGCCATCAAGCTCACGCAAACGATCTTTTTCGCAGCGGCCGCGGCCGGGATGTATGGATGGGCGCACCGCGCACTGCGCAGCCGGGCCGGAGGGTGGTTGGCCGCAGCGGCCTACACCGTCGCCCCCTATCACCTGGTCAACGTCTACGTGCGGGGTGACTCACTCTCCGAGTTCGCCGCCTTCGCATTCTACCCCCTGATCCTGTGGGGACTCGATCGCCTGGCCGAACGCCCCTCCCTCAACCGGATGATACCCCCTGCCCTGGCCTACGCCGGCCTCATCGTCACACACAATCTATCGGCCTTTGTCTTCTCTCTATGTGTTCTCCTCCCCTACATCACGTTTTACGTTTTACGTTTTACGTTTCAGGTTCCACGCGAGTTCCGCAAGCTGCTGCACATTATCTCATTGTTCATCAGTGCATTGTTAATTGGTGTTCTACTTACCACGTGGTACTGGCTCCCCGCCATCGCCGAGACCGGTGACGTCCAACTGACCGCCCAGACGACCGGCTACTTTGCCTACGACAAACATTTCCGGTGGGAAGACCTGGTCCAGTTCAAGTTCATTTTTGACTACTACACCATCACCCCTGAAAAGCCGACAGCCTTCGCCGCCATGGGGCTCGTGCAGGCATTCGCAACCATAGCAGGAGCGACCATCGCAATCATTGCATACGTACGTTCCCGGTCTGCCAGGCCAGCTTTGAAATTCGAGAGTTCATATTTGACATTTGCCCTCACCGGCCTGCTGCTGACCACCTGGCTCGCCACGCCCCTTTCCCGCCCGCTGTGGGATCTACTCCCGCCGCTACAGATGATTCAGTTTCCATGGCGACTTCTCTCGGTACAGGCGCTTTTCACCGCGCTGTTGGCCGGCGCGATTTCCATTCCCATCGTCCCGCCAATGGAGGGAAAAGACAAGATGCGGCAGTGGATCGCCGCCGCTGCCATAGCACTCGCCCTGTCCACTGCCGGACTGGCCGGCCTGCGCCCTGAGTATCTACCCATCGCTGCTGAGGAAGTCACCGCTGAGCGGCTGCAACTTTACGAACTTTTTACCGGAAACATCGGTTCGACGATCCGCTACGAGTACCTGCCGCGCTGGGTCGTGCCGCGCCCCTTCACCGGCCCGACCCTGTTCGATCCTGATACCCGGCCACAGGCGATACCACTCAGCGGAGGACTGATCAGAGCAGAGGAAACCACACACGAGCCCACGCGCCGCATCTGGGAAGTGGAGGCCGGCGACGGCGGCGCGGAGGTCGCCTTTCCCGTCTACTATTGGCCTGGCTGGCGGGCGACGGTGGACGGCACAACAGCTCCCGTGCAAGCAGCACCCGATTCAGGCATCCTTACCCTGCCCATCCCTGCGGGGAAGCACACCGTCACGCTGCGGCTGGGCCGCACGCCCGTACGGCTTATAGCAGAGCTCATCTCACTCGTGGTAGGGCTGGTGTTGTTAGACAAAGGGATCATCACATGGAAGCAGGAGGCAAGAAGCAGGAGGCAAGAAGCAAGAGGCAAGAAGCAAGAGTCTGGCCATTTGCCATTTGCTATTTGCTATCTGTTATTTACCACTTGCCTGATTCTGCTCATCCTTCTTCACCCTCGCGTTGCTGCCAGCGCCGCCGACCTGACGATGGATTTTGACAGCCTACCCTACCTGCATCACAACCCCGATGGCGCGCTCGTTGACGGTCAGCGACTGTTGAGCTACACATACAACACCGACCGCTTAGCTCCCGGCGACACCCTACAGGTGACGCTCGACTGGGAACGCGAATCGCCGGAGACAAACGGCGTGACGCTGCAACTGGTCCCCCCGGCGGCGATCCGTCAAAAAGAGCTCCCCGCCATCGCAGCGGCCGCGCCGAAAGCGAACGGCGTTCCACTTGACCTGCCCATCCCAAGCGACCTGGGGCCAGGGATGTACCTGCTCAGCTTGGCGGATGGCACCACCAAGGTCTACCTGCGCCCGGTCTGGGTCAGCTCAGAACCGGCCGGATGGCAGTCCGGCGCGACGTTCGCCGAGGGAGCGCTGCACCTGTGCGCGGCTGAGGCTAAGCAGACCGTAGCCGAACACCTCGACCTGCGGCTCGACTGGACCGCCAGAAGGCCCGTCGTCGCCAACTATGGCATCAGCCTGAGGTTGACCGATCCAGCGGGCAACGAGTGGGTAAACATAGACACCCAACCCGGCTATGGATTCCTGCCCACCAGCCTGTGGCCGGTCAATAGGCTGGTGCACGATCGTTACACGCTCCCACTCCTAGAGGGCACCCCACCCGGCCAGGAGTACACCCTTACCGTGATCCTCTATCACACGTCCTCGGGAGAGAGCGTGGGAGAGCACCATTTCCCCGTCTCGCTGGACCGTGCCGCACTGAAGCCCGACGCGCCCACCACCGCCAGCTTTGGCGATGACTTGGCGTTGGGCAGGCTGGAGGTACCGGGACGCGTGAACCAGGGGGAGTCGCTCCATCTCACGGCGTATTGGCTGGCCATCGCGCCGCCGGCGGCGGACTATGTCGCTGAATGGCGGCTGGCGTCAGCGGAGCACACGATCACCACTACCCTTCCCTTGGCCCCTGGCTCCCCACCGACCACCTGGCCCGCTCACGGCTGGGTCGCCGGGCGCGCTGCGCTTCCCATCCCATCCGGCGCCCCACCCGGCGACTATACGCTCTCGCTCACACTGCGCGATCCCGATGGCGCATCGCCGGGCAGCTACACGCACCCGCAACCGGTGCATGTGGAAGGACGCGAGAGAGTCTGGGAACTGCCAGAGATGCAGCAAGAGGTAGGTGCACGCTTTGGCGGCACAATCGAGCTGGCGGGGTACGATCTGGCGCGAGAGGGTGATACCCTAAAACTGACGCTTCACTGGCGAGCGCTGGCCGCCCCCGAGCGGCACTATATGTTCTTCGTCCACTTAGCCGATCCCGCCACAGGGGTCCCCGCCACGCAGACGGACGCGATGCCTCGGGGATTCACCTACCCCACGGGGATGTGGGCAGCCGGCGAGGTCGTCTCCGACGAGGTAGAGCTATCGCTGGCAGACGTCCCACCCGGTCAATACGACCTGGCAATCGGCTGGTACGATCCCGACGACCCAAGCCAGCGACTGCCGGCGACCGACGCGACGGGCAATCCCTTGCCCGATAACCGCCTCGTGCTGCCAGGCAGTATCACAATACCTTAGCACAACCAAGCCGAAACCAAGAAGCTAAAACCACAGAGGCACAGAGAACACGGAGAAAAGTCTTGAATCTCGGTGCTCTCCGTGTCTCCGTGGTAAAACTCTTGCTCGCTGCACAAGAGTTAAACTCGCCAGGTTCTCAAGTAGCTCAGTATCCTGCGCCCACTCTAATACGCGTTCGGAGACTTGAAAAAGTTGAAAAGCTGGCGGATCAGAATCTTGATGTCCAGCAACAGCGACCAATTCTCAATGTACCACAGATCGTACTTGATCCGCTCGGGGATGGATGTGTCACCGCGCAGGCCGTTGACCTGGGCCCAACCCGTCATGCCACCCTTCTCCCAATGCCGGTCCATGTAGCGTGGTATTGAGCGTCGATACTGGTTGACCCACACGGGACGCTCCGGCCGCGGCCCCACCAAGCTCATCTCTCCAAGCAGCACGTTGATCAACTGGGGAAACTCGTCCACGTTGATGCGGCGTATCAAACGTCCCAAACGGGTCGTGCGAGGATCATTCTCCACCGTCCAGCCGGGACCATTGGACTCGGCATCCGTCCGCATCGAACGAAACTTGAACATCATAAATGATCTGCCATCGAGCCCCATCCGCTCCTGGGGGTAGAACGCAGGGCCGTGCGAGTCCAGCTTGATCAAGAGCGCCATCAACAGCAGCAGCGGCGAGAGAAAAACCAAACCGAATACCGCCCCAGCGACGTCTATCAAGCGCTTGACTATCCGCCGCCAGCCGCGCAGGGCGATATCGCGCACCGTCAGCAACGGCAGCCCACCCAAATCGCCGATACTCACCTGGCCGGCCATGTACTGGAACACGTCAGGAAACACCTTGATCGTCACTTTGCCGCGCTCGCACTCCGAGATCAGCATCAGGATCTCCTGGTGCGTCGCCTCCGGCAGCGCGATGATGACCTCATCCACCTGGTGCTCCGCGATCAAGGGCGCTAGGTCTCCAGCCTGGCCGAGGATCGGCAAACCCGGCGGCTCTTGGCCGTTAGCGTTGACAAGGCCCACCACCTCATATCCCATACCGGGATTGGACTGAATCTTGTGAAAGATCATCAGTCCCACGTCGCTGGTGCCGACGATGAGCACGCGATCGCGCCCCCACCCTTTTTGCCGCAGCCCGGCGCGAATCTGGGCATGCGTCACCCTGCCGATAGTGATCAACACGATGGTAAACAGCCAACCGTACAAAACCATGCCACGGGAATAATCTATCTCCAGCGCGCTGTTCTTGAAAGACAAAGAGGAAAGAGCTACTCCCACCAGCGTCGCCACGGTGACAGACGCGACAATGCGATAAAACTCGTCGATGCGGGACGGCATGCGGTCTATGCGGTACAAACGGGAGAAGATGAATACGGTCAGGACGGAAGCGACGTGGATCAGCACGATGCCGGTATAGTCGGCCCAAGCCCTGACCTCCTGGGCCTCGTCCGGCCAGGGAATCCACCGGCGCAGCCAATAGGCCAATAAAAAGGCGCAACCCGTCATCACCATGTCGGTGAAGGCCAGTGTCAATACATAAACCACTTGGAGTTGCGTCTTTGACCTCACGCCTCGGTCTCCACTCGAAGAAAAAGTCGGCCGGTCCAGGGCATCCCCTTATCCTGACGGGCCGCGTCATTCTAACACAAAGACACAAGCTGGTCAAACCTCAATGTAATTTGGAGTATGCTGCCTACCCGCCCGGAGCTTGCCGATGGTGAAACCATCGGACGGCTCCGGGCTAAGGTCTGCCCTTCGGGCAGCAAAGCCCTTCGGGCAGCAAAGCCCTTCGGGCAGCAAAGCCCCCTTCGGGGGCTGAGAATAGCCCGAAGGGCGCGGATGCTCCGCATCCGGCTTGCTTTTTGAGCCCGGAGACTTTGTCGTGAGGGCTTCGACCGAGCTCAGCCGAGGTCCTCAGTCGAACGATTGATCTCCGGGCGGGGCGGCAAATGCAGGTTATCGAAATAAACACTAAAAGCGCATCGCCTCCGGGCGAGGTGGCTTTGCCAGATGCTTTATCCCCGCACCTACTAAACCCGTACAGACACTGTAACTTGGGTACGCTCTGCGATCGCTTGAGCTTTCGAGAAGGTAGATGTACCCCGACGCTTGACGAATGTGCCCTTTCAGCCTAAAATGTTACCCAGAATTATGAGTCCTTTCAGACTATCCCCCCAAGACAAAACCAATTTAACCACCTTCTTGCGTGACTTGGTGCAGACACCCAGCCCTTCGACCCAGGAAGGTGCGCTGGCCGAGCGCATAACGGCGGAAATGACAACCATCGGCTTGCGAAACGTGCACGTTGACCGTGCCGGCAACGTCGCCGGCTGGATAGGAGCAGGACACGGCCCGCTGCTGATGCTGGATGGGCACATGGATACGGTGCGCATCAGCACACCCGAAACCTGGCATCACGCCCCTTTCGGGGCAGAGGTCGAAAATGGAACGCTCTACGGTCTGGGGGCTTGCGATATGAAAGGCGGGCTGGCGGCGATGATCTATGCCGCCAAGCTCCTTCAAGATGTCAAACTAAAGGGTGACGTCGTCGTGGCCTGCGTGGTACAAGAAGAACCGTGCGAGGGCATGGGAGTACAGGTGCTGATCGAGCAAGAAGGCATACACCCCGACTGGGTCGTGCTTGGCGAACCGACCGATCTGAACGTCAGTCGCGGGCAGCGCGGCAGGCTGGAGATGCACCTCATCACTTACGGCTGCTCTGCTCACGCCGCCTGTCCTGACCTGGGAAGTAACGCCATCTACGCAGCCGCACGCCTGGTGTTCGGCCTGGAGTTGCTGGCAGGGCAACTGGGCAACGACGCCTTCCTCGGTCCCGGCACCCTGGCGGTGATCGACATCTCGTCGGGCGACAGTGGCGGCAACGTCATCCCTGATCGTTGCGAGATGGTCATCGACCGGCGGCTGACGCTGGGAGAGAACGAGACGATGGCCCTT
>Ga0316577_10000618_pt1 | contig 14706 bp, 7 predicted proteins | sample S5NA_FD_203073 | JGI IMG/M metagenome (GOLD analysis project Ga0316577, IMG submission 203073) | Rhizosphere microbial communities from salt marsh grasses in Alabama, United States - S5-7_050615r2r1 | ecosystem: Host-associated > Plants > Roots > Rhizosphere | place: USA: Alabama | collected... | reverse complement strand
ACATCCCCGACCAGACGATCAACGAGGGGGAGACGTTCGTCACCATCGACCTGGACGCCTACGTCGCCGACCCGGACAACCCCGACAGCGAGATGACGTGGAGCTATTCCGGCAACTCCGCGCTCACGGTCACCATCGACGGCTCGCGCATCGCCACCATCTCCATCCCGACGACCGACTGGAACGGCAGCGAGACAATCACCTTCCGCGCCACCGACCCCGGCAGTCTCTGGGATGAGGATGCAGCCACCTTCACCGTGACCGCGATCAACGATCCGCCCGTGGTGAGCGACATCCCCGACCAGACGATCAACGAGGGGGAGACGTTCGTCACCATCGACCTGGACGCCTACGTCGCCGACCCGGACAACCCCGACAGCGAGATGACGTGGAGCTATTCCGGCAACTCCGCGCTCACAGTCACCATCGACGGCTCGCGCATCGCCACCATCTCCATCCCGACGACCGACTGGAACGGCAGCGAGACCATCACCTTCCGCGCCACCGACCCCGGCAGTCTCTGGGATGAGGATGCGGCCACCTTCACCGTGAACAATGTCCCTCCCACTATCACCCTCGTGACCAACACCGGCCCAGTGGACGAGGGTTCCCCAGTCACCGTCACCATCAGCGCCACCGACCCCAGTGATACCCTGACCTACGGCTTTGACTGGAACGGTAACGGCTCTTTTAGCGACCCTGGCGATATTGAGAGTCAAACCTCCAATCAGGCCAGCTACACATGGTTCGACGATGGTACTTACAACGTCACCGTACGCGCCTCCGATGGCACCGCCAGCGTCACAGAAACTACCACCATCATCGTCGCCAACCGTGCTCCCTGGAACGTGACCATTGGAGGACCAACTACGGTGGATGAAGGCAGCAGCATTTCTCTCACCGCCTCTGCCACTGACGTGCCCAGCGATACCCTCTCCTACGCGTGGGATATCGACGGCGATGGTTTCGATGACGGGACTGGCACAACTCTGATCTACACCGGCATCGACGGCCCGGCCTCTCCCACCATCCGTCTTCGTGCATCCGATGAGGATGGCGGTTCCACCGTTGTCTCTCACACCGTTACCGTGGCCAACGTCGCCCCCATCGTAGACGCCGGCCCCGACCAGCGTGTCTATGAGGGTGAAACCGTCAATTTCACCGGCGTGTTCACCGACTCTGGCGCCGACACTCACGAGATCGTGTGGGATTTTGGAGATGGAACTACCGCTACCGGCACGCTCACTCCCACGCACGTCTATTCGGAACCCGCCATCCTTGTGGTGACGCTGACCGTTACCGACGACGACGGCGCTGTAGGTTCGGATACGATGACGGTGACGGTGCAAAACCTGCCCCCCAGCGCCGAGGCGGGGGGGCCGTACACTGGAACGGCGGGTATGCCGGTGACCTTGTCTGCCTCCGCCTCGTCAGACCCCGGCGGCGGGTCACTGACCTTTGCCTGGGACCTGGACGGTGACGGAAGTTTTGACGACGCCACCGGCGCCGTTATCAACTACACCTGGACTGCGGCCGGTGTGCACACGGTGACTGTGCAGGCAACCGACGCCCAACTGGCCACGGATACAGATGCCGCCCAGGTTTCCATCGGCCCGGCCGACCTGGATCACATTGTCCTCTCGCCGGCGACGGCGACCATCCTAGCCTGGCAAAGCCAGGCCTACACGGTGGAGGCCTTCGATGTGTACAACAACAGCCGTGGCAACGTCACCGCGCAGGCCACTTTTAGCATCGTGGAGACCGGCCACGGGGGCACCTGGGCAGACAACGTCTACACGCCGGGAAATCATGGAGACTGGACAGTGCGAGCCATGTACACCGGCACACACGTGACGACCGACGAAGCCTCTCTTGCGGTTCTATCTCCCGTCATGCACATCGAGAAACGCAGCGATCTCGATGTTGTAGAGGCCGGTGCGACGCTTACGTACACGTTAACCTATTCCAACACCGGCAATCTAGCGGCTGTCAGCGTCGTTATTACTGATGTCCTCGATTCCCATACATCCTTCGTCAGCGCGACGCTGACACCAAGCGGGGGGCTACCGGACGCCCCCGTCTGGTCTATTGGCTCTGTCGCCCCGGGTCAAGTTGGTCAGATCATTATCACGGTTGTTGTTGATAGACCCCTGCCGAACAACAGCGAGCTATCCAACACGGCCTGGTTGGATAGCTACTATACGACGCCTATTTCGGCTACGTCGCAAGTTACCGTCAGCTCCCATCCGGTGCTGGCGATCACTAAAACAGGCAGTCCCGACCCTGTTCCTGCGGGGCAGAACCTGGTCTATACCATCGTCATCACAAACACCGGCAACGAAAATGCCTCTGCCGTTACCATCGTCGAGCAGTACGATCCAAACGTTTCGTTCGTCTACGCCAGCCGTCCTCCCGTTCCCGGCAGCGGCAACACGGAGTGGACCATGGGGACTCTGGCGGTAGATACTTCTCTAACCTTGCAAGTCGTGGTTCGAGTTGCCGACACCCTGCCCGTGGGCACAACCATCACCAACACGGCGACCCTGGATAGCGACCAGACCACGCCCATCAGCATCACGATAACTACCCAGGCACTCTCGGCGTCCAACCTGGAAATCACCCAAGTAGACAGCCCTGATCCGGTCCCCGCTGGTGACAAGCTCACATACGTCATCTGGTACGAGAACACGGGTACCGCTCCTGCCACAAACGTCGTGATCACGGTCACTTACGACAGCCGTGTGGCTTTCTCAGGCGCTACTCCCAATCCCGATGCCGGAAACAACGTGTGGGTAATCGGCACCTTGGGCGTCGACGAGTGGGGGTCCATTATCGTGGAGGTAGATGTGGATACCCCCCTGCCAAGCGGCAGCCTGTTGCAGAATACGGTGACGATTGGAAGCGATCAAACGTCTCCGGCAAGTTACGTCGAGACCACGATGGTTACCTCCTCGCCCGAGCTCTCGTTCAGCATCGCACAACAGCCAGAGACCACCATCGAGGCTGGCGCGCCCTTAACGTACACCCTGTATTACGCCAACAGCGGCAATGCCGATGCCACACAGGTCGTCATCACTGCCACTCTCGATGGGCTTGCCCCACTTTCTAGTGCGACCCCGCCGCCAACAGGGGGCGGAGGCGGCGTGTGGACGTGGGAGATAGCCTGCATTCCGGGCGAGGGCGGCTCTGGAGAAATCGTCATCCACGCACAAGTGACACTTCCCATCACAAATGGCACGACTCTGAGTTTCACGGCGCAACTGGCGGATGCTGAAGGAGACTTGCTGGAGGATACGGCACAAATCGTGGTCACCAGCGCTCCAGCCCTATCATTGAGCAACAGCGACAGCGTCTCTATCGTTTACGCAGGTGACGTGCTGACTTATACGCTCGCCTACACAAATAACGGCAACGAGGACGCTTACAACGTCCTCATCACCGACACGTTGCCTAGCAACTACACACAATATCAGCACTGTGAGATCTCCGGTGGCACTTGTGCCTACCACTCTGCCACTAATGAGGTGACCTTTCACATCCCGGTCCTCATGGCCCAGACCAACGGCCAGGCCCAACTGGTTTTGCAGGTGGACGATCCACTTCCCTCAGGGGCCGACTCCGTGACCAACCGCACCACGATGGCGCACGCCTCCCTTTCGTCCCCCATCGTGAGGCAGGACATAGACGCCATCGGCACATTGCCGGACCTCGTCGTCTCTATGACGTACGAGCCCAGCCTCTTTTCCCCTGACAGGCCGATGACGTACACCCTGACCTACGGCAATGCCGGACGGATGCACGCGGAGGATGTGGTCATCACGACCACCTTGCCACCGGACACCACGTATGAGGGTATTGGCTGGAGCTCGACCGATGGACAAACTTACACCTATGCAATCGGCGAGCTGCCCGCCGGCGACATGGGAAACACGGCTGTGTTTACGGTCCGACACCTCTCCGGAACGATCGGCGCATCCGAGTTCGACACCGTGTTCACAATTGCCGGGGCAGGGAGCGCCGGAGGAGACGCCAATCCCGGCGACAACGCTGCCGAGGCCTACATCGGCGTGCCCGATTTGGTGGTAACGAGTTTCACTGTCGCGCCTATGCCATTGGAGGCCAATGCCCCAACTACTTTCACCATCGTGGTCAAAAACCAAGGGACTGGAATGGCTTGGAATCCAGATAGCGAGGGAGGCTTCTGGGTAGATCTGTTCATCGCTCCAGTTCCATCCTATCCATCTCAAAGATATGGCATAGACTACACGGGCATTCCCCCTCTCGCGCCCGGCCAGCAGTACACCGCTACCATCATTCACACCTTTAGCGAACAGCAAATTATGGAGATTACGGCATTCTACGTCAGAGTAGATAATGAGAAGGCAGAAAAACCCTATGGCTTGGTGCCGGAATCCGACGAGATGAACAATCTCTGGGGACCTGTCCAACCGTTCAATATTATCTACCTGCCGCTGGTGCAGAGACGAAGCACCTCTATGGATACGGTACCACGACGAGACTCTGCGGATCCAATTTCACTCGATCTAGATCGCCCGACTCGGATCGAAATCGGGTATGACAGACACAGGTTATGCATAATCCCCTTGGAGCGATTTCGGGTCTACCAAGACCCTCAGGAACAGCTTCGTATAGGCTTTTTCTTAGATTCTCGTCACCATAAACCAACCGAGGCCACGTAGAATAAAAGTGTCGGAAGGCAAAATGTCCATAGAAACCCTAATCCGGAATCACATCTTGGAGAACTTTCTCTACAGCGACGACGGCGGGCTGCTGCGCGACGACGAGTCCTTTCTTGAAAACGGGATCGTGGATTCCACCGGCATTGTGGAATTGGTGATGTTCGTCGAAGAGACCTTCGGCTTTGAAGTAGCGGATGAGGATATCTTGCCAGAGCACTTTGACTCTGTGAAGTGCCTTGCGCGCTACGTGCAACTGAACATGGCTCGAACGACGCCCGATGCCGGTGAGTTCGTCGCCGTAGGCTAACCTCTATGAAAGCCTCGTAAGGAGCCTTGTGCCCGTCGCCTACGAGTTCTCACATGCGGCGTTTAATCTCTGCCTTACATAGTCGGCCAGCGGTTTTCCGGACGTCTGTTGCCCCCCTCCACAACCATCTGGTAGCGACGCGGTGAGCTCTTTTCCAGATTCCATGCTTTGCCAGAGATAACAAAGCGGAGAGTCTTTTGGTGCTAGTGAGTGATTTCTTACCCGATAGTGCGGCGAGGTTTCCCGACAAGGTGGCCCTGGTCTGCGATGGGCAGCGGCTGACCTACGCTCAGATCGAAAGACAGGCTAACCGGATGGCGAACGGCCTGCTGGCGCTCGGCGTTCGGCGCGGGGAGCGCGTCGCTGTGTGGATGCACAACTCGGTCGAGGCGGTCGTCGCCATATTCGCCATCCTCAAGGTCGGCGGTACGTTCACCGTATTGAACTCCACCACCAAGCCGGAGAAACTGACCTACATGCTGAATAACTGCACCGCCAGCGGATTGTTTGCTCCCGGTCATCAGGGCGATCGGACGGCCGATCTCTTGGCCCAAGTAGGCTCGCTACGCTTTGTCATCCTGTGTGGCAAAGGGGCAGCCAAGGCATCTTCCCTTGGCCGTAAAGTCGCCGCTTTCACGGATATGCTGGGAGCGCATCCAGATACCCAGCCGCCGAGTTCCGCTATCGACCTGGACTTGGCATGCCTAATCTACACCTCGGGCAGCACCGGCCAACCCAAAGGCGTCATGTCCACCCACGCCAACATAGTGTTCGCTGCGTCTTCGATCATCGAGTACCTTGAAAACGTGCCGGACGACGTCGTGATCAACGTCCTCCCCTTGTCGTTCGACTATGGCCTCTACCAGCTTCTGATGACCTTCAAGTTTGGCGGCACGCTGGTGTTGGAGCGATCCTTCGCCTATCCGGCAGTGACGCTAAAGCGCATCGTGGAAGAGCAGGTCACCGGCCTACCAGGCGTGCCGACACTGTTTGCTATGCTGCTCAACCTCGACCTGAGCCGGTTCGACCTCTCCTCCCTGCAGTACCTGACCAACACCGCCGCTGCTTTGCCGGTGGAGCACATCCAACGGCTGCGAGAGGCATTCCCCTGGGCGCGTCTATACTCGATGTACGGGCTCACCGAGTGCAAGCGCACGCTCTACCTGCCGTCAGAGGAGTTGAACCGCCGGCCCGGCTCGGTCGGCATCCCCATCCCCGGTACCGAGGCTTGGATCGAAGGCAAGGACGGCCGCCGCCTGGGGCCGGGCGAGGTGGGCGAGTTGGTTGTACGCGGCTCGCACGTCATGCAGGGTTACTGGAACGATCCCCAGGCGACCGCCGAACGATACCGCCCAGGCCGCTATCCCGCCGAGCGGTTGCTGTACACGGGCGACCTTTTCACGGCGGACGAAGAGGGCTTTCTCTACTTTGTCGCGCGCAAGGACGATATCATCAAAAGCCGGGGCGAAAAAATCGCGCCCAAGGAGATTGAAAGCGTCCTATACCAACTGCCCCAGGTGGTGGAAGCGACCGTCATCGGCGTGCCAGACCCCATCCTAGGCCAGGCGATCAAGGCCTTTATCGTCTGCGACAATGGCCACCGACTCACCGAGAGAGACGTGCTGTATCACTGCGCACAACACTTGGAGGACTTTTCACTACCCAAGTATGTAGAGTTCCGCGACTCTCTACCCAAGACCTCCTCAGGCAAGATCGATAAACTGGCGCTGAGGTAGATCGAGATGTGCGGCATTATCGGTGTGCTGGATTGGAGCGGCGAGCATCCGCCCAATATTGATCTCCTGAAGCGAATGTTGGGTATCATCAGCCACCGGGGCCCCGACGAGTTTGGCCTCTACGTCGATCGGTATGCGGGCATCGGCTGCGCGCGCCTGAGCATCGTCGACTTGACCACCGGTCAGCAGCCCATTGCCAACGAGGATCGGTCTCTGTGGATCGTCCTTAACGGCGAGGTGTACAATCACCCGGAACTGCGGGCCGAGATGGAGAAGGCGGGCCATCGCTTCTCCACACACTCCGATACCGAGGTCATTCTGCACCTATACGAGGATGTAGGACCGGAATGCCTGCAGCGGCTCAACGGGCAGTTCGCCATCGCGATATGGGACACATGCAAGAAGGAGCTGTTCCTCGCGCGTGACAGGCTAGGGATCCGCCCGCTGTACTATACGCTGCTGCCCCATGCACAGGGGGTGGTGTTCAGCTCAGAGATCAAGGCGCTGCTCCTTGATCCCCGCGTGCAAGCCCGTTTCGACGCCCAGGCACTGGCACAGGCTTTCACCTTCTGGGCGACCCTCCCACCGCGCACGATCTTTCAGGGTATCCAGCAACTACCCCAGGGGCACTACGTGCAGATCGGCGCGGGAGAGACTCCCCACTTCCCTGCACCTACCTGCTACTGGAGCCCGGTCTTTCCACAGGTCGGGGACGAGGCGCGGATTTCCGAGGAGGAAGCGGCAGAGCAACTGCGTGACCTGCTCTCCGATGCGACACGGCTGCGACTGCGGGCGGACGTCACCGTGGGCAGTTACCTAAGCGGCGGCCTGGACTCGACCTTTATCGCGGCGCTGATTCGCCAGCATACGTCTGATGCCCTGTGCACGTTCTCCATCGCTTTTGAGGAACCTGCATTCGATGAGCGAGCCCATCAGGAGATCGCCGCCGCCTTTTTGGCGACGGACCACCGCCGGGCCGAGTGCTACAATGCCGACATCGGCTGGATCTTTCCCGAGGTCGTGTGGCACGCCGAGGCTCCTCTTCTGCGCGCTTCCCCGGCTCCTATGTATCTGCTCTCGCGGCTAGTGCACGAGAGTGGCATCAAGGTCGTCCTGACGGGTGAGGGAGCAGACGAGTTTCTGGGAGGTTATAACATCTACAAGGAAGACAAAGTTCGCCGCTTCTGGGCCCGTGAGCCGGATTCGGTCTGGCGGCCCACACTCTTGCGACGGCTCTATCCCTACGTGGCCGATCTGTCGCAGGGGGGCAGTGCCTACCTGGCGGCCTTTTTCCGTCGCGGCCTTGAGGAAGTGGACCGGCTGGGCTATTCTCACCGGATCCGTTGGGACAACACGAGTCGCTTGCAACGGCTGTTCGGTGCCAATCTGCGGGAGACACTGGCCGGATACGATGCCGCGGAGGAGTTTCTGACCTCGCTAAACGGCACGCTGGCCGGTTGGAGTCCTCTGTCCCAAACCCAGTACATCGAGGTGGCTACGTTCATGTCGCCCTATCTCCTCTCCTCGCAAGGAGACCGGATGATGGCCGCCAACTCGGTAGAGGGCCGCTTCCCATTCTTGGATCACAGGGTGATCGAGTTCTGCAACCGCCTCCCGCCCCATTTCAGGCTTCGCGGGTTGAATGAGAAGTACATCCTCAAGAAGAGTGCCCGCGACCTCCTGCCTGCTGAGATCTGCCAGAGGCGCAAGCAGCCCTATCGCGCTCCCATTCATCCTGCCTTTTTGGACCAGCGGCTGGATTACGTGGAATCTCTCCTGTCACCAGACGCGACCCGGGCGAGCGGCGTCTTTGCACCCCAGGCCGTGGCGCGGTTGGCGCGCAAGTGCCAGAGCGGAGCGTACGTCGGTGAGGGAGATGACATGGCGCTAGTGGGTGTCCTATCCGTCCAGCTCTTGCATCGGCTGTTCGTGGACGAGTTCCCGTTTCGACCTGTGCAGGAGCCCCATTCCGTCCGCATCTGTCGAGAGAAGGAGTGATCAATGAAACGCTGCACGCGTTGCATTCTGCCCGAGACCTTTCCCGGGATTCACTTTGATGAGGAGGGAGTTTGCCAATATTGCCGGCGCGCGCCGGGTACTGAACAGCACGAGGCGCAAAAAGCACGCTTGCGCGCCAAGTTCGAGGAACTGGTCGCTGACGTGCGATCGCGCCCCGGTTATCATTGCCTGGTTGCGTGGAGCGGGGGCAAGGACAGCACCTATACCCTCTGGTTGCTCAAGGAGCAGTATGACCTGCACGTCTTGGCGTTTGCGTTCGACAACGGCTTTATCTCTTCCCAGGCGCTCAAAAATATGCGCACGGTAGCCGAGAATCTACAACTAGATCACACCATCGTAAAGCCCAGCTTTGACGTGCTGCGAGACGTATTTGTGGCTTCGATGCGACCAGGGATGTACTCGGTGAAGGCATTGCAGCGGGCCAGCGGCATCTGCAACACCTGTATGACCATCGCTAAAGGAATCGGGTTGCGTATGGCAATCAAACAGGAAATCCCAATATTGGCCTATGGCTGGTCGCCGGGACAGATTCCCCTGGCTTCCGCCTTGGTCCACTTTACCTCCTCCATGTTGCAGACCATCGTAGATACGGCGATGGCACCGCTGGAGGCCATGGTGAACGGCCGGATCATAGAGTACTTTCCAGAGCAGCAGCAGTTGTTGGACGCGAAGGTGCTGCCTTATATCGTCTCTCCGCTGGCTTTTCTAGACTATGACGAAGAGGTGATCCTGCATCGCATCAGGGACCTGGCGTGGGAGCGCCCCCAGGATACCGATCCAAACTCGACCAATTGTCTGCTCAACAGCTTTGCCAGTCTGATTCACGTCCAGCAAATGGGCTACAATCCCTACGTGATGGAGCTAGCGAGCCTGGTGCGAGGTGGATACATGGATCGCGAGGAGGCTCTCAACCGGCTGAAAATCGATCCCGCCCTGCCGGTGGTGGCGGCGGTAGAGGCCAAGCTGGGTGTGCGAATACCCGAAAGTAGGGATAGGTGAACATTCTGTACGTCACCCCCTACGTTCCCTCGCTCATCCGTACACGCCCCTACAATCTGATTCAGGCGTTGGTACGGATGGGGCACCGTGTGACCCTGCTGACGGCAGCCGGTGCTCTGCCTGAGGAACAAGTACAGGTTGAAGAGCTGAGAAGCTACGGCATAAAAACCGAGGTCTTTTCTGTGTCGCCGATGCGCTCCTTGGCCAATTGCGCAAAAGTATTGCCGACGCGCGATCCGTTGCAGGCTGCCTATGCCTATCACCCGCAGATGGAAAAACGACTCGGCGATCTACTGCAGGGAGAAACGTTCGACATCGTGCACATTGAGCACCTGCGCGCGTCCAGACTGGTGCGCGCGGTGCTCAATTCCTCCACTGGGGAACGTGTGCCGGCGGTCTATGACTCGGTGGACTGCATCTCGTCGCTGTTTGAGCAGACGGCCCAGGCCGGCGCGCAGAGGCGTTCGCGTATGATGGCGGTCATCGACCTGGGCCGCACGCGCCGCTACGAAGCCCAGCTTCTGACCAAGTACGATCATGTCGTGGTCACCTCGCAAAGAGATAGAGTGGCGCTAGAGCAACTGGCCCACCGGTATTTGCCCCAAGATGCTCATCCAGCGCCGGTCACGGTCATCACCAATGGCGTGGACCTGGACTATTTTCGCCCACAGGACGGGGACGGGGCACAGGGTAAGCGGATGGTCGTATTTACTGGCAAGATGAGCTACCATGCCAACGTCACCGCCGCGCTGCACTTTGCACAAGAGGTGCTACCCTGCATCTGGGCAAAGGACCCCGAGGTAAAGTTTCAGATCGTTGGAAAGGATCCGCCCGAGGCCGTGCGGCGACTGGTCGCAGACAAACGTATCCAGGTCACCGGCACGGTAAAAGATCTGAGGCCCTACCTAGCCCAAGCGACAGTAGTCGTGTGCCCTGTACAATACGCCGTGGGCGTGCAGAACAAGGTGCTGGAGGCGATGGCAATGGGCAAGCCTGTCGTATGTACCTCGGCTGCGCTTGCCAGCCTCAACGCCAAAGAGGATAGGGAGGCATTGGTAGCACACGATCCGGAAGAATTCGCAGATCACGTTTTGCAGCTCTGTTCGAATGCCTCCCTAGCGCAGCGGTTGGCCAGGGCCGGCCGCCGATACGTAGAGAGCCACCATAGTTGGGATAACACGACCGGGAGGTTGACAGGGGTCTATGAATTGGCGCGCCTTGAGGAGTGCAGAGAGTGAGATGCGAAGAGGAGCAGTTTGTTTGGAAAGCTCATATGAGACTAGCCAGGTGAACGAGATGGTGAGAAAAGAGAGCTTGGCGCAAAAGTGGCTATCTCTGCCATTGCACGAAAAGGTAGCTGTGGCAGCGGGGCTGATCCGTGGCTGGCTATGGGGATGGCAGTTTGCTGAGCATGATTTCTTGATCCTGGGTCGAGGCGTGCGGATCTACAGACGTAATGGCCGTCTGCTAGCCGGGCGCGTGATCCGGCTTCAGCCCGGCTGCCGCATTGCAGTGGTAGGCAACGGGGAGACGCCGGCGGTGCTTTCCATTGGTGATTTTACCGAAATCGGCGACCGGACGATCATCAACGCCTCACTTCGGGTAGAGATCGGCGAACGCTGTTCCATTTCCTGGGACTGTGACATCTGTGACTGCGACTTTCATCGCATCCAGATGAAGGGGGGCGTGACACCGTCACCTATTTCGGAGCCGATAATCATCGAGGACGACGTTTGGATCGGCACGCGGTGTATGATTCTCAAGGGAGTGACGATCGGGCGGGGATCGGTCATCGGGGCGGGGTCGGTGGTACGGCGAGACGTGCCGCCATATTCCCTGATGGTAGGCAATCCGGCCCGTCGCATGGCGAGCATCGAAGGTTGGATAAGATTTAATCGAGATGGATGGGGCCATGGCTCGCAAGATCAGTCGTAGAAAATTTCTCGGCCTGGCAGGGATGAGTGCTGTGGGTGTGTTAGCAGCCTCGATCTTTATAGAGCCACTGGCGGGTTATTGGCGCAGGCTGTGGGGTGTGCTGAGCAGAATGCCTTATCTGAAGCCGGTGACACCTGCCCCGGAAGTGTCGGGTCAGTCGGTGGTATTCCGCGTCGACGGCGTCGCAAAGCCAGCCTGGGAGACGCCCCACCACACTGGCGTGGATGCGCTGCTGACACTGATGGGTGAGAAAGGCCTAAAGTTCTTCCGCTCGCCCTCAGAGACGACGACGAGCGGGCCAGAGGGCATCGTGGCATCCAATGACGTCGTGCTGCTCAAGGTCAACTCGCAGTGGAAACAACGAGGCATGACGAACACTGATGTGATCCGGGGTCTCATCCAGCGGATCGTAGATCACCCGGATGGTTTCACCGGCGAGGTGGTGGTCGTGGAGAACGGCCAGGAACAGGACTATTTGGACAGCGTCGACGAGAACAACGACGACGCACCGGATCACGACCAGTCGGTGGCAAAGGTGGTAGCGGGATTCCCCGATGACCAGGGCTATCGCGTCTCGATCTACAACTGGCGGCTCGTTGGTCGCACGGCTGTGGAAGAATGGGATGCTGGCGACGGGCGTGACGGCTACGTGCTGGCCGGGGAATACCCTCTGAATTATCCCAAGTTTACCACGACTCGAGGCACTCGGATCAGCCTGCGCCGCGGCGTTTGGAACGGAAAGGGTTACGACAGCAGCCGGCTCAAGTTCCTCAACGTGCCCGTACTCAAGGCGCACACCATCATGGGCATGACCGGAGCAGTGAAGCATTATGCCGGTGTCATGTCCCGTTTTGTAGGCGAGTATGAGCCGGGAGACGATTGGAACTATCACGACAATTTCTACCGGGAGTGGAAGGGCCGCCCGGCCGGGCTACTGGGCCGTCTGATGGCCCTGCGTTTTCCGGATTTGAACATCCTGGACGCCATCTATGTCAGCCCGCATAGCAACTGGGCGGCTTTTTACGACGAGACGCCCCGCGTCGGTGCGCTGTTGGCCAGCGCAGATCCGATCGCGCTGGATTACACAGCCGCTCGCGACATTCTGTTCCCGCTGACAAAGGAGCACGGTTCTGGCAGGGCGGCCTGGTCCGATCCAGATATTGGCAGTGTGCTCCGGCGCTACCTGCTGGCAGCACAGACGCATTTGTTGGAGGCCGGGCATCAAGTCCGGCTGGGAGAGGAAAACGTGGCGCTGCACCTGAGCAGCTTGTGAGCTAAAAAAAGAGGGAAACCCGGCCTGCGTGCCAGCGCATTTGCTCTGGACGCCAACAGCCGGGTTCCCGTCCCTCCTGGATGCTTACCCCAAGAGAACCACGCACACGCAGTGGTATATCCTCGCTATCCCCAAGTTTTGCCTCTATCCTCAGACGCGCTTGGAGGAAGCGCTTTCTCCCTCATCGGGGGGATTGAGGGAGTTGAAGCGATGCTCGCTCCCTGGTTTGTGAAGCAGGCACGCGCGGCAGGCGGAACCCGCTGCTCAAAGGCCTGTCGAGTCCGGTGTTCCGTTACATCAGAAGACTTGTGCCCTGATCCTGCTTCAGCCACGCCGCTGTAGGCGTTGGCCACTACTGGCAGGTAGATGTGGTAGAGACTGACGGTGACTTGAGCCTCATCGATTGTCCACTCGCCGTCGTCGTCGGTTACGCGCACACGAACCCGGTAGTCGCCCTCTGATGTGAACGTGTGTGTCACCGTCTGTCCGGCTGTCTCAAAGATGCCGTCGTCGTCCAGATCCCACTCGACGGTATGCGAATCGGCCACCACGTCGGTGATGGTAACTGTGAAGGTGATGACCTCGCCCGGGTTGGCTGTATATGTACCGCCGGCATTAACGAGGGGCGCCACGTTGTTCACCGTGACGGTGGCTGTGTTGGTGACCACCCCGCCGTCGCCATCGCTCACCTGGAGCGTGATGGTGAGGGTGGCGGGCCCGTCGAGGCTGCCGGCGTCGAAGGTGGGAGACTGCCCAGTAGCATCGTCAAAGAAGCCGTCGTCATCCAGGTCCCAGGCATAGGACAGTGTATCCATCGGATCGCTGCCGGAGCCGCTCAGCCCGACCGAGTCACCCTCGTCCACAGTGTAGGGCCCGCCCGCGTCGGCGGTTGGGGCCACATTGTTCACCATGACGACGGCCGTGTCGGTGGTCACGCCGCCGTCGCCATCGGAAACGCGCAGGGTGACAGTGATGGTGTCCGGTCCATCCAGGCTGCTGGCGTCAAAGGTAGGGCTCTGGCCCGAGGTCTCAAAGAGACTGTCGTCATCCAGGTCCCAGGCGTAGGACAGTGTATCGATCGGATCGCTGCCGGAGCCGCTCAGCCCGACCGAGCCGCCCTCGTCCACGGCGTAGGGACCGCCCGCGTCGGCGATGGGGGCCACGTTGTTCACCGTGACGGTGGCCGTGTCGGTGGTCACGCCGCCGTCGCCATCGGAAACGCGCAGGGTGACGGTAATGCTGGCAGGGCCGTCGAGGCTGCTGGCGTCGAAGGTGGGAGATTGGCCAGCGGCATCGTCAAAGAAGCCGTCGTCATCCAGGTCCCAGGCGTAGGACAGTGTGTCGATCGGATCGCTGCCGGAGCCGCTCAGCCCGACCGAGCCGCCCTCGTCCACGGCGTAGGGACCGCCCGCGTCGGCGGTCGGGGCCACGTTGTTCACCGTGATGGTGGTCGTGTCGGTGTCCACGCCGCTGTCATCGTCAGAGACGCGCAGGGTGACGGTGACGGTAGCCGGTCCGTCGAGGCTGCTGGCGTCAAAGTTGGGATTTGGACCATTGGTCTCGAAGGAGCCGTTGCCATCCAGGTCCCAGGCATAGTACAGCGTCTCGCCAGGTACATCGGTGCCGGAGCCAGAGAGGGGGATAATGCTCCCCTCGTCCACGGCGTAGGGACCGCCCGCGTCGGCGGTTGGGGTCACATTGTTCACAGTGACAGTGGCCGTGTCAGTGGTCACGCCG
>Ga0316577_10000616_pt1 | contig 14731 bp, 13 predicted proteins | sample S5NA_FD_203073 | JGI IMG/M metagenome (GOLD analysis project Ga0316577, IMG submission 203073) | Rhizosphere microbial communities from salt marsh grasses in Alabama, United States - S5-7_050615r2r1 | ecosystem: Host-associated > Plants > Roots > Rhizosphere | place: USA: Alabama | collected... | reverse complement strand
GGTTGCCGGGATGAGGCAGCGGCCGTTCCGGCCGCCCGCCCGGCGGCCTCGGCAGCCCCAGATACGCGCGACGGTGCGGTGTCGGCCGCGAGCGCCGCCGACTCGCGCTCGGCGGCGGCGAGCTGCCGCTCGCTCTCCTCCGGCTCGGCCTGCGCCCGCTCCGCCTTCCCGGCCTGCGCCGGCTGCTCCTCCTCTACCTCGTCGGCGGCGTCGATGGCCTCGATCGTGGCCGCGCTCTCGGCTTGCGAGAACGGGTCGATGGCGTGCCGCGGCCTGGCCGGCTCGGCCGGACGTTCCCCGGCGGTCGCCTTCCCGGACGGCGCCGGCTGCGGCTCGGGCGGCTCTTCTTCGCCGGCCGCTTCGGCTGCCGCCTCGACCTCCGCGGCTCGCGCCTCCGCTTCCTCCTGGGCCAGGGCGGCGAGCACTTCCGCGGCTCGCGCCTCGGCCGCCCGGATGGCTTCCTGCTCCATGCGCGCCGCTTCCGCGGCCCAGGCTTCGTCCTCAGGCTGAGCCTCCGCCCGGCCCTTCGCGGGCGCCTCCTCCTCCGCGTCGGCCTCCCTGGCCGCCGCGCCCTCGGCCGCGGCCTTCCCGGCGGCCGCGCCGCCCCCCGCCTCGCCGCCAACGGAGCGCTTCCGCTTCCCCAGGGCCTCCAGGTTCGCCACCTGGGCTCGCAGGTCGGCCTCGTCAGCCGCCGACCCCGTCTCGCGTCCCTCGAGCGCGGCCATGATCTTGCGGGCCGAGACGCTGTCCGGATCGACCTTCAGCGCCCGTTCGGCGAAGGCGCGGGCCAGGCGCTTGTCGCCCCGCTGGAAGGCCACCTGCGCCAGGCCGGCCATGGCGATGGTGTTCGAACCGTCGATCTCGACGAGCTGCCAGTAGGCCTGTTCGGCCTGGTCGAGATCGCCGCTCTCCAGGGCCTGATCGGCCTGCAGCAGGATCTCGAACATCAGCCAACCTCATCCGGTGGATTCATCGATTCTGCACCCGCCGGTCCACCGACCATGGCGCGCGCCATCTCGAGCAGGATCGCACGATCGTTCAGGGCCGGCTCGGCGACCACCCGCTCGGTCAGCTCGTCGAGGATTCGCCCCATCCCCGGACCGGGCTTCAGCTCCAGCTCGGCCCGCAGGTCGTTGCCGTCCAGCGCCAGCTGGTGCCGTCCGAGCGGAACCCTCGCCTCCAGCTCCTTGCGGACCCGGGACGCCAGCTCGGCCAGGTTGCCGGCCCCCTCCTCCCGGCCGCTGCCCAGGTTGTCGGCCGCGCGCAGGGCCAGCAGGTCGTCGATAGCGCCCGGTCCGGCCCGGCGGATGAAGCGCCGCACCGCGGCGTCGGTCCAGCCCGGTTTGTAGTCGAACATGTGGTGGCGGACCAGGTGGGCGACTCGCTCCTGGGTGACGCGCGTGGCGTGGATGCGGGACAGGAAGTCGCGGGCCATGGTCGCTCCGACCTTCTCGTGGTCGTGGAAGTGACCCCCGGCCAGGGTCTGGGGCTTGCCGATGTCGTGGAGCAGGGCGGCCAGGCGCACGATCGGCCGGTTGGGGGTGGCATCCACGGTCCGCAGGGTGTGCTGCCACAGGTCCCCGCCGGCCGCCTTGTTCTGAGGTACGCCGGCCTGGCGGGCGAGCTCAGGGGCGACTACCTCCAGGAGACCGGTTCGGGCCATCAGCTCCAGCCCCACCGACGGCCGCGGGGCCGCCAGCAGCTTTCCCATCTCGGCTGCGATGCGCTCGCCGGAGAGGTGAGCCGCCAGCCCGGCGTTGCGCTCGATCGCCGCCAGGGTCCCGGCCTCGATCTCGAAATCCAGCGTGGCCGCCAGCCGGACGGCCCGAACCATGCGCAGGGCGTCCTCGTGGAAGCGGAGATCCGCCTCGCCCACAGCCCGCAGGAGCCGAGAGGCCAGGTCGTCTCGCCCGCCATGCGGGTCGACGAAGCCCTCGGGCTCGCCCGGCTCGCCTCCCCAGGCCATGGCGTTGACGGTGAAGTCGCGCCGGGCCAGATCCTCCTCGATCGACCGGCCGAACTCCACGCGATCCGGCCGTCGGTGGTCCGTGTAGGAGACGTCGCGCCTGAAAGCGGTGATCTCGTACAGGCCGCGGGCATGGCGGACCACGACCGTCCCGAAGCGGTTCTCGTACAGCGATCGGGGAAAGAGGGCCTGGATGCGCTCCGGGGGCGCGTCCGTGGTCAGGTCCCAGTCGGAAGGCTCGCGTCCCAGCAGCGCGTCGCGCAGGCAGCCGCCCACGACATAGGCCGAATGCCCGCCCGCCCGGAGCGTCGCCAGCAGCTCCGCGACGGGCGCGGGAACCCCAGGCCTGGGCGCCGCGCCCCCCATGGTCTTGCCTCCTGGTTCAGTGGCCGAGGAAGAGGTAGGTGCGCCAGCTCTCGTTGCGCTCGTCGCGCAGGTAGGGCGTGAAGAGCGAGTAGACGTCGCAGCGCGGCTCGAACGGTCGCCTGGTCAGGCGGAGCCGAGCTTCCTCCAGGAGCTTTCCCCCTTTGCGATGGTTGCAGGCCTTGCAGGCGGTGACCAGGTTGTCCCAGCTGTGGGCACCGCCGCGATGGCGCGGCACGACGTGATCCAGTGTCAGGTCGTTGGTCCGGCGGCCGCAGTACTGGCAGGTGTAGGAGTCCCGGGCGAATACCTCGCGCCGCGTCAGCTTCACCCTGGGGCGGGGCCGGCGGATCATGTGCTGCAGACGAATGACGGCGGGCGCGTTGTACTGAGCCCGCGGTGTCCGGATCACCTGGTGGTCGTACTCGAGCACTTCCGCTCGCTCACCGAAGACCATCCGGAAGGCACGTGGCAGGTTGCACACGTTAAGCGGCTCGTAGTTCTGATTCAGAACGAGGACCACGCCCTCCATGCCCCGCATCCTACCAGAGCACGCAGGCGGGGCCGTGGCGTCGCAAGGGGCCACAAACGGCGAGGCCCCCAGCGTGCAGGGGGCCTCGCGTGTTGTTCGGTTACAGGGCTACGGGATGAGGTGGACCGGGTTGCCACGGATGTTCACCTGCCACGTAGTCAGGTCGGTGGACAGGTCGGTCGTGCCGGAGCCGATGTTGTAGCGGATCTTCCACCAGCCGTCCTGGGGCGCTGAATAGGAGGCAGGGAGAACGATCCGTATGTTCAGCCAGCAGCCGTCGTATTGCTTGCCGCCGCTGTAGGTCGTGATGGCCGTGCCCGAGCCACTGGGGCAGGGAGACCCGGTGTATGCGACGTTGGTCGCGGTCCAGCTCATGCTGGCGGGGCTCCAGCCGCTGGCCGTCGGCTGAAGGACCTGCAGCGTAGCCGTCAGGCCGTTGGTGTCGCCCGCGTCCCAGAGCTGGATCTCGATGGTCTTGCCGGCGCCGGCCTGGGCGTCGATCCTGGCCAGATAGAACTCCGAGACCTCGCCCGCGGGGAGCTGGGTATACGTCTCCATGGCGCCCATGCCGTAGATCTGGGCCGTCCCTCCGCTCGAGGATACATAGATGGCGAACTGGTTGTGGGCATTGGTACTGTCCTGGCTGCCATCGCCGGGATCCGTCGTGGTCCGCAGCCGGTACAGCTTGCCGCCGGTTCCGCCGTCGATCGGGGCCAGGCCGTTCAGCAAGTACCAGGCGTTGTGGTAGGTGCACGGGTCGTTCGGAGCCGATGAGCTTCCTACCGTGCACACGGCGCCGCCCGTGTTTCCTTTGGCGTTCGGATCGTGGAACTGCATGTTCGTGAACAGGGGGCCCGAACTCGCCAGCAGGGTGTGCGCGGCCGGGTTGTAGGGCTGGTTGTTCGTGTCATACAGCTGGAAGAAGGAGCTGACCGGGTTCGTGCCAGCCAGCCAGTAGTCGCCGGTGCCGTCCCGGCCGTCCGTGCCGACGAACACCGGATCGAAGATCCAGACCTCGCCAAGACTGGAGCCGGCCGGCATCCAGATTCCGTAGTCGTAGTAGCGCTGCGTGTCCCTTTGCGGGTTGGTGCCGCTCGCAGGGTACTTGAGCTTCTTGGGCAAGTAGGCGTCCCCGCTCGAGGTGGCGGCGCCCTGCGTCAGCATGGTGGCCCAGAACCCCCGCGGCGCCATGTACTCGCCGTGGGGACCCGAGAGGGTGATGGGGTCAGGCGAGTCCTCCATTTCGTACGCGCCTCGGGCTCCGTAGTAGGCATCCGGGCTGCCCATCGGCACCGGCAGGATGTAGACGGCATGCGCATGGCGGCTGACGTTGAAGTGGTCCCAGCCCAGGGCCCGCAGGAAGAAGGTGGGCACACTGGCGCTCACTGTGACGTCCATCTGGCGCGGATCACCGGCGTTCTGCTGGGCGCTGACGGCGGTGAAGCCGTTCTTGCCGCCCTCCGCCTGGGCCGCGGAGACGCCGCCCGCGACGTTGCCCGGCAAGTAGACCACGCCCGCCAGGGCGGCGGCGTCGGCGGCGCGCTGGACTCGCAGCTCCTCGCGCCAGGCATAGGTGACGTCGATGGCGATGCCGACCAGGCCCAGGAGGACAACCAGCATCAGAGCGAAGATCGCGATGATCTGGCCGGCTTCTTTGAGCAGCTCGGCCCCGGCCTTCTCCTCCCTGGTCGGGGCCGAGCTGGCGGAGGTCTTATCCGAGGTGGCTCGCCGGAGGCGCAGCCGATGGATAGTCATGGTGGCGGCTCCTTAGTTGCCTGGCTCGAGGGCCATGACCGTTCGGTCTGTCATGACGATTTCTGTCAGACCCAGGGCGCCCGTGAATGCGCTCAGGGGCGTGAACAGTTGGTGTCTGTACCTGATCGAGACGCCCAGCGAGTCCGCCGGCAGGGTGTGCGTTCGGGAACAGGCGGGCCAGCTCACGGCGCCCGGTGAGAAGACGAGGGCCAGCCCGTCCACAACGGGGCCGGGCCCCGGAGTCCATTCGTTCACCAGGGACTCGCCGCCGCTCGCGGTGGCCTTGTAGATGTGTATCCAGTCCACCTTGCTGATGTCGATGCCCGAGCCCTCGGAAGTCAGGGCGCGCTGGACGGAGGCGATGATCATCGGGTCCACCACGGCCTCATTGGGCGATTGGCCCGAGCCGCAGCCGTATGCGCCACCGCCGTTGACCAGGGCCGCCCCGACGCGCGCCCCCTCGCGGGTGGCCAGCACGAGGCTCATGTTGGTGCCGATGGCGACGCCGACTTCCGCGACGGACAGGACCAGGGTGAGGATGATCGGCAGGACCAGGCAGAACTCGACGAGCGCCTGGCCGGCTCCGCGCCGGCGCCGGGAGCGACGGAACGGCATCGTCACTTGACCGGCTCCATGCGCATGACGTTGGTCTGGGTGATCGTCATGCCGGTGCCGGACATCCCGATCAGCGCGGGCAGGGGCGTGACCCAGCCGTACTGGTAGGTGATGGTGATGCCGATTGTGTCAAGCGTTGTGTGCCCGGAATCGCACTCCGTGGCCAGCAGGATGTTGCAGCGGCTCTCGGGGGGATAGCCGGAGGTGGTCAGCGTGTAGGGCACCGTCATGACCGTCGCGTCGGGGAGCGTGACGGAGGTGGAGCCGGTGCGGGTCCAACGGTTTAGGGCTCCGCCCTTGACGTTGCCCGCGCTGTCCGACCAGAAGATGTCGACGTGCTGGATGTTGTTGGAGTTGGCCGGGCCGGCCAGGTCCATCTCGACTCGGGCCAGGATGACCACGTCCGAGTAGTAGGCGTCGCCCATCTCCGCCGCGACCTGGACCGCGTCACGGCTGGTGAACGAGGCCGAGAGGTACGTGGTGAAGAGGAACGCGAACTCGCAGACGGCGACCACGAGGGTGATGAAGATCGGGATGACCAGGGCGAACTCGACGAGCGATTGGCCGCGAGCTGGGCGGCGGGCGGGCGCGTCGACCCTACGCCGGTGGATGCGCATGAGCAGTACCCTCAGACGGCTTGCATGTGGGGTAGCAAGGAAGCCGAAGGTTACGGGCCCGTCCTTGCACCTGCCATAACTACGAGGCCCTCCGATGCGTGTAATACGCGCAAGATGGTGCGTCCGCGCACGCAGGTACGAATTCCCGCCCGGCCGGGGCCGGAACGTCCTGGACGCCCCTGGGAGCTTCGGCGGGCACCTTACCTAGGTCACTGCCCCGTGCTCGTCGCGGCCAGGCGGTAGCCGCCCGAGGGATCTGTCAGCAGGTGGACGGGGTGATCCGGATCGCGCTCCAGCTTCTGGCGCAGCCGGCGCACGGTCACCCAGACGTAGGCCGGGTCCGCGGCGTCGGCGTCGGACCAGACCTTGTGCAGCAGCTGCTCGGTGCCGACGGCGGAGGGCATGCTGGCGGCCAGGGTGGCCAGGAAGCGTGACTCGACAGGCGACAGCCGAACCGTCTGGCCTCGAGCCAGGGCCTCTCTCTTGCGGGGGATCAGGACCAGGTCGCCCAGGTCGACCTCGGCCAGCGGGATCTGGTCGGACAGGCGCCGCAGCACCCGTCTGATGCGCGCCAGCAGCTCGGCGTAGTCGTAGGGCTTGGTGACGTAGTCCTCCGCGAAGCGGGCGATGAGGTCCGCCTTGCTGTCAGCCTCGGCTATCGCTGACAGAACCAGAATCGGCAGGTCCGCCCGGTTCTTGATGCGGGCCGCGACGGCCTGGCCGTCCATCTCCGGCATCAGCAGGTCCAGGATGACCAGGTCCGGCCAGGCGGCTTCCAGCTGGTCCAGGGCCTCGCGGCCGCTGCTGGCCCGGGCCACCTCGAAGCCGTCGTCCGTCAGCCTCTCGGCCAGCGCTGCCAGATGGGTGAGGTCGTCATCGACGAGCAGCAGTCGGGCCTCGCTCATGGCGCCAGTTTACGGCGCGGCGCGGGCCCGGAAGATGCCTGTGCGGCGCCGTGGGCCGGTTGACCCGCCCGACCGCCCGCCGGCTGGACAGGATCGAACGGCGGCGGCTGCCAGGACTGAAGTGGGGTGCCCGAGCCGAGCGCGTGCCTCTAGACTCGGCCGCGTGATCAAGCTCACCGCTCGAACAGCGTGGCTGGCGGCCGTCGTGCTTCTCGGCCTGGCGGCCTGCTCGGTCCCGGCCGCTTCGGCTCCCGCGACGCCGAGCGCGATCGCCGCCGATCCGTCGCTCTCGCCCGAGGTCTCGCCCTCGGCGCCGACGACCTACCCGCCGATTCCGGCCGACGGCCCGGCGACGTTCGCGCCCACTCCTCGGCCGACCCCTACTCCCACCCCGACGCCGGCCCCCACGGCCAAACCTATCAACAACCGCTTCACGCCGAGCGGCATCATCGTCGGCGACCACATCTTCCCGGTGCAGGGCTGCCGCGTCTCGCACTCTCACTATCACAGGTACTACCCCGCCACCGACATCTACGTCGTGGCCGGCTGCAAGTTCGTGGCGACCACCAGCGGAGTAGTGGACGAGGTCAGCTTCACGGACAAGTGGGATCCCAAGGTCAACGACGGCGCGACTCGGGGCGGGATCTCAATCGCCATCATCGGCGACGATGGGGTCCGTTACTACGGCTCGCACATGTCGGGCATCGCCCCCGGCATCGCCCCCGGCGTTCGCGTCTCGGCGGGCCAGACGATCGCCTACACCGGTCAGACGGGCGACGCCCGCCGCTCGACGGCCCACGTCCATTACGGCATCTCCTGGCCGACCCGGGCCGGGATCTGGTGGGTGCGCCGGGGAATGGTCTATCCCTGGCCCTACCTGGAGGCCTGGCAGGCCGGCAAGGAGGCCTACCCGGCCGGCGCGGTGGCCGCCCTCCACGCCACGATGGGCGACGAGCCCCCCTGCACAGCCGCCTGCTAGCTCGAGGCCGCCAGCTCGCGCGCCCGGGCGATCACCGCGTCCAGCATCTCCGGCGTCAGGCGCCCGGTGAAGGTGTTCTGCTGGCTGGGGTGATAGGTGCCCAGCAGGGTGAGGCGCCCGACCGCAACCTCGGCGCCGTGGCCGAACCGCGGCTTTGGGCCCCGCGTGCGCTTCCCGGCGCCGAGCGCGCGGAGTCCCCGGAGCGCACCGTCCCAGGCGTATGCGCCCAGGGCGACCACGACGCGCAGCTCCGTCAGCAGAACCATCTCCCGGGCCAGGAAGGGCAGGCAGGCGTCCCGCTCCCCGGGGAGCGGCTTGTTGGCCGGCGGCGCGCAGCGGACCACCGGGGCGATGTAGACGTCCATCGCCGCCAGCCCGTCGCCGCGGTGGCTGGAAACGGGCTGGTTCACCAGCCCCGCCCGGTACAGGGCCGCGAACAGGAAGTCGCCCGAGCGGTCGCCGGTGAAAAGCCGACCGGTGCGGTTGCCGCCGTGGGCGGCGGGCGCCAGACCCACCAGCAGGATCCTGGCGGCGGGATCGCCCCAGCCGGGCAGCGGCCGGGCCCAGTACGCCTGGCCTCGGTAGCGAGCCGGCGGGCTGGCAGCCGATCCCTCGCGCCACTCCACCAACCTGGGGCAGCGGTGGCAGGCGGTCACCTCGGCCGAGAGAGCGGCGAGCGAGTCGGAGGCCACGACGAGACTCTAGCTCCCCGCCCGGTCCGGCGCTGCGGAAGCCGCGAAGCGGGCCGACCACCGAGGGAAGAACCTCTGCCAGGCGACCATCGTCGCCAGCGCACCGGCGGCGTTGAGGAGGGCGTCGTCCACGTCCGTGACGCGGTAGGTGAACCCCTCCGCCAGCGAGCCGAGCAACTGCGCCGTCTCGATCGCCGCGGCCATCGCCGCGGCCACGAGCAGGAAGCGCCGCCAGTCCCGCAGAGCCGGCCGGAGAGCGGGCCCGTAGACGCCCAGCGGAGCGAGCGCGATCACGTTTCCGGCGAGCTGGCGGGCCGTATCCAGGCTCAAGCCCCGCAGCTGCGCAACGATCGTGGCGAAGGGGATGAAGTTGTCCTGGCTCAGGCCCCGCGTCTGGCGATAGTAGTCCTGGCCCGCGATCGGAATCGGGAAGACCGTGAAGCCGATCGTCAAGGCGATGTGGAAGAGCGCCAGGAGCGCCATGAGCTTCCAGGTCCTATCGGCCCGCCTGCGCCAGATCCAGACGGCGATCGGCAGGGCCGGCGCGAGGATCACCACGCCTGGGATCATCACCAGGCCGCCGTCGAAGACCTTGAGCATTCTCCCCTCCAACGGCTGCGGGTCGGAAGAGCATGCCACGGAACGCGCCGAAGCCGTGCCGCCCCGGCAGGCTAAGGGCACCTCGCGGGTATAATCGGGACGCGAGGGCGGCCAGCGTGCGGCTGTGACTCACGCCCCGCTCCCCGCCGTAGAAGGACAGGATCGAATGACCGCCGAAACCTCCACCTGGGCCACCAAGGTCGGCCTCGCCCAGATGCTCAAAGGCGGCGTCATCATGGACGTCGTCACGCCCGAGCACGCCAAGATCGCCGAGGACGCGGGCGCCTGCGCGGTGATGGCGCTGGAGCGCGTACCGTCCGACATTCGCGCTGCCGGCGGCGTGGCCCGCATGAGCGATCCGGCCATGATCGAGGGGATCATGAAGGCGGTCAGCATCCCGGTCATGGCCAAGGCCCGGATCGGCCACTTCGTCGAGGCCCAGGTGCTAGAGGCCCTGGGGGTGGACTACATCGACGAATCGGAGGTCCTGACCCCGGCCGACGAAGCCAACCACATCGACAAGCACGCCTTCAAGGTGCCGTTTGTGTGCGGCTGCCGCAACCTGGGAGAGGCGCTGCGGCGCATCAATGAGGGAGCGGCCATGATCCGGACCAAGGGCGAGGCCGGCACCGGCGACATCGTCGAGGCGGTCCGCCACATTCGCACCCTGATGGCCGAGATACACCGCCTGCAATCCATGCGCGAGGACGAGCTGTTCGTCGCCGCTAAGGAGATGGAGGCTCCCCACGACCTGGTGAAGAAGGTCCACGACGACGGCAAGCTGCCGGTCGTGAACTTCGTGGCCGGCGGTATCGCCATCCCGGCGGACGCGGCTCTGGCCATGCAGCTGGGCGCCGAGGGCGTCTTCGTCGGCTCGGGCATCTTCAAGAGCGAGAACCCGGCCAAGACGGCCAGTGCCATCGTCCAGGCCACTCTCCACTTCGAGGATCCCAAGATCATCGCCGAAGTCTCCAAGGGCCTGGGCGCCCCGATGCGCGGCATCGCCGCGGCCGGTGTGCCCGAAGAAGAACGGCTGGCGGTTCGGGGCTGGTAGCCCCGCGTAGCGGGACGCATGGCAGGCAATCGCCGAGGCGAACCCGGAGCGCGTTATGCGAATAGGTGTCCTGGCGCTGCACGGCGCCTACATCGAGCATATGAGGGTCCTGGAGGGGATCGGCGTCGAGCCGGTCGCGATCCGGCTGCCCCAGCACCTGGATGGTGTCGCCGGCCTGATCGTCCCGGGCGGCGAGAGCACCACGATGCGCATCCTCTCGGAGCGCTGGGGTCTGCGTGAGCCGATCATGGAGCTGGCCCGCTCGGGGGCCCCGGTCCTGGGCACCTGCGCCGGGATGATCGTCCTGGCGACCGAGATCGCCGGCGGTGAGGAGCCGGTCTTCCCGATGCTGGACGTGACCGTCCGCCGCAATGCCTTCGGCCGGCAGCTCGATTCGTTCGAGACGGACGTGGTCGTGCCCGTCCTGGGCGACGCGCCGGTCCACGCCATATTCATCCGGGCCCCGATCGTCGAGCGCACCGGCCCGGACGTGGAGGTGCTGGCCACCCTGCCGGACGGGCGGATCGTCGCCGTCCGGCAGCGCAACGTGATCGCCGTGGCCTTCCACCCCGAGCTGGCCGGCGAGACCCGAATCCACCGCCTGATGGTCACCATGGCTGCCGAGCACGCGGAGCCGGGCGAGGGAGCGGAGGCGCACGGGACCGAGCCCTGGCAGTTCGAGGAGACCTCGTGAAGGGCCGCGTCCGCCTGGCCCGGATCACGGATCTTGCCGCGCTGGGAGAGCTGTCGCGGCTGTCGCAGCAGGAGCACGTGGACGCCCGATCGCTCGGGCTGCCTGTCAGCGGTCCGCGGATCGGCGTCTTCAGCCTGTTCCGCCTGCCGCTGGGCGCTTTCCGGCCCAACGACCTGTTGTTCGTATACGAAGACGAAGGCCGCCTGTCGGGCCTGCTGCGAGTCGAGCGCGACGCCTCGCGCGACGAGATGACGATCGTGGAGCTGGACGCCATCGGCTCGGGCGAGAGCGGCGACATCCGCTTCCGCTTGGTACAGCACTTGCTGCGGGACGCCCCCAGGCGCGGCACCTTCCGGATCCACGTCGCCTGCGCCGAAGGGCGAGGCAACGTCGAGCTTTTCATGCAGGCCGGCTTCGCGCGCTACGGTCAGGAGAACCTGCTGTTCCGCAATCCTCGCTCGCCACTGCCTCAGGCCTGGCCCGAGAAAGAAACCCGCGAGGCTGCGATCCGGCTCTGCCAGCCGCAGGACGCCCTTTCGCTGGCCCGGCTGTACGCGGCCGTAACCCCTCAGCCGGTCGTCCGCCTGGAGGCCTATCGCCTTTCGGACTGGGAGCGCCAGGGCTCGAGCGCGCGCGTGCCGCGGTCCAGCCTGGCGCCGATCCTTCGCTTCGCCGACGTCGAGGCCTACGTCCAGGACGATGGGGCCGGAGAGTTGCTCGCCCTGCTGCAGGTGGGCGTCGCCGTCGAGGACCAGCCCCACTTCCTGCGGGTCGTGGCCCGGCCGGGGGCGGACGTCGCGCCCATCGTGAGCTTCGGCCTGGGTCTCATCGGATCCCATGTCGACAGGAGCGGCAGCTGTCCCAACACCGGTGTCCTGGCTCCCGTTCGAACCTACGAATCGCCGATCGACCGTCGCCTTGAGGAGGCCGGCTTCGAGAACCTGGCGACGGTGACGCTGCTGATGAAGGAGGCTCTGGTGCGCGCCGAGGAACCGGCTCTGGTCCCGGCTGTACGCTAACCGTATGCACGAGGACAGCAGCTTGACCGAACAGGGAGCCGGGGGCCGCCGGGAGTCGATCGACGATCTCGATCTGCTTCTGTCCGCTCTGCCGCCCGACATCGTGGCCGCCGTGCGCGAGCTTACGGACCCGGCCGAGTTGATCGAGGTCGTCATGGACCTGGGCCGGCGGCCGGAAGGGCGCTCCGCCAACAGCGAGATCGAGCTCCTCGATCGGGAGGTGGGCGAGGCGGACATCCGCTACGTCGTGGATCACATCGGTGCCTTCGGCGACGACAACCGGGCCGGCATCGAGCGGACGCTGCACCGCATCAGCGCCATCCGCAATCGCACGGGCAAGATCGTCGGTCTGACCTGCCGCATTGGCCGTGCGGTCTACGGCACGATCGAGATCATCAACGACTTCGTCGAGACGGGGAAGTCGATCCTGATCATGGGCCGCCCCGGAATCGGCAAGACGACGATGCTGCGCGAGGCGGCGCGCGTCCTGGCCGACGACCACGGCAAGCGGGTCGTTGTCGTGGACACGAGCAACGAGATCGCCGGCGATGGCGACATCCCCCATCCGGCCATCGGCCGGGCGCGGCGAATGCAGGTCAAGACGCCGTCACTGCAGCACGAGGTGATGATCGAGGCGGTGGAGAACCACATGCCCGAGGTCATCGTCATCGACGAGATCGGCACCGAGCTGGAAGCGCAGGCCGCCCGGACGATCGCCGAGCGCGGCGTGCAGCTGATAGGCACCGCTCACGGCAACAACCTCGACAACCTGATGCTCAACCCCACGCTGACGGATTTGATCGGAGGCATCCAGACCGTCACCTTGGGCGACGAGGAAGCGCGGCGCCGCCGCTCGCAGAAGAGTGTCCTGGAGCGCAAGGCCCCGCCCACCTTCGACGTCATCGTCGAGATCCTCGACCGCGAGAGGGTCGTCGTCCACTCCGACGTGGCCGACACGGTGGACGCGTTGCTGCGTGGCGATCCGGTATCCGCCGAGCTGCGCTGGCGCGACGAGGGAGGCGTGCACCGGTCCCAGTCGCGCCCCCGCCCCTCCCCACGCGAAGCATTGGGCAGCGACCGGTTCGCCGGCCTGGTGGGCTCGTTCTCTGGCTGGCGCCAGGATCCAGGGTGGCGCGGCTCCGGTTCGTACCGGCCGCCGGCCGATTTCCGGGACGTGGACCGCGGGTCTCGCTCGAGCTACCGTCCCGGCGCCGTTGGCGGCTGGCGGACGCCCGCTCGCGGCGCGTCCGGGACGACCCGCCGGCCGCGCGGAGAGGCCAATGGCGGCGAGAAGTCCGGCCAGGGCTGGCCCGAACCGGCAGGCCGGCCATCCGCCGGCGGCCCGACTGCCCTGCCCGGCGAGAGGCTGGCCGCGACACAATCGACCGAGGGCGTCTCCGAAGGCAGCGCTCCGGCCCCGGAGCCGCGTGCCCGCGACCTGCGCGAGCTGGAGCGGCAACGCTCCTGGGCGGTCCAGGCGAACCGGGCCCTGAACGAGTACCGCGCCGAGGGCGTAGAGGAGGAAGCGGCGCCGGCCGCCGACGGCGCGCCGAAGGCCGCGGCGACTGCGCCCAAGGCCGCAACCGCTGCCGACGACCGGGCCTGGGTCGAGGACGACGAGGCCGTGGCCGACCAGGTGCGCGAGAGAGCCGCCGAAGAAGCCGAGGAGGAGGGAAGCGGCCCGGTGCTCCGCGTTCGCGATGACGGCGCGATCCTGCCGACGCTGCGCGTCCTGCCCCACGGCATCAGCCGCAAGCGCCTGGAGCAGGCCATCAAGGAGCTGCAGCTGCCAGTGATCGTGGCCCGCGACCCGGACGAGGCGGACGTAGTCATGACCCTCAAGAGCGAGTACCGCCAGAAGACGACGGCCCTGCGCGACGCGGAGGATCGCGGCCTGCCGATCTACGTCCTCAAGAGCAACACCATCGTGCAGATGGAGGCCAGCCTGACCTCGATCTTCTCGCTGGAGGTGGATCCTCGGGAGGCGGCGTTGCGCGAGGCCGAGGAGGCGATCGGGCTGGTCATGCAGCGCTCGGAAGCGGTCGAGCTATCGCCCCAGAACGCCTACATCCGCCGCCTGCAGCACCAGATGGCCGAACGCGCCAACCTGATCTCGCGCTCGCGCGGCCGCGAGCCCTACCGCCGGGTGCGGTTGTATCCGTAGATACGAGCGGCGAGGCCTCAGCGCAGGAGTTGGACGGTCGCGAGCACCTCATCGGTCAGGAGCTCGAGGTCCTTCCTCTGGGCATCCAGTCCTCCCACGGCGAACAAGTAGGCCGATGAGCCGTTGACCGCCAGCGTCACGATCATGAAGACCTGGCCTCCATGGCCCAGCGCCGACTCCCCGCTTTGCCCGTCCACCCTCGCTTCGTAGCGGCTCTCGAGGGTGAAGCCGAGGTCGCTGGCGACCTGGTTCATCAGGCTCTTGGCTGTCTCGCCCTGGGGCATTGCCCCTAGGCTGGCGTACTCGACGAGCGACGTCTTCTTGGAGTCGACGTAGAGCGTTGCCATGGTCTCCGGGGCGATCTGCTCCGTCTGCCTGGTGACGAACCGGGCCGGCAGGCCGAAGGCCACGCCCGCCACGTCGTCCACGACCCACTTCCAGGGGTCTTTGGGGGCCGCTATGGGCAAGTCGCCCATATCCTCGAACAGGACGTCGATCTTGAGTTCGAAGGCGATCGGAGAGCCGTCGATGACCTTGCCCCATTGCAGCGTTCCCCCGAACCCGGCGAGATCGCCGGAGCTGTCGACCCAAATACGGAACTGGGTGCCGGGCCCGCTCACGTCGACCATGTCGATCCCGAAGGCGGATGCCACGTCCAGCGTGTTGGCCGGCGAGACGATGGAGCGCATCACCCGCCCGCCAACGCCCCGCGCCCCGGCGTCGCGATCCGTGGACGCGGCGGCCAGCACGTCGAGCAGAGTCGACGTCTGCTTCGG
>Ga0316577_10000615_pt1 | contig 14739 bp, 11 predicted proteins | sample S5NA_FD_203073 | JGI IMG/M metagenome (GOLD analysis project Ga0316577, IMG submission 203073) | Rhizosphere microbial communities from salt marsh grasses in Alabama, United States - S5-7_050615r2r1 | ecosystem: Host-associated > Plants > Roots > Rhizosphere | place: USA: Alabama | collected... | reverse complement strand
GCCGGTTCTCCCGTGGTTTAATACCGGCCAACCGGTTAACGGGTTAACCGGCTAACCAGAAATAGGCACTTTTAACTTTTACAGTTTTGAGTAAAATATCCCCTTTCAGGGGTAACCCAAAGCCGGGCCCTCTAGACCTGGATATTTACGTCCCATATGTGTCGGCCAGATAATTTACGATTCGACCGGCAATGTCTACTCCCGTTGCAGCCTCCATTCCCCGGAAACCCGGGGAATAATTGACTTCGATAACGTTGACCCGTTCCTTTTGATCTACAATTAAATCGACCCCTGCAATGTCGAGCCCAATAGCCTTTGTTGCCTTGATGGCAATTTCTTCAAGTTCATGTGGAAGATCTTTGGGTCGACTCTTTCCACTCAGATGTATGTTGGCCCTAAAATCTCCTTCCCTGGGCCAGAGTTCAACGGCACCTGCAACCTTTCCACCAACGACCAGTACGCGTATGTCCTGGCGTCCTTTGGAGTGAATGAAGCGCTGCACCAGCAGGCCCTCGCGTTCATCCAGGTAATCACTGACAACCGTATGCACGTTGCCTTCTGTTTCGATGAGGGCAACCCCTTCTCCCTGGCGGTTGCTGGCTTGCTTGACCACGACTGGAAGGCCGCCTAAACGGTCCAATGCATCATGGAACCCCTGGATCGAATTCACAAACACGGTATCAGGGACTGTGATTCCAGCCTCAGTTAAGGCCATCAATGTCAGAAACTGGTTTTTGGCCAATCGTATGGAGTTCAAATCATTGACCACCGGAATCCCCATAAGGCTGAAATGTCGAATCAAGACAAGGCAGGAATCTCCCACTGTGGAACCCTGGCGCGGCAGAACCACATCGACAGGCTGAATGTTCAGATGGTCCACAAGATATGGGTTGCCATCCTCAAGACAGGGCCATACCCGGTAGGGATGAATCAAAGATATTCGATGCCCCTGCTCGGTGGCTGCCTCAATGAGGCGCCGATTGGGATGATACTCCTGATCTCTAACTGTAATGATTCCGATATGCATAACCGTTTCGCAACACTGCCATGGGCACTTAGATGGTTTTTGAGATAGGTTCTAGTCCTCTATCATCCATTCCGGCATCCACACACCCACTTCTTTGCCTAACTTCTTGCTGTAGAATGTAGCCACACGCCGAGTCTGATTCTTCAAGGCCATCTTCTGGGCAGCCGCATTGTCCGAACTGATAATCGAAAAAAGTTTTATATCTCCCACCCTTTCAGTCAGACCTTCTAAAAGCTTCGCACCGATTCCCATGCCCCTGTATTCAGGACGAACCGAAGTATACCCACGTTCCAAATAGTTGCTCAGATCCAGTCCTGCCTGCCGGTTGACGGCCTCCACATATTCCGTCCGGGGTCGTTTGAGACTGGAGTTTCCAACAATGACACCATGTTCCATGGCATAGCCTATTAGAAAAGCCCGTTCCAGGTTATATCGAACCAATGCAGTATCTACCGATCCTCCGGCCTCTATCATGAGACAAATTTCATCCAAATATCCCGGCGGTAAATCTCGCGGCTTAACAAAGTGATATACAATGGAATCCCCCACGGTGAAGACAGACAACCCTTTATCCTGTATCCGCCATCTCGATATTTTTTTTACCCCATATCGACCTAAATAGAGCAGCAGGTGAAGCGGATCGTTCAGAAGGTGCCAAAAGGGTCGGCCCGGTAGCTTAGAGACCTGTGTATAGGCCACCGATGTCCCCGACTTACCCAAAAAGTTTAAGGAGGACATTTTTGAAGACCGTGAATAGCCCCAGGAATGAACGATATTCGGGTTTGCCGCTATAAACTCTAAAAGTTCTTTATCAAAGTCGGTTTCTGATCTAAACGGCATGATGACGTGATTCCAAATGCCGGCCTTGGCAGCACTCCATAAACGTCGGGTCAGGATTTTAAGTTGACCGGAGGGATTATGCCACAATATGAGCCTTACCCCGGCTTGATAGGCGTTATTCATTGCCTCCACATCAGCAGATTCATCGAGCAAACATGACAGGCCTAAAAATAAAGGCTCATTTGGTTTCACTTTCTCATTATACCAGTTCATCATATGGGTTGGTTTCAGACCAAGGTCAATACTTAACAACCCCTTTGTATTAAAGGTTTGTTGGCGTTTCTTTAGGCCAGCCCAGAAGAGAGACAAAGGCATTAAATCAAGCCCCTTGTCTGTCGGCATTTGAAACGGTAATACCAAGGCCGGAACCAAATAGTCTTTCAACGGCAAGCCGCTGAAGTCCGGATCGGCCTTATATTCTGGGGATACGCTCCCCGACAATTTTCGAACCAGTGCCAACAATTCTTCCGGATCCGCTTCAGAAATCAGGGTGTCGCTATATTCTTCAGCGCTCGCCAGAAGCCGAATATCCCCCATCAAAGCAATATGCAATTCGGGACGCTGTTTCTTAATGAAACCAGCCATTGTTATTGCCGCTGGCAGTTGATCGGCTATGGATACACACAAAATTAAAAGCTTTGGTTCCGGATGCTCGAGTCTCTGTGCCAGACTCTTTTGACACAGGATCAAAAATGGATTGACATCTGGATCCTGAATAAACTCTCTCATCTGAAACTTGTCCTGAAGAGTAGGGTTGTAAAAACAACTTCGTTGTATGCGAGACGGATAATATGCCAGAGAGGCCAAATTTAAGAGGTCATCAAGGGATCCAAGTGCTTCTAAATAATTTTCGGGCTCATAAAAATCATCCGATCTGAAAACGTCTAAAAAATTTTTAGTGCCGGTGATTTTGCGGTTCCACTCTTTGGGGTTCTTCGTCAAATCAGCCAATATAGAAACGGTTTCAGGACTTGCCTTCTCAAATACGTTCTGTTTTTTTCTGTTACCAACTAAATCGCGGAAACGGTGAAGATGTTTTGAGATTAAAAGATGGTTCAGAAAGAAGTCCAGATTGGCGTCATATTGTTCCAAAGAGAGACCCTTACCGATGAGATATGGCGCCGTTCGGGCCAGGGACCATGGTGGAACGGAAGGACTGGCAACCGGGGGGTGAACCAGTAGAATATGAAACGTTTCAGAGCTGCTCATTGAATCACATGCTTTCAACTTTCTTAATTAATATGAAAGGTTATCTTTTTTTCTGAAAAAGAATAAAAAAATTACCGTTGGGTGTCAATTAGAAATTGAGCCAAATACTATGGAGATCTTACAATATAATTATTAGCATATTTGACAGAACTGTGATACAAGTTTATCTTTAGATGATAAAAGCTTATCTCTAAATGAATCATGTAAGGTTTTAAAACTTTAAACGACAACAAAACATGAAATGAAACCTAACTGTTGTTTGAGGGATATCAATTGAAAAAACTATTAAGTGTATGCTTTATCATCGTTTTTGGTAGCATTTTTTTTTCTATTTCCGCTTTTTCTTTCGAAAAAAAATATACCGACACCTTGGGAATGGAATTTGTCCTGATACCATCAGGAACCTTCACCATGGGTAGTCCGCCCAATGAGCCCTATCGAGGCACATCTGAAGTCCAACACCAGGTTACCATCAGTAAGCCTTTCTACATGCAGACGACTGAAGTTACGGTGAAACAATGGTATTCCATTATGGGCCGGCGAATGAGGGAATTTCAAAAAGCTTCGGACAATATACCGATGACCCGGGTTTCATGGTTTGATTGTATGAAATTCATCAAAAAGTTGAACAAAGCGGGACAAGGAAAGTATCGTTTGCCTACTGAAGCTGAATGGGAATTCGCGGCCCGGGCTGGAACAACAACCGCTTATAGTTGGGGAGACACTATCGATTGTAAAAAGGCGATGTATGGGAACAACAGCCTGAAATATAATGTGTGTCAGCGTTACATTAAGTCCATCGGCTTACGGATTGATCAACCTGCACCCGTAAAAACCTACAGCCCCAATCCCTGGGGATTGTATGACATGCACGGTAATGTCTGGGAATGGTGTATGGACTGGTTTGGAGATTACGAAAAGAATCCTGTAACCGATCCCAAAGGGCCAGTTTCGGGGACAGCGCGAGTACGTCGGGGCGGTAGCTGGTTTAAATTCAGCTACTCATGCCGGTCGGCAAACCGCTCTTTCGGACACCCGGCGACCCGGTATCGAACCACCGGTTTCAGGCTGGTCAGAGAGATTCCGTAATTTAAAAGGCTCCTGGTTCAGAAGACAGGCTTTGATTATCTCCAAACGAGATGGGTTCTGATAATTGTGTATTTTAGAAAAGAGGAGATAGAGATTAGAAAATAGGTCACCGCAAATGTTATTGTCTTAATTTGTGTTCATCCGTGATTTTCCTTATCCCTGGTCGCCTCTGGCGCTGCCGATCCGAAGGATTCCTGATTCCTGCGGAAAGGGGGATAAACCTCTTTCCTCTTTTTTTTTCTATTTTCTATTTCGCTATAAAGAACATTGATGATGAAACTTATCGGAAAATGGCTGAATATTTATGAAGATGAAATCGGGCTCTTTATGTGGTCCATGATTCTTCTTTTTTTGATTCGAAGTTCTGGAATTATCTTCAATAATTTTGCGGAAACAGCATTTCTCAAACGCTATGGCGTGGAGTATTTGCCCATCGTCTATATGCTCAACTCCATTGCTACTTTTATTATCATGGGGGTGTTGGCCGGTATTATGGCCAGACTCCCTGGAGCGCGTCTATTATCATATCTCCTTGTGTTTTGCGGTACGTCGGTGGCAGGGCTTCGCTTTATAATTCCTTTCGGTTTTGATCTCATCTATCCAATACTGTTTCTGTTAAAGGCTCAGTATGAAATTTTGCTCGGTCTCTTATTCTGGAATCTCGCCAATGATCTATTCAATACGAGGCAGTCAAAACGATTATTTCCGTTAATCACGGCAGGCGGAGTTGTCGGTGACATTATCGGTAGTTTCGGAACGCCAATAATAGCAAGAATAATAACACTGGACAATCTGATGCTGATCTATCTGGTGACGACGATGCTGGGCGCTTTAACCGTCAAAGGGTTAGGTTCTCGTTTCCCTACCATCCTTCTTGTTGACAAAGAAACCCTATCAACCAAGAAAGGAAAACCACGGACGGGCATCATTGAAGAAATTAAAAAAATAATTCCGATTATGAAGGAATCAACGCTGGTAAGGATCTTAATCTTATTAACTTTTTTGCCCAATGTAGTTATTCCCATAATGAACTACCAATTCAATTTTGCCGTTAACGAACAGTTCGCCACGGAAGGCGGATTGATAGCCTTCTTCGGCTATTTCCGTGGCTCTATGAACATCATCAGTCTTTTTATACTCATGTTTGTGGGTCGAGCATATGGACGTTTGGGTCTGCCTGTGGTTCTGATGTTTCATCCATTCAATTATGTACTGGCATTTTTAGCCTTTCTATTCCGTTTCGATATCTTTTCAGCCATTTATGCAAGAATGTCCACAAATATTTTGAGGACCACTTTCAATAAACCTGCCACAGCCGTATTAATGGGACTTTTCCCCGAATCCCACCGTGCCGTAATGAGGGCTTTTTTAAGGGGAACGGTTGTGCGGGTCGGCCTATTGATAAGCTCCGGAATCATTTTAATTTCTGAAAACCTCTTTCATCCGAGATACCTTTCCCTTGTGGCAATTCCGTTGGTATCTGCATGGCTTATTACGGTTATTTTCCTTAAAAAGTCTTACCCGAAGATCCTGCTTAATCTGATATCCGAGGATAGGCTAGACTTAAAGGCATTTGAGGAAAAGGACATGGATCAACTTTTCAGTGGAAGTGGGGTAGGATCTCGGCTGACCGAAGCTTTTTTAGCCTCTCGCGGGAATCGCTCTCTTTGGTATGCCCGCCTGCTCAAATCTTTGGGAATCAAGGATCTGGACAAACATATTTTAACTGCCTTGCAACAACAAGAAGGCACCATAAGGATAGGCCTTCTGGATCTCCTGTCCCCTAACGCCGGGAAATCGGCACCTGCTGTGTTGGCAAACATTGCTGAATCTGAAAAGAATCCTGACGTTGCCGCAGCAGCTGTCAAAGCTGCAAACCGGCTTAAGCCTGAGTTGTCCGCCATGTTTGACTATGAGCCTCTTCTTCACCATCAACATCCTGAAATAAGGGCCCATTCGCTGATCGGGCTCTATCAACGATCGCCTGAAGAATACGATTCGACCATTACGTCCTGGCTGAATTCAAACGATATGGATCAACTCAAGGCAGGTATCATTGCTGCCGGCGGTTCTGGGAATCATTCCTATGCCGAACGTCTGAAAGAGATACTGGCCGACCATGAAAACGAGCCGGTGTTGCCTGATATCATAAACGGACTTCATAAACTTGAAACAGCACAACTCAACGACCTGCTCCTCCCCTTTCTATCACATAAAACAAAGGAGATACGCGAGGCAGCACTGAGGGCCATTAAAATTGATGACGATGTACTGCTGAAAAAAGTGATTGCAATATTAGACGATCCTTACGAAGATATAGTTGAACTGGCCAAACAAAAAATTGAAACCGCTCCCTATCAAAATATACAGTTATTGGTTGAATCGCTGGCCATACCCAACCGCAAGATCAGAAAAAGTATCTTCGATTTGCTGGAATCTATGGACATTAAACATCTGGATATTTTCCGGTTCGCTAAAAATCAGCTCAACGCCAGCTACCAATACCTGTCCGATGCCGTAAATCTGGAAAAATTTCCTGAAACTCATTCACGGAAGCTTCTCATTGATCATTTGAGGCAAAAGGAATGGCTCAATATCCAAAACATTCTTCAGGTCCTGTCCGCTCAGGATCACTCAGGAAAAATGAAGATTATATACATGGGATTATTATCCAAAGATACCCGTAAACGCTCGAATGCACTGGAAGCACTGGAAAGCATGATGGATAAAAGTTTATTTAACGACATGCTACCGTTAATGGAAATCGCCTCTATAGAGGAAAGCCTCAACATCGGAAGAAAGAAATTCAAACTCATCAGTTTGGATGACGGAGAAACCCTATTCACTTCTCAGCTCCTGTCGAGTAATGACTGGGTGACGACGGCACTCATGTTGGATCTACTGGAAAGCCAAAAATCCGAACAGATCGATCATACCTTGATACAAAAATTGACCACTTCTGAAAATAAATATATATGCCAATCAGCACAAAGAATTATTGATCAACAAACAGAAAGCGAAGGACGACATGGTGAATAACCTAACGATTTCAGATAAGATTATGCTTTTAAAGGGCATTGATATATTTGAAAGCCTCTCGGTGAGTGAACTCGCCGCCATTGCATCTATCGCCGAAGTGACCGATACCCCAGCCGGCCAAATCATCATTGAAGAAGGAACTTTTGGAGAAACCATGTATCTCATCATCCAAGGCGAGGTGTCGGTGATAAAAGAGTTGGGTAAAGTTAATGAAATTGAAATTGATCGAATCAAACCGGGTGAATATTGCGGTGAGATGGCTCTTTTTGAAGATGTTGAACGATCGGCAAGCATCCGGACGGAATTGAAATGTAATTTTATGGTGTTACATAAGCAGCAGTTTAGAGAGATTGTACGAGAATATCCTCAGATCGCTCTGGAAATCTGCAAGGTGCTCAGTGGCCGCATCCGAAAGCTCCACAAAAAGATAGAAAACCGGGCATATTGTAAAGAAGAGCTCTGATGAATTCGTAAATAATTGCACCAATAATAAATATGTGCAACGATACTGACTCTAAAGGGGAATCGCATGGAAATCGCTTTCTTAATGGATCCGCTGGAACCGATCGATCCGATGATGGAAACCACCAGCTACCTGATGTACGAGTGTAATCAGCGAGGTCATACCGTATATTTTCTCGAACCGCATGATATCTATATCCGTGGAGGCGAGATCGTGGCAAGGATGCGAAATATTACGGCCCCCCCGGATCTGACCATGAAAAGATATTGGCGGGCCGCAATAAAATGTCTGAAAAAAGATGAACTCATATTTGAGAAATTAACCGGACTCGATGCGTTATTTTTAAGAAAAAATCCCCCTTTAAATTACCAGGCCCTGGAATTCCTCTCGCCGATAAATGACCGGGTCTTTATGGTCAATTCCACCACCGGACAAATTCTTGGAAACAGTAAACTCTACGCACTGAATTTTCCGGACATCATCCCGGTGACGCACGTATCAAGAGACCCAAAACGGCTAAAAAAAATCATTGATGATTTCGGAGGGGCAATGGTGATCAAACCCCTGCAAAGATTCGGAGGTGAAGGTGTCATCAAGGTCAGCACAAAAGATCAAGAAAATTTGATATCTCTGATCAACTACTATGTGAAAGGATATGAAAATTATCCGGCCCGTGAAGCGATTATGGTGCAGGAATTTTTAGAAATCGTAAAAAAAGAGGGGGATGTCAGGATATTGCTGTTAAATGGGGAAATTTTGGGCGCCATGGGTCGTAAACCCCAAGAAGGAGATTTCAGGACCAATGTTCACGTCGGAGGTCATGTATTCAAACATGAAGTGACGGATCGGGAAAAAGAAATCTGTCGGACAATCAAAGACCGCCTGATTAAAGATGGCCTCTATTTTGTGGGGATCGATATAATCGGGGACAAGTTGGTCGAAATCAACTGTGTAAGTCCCGGAGGCATACCCCGTATCAACCGATTGAATCACGTAAAATTGGAAACTCAGGTTATTGATTTTGTGGAACAAAAAGTAAGGCAGAATAATACATAAATTGGGGTATGGTGAGGGGACTTGAAGCATAAGCTGTTATTTTTATTTCAAATTATTATCATTCTATTATTGCCGCTTTCCTGTTCAAAGCAACCGAATCATCACTTTTTAAAAATAGGGTTGCATGAAGAACCCAAAACTTTGAATATCTGGCTGGCCAGTGATGCAAATTCACGAAAAATATTGTCTCTGATCTACCAACCGCTATATATCCGTGATCCTGAGACACTCACCCTGATTCCCTGGCTTGCCGATGGTGACCCGGAATATCATTCGGGTTCGATTTCATATACCGTCCATCTCAAACCGGCAAAGTGGTCGGATGGATCGGATGTTACATCAAAGGATGTAGCCTTTACAGCCCGTATCATTAAAGAATTCAAAGTCCCTCGATACTATTCCAGTTGGAAATTTATAAAAAAAATAGAAACACCGAACGACCACACCGTCCGGTTTTACCTTAAGGAACCGAAAGCCATATTTTTGACACGAACACTGATGACATCAATTGTATCAACAAAAGAATGGGCAAATATCGCGCAGGCTGCCAGAGCCAAACAAAAACCCCTAAAAGCCCTGATCAATCACAAAATTGAAACCCCAGTCGGATGCGGTCCTTTTGTTTTAAAAAAATGGCGGCGGGGCAGTTATGTTTATCTTCAAAAGAACAAATATTTTTTCGGTCTTGGTCAGGATATCGGCGGTCGAATTCTCGGCCCGTATGTGAATGATCTTCTTTTCAAAGTTTACGGGACCGCTGATGTCGCCATACTGGCCTTAAAGAAAGGGAATATCGATATGTTTTTGTGGGGAATTCAACCCGGATATATCGATGATTTAAAAAAGCAGAAGGACATCCATATATTTTACAGTAAAAAAAGTGCTGTATATTTCATGGGCTTTAACTTGAGATCACCGCCATTCAACGATGTCAACCTGAGGCGGGCGATTGCCGTCCTTATCGACAAAAAGTTCATCATTTCTCGCATTCTCCAGACATACGGGACCCCCATGGATTGTATGGTCCCACCGGGAAATCGAACCTGGTATTGTTCAGATGTCCCTCACTATGGGGAAGGGATGAATCGAGACGATCGTATTAAAACGGCCTATCATATTCTTAAAAAAGCCGGATATACCTGGGAAGAACCACCCGTTGCCGGTAGCGGCAGAGTGGTTCCCGGCAAAGGAATACGGCTTCCAAACGGCCAATTGATGGAAGATTTTACCATTCTTACCCCTCCGGCTGATTACGATCCCTATCGTGCCATGACCGGTATGATGATACAGGAATGGCTGCGAGACTTGGGCATGCCGGTTTTTTCTCAGCCAATGGCCTTTGGAGCCCTGCTTACACAGGTTAAAGCACGACATAAATTTGATGCCTTCATTATGGGGTATGGAAGATTATCTATGGACCCAGATTATTTAAGGAATTTTTTCTACTCTGCCAACGGCAAAGAACGGGGCTGGAACATGAGCGGATACAAAAACCCGGAATTCGACCGTATTGCCGATGAATCTACAGATGAGATGGATCCGAAAAAACGCAAAAAACTGGTCTATAAGATGCAGAAGATCATTATGACGGATGTACCGTATATCCCTATTTATAACCCAACACTCATTGAAGCCGTACGCAAAGATACATACAGGGGCTGGGTGGAAACCTTGGACGGAATTGGAAATCTCTGGTCCTTTTGTCTGGTTAAACCCAACCAAGACAAACCAATCCAAAAACACTTTTAATTACGAAGACACGAAATAAGGAAAGCACGAAAAAAGCAACAATAATGAAAAATGACCATAATAATAAAATCGTGTAACGATTTTATGAACCGCGGCTGTGCCGCTCAGTTTGGCGAAAGGCTAAAATTCCTATCCCCGCAGCCCCGAAAGCGGGATTTACGCCTCACTTCAACAAGCTACGGGGTATTTCGGAATTTTTACCACAGCCCTCCAAGCTATGGTACCGCACTTTCGTTTTAAAAAGGATCTTATACTTTATTTGAATTCAGCCCGCGCTGCAAGCAGCGGGGAATTCAAATTTGATGTAAAACGGCATCTCTATCATGGAAATCCGAAAATTTGTATTAAAAAGACTGATCGAGATATTCATCATTTTCTTCGTGATCTTAACGGTACTTTTTTTACTGTTCCGTTTGGCACCCGGCGACCCGGTAACTCGGATGGTTGACCCGACCATGACCCCGGAAGATGCAGCCCATTTAATCGCCCAGCTTGGGCTCGATCAACCGATCTGGTTACAGTATGTCTATTATCTCAAAAACTTCTTTACAGGAAATTTTGGAATTTCTTTTCATTACGGCGTGGCGGTGTTCTCGATTATTATGAACCGGCTTCAAAATACCATTCTTCTGTTTTCCACTTCCATCCTTCTTTCGGCGTTTGCCGGTATTTTTTTGGGAAAAATTGCATCCTGGCATAAAGGGGAAAAAACAGATACCTGGATGACCATCGGAGCGCTGATCTGTCATACCCTTTTTCTCCCATGGCTGGCTTTGATTATGATCTGGATGTTCGGATTTAGTATCGGATGGTTTCCATTAAACGGAATGATTTCACCAGAGATATGGCTGGACCCATCATCCGGATTCTGGCTGAAATTTTTGGATATAGCCCATCACATGGTCTTGCCTCTGGCCACTTTATTTTTGATTCATTTTGGAAGTTACCTGCTTCTCATGCGCAGCAGTATGCTGGATACACTTAAAGAAGACTATATTTTAACCGCCAGGGCTAAGGGGCTTGAAGAAAAGGTGATTCGAAATAAACATGCAGCGCCGAATGCCGCATTGCCCGTGGTAACCAGCGTAGGAATTAGCCTGGCATTTTCCCTCAGCGGCGGTGCCCTTACGGAAACGGTGTTCAGCTGGCCGGGGATCGGACGAGAGCTGGTCTTTGCCGTCAGCAACAGTGATTATCCTCTGGCTCAAGCCTCTTTTCTATTGATCGCAACTGTGGTTCTGGTTTCCAATTTGGTGGTCGATGTTCTTTACGCATACCTGGACCCAAGGATTAAATTTTGACAGGAAAGCCGATGGCGGAAAACAGGTCAACTCAAATATTAAATGATAATAGAAGAAGCCCAAAAAAATTTCCTATTGTTGATCGTTTTTTGGAAGGCTGGTCGGTCTATAGAGAAAACCTAATTGGTAAAATAGGGTTGACCCTGCTGGTCATTTTTGCGCTAATGGCTTTAAGCAGCTTTTTTACTCCCATGATCGACCCCATGTACCATCCCATGACCGGTGTAGACCCTAATATCTCCTACTCCACGGGTCCGAGCTGGCATCACTGGCTGGGGACGGACTTTATTGGGCGAGATATTCTGTCCCAGCTTTTGGCCGGCGCCCGAATTGCGTTTATGGTCGGGATCTCTGCAGCATTTATGAGCATCCTCTTCGGTACAGTCATCGGCATGATTGCCGGTTATTCAGGTAAAATTGTGGACACACTCCTTATGCGTCTGGCAGATATGGTTATGGTGATGCCGACCCTGCTGGTTGTGCTTATTTTGTCTTCACTATTCGGTCAGCTGAATATTTGGACCATTGTTCTTCTTATTGCCCTTTTTCGTTGGCCGGGAGTTTCGCGGGTTATACGGGCTCAAACACTCTCTTTAAAAGAAAGGCCGTTCATCGACGCTGCCAAAGTTGCCGGGGCTTCCCATTTCCGCATCATATTTCGTCATATTATGCCCAACGTGCTACCCCTGTCACTTTTATATATGACGTTTCGCGTCACCTCAGCCATAATTATAGAGGCAGCGCTGGCATTCTTGGGATTCGGAGATCCAAGCGCCGTAAGCTGGGGTATGATGCTGCAATGGGTATGGAAAACCGGGAACATGTTCCAGGCTCCCTATTGGCTGCTGCCTCCCGGCATTTGTATCTCACTTATAACGCTTTCATTTTATATGATCGGTCGTGCTTTGGAGGAAGTGTTGGACCCCCGGCTTAGAAAGGAGGTAGCACAAGAATAGGATGGCGCTCTTGACAGTTAACAATTTGAGTGTCGGATACCACACTCGAAAGGGTTTTATAAAATCCGTACAGGGTGTTTCATTTGCACTGGATCAGGGTAAATCTCTCGGTCTTGTCGGAGAATCGGGCTGCGGAAAAACAACCATCGGTATGGCGATAATGGGCCTGTTGCCAGACAATGCCTCTGTCACCAACGGTAAAATTCTGTTTGAAGATCAAGATCTGCTCAAGATGTCGAAAAGGGAAATACGACAGGTTCGTTGGAGTAAGATTGCGATGATTTTCCAAGCAGCCATGAATGCCTTGAATCCGGTTCATAGAGTCAGTGATCAGATTTCAGAGGCTATTTTGGCGCATGATACCGATATATCTGAAGAAGAGGCTACGAAACAGGTACAAAGCCTCTTTCAGTTGGTAGGAATACCCATGGACCGCCTGAAAGACTATCCGCACCACTACAGCGGCGGCATGAAACAGCGAGCCATCATTGCCATGGCACTGGCCTGCCATCCATCGCTGATCATAGCAGATGAACCCACAACCGCTTTGGACGTTATCGTGCAGGACCAAATTTTAAACGCAATAAAAGATTTTCAAGATAAGTTGAAAATTAGTGTGATTTTCATATCCCACGACATCGCCGTTGTAGCAGATGTGTGTGATAACATTGGCATTATGTTTTCCGGTCAGCTGGTAGAATATGGTCGTGTTGAAGAAGTTTTTAATTTGCCGATGCATCCTTATACCAAATCGCTGGTGGCGTCGTATCTGACACTGGACAAAGATAATGTTCAATTAAGCCCTTATTTTGGTGAAACTCCAAATCTTATTAAACCAACGGCAGGATGCAGTTTTTGTCAGCGATGCTCCGTTGCTGATGCCACTTGTCGTCTCATGGCACCTGAATGGATAGAAATTTCGCCAACTCACAAGGTCCTTTGCTTTCAATGCAAATGAAAAAGGGGTGTAATGAAAGATCCAAACAAGGTTATCTTACAGCTGGAACACATTTCTAAAACATTCCGAACCAGAGCCTCTTTGTTTAAAGGAGACCAAAAGGAGATTATTGCACTCAAACAAGTATCTCTAAATATCTTCAAAGGTGAAATTTTTGGTTTGGTGGGTGAAAGCGGCAGCGGCAAAACCACCACCGGCCGTCTCATCGTTAAGCTTGAAGAGCCTGACCATGGGAAATTATTGTTAGACGGGAATGACATCACCAGAATCAAGGGAAAGGTTTTGAAAAACTTTCGTAGAAAGGTGCAGATGATTTTCCAGGATCCCTACCAGTCTCTAAATCCTTATCTTTCAGTATTTGATTGCGTTTCTGAGCCTCTGGTTGTCCACAAAGTGGGTAACTCGGAAACACGCGAGGATATGGTCCGGCAAAGTCTGATCTCTGTGGGGCTCGATCCTCCGGAAAATTTCTTGTACCGATACCCTCACCAGATGAGCGGTGGACAACGCCAGCGAATCGCCATTGCCCGGGCTATGGTCCTGAAACCGGAATTCGTGGTCGCTGATGAGCCCACATCAATGCTCGATGCGTCCCTAGCGATTCATATTTTTAACATTCTGTCTGAATTTCGGAAAAAACTGAACATAACCTTCCTTTTTATTACCCACAGCCTTGCCGCCGCCCGGTACCTATGTGACCGGATTGCCGTCATATACAAAGGCGAACTGGTGGAAATGGGTCCCGCGGAAAATATTATCCGGAATCCCAGCCACCCGTACACCCGGGCGTTGATCGATGCGCACCCGAGGTTCCGATATTAGCAAAAACAAATAGGTCACCGTAAATGAACACAAATGAAAATTAATATTTTTATTCGATTCTTCTTCTAAATTAGTTGAAGAAAAGGATTCCAGGATTCAAGGGGTCAAGGGGTCAAGTGATTGTAATCGCCTTGATTCAGATGAGGTTGACATTGAAGTTTCTCTGATCTTATTTTCGATCTTTCCACAAATATGTTATTATTAGATTAAAATAGTGACTTCAAGGATCA
>Ga0316577_10000614_pt1 | contig 14739 bp, 11 predicted proteins | sample S5NA_FD_203073 | JGI IMG/M metagenome (GOLD analysis project Ga0316577, IMG submission 203073) | Rhizosphere microbial communities from salt marsh grasses in Alabama, United States - S5-7_050615r2r1 | ecosystem: Host-associated > Plants > Roots > Rhizosphere | place: USA: Alabama | collected... | reverse complement strand
GCATATGCCATTGAAAAACGCGGCATCGCACCCTGCCGGGATGCATGCCCAGCCGGGCAACGAGCGCAAGGATACATCGCCCTGATCCGGGAGGGGCGTTTGGAAGATGCGTTGCGGGTGATCAAAATGGACAACCCATTCCCGGGCATCTGTGGGCGTATTTGCAATCACCGCTGCGAGACGGCTTGTAATCGCAGTAAGGTTGATGAGCCTATCAACATCCGGGCACTGAAACGTTACGTTACGGACCGGGTTTACGCAAACCCCAGAAACCTGGTAGAGCCAGCACAGGTTTTATATCCAGAACAGCGCGTGGCAATCATCGGGGCTGGTCCATGTGGTTTAACCGCTGCGCAGGATCTGGTTTCAGCCGGGTATCCCGTCTCAATCTTCGAAGCCATGCCCGTTGCTGGTGGAATGCTGCGTCTGGGCGTGCCAGAGTATCGCTTGCCCAGCGAGATAATCGAACGCGAAGTTCAAGATATCATTGACCTGGGGGTCGATTTACATCTCAATACCCGGGTCAATAACTTGGATGATCTATTTGATCAGGGTTATAGCTCAGTATTGATTGCCGTCGGAGCCCATGAAGGCATTCGCCTGCCAATCCCTGGGGCTGATTTAGAGGGAGTCCTGATTAACACCCATTTCCTGAGAGATGTTCGCCTGGGAAAATATAAGCACGATAACAAAGATGACCTGGGCAAGCATGTATTGGTACTGGGTGGAGGCAATGTAGCCATTGATGTCGCCCGTAGTGCAGTACGCCTCGGCTGCCAGGTCTCCCTGGCCTGCCTCGAAAGCCGCACCGAAATGCCAGCCCATCCGTGGGAGATTGAGGCAGCTGAACTTGAAGGAGTCAGCATTTATGCTGGACGCTCCTTTGAACAGATTCTTCCAGATGAACAAAACCATGTTAATGGCTTGGAATGCATGCGGGTCAATTCATTCGAATTCGATGAAACTGGAAATTTAGTAGTCGATAAGGTCAAGGGTTCTGGGCATATTATCCAATGTGACACGGTGATCTTCTCAGTAGGGCAGCGAGCCGGTTTGGCATTCATCCCTGACGATGCTGGTGTGGGGGTGACCAGACAGCGGACTATTGCTATCAATCCAAACACTTTTGCCGCTACCAGACCTGGTGTTTTCGCAGCAGGAGATAGCGTTTCCGGTACAGCTTTTGTGATCGAAGCGGTTCACAGCGGACACGAAGCTGCGGAATCAATCGTCCGCTACCTGAGCGGTGATCAGCTCGAACGCGCCCCTAAACCCCCATTACCCGTTGTGCATCTCGAGCAACAGGAAATCGACGCGCGCATTGCAAGAGGCGAGATCGTCGTCCAGAAGCGAATTCCCCTGCCTGAGCTACCAGTTGAACAGCGTCTCGATAACTTCATGGAAGTTGAGGGAGGTTATGATGACCTCAGCGCCCAGGCCGAAGCTGCCCGCTGCCTGGCGTGCGGTATTTGCTCAGAGTGCATGAGCTGCACATTTGCGTGTGGGGTAGATGCGATCAACCACGATATGCCGCCCAGCCAAAGCCAAATTGAAGTGGGTGCGGTGATCTTGACCCCTGGTTACCAAACATACCATGCCGAATTGTCAGAAGAATACGGATTGGGTCGTTACCCCAATGTGATCACCTCCTTGCAGTATGAGCGCTTATTGTCGGCATCCGGCCCTACCAGCGGGCATGTCCAACGCCCCTCCGATGGCATGGAACCTAGACGGATCGCGTTCCTGCAGTGCGTGGGAAGTCGTGATCAAACTCATGATTATTGCTCCTCGGTGTGCTGTATGTACGCCGCCAAGGAAGCCATCATGACCCTCGAACATGCAAAGACAAAGACACGCCGCGACGGTGGCGAAGTAGATGTCTCCTGCCAGGTGTTCTTCATGGACACCCGATCTTTCAGCAAGGGCTATGAAGAATATTACCAGCGGGCTGAGAAGAAGTATGGCGTGAAATATACTCGCTGTCGGCTGAGCGAAGTAAAAGAAGATCCGCTCACTCACAACCTTAAAGTCCATTACGCTACCCCCTTCGAAGATCAAGCGACAACGTTTGAGGAAGAATTTGACCTGGTTATTTTATCAGTAGGAATGGAGATCTCCAATTCGGTGAAAGAGCTCGCCCACCGCCTGGGGGTTGAACTCGATCAATATGGTTTCTGCCATACGACCTTATTTGACCCGCTGCAAACCAGCCAGGAGGGTATTTTTGTCGCAGGACCGTTCCGTGAGCCAAAGGACATCCCCGAAACGGTGATCGAAGCCAGCGGAACAGCAGCTGCTGCCGCAAAGATGCTCTCCCCAGCCCGCTTCAGCCTGGCAAAATTCCCTCAATACCCTGCAGAAAAAGACGTATCTGAACAAGAAGCGCGCATCGGTGTCTTTGTCTGTCACTGTGGAAGCAATATCGGCGGTTACCTGGACGTTCCTTCAGTTGCCGAATATGCCAGCACCCTGCCTGGGGTCATTCTTGCAGAAGATAATTTATATACCTGCTCCCAGGACACCATTGGACATATTATTGAAGAAGTGGTCGGTCGGGATTTGAACCGGGTCGTGGTAGCTTCCTGCACGCCCCTGACTCACGAACCGCTCTTCCAGGATGCCCTGCGGCATGCGGGTCTCAACCCGCATCTCTTCGAAATGGCTAACATCCGCAACCAATGTTCATGGGTTCATTCCAATGATCGGGATGGTGCCACAGAAAAAGCGAAAACCTTAGTACGCATGGCTGTCGCGCGTGTCACCCGGTTGGAACCCCTGCAGACCTCCGAGGTTCAAATGAACCCCAGTGCATTGATCATCGGGGGGGGTGCGGCGGGTATGACAGCCGCACTTTCACTTGCTGACCAGGGCTTCCCGGTACATATCATCGAACGCGAACCAGTCTTAGGTGGGAATTTGCGCTACCTGCAATATTTCGTCCCTGATGATCGTGGAGATCAACTTTCTCCAGGCGAATACCTGACACAGATCGTCGCTAAGGTGACCGACCACCCCCTAATTACCATCCATCTCAACTCCACGCTGTTCAATACCAGTGGTTTTAAAGGGAATTTCGAATCACGTATCAAAACGAATGGAGAAATCACTGAGGTCAAGCACGGTGTCATTATCGTCGCCACCGGCGGTATCGAATATAAAGGCACTGAATACGGATATGGGCAGGATGAGCGCATTGTCACCCAATTAGAGTTCGAGCAGATCCTCGCTCAAGGAGCTCAAGACTCGCCCATCGAGTCCGTGGTCATGGTGCAATGCGTGGGTCCTGCAGAAAAATACTGCAGCCGGCTCTGCTGCACGACTGCGTTAAAAAATGCATTGAAAATCAAGGAGAAAAATCCAGATTCACAGGTGAGCATCATCTATAAAGATATTCGCACCTACGGGTTCAAGGAAAAGATTTACACACAAGCCAGGAAAGCCGGGGTCGTGTTTATCCATTACGAATTTGATCGTAAACCCGAGGTCCTGTTTCCAGGTGACTCCTCAGGTGCAAATGATGACCAAGCCTTGCGGGTCAAAGTATGGGAACCAGTTCTGGGTAGAGAGATCGAAATCGAAGCTGATTACCTGGTCCTGAGCACGCCGGTAGTTCCCTCCGCTGGTACACAAGACCTGGCCAGCCAGCTGAAATTGTCATTAGACATGGATGGGTTCTTCCTGGAGGCACACGTCAAACTCCGTCCAGTCGACTTCGCCGCTGATGGCATCTTCATGGCGGGCATGGCGCATTATCCAAAATTCCTTGACGAAACGATCACCCAAGCCCAGGCAGCAGCCTCGCGATCGGCAGGCATCTTATCCCAGGAAACCATCCAGACCAATGCCAGGGTGGCAGTCGTTGATCCCCAGGCTTGTGTAGGCTGCCTGACCTGCGTGCGTATCTGCCCTTACGACGTCCCCAAAGTGACGGGCAACTTCACAGGCGTCGGGAACATAGTAGGAGCTGCTTACATCGAACCCGCCGTGTGTCATGGATGCGGTTCCTGCGTCGCGGAATGTCCTGCCAGGGCAATCCAGCTGCTTCATTATAAGGACCTGCAGACAATTGCCAAGATGGATGCCATGTTTGAGGTTGAACCTATGCCTGATGGCTTCATACCGATTTCGAGCATCGAGATACACGAATGAACAAGAAAGAAGACCAATTCGAGATCGTCGCTTTCTGCTGCCACTATTGCGCGTACGCTGCGGCAGACCTGGCAGGCTCTATGCGCCTCGAATATCCCCAGGCGATCAAGATCATTGAACTGCCCTGCTCGGGGAAGCTAGATGTACTCTATGTATTGCACGCTTTTGAGGATGGCGCAGACGGTGTCATGGTGGCTGGTTGACTGGAAGGTGATTGCCATTACCTGGAAGGTAATCTCAATGCCCGGCGGCGAGTTGAATATGCTCAAAAATTACTTCAGGAGATTGGCTTGGAACCGGAGCGGATTAAATTGGTGAATGTATCAGCCGCCATGGGTGGCGAATTCGCAGAATCAACCACCGAGATGCTCGATGCTCTGAAAAAGATCGGGTTTAGTCCCTTAAGACAAATCGGCGATGAGTCGGGTACAGAACAAAATCCACATACCGGAATGGATTCCGAATTTACCCAACCGCTTGAGTAATTATGAATGATGCAGGTATCAAGAACCAACTTTTAGAGGAGCGACTGAGATGATTATTGCAGAACAAAAATCACTGGATGAAATAAAGTCACTGGTAGGGAGTGCAAATAACGTGCTTGTGGTCGGCTGCGGGACTTGTGTCACGGTTTGTTTCGCAGGTGGTGCTCGTGAAGCCGAAATTCTGTCTTCCTCCCTGCGCATGGCTTCTAAATTAGATGGCGTGACTCGCCAGGTAAGTGACGTCACTGTCCAACGCCAATGTGAATGGGAATACCTGGACACCATCTCTGAACAGGTAGCAGCTGCAGACCTAGTCCTCTCGCTTGGTTGCGGGATTGGGGTCCAGGCAATTGCTGAACATTTTCCGGACACCTGGGTTGTTCCCGGCCTGAACACCACTTTCCTGGGTTTACCTCAAGAGCAGGGCGTGTGGACTGAACGATGTGCAGCTTGTGGAGACTGTATTCTCGGTCTAACCGGGGGTATTTGCCCCATTGCTCGCTGTTCCAAATCGCTCCTCAACGGGCCATGCGGCGGTTCAGAAGATGGTCATTGTGAAATAAACCCGGACACGCAATGCGCCTGGCAATTAATTTATGATCGCCTAAAAAGTATGGATAAATTAGAAGTCTTAATGGAATTGCAACCACCGAAAAACTGGCAGGCTTCTCGGGATGGCGGACCTCGAAAAATTATTCGCGATGACCTTCGCCTTGCTAGCCAGGAGGAATAGAAGATGACCACCAATCCAAGATCGAACGGGTATTTAGCTGGTTCCAATCTGGAACGAGTTCTACGCGCCGGTAATTTCGCAGTAACTGGTGAGCTCGGCCCCCCTCAAAATGCTGACCGGGAGGTCATCAGCCAGAAAGCCGGATTGCTGCGCGGCTATTGTGATGCAGTTAATATTACCGATAACCAGACAGCCATCGTGCGCATGTCCAGCATTGGGGCAGGCGCACTCGTCATCCAGGAAGGGCTGGAACCAATTATCCAGATGACCTGCCGCGATCGCAACCGGCTCGCGATCCAGAGCGATTTGCTGGGTGCTTACGCATTGGGCATGCGGAACCTGCTCTGCCTCACCGGTGATCACCAGTCTTTTGGAAACCATCCAACATCGAAGAACGTATTTGATATCGATTCGATCCAGCAGATTAAGATGGTCGCAGATATGAGAGATGAGTGCGTCTTCCAGTGCGGGGACAAGATGAAGGGAATTGAGCCGAGATTTTTCATCGGGGCCGCTTCAGCCCCATTTGCTGATCCGTTGGAATTCCGTCCTTACCGCTTGGGGAAAAAAGTAAAGGCAGGAGCGAACTTCATCCAAACTCAGCTGATATATGATCTCGAAGCCTTCAAAGTGTTTATGGAAAAAGTCCGCAAGCTCGGTTTGCATGAACAAATCTACATCCTGGCCGGTGTCGGACCATTGAAGAGCCCGGGCATGGCCCGCTATATGAAAAATAATGTACCTGGAATCCTGATCCCAGATGAGATGATCGATCGCATGACCGCTGCTGGAGCTCCATGGGCTAAGATCAGCAAAGATGATTTGACCAAAGAAGATAAAAAAGCTCGTTCGGCCGCCTGGAAAGAAACCGGCATCCAAATCTGCATCGAGTTAATCCAGCAGCTGCAGGAAATTGAAGGCGTGGCTGGGGTACATATTATGGCGATCGAATGGGAGGAAGCGGTCAAACCAATTGTCGACGGCGCTGGGTTGTTCCCCCGTCCGGTTATCCCGGAACCCGCTCCGGAACCAGCTTGATGGTCACATTTATCGATATAATCGATCTTGAGGAGGTTGGTAGTGAGCAATAAGACACAACCTGAGCATGAAGGATTACAGATTAACGCCAAACTGGCACAAAAAATACAGGCTGAACTGGGTCAGAACGTTTACCTGTGCTATCAGTGCGTCAAGTGCACCAGCGGTTGCCCGGTGAGCAATTACTTTGATTGGCAACCGAATCAAATCATGCGCGCAATCCAGCTAGGACAGGAGGATATTGCTTTGGAAGCAAAAACGCCCTGGTTGTGTGCTTCCTGCCAGACCTGCACTACTCGCTGTCCCCAGGATTTAAACATTGCTGCAATTATGGATTTTCTGACCCGGGAAGCGCTTGATCACGGCATAGAGCCACCGATCCAGGAAGTGGACAACATGAACAAGGCTTTTCTGCGCGAGGTGCGGCTCTGGGGACGTTCTTATGAATTGGGTCTGATGGCTGAATTGAAACTGCGCAATATCCGCACCCACAGGATTACAGAAGACCTGGACATGGGCTTCAAGATGATCGCAAGGAATAAATTCCCATTCTTTCCCACTTACACGAGACCGCCTCGCAATGTAAAACCCATCCCTGGTGCAAGCAAGGCGATCGCTTATTATCCTGGTTGTTCGCTTCACGCTACCAGCCCTGAATTTAACACTTCCACTCTGGCTGTCGCAAAGGCTTTGGATCTGCAGTTTATCGAACCGGAAGGTTGGCTGTGCTGCGGTAGTTCTTCAGCTCACCGTGCCGATCCGGAGGTTGCCTTGCGATTACCCATGGAAAACCTTTCCCTGATAGAGCAAAGTGGATTCAGTGAAGTGACGATGCCCTGCGCAGCATGTTTCAACCGGCACAAGGCAGCGCAATACGAGATTCGTCATGATTTAGATCAAAAAAGAACCGTGGAAGAGAGCATCGGCTATAGCTACAAGGATTCAGTAGAAGTAAAATCGATTACCGAAACCATCTTTGAACATGTCGGTCCAGCCGAGTTATCTGCCAAGGTGAAAAAGCCATTAAATAGCCTGCGAGTAGTATGCTACTACGGTTGTTTGCTAACGCGCCCTCCCCAGGTCACCGGGGCACGCCACCCAGAAAACCCAACCGAAATGGATGACTTGGTGACAGCTTTAGGTGCGCAGGTTCTTGATTGGTCATATAAAACCACCTGCTGCGGTGCTGCTCATTCCCTCACGCGGCCAGACATTGTATTGGATCTGAGCAGCACCTTGATCAATGAAGCTCGCAAAGCCGGGGCTGATCTGATCGCTGTTGCCTGTCCCTTATGCCACACCAACCTGGATGCTCGCCAGTTTCAGATGAGCCTGGACCAGGAAATGCCGGTCATGTTCATCACCCAATTGATGGCACTGGCATTGGGTCTTTCTGAGCGGGAAATGGCTTTGAATAAAAATCTGATCGATCCAAGGCCGCTGCTTAGGCAGAAAGACCTTATCAGCTGAATTCATTTCCCGTGCGGGAGATTTACTTTCTGTCAATCAGATCTGAAAGAGCAAATTCTTGCTGCTCTATTCCTCATCCCCACCTTTATTGGTTGGGGATGAAGTCTTAACCAATATCTCCTGATCACCAAACAATTTTTTCCGGCGCTGGAATGATGGAAACTGAAATTTCGATCTCAAATGTTCAAAACTGGAACGACGAATTTCAGAATTGGGTTATTATTCACAACATTATTGCTTAGTTACAGGATTAAATGGTGATCTTTGTCCCTTGAATTTAGTATAGTTATCCATTAGATTAGGCATGCAAAGGTAATCAATTTCTAATCAGGAGTTTAAATTCACAATGGCTAGAGAAATGAACATTGATGCTCTATTGCCGCAGGAAATGGCTACCAAAGCGGAGTATTTAGGAGAGCGCAAAGCAGAGATGCCTTTCCTGACGATGTTTGCTTTGGCAGTTCTAGCGGGAGCATTTATCGGACTGGGTGCCATGTTCGCCACCACAACGGCTGCTGGTTCTGCCGGTGTGCTGCCTTATGGGGTCGTGCGGGTGCTGACTGGCTTGGTTTTCTGCTTGGGGTTGGTGTTGGTAATCGTCGGCGGCGCGGAACTTTTCACTGGTAACAATCTCATTGTCATGGCCTGGGCTAGTGGAAAAGTGTCGACCAGGTCACTTATGCGAAATTGGTCGATCGTTTATATCGGGAATTTCGTCGGATCGGTCTCTTTGGCTGTAATGGTTTTTGTCAGCAAGCAGTATTTATTTGGCAATGGCTCAGTGGGTACCACTGCATTGGGGATCGCAAATTCTAAAGTTCAGTTGGGTTTTACACAGGCCATCGCACTCGGGGTGTTGTGCAATATACTGGTTTGCCTGGCAGTCTGGTTAACCTTCAGCGCCAGAAGCACTATTGATAAAATCGCTGCCATCATTTTCCCAATTACTGCATTTGTCGCAGCTGGTTTCGAACATAGCGTCGCCAATATGTATTTCATCCCCATGGGGATGCTGATCAGCACTTTTGATCCTGGGTTCGCAGCTACAGCCAACTTGGATCTCAGTAATTTGACCATGGGCGCCTTTCTGATCAACAACTTGCTGCCGGTAACAATTGGTAATATTATTGGCGGCTCGGTATTTGTAGCCACGATATATTGGTCGGTGTTTTTACGCCGGAAAACCGTTTAAATACACAGGTATCGGATCATTTTAAAAAAGGATTGCAATTCATGAAAGCATTTATATTAATTGAAGTTCGTATGGGAGAAATTCCCCAAGTTGTCAGGCAGCTCCAGCAGATCGAATCAGTTAAAGAAGCCTACATCACCTTTGGTCCCTACGATGCAGTTGCAGTCGTATCCGCAGATAACATCTCTCATTTGGGCCGTATTATGTCAGAAGTGATCCAACCCATTCCAGGTGTCATTGATACGCTTACCTGTATTGCGGTTGATGAATAATCAATTTTGGCTGCCGGGAGAATCAAAAATTGATTTGATGGCAGCAAGATTGGATGATCTGCGTGAGAAGATAGCTTCCCAGGAACCCCTGCCGCTAGCCGAGAGCACAGGAACCAACTTTTACCAATTAGAGCCAGGCATTGGAGAGTTCCACTTTTCACTCTGGGAACAGGAAGTTGTGCTGTCCTTCCCGGAACTTGTCCCCTTTGACAGGCATACCAGGGACCAGGTTTCCCGCATTTCCACGGCACTTGTACTCTATTATTTCTTGACCTGCGATGGTACCCAGCCATCAGGTCGATGGGTCTCATTCTCTGAGCTGCCAGATGGACGCTTTTACAACCAGGCGTTCCAGGGTTACACCGGAGGGCAGCTCGCCTCTGTTTTTCAAAACAATTTTGAGCAATTTTGCCTGTCAGCTCAAAATCTGGGCGGAAAGAGAGTGTACTTGTTGGGTGATGCAGCTTACGAGTATAATGTCCTGCCGATGGTGAACCTGCTCGTAGTTACCTGGCAGGGCGATGATGAGTTCAATGCTACCTACCAGGTGTTATTCGACTCAGCGATCAGCCACCACCTGCCAACGGACGCGGGTGCGATTATTGCCAGCATGTTATCCAGGCGATTAATCGCAGAATTGGAGAAACTGAATGAAAATCGCAATTAGTGGTAAAGGGGGGGTCGGGAAAACTACCTTGGCTGCCTTGCTGGCGCAGGTGTATGCGGATGCTGGGCGCAATGTTTTGGCAGTTGATGCTGATCCATCACCCTGTTTAGCTGGAGCACTTGGATTTCCTGCTGAGCAACTGGCCGAGCTGCACCCAATTGCAGAAATGGATGAACTGATCTACGAGCGCACAGGTGCAAAACCTGGCACCACCGGGGGGTTTTTCACCATCAACCCCCGCGTAGATGACATTCCAGATCGGTTCAGCGTTGAATATCGTGATGTACGCTTGCTTGAAATGGGGGCGGTGGACTTAGGTGGCTCGGGCTGCATCTGCCCTGAAAGTGCTATGCTCAAAACCCTCTTCACCCATCTCCTCTTCCGCAAGGATGATGTCTTAATTTTGGATATGTACGCGGGCGTGGAACACCTCGGCCGGTCAACGGTTGATTTTGTTGATGCTATGCTGATCGTGGTAGAACCGACCCGCCGCAGCTTGGGTACTGCAGCCCAAATCAAGTCCCTGGCGGAGGATATTGGCCTGAACAGGTTATACTTAGTCGGCAATAAGATCCGGGATGAAGCGGAGGCGGCTTTCTTGCTGGCTGAGACCCCTGGCCTTCCGGTCTTGGGGATGCTGCCTGCGGACATGGCAGTCCAGGAAGCGGATCGATTAGGTGCACCAGTCTACGATCACGTCCCTGCGTTGCGCAGTGCAGCCGAGATGATTGCCACCGCATTAGAATCACAAATTGACAAAGAAAAATCTGAGCAAGATTAACCAATCTGTGAATTTTATACTGGAATAAATAACGGTAATTCAGGATGAGGTATTATTAAAAAAGGTATCAACTTATGACCACAACTATAGCATTAGCCGGAAAGGGAGGCGTCGGTAAAACAACCATCGCAGGCATGGTTATTAAATATTTATCACAATCTCAAGATGGGACGATCCTGGCGATAGACGCTGATCCAAGCAGTAATCTAAACATGGTGCTGGGATTGGACCTGGAATGGACCGTTGGTGATATTCGTGAGGATATGCTCACCCAGGTAAAGACCTCATTAACTGCTGGAGGGGCAGCAATGGGTGCATTGCCAGGTGGTGTCTCTAAACATGAATACCTGGACTACGAGATTCGCTCGTCATTATCGGAAGGCATCCGGTTTGATTTAATCGCCATGGGTCGTTCCGAAGGACCGGGTTGTTACTGTGCGGTCAACCATAATTTGCGCGAAGTTATCGACAGCATCAGCAAAAACTACCGCTATGTGGTCATCGATAACGAGGCTGGCATGGAGCATCTCAGTAGACGTACCACGCGGGATGTCAACCATTTACTGATCGTAACTGATCCGACTCAAAGGGGCCTGGTTGCTGCCCAACGTATCGCTGAATTGAGCACCGAACTCGATATTCGGGTCGAGAATGCATACCTGATCGTTAATCGATTAGCCGGGGAGATGCCTCCAGCCCTGGAGGCTGCCATCGAGCAGCTACCAATACCATTACTGGGCGTGGTACCTTCCGATGATGATCTGATGGATTTCGAGTTCAGCGGCAGGCCATTGGTTGAATTGGGAGATGATTCTGCAGTCTACCGGAGTGTTGCCGGAATGATGGGCGAGGTTCTCGGATAAACTTGCAAAAGGAACAAAAGTAAACAGGGATCGCGCTGACAGATTATCGGTTTTAGGATAAACACGTATTGCTACGCTTCAAATTAATCAAAATCTTCCAGACCAACAAAAACACCCGGCCTAATTCAAGGCCGGGCATCTTTTTCATTACCTGTTGGGATCAGAACAGTCCAACCACACGCCCGGTCTCTAAGTCCACATCAACATCATAGAATACAGGTCGGGTTGGCAATCCAGGCATGGTGCTCATCGCACCCAACAAGGGATAAAGGAAACCAGCACCTACCGAAGCACGAATGTCACGAATAGGCACCCGGAATCCAGTGGGTACACCCTTCAGAGAAGGATCATGGCTCAGGCTCAAGTGGGTTTTTGCCATGCACAGGGGCAAATTATCGAAACCAAGTTTCGTGTACAGCTGGATTTTTGCCTCAGCCTCTGGTTCGTAATCGACTCCATCTGCACCGTAAATTTCTTTGCATATGATCTCAATCTTCTCTTTGATCGAGATATCCAGCGGGTACAGGAATTTGAAATTGCTGGGCTTCTCCACCGCCTTGACCACTGCCTCTGCTAAAGCCGCTGCCCCTGCACCACCCTCCATCCAGTGCCTGGAAACAACCGAATCCTCAGCCCCAGCTTCCAGGGCAGCTTCCCGCACCAGCTCAACTTCAGCCTCGGTGTCGTCTGCAAATGAATTAACTGCTACCACAACCGGGATGCCGTAGCGCAGGGCATTCTGGATGTGCTTTTTCAGGTTCGGTAAGCCTGCGCGCAGCAGATCCAGGTTCTCTTCGGTGTAAGCCGGATCGAGGGGTTTCCCGGCAACAACTTTCGGACCTCCACCGTGCATCTTCAGCGCTCGTACGGTAGCTACCATGACCACCACGCTCGGGATCAGGCCTGAATACCTGCATTTGATATCGAAGAATTTCTCCATACCGATATCTGCTCCAAATCCCGATTCCGTAACAACAAAATCGGCCAGTTTGAGAGCGATTTTATCGGCGATGATCGAGCTGTTCCCGTGAGCAATATTAGCAAAGGGTCCCGCATGGACGAAGACTGGTGTTCCCTCAAGTGTTTGCATCAAGGTCGGCTTGATCGCATCTTTCATCAGCACAGTCATCGCACCTGCTACTCCCAGGTCTTCAGCAGTTACTGCTTCTCCCTGCATATTGGTGCCGATCACAATTCTGCCAAAACGCTCGCGCATATCCGCAAGGTCTGTGGTTAATGCCAGAATAGCCATGATCTCGCTGGCGACCGTGATATCAAAACCTGTTTCACGAGTGCGACCCTTTTCCGCTGGGCCCTGTCCAATGGTGATACCCCGCAAGAAGCGATCATTGGTATCAACCACCCTGCGCCAGGTAATCGAATCAGGGTCGATATCCAGGCGAACAAACTTGCTGCGTTCCTCAGCTGTCAGCTCGTTCGGGTCTGTTTTATCTATGCCGAGTTTCTTCAATCTCCGCAGCATAGTGGGGCTGAAATAGCGATTCCCTTCTTTATCGGGTGGGCAGAGCCGGTTAAATAAAGCCTCGTCGGATTGGGTGCTCTCGTGGAAGATGCGTACATCGATGGCAGCTGCCAGCAGGTTATTGGCAGCAGTGATGGCATGAATATCACCAGTCAGGTGCAGGTTGAAATCTTCCATCGGAATAACTTGGCTGTACCCACCACCCGCTGCGCCACCCTTAATGCCAAAAGTGGGACCCTGGCTGGGCTGGCGGATACAGGTGAAGACCCGCTTTCCGAGGTGCGCCCCCAGGGCCTGGCTCAACCCCACCATCGTGGTGCTCTTGCCTTCCCCCAAAGGCGTTGGTGTGATGGCAGTCACATCGATATACTTGCCGTCTGGGACGTCTTTGAGGCGATCAAGGACGCTGAGCCGAACCTTGGCTTTGTAAGCCCCGTAAAGTTCCAGCTCTTCTGGCATTAATCCCAATTCTTCCGCCACAAGGTTGATCGGTTTTAACTCCGCCGCCTGGGCGATATCGATATCAGATGGGACTGGATCTAATACCTTCAGGGGTGTTGGTTTAAATGGCCGTAATCCAGGAAAATCGCGTGCTGTTGACATCTATCACTCCTTGTCTTTTTTTATTATTTCTCAATGATATCCAGTATCTCATAATTGTGGACTATTTCACGAGAAAAATCAATTGACGCATGTCCTCTTCACCTACGCAAGTTGTCACTTCTTCACTCCACTCTTGATATATACTTATCTTGTTACCTTTGTCATATGCAGAAACGAACGAATCATATTTGAAATCAGAGCTGCTTTTCTGTAATATATTTTTGACAATTTTGATTCCAAAATTCCAGTCCAATACGAAGGAGATTTGCATGGCCGAGAGGAAGAAAGTTAGCTTGCCGTATTTGTTCAAAAAAGTAGCCGAAAATAAACCAATCACGATGTTGACCTGCTATGACTATCCAACTGCTCATTTTCAGGAATTAGCTGGCGTGGATATGATCCTGGTTGGTGACAGCTTGGGAATGACAATGCTTGGTTATGAAAGCACACTGCCGGTCACCATGGAAGATATGATCAGGCATTCAAAAGCAGTTCGTATTGGCACCCCGAATGCCTGGTTAATCGGTGATATGCCGTACATGAGCTACCAACCCAGCGTGGAAACCGCGATCAGGAACGCAGGCAGATTCATGGCAGAAGCCGGTTGTGATGCTGTTAAACTGGAAGGTGGGGCTGAAATGGCTGACCGCATGGCAGGCATCGTTGCTGCTGGAATACCAGCTATGGGTCACCTTGGATTGACACCCCAGAGCGTGAGTGCATTAGGTGGTTTCCGCCTGCAGGGGAAAGGTGCTCTTCAAGCGAAAAAAATCATGGATGATGCCAAGGCACTGGAACAAGCTGGCGCATTTTCTATATTGCTTGAGCTAGTACCAGACCGGCTCTGCAAATTGATCACCGAGAGAGCTGAGAACTGCTTCATCATCAGCCTGGGATCAGGGTTGGAAGCGCACGGGCAGCTCTTGATCTATCATGACGCCTTCGGCTTGTACCCGCGTTTTAAACCCCGCATGGCTAAGGTATTCGCTGATGCCGGGCAGAT
>Ga0316577_10000613_pt1 | contig 14749 bp, 10 predicted proteins | sample S5NA_FD_203073 | JGI IMG/M metagenome (GOLD analysis project Ga0316577, IMG submission 203073) | Rhizosphere microbial communities from salt marsh grasses in Alabama, United States - S5-7_050615r2r1 | ecosystem: Host-associated > Plants > Roots > Rhizosphere | place: USA: Alabama | collected... | reverse complement strand
CGGTCATCGTCCTGGCCACGCTCGACGTGGCAGCGGCCATCCTGGCTGCTTCCAGCCTCAGCTTCCTGGGCTTGGGGGTCCAGCCGCCGACGGCCGAATGGGGCTACATGCTCAATGAGGGACGCAACTACTTGCGCAGCGCGCCCTGGATCACCTTCTTCCCTGGTGTGGCGATCATGGTTTCAGTGCTGTCGATCAACATGCTGGGCGACGGGTTACGTGATGCCCTGGATCCCAAGATGAAGGTCTAGCGAGGAAAGGTGCTTGGAGTGACCGTAGACAGTTCTGTCCTGGCCAAAGCCGAGTCTCTGAGTTCCCAATTGGTGGAGATCCGCCGCACGATCCACCGCCGGCCGGAGTTCGGTTTTGAGGAATTTGAGACTTCGACGTTGGTGTGCACGGTTCTGGAACGCCTTGGGATCCCCTTCCGCTCTGGAGTAGCGGTCACCGGGGTGATCGCTGAGATTGGCGAGGGCAAGCCGGTGATCGCCCTGCGGGCCGATATGGACGCCCTGCCCATCACGGAACGTACAGGGTTGTCTTTTGCGTCGGAGATACCGGGCATGATGCATGCCTGCGGCCACGATGCTCACATGGCGGCTCTATTGGGGGCGGCCATGCTCCTGTCGGACACGCGCCTGCCCCGCGGCACCGTGCGCATGATCTTCCAGCCGGCCGAAGAGACGGCCGACGATGATGGCAAGAGCGGGGCGGTGCGCATGGTGGAGGCTGGGGCGATGAACGACGTGGACGCCGTAGTGGCTCTGCACAATATCGTCGACCAGCCACCAGGTACCGTGCTCGTGTCGCCAGGGCCGATCCTGGCAGCCACCGACGCCTTCGAACTGGTCATCCGCGGCAGGGCGAGCCATGGCGCCTATCCCCACCGGGGGGTCGATGCGATTGTGCTGGCGGCCCAGGTGATCAATGCCATCCAGAGCATCGTGGCGCGGCAGATCGATCCCATGGAGGCCGGCGTGGTGACGGTGGGGACGGTGGTTGGCGGGCGGAAAGCGAACATCATCGCCGATCGGGTGGAACTCACGGGCACCATCCGCAGTTTCGATCCGGGCGTCCGCAAGCAGATTCTGAAAGGGCTGGAGGAGGCCTGCGGGCTGGCCAAATGGCAGGGCGGAGATTATGAACTGACGCTGCGCCAGGGACACCCGGCCACGGTCAACGATCCGGAGATGACCAATCTGGTGCGCCAGGTGGCGGAGGGTTTCGGGCTGCGGGTCGGCCGGGAAGCACCCTCGCCGGTCTCGGAAGATTTTTCCCTGTTTTCGAGCATGGCGCCGGGCGCCTATTTCCTGGTGGGGGCGGCTTTGGAAGATGGCCGGCCGATGCGCTTTGCCCACAACGCCGAATTCGATCTGGACGAGCGGTTCTTGCCCATCGCGGCGGCCATGCTGGCCGAGGTCGCGCGGCAGTATCTCCTGTCCCAACTTCCCGCGGTGACGGGCCGGCTCTGATCTGTGAGCCTCCTTTACTCCGGTCTAGATTGGCACTGTTGATTGAGCATACACAACCTCATCCTGACTACGACTCGGCAGGCTCGGTCGGCTCCTCAGTCGTTGCCGGGCGAACCCGCTGGCGCCGCCACCGGAAAACCAAGCCGACGATCAGGGCTGCGACCAGGAGGAATGGTCCCAGCACAATCAGCACCCAGATGACCACGTCCACGAAACCTTTTGCGAAAATCTCCAGGACATCGGTCGCGCCCTGGACGGTCTCCATGGGACGCCAGGCCTCCGGGGTAGGCGTGGGCGTAGGGGTGGGTGTGGGTGTGACTGTGGAAGTCGCGGTTGGGGTGGGGGTGGGAATTTCAGGATTTAGCTGGACGTCGATGGTCGAATAGGCGGCCCGATCTCTCAGGTAGTTCATCTTGCCCTGGATCTCTTCGATCTGGCCCTCGACCTCGCTGAGCTGCTCATTGACCTTCAGTGCCTCTTCCACGGTCTCGGCTTTTTCCAGGAACTCACGGATGCGATCGCGGGTGGCCTGGAGGTTGGTCAGGCGGGATTGGAGGTCGACATACTGGTCGGTGACGTCCTCGCCGGAGGCGATTTCGTTGATCACGCGCAGGGCCAGACCCCGCAGACGGCGCAGGACATTCTCAAACTCCTCAACCGGTACGCCGACACGGACGGTGGCGTACTTGTAGTCCTTCTCGTACCAGCTATGGCTGCTGATGATGTAGCCGCCATACTCCGACGTAATCAGCGTGATGCTATCAAGGGCGGCGTCGGCATCCGACACGAGCAACTCCATTTCCGCATTCTTGATGATCATGCGCTCGGTACGGACGGCCGGGACGGAGGACAGGCCGCTGGCGGAGGCCAGCTGTTCATGGGCCGGTGGGGCTTCTTGGGGGGCTGCTTCCGCCTCGACCTCGACCGCCTCGGCGACTTCCTTTTCCACTACGACGGTCTCGACGACGAAGCTTCTTTCCACTTGGACGGTCTGGACGAGGGTCTTGGGCTCGGGCGCCCCACCGCAGTGAACCAGAAGCACAAGGCTGGCCGACAAACCAAGGATCACGAACAGTGCCCTTTTCACCGTGTTTCCCTCCTTTCAGGACAGAAAAGGCCAAAAGCAATCTGCTGGCCTGAGGGACCGTCGGCACTCCTGAGAGACATCGGTGCTGTCCGCCGCTGAAGTGAGGCAGCAATGGTCTTTTCTCAATTATACCACATCGTGTCAAGTTCTTGCTGGATTTCCAACTCCGGCCAGCCTGGAAACCTCTAATCGGGTCTTCGGCCTTCACTCATCCTTGAAGTGTAGCGATCCTTTCCCTGCAGTCGTTTGGACGTCCGGTAGCCGTCTGCCGGCATCACGACGATCTCGTGGAGGTAGACCTTGACCTCTCTGCCCGCCTTTGCGGCTGCCCGGCGCAGGTTTGGAATGCCCTGGGCGTGGTCATAGTGGGCGCGAATAGTTGGCCTTTTCGCACCAACGGCATTCGAGAGCAAGCATGGCCTGAAGTGATTGCGATGGTACCTCTTCCGGGATGAGGTGTGCTTGATCCTCAGGCCATTTAGGGCTATAATAGTCACAGGGTAGAGATGCCCGCTGATGCGCGGCATCAAGGTGCGAAGGAGCGATCAGACTATTCGGGGAAGGATGGAGGGCTGCCATGGACTATGTACGCGGTTTGGATGTGAGCAAGTATCAGACGGTCAGCATCGACTGGGATCGCTTGCGGAGCGAAGGCTACCGGTTTGTCCTGATTCGCGCCTCGGGGCCGGACCGCCCCCACAACTGGACCTACCTCGAGAAGGATCCCCACTTTGACACCCACTACGAGCGCGCCGGCAAGGCCGGGTTCCTGCGAGGAGCCTATCACTACCTGGTGCCCGATCTCGCCCAGCAGGCTGCCTTCTTTGTCGACACCATTGGCGAACGGAAGCTGGAACTGGGCTACTGGGGCGATGTGGAAGACGGAGGGCTCTCTAGCGAAAAGTGCGGCGCCTTTTTCGAGGCTCTAGACCGGCAGATCCCGCGGCCGGCCGGCATCTACTCGAGGGCGTCGTTCCTCAATGGCATCAAGGCGCACCTCAGTGACATACTGACTCAGGGCGGAAAGCGCCCCCTGTGGGTGGCCCACTTTGATGCCGAACGGCCCACCTTGCCCCGGGGTTGGGACCATTGGGATTTCTGGCAGTACACGGTGACGCAGGTCGGCGTGGTTCCAAGCATCCCTGGCCGCGTGGATCTGGATTACTATTGCGGGGATCTGGCCGAGTTCGAAGCGGAGTTCAAGCGAGATCCGATGGACGAGATCCGCGAGCAGTTACGGGTAATAGAGGAGGCCCTGGCGCGCATCCGCACGCTGATGCCTTGACGAGCGCTGGGTCAGGGGACGGCAGCAGCACCAGGCATCGTCCGGCGCCTAGAGCTCGAGATACCAGAGCAGCATGGCATAGGCTGCCACCTCTGGAACGCCAACGTACCCGAAGCGGTGGATGGCCCCCAGCACGCACCCCTGCCGGGCGTAGAAGCGGCAGGCCGCCACGTTGCTGCTGTCCGTTTCGATGCCCAATTGCCCGTACCCGTGGGCCCGCGCCCAGCCGGCGGCCGCTCTGAAGAGCTGCGAGCCGATGCCCTGCCGCCGGTGCTCGGGGTCGACGCGAATGTCCCACAGCGCCGCCAGATCGGCACGTTGGAACCGGCTCATGGGAAAGATCGGCGGCTCGACGGCAATCGCCGCCCCGGCCACAGGCTGCCCAGCGTTGCTGGTCCCCAGCAAGATTCCCCAGCGGCGGACATCAAATCGGCTCGCCCAACGAGCCGGATTGTCTTCGGAATCCTGATCATAATCACGGACGAACGGCTGGTCTATCCGCTCTTCGACGAGCTGGAAGCCGCCCAGGCCGGCCCCCGTGACCTCGACCCGGAGGATCGACCGGACCTCGAAGCGGCTCGGGATCCCGCCATACTGGGCGAACCGGTCGGGGCCGATCTCTTGAATCGTAATCGACATGGGATGCCACCTCGCGGTGTCAGAAGATGAGGACAGCCACGCCATCCTCTGCGGGCAGGATGGCGGCGCCCCGGTTGCCAGATTTCAGCGGCAGGACTCCAGTGGGGAGGCCTGCTCCAAAGTCGAGGGTCTGCAGGGGCAGGCGAGAGATGTTGGTCACCACCAGGCCATGCTGCGGATGGCGGACGTGGATCTCTTCCATGACGGCCACGGTTCGCTGCTGCCGGAGGCGTTGGAGCGTTTTCAGGGCGCCTGAAACGTAGGCCTGCCGGACCCCGCCCACTGCCTCGCGGACCAGCCGGGCGAGTTCTCCCAGGGATGCGCTGGCCAGTTTGTCATAATCTACGGACGCTGTAGCGCCGACAATGGCAGAGCCAAAGTAGGTCCGGGGCACGGCCCGAAGCAGCCGGCGAAAGTCCACGGGACAGGTTACAAAGGTGCGGGGATTGCCATGACCCTCGTCCCAGCGGAGGAGGCAGCTTCTCCACAGGTGGGCGGTGAGGGCATCGTTGGCAAAGAGGGGCAGGTCACAGTCCTGTTGGGCCTCGGCCAGGAGCTCGTTGACGCCCGCTTTGGAGAGGAGGATGCGTTCCTCCGAGCGGCCTGCGGTAGCAACAGGCTCGCGCTTCCCGGCCCAGAAGAGGCCAGACCGGGCCAGTACCTCGTCCGGTGTCACAGGTTCCTGGTGCTCGGGCAGGTCGGCTGTGAGTAGCTCGCGCTGGTGGACGGGGGCGAGGATGCGGTTCCCGTGAAAGACCCTCGACCAACTGGAGAGAAAATGGAAGTAGCTGAAGCCATCGACCAGCGCATGGGAGATGCTCACGCCCAGCACTGAGCCCTGCGGTGTCTGGGTCAGCCTGATCCTGGTCAGCGGTTCTCCTTCCAGGGTGCGGACGGGATCCAGGTAGGCAGTTGCCTTCTGTGCTGTCCCAAAGGTCTCCTGGGAGTGGGCCAACTCGAAGACGAGCCCCTCTTCCGACGGTTGGAAGGCGTAGGAGTCTTCTGAGAGTCGGACCAGTTGGCTGCGAAGGGGCCAAAAGTCGTCGAGGGTCCGCTCCAGACTGCTGCGGAGGCGGTCCGGATCGAGGGTGCCCTGGTAGGCAAAGGCAAATCCGATGTCATAGGCGCCCACGCCGGTGAAGACGTGATCGATTGGCGAAAGTGGCAAGATGTTGTCCTTCATGTGCCAGTCCCTCCTCCCTGTGCCATGCGATCCCCGCCCGGTGGAGCGTGACTGCACGCTCCGGCACCCCGTAGCAGGGGCAGGCCTGGGCTGTAGTATAGAGCATTTCCCCTCTCAGAGCAAGTGGCTTTTCCGTCGTGCCTAGGGATGGTGGCTCCTGGCCTGCTCTGCTCAAGATGGAGATCGGCGTGCCTGGGCGTCCTTTGCCTTAGCACCACCATCCGATGATCTGCTCTGCGATGCGTAATGAAGCGGCGACGGCTGGTGGATGACACTGGGTGTTGTCCTCACTGCAGTTGCCCTGCTGCGCTCCAAGCCTCTACTTGACGTTTTCAAGTATGCATGGTAGTATTACCGTACATAAACTCCTTGGTTCGAGCGCCTGAACTGGCACCGAGGCCAGTCAGGCTGACCCGACCGCAAGCCACCTTGCCAGTGCCCGGTATACGGCAGACTTCCGCTGGCAGTAGATTACACACAATCGGTCAAGGTAGCAACTTGGGTTGCTTTAGTTTTACGTACTTTGCGAAAGGAGAGACAGATGAATCGCTGGAAACTCGTTCTTTCTGTGACCACTCTCATTGTGGCAGTCGTAGGACTGAGCGCCGTGGCACTGGCTGCCGCAACCACAGATGAGCTGGTCGAGATCTGTGACAGCCTCTATCCGGACGTGTTTGGCGTTCCCAACGGCGAACCCTTGGGGGTGTGCCAGTGGGACATGGCGTTGATCAACGCCTCCGACGAGGGGAGCTACGCCACGGCTACCGGGAAGGGTGTGACCGTTGGCGTCATCGACAGCGGAGTCGACCTGGATCATCCCGACATTGCCCCCAACCTGGACGTGGATCGGTCCTGCTCTTTCATCTTTGATGACACGCCCACGGCCAATCCCGCAGAGATTGCCAACGGCGACTGTTCCAACAAGGCCGCCGTGCAGGATCTCAGCGGTCACGGCACCCACACCGCCTCGACCATTGCCGCCCCCATAAACGGCATTGGTATCGCTGGCGTGGCACCCGAGGCAACCATCGTCGCCCTGAAGGCGTGCACGGAGGAGGGCTACTGCTTTGCCGATTCGGTGGCCGCGGCGCTGCGTTACGCTGGTGACAATGGGATCGACATCGTCAACCTGAGCCTGTTCGCCGACCCCTACCTCTACTACTGTAAGTCGGAGAAGGAGCAGAGGGCCATCCTGAAGGAACTGGAGTCCGCTGCTCGCTACGCCCGGCAGCATGGTGTGCTGATCGTGGCCTCGGCCGGCAACGAGACGGTGGATCTCCAGCACCCCGGTGTCGACGACATCAGTCCCGACTGGCCTCCAGGCAGCGAAGAGGAGCGGTATGTGCAGAACAACTGCCGGGTCGCGCCGGCCGAATTGCCCGGCGTGATGACCGTCTCAGCCACCGGCCCGATCGGCTACCCCGACTATGATCTTTGGATCGCCGACTATTCGAGCGTGGGTATGTCGCGTGTGGACGTAGCCGCACCCGGCGGTGACTACTTCCGGGCCAGCGGCACTGTGCAGGATGCTGTGCTCGGGGCAGTCCCCATGGACTCGGCCATTTGGCAGGGCTACGATCCACTGAGCGCCTACTATCCTGGCATTACGGTCGTTGACCACGGCGCCGGCTATATCTACCTGAATGGCACCTCCATGTCGTCGCCCCATGCTGCGGGAGTGGCCGCCCTGGTCAAGGGGATGCATCCCGATTGGGGCCCTGGCGATGTCAAGGCGGCGGTACAGCGCACGGCCCAATCCCTGGAATGCCCGCCTGACTGGGAGCCGCTGAACGCAGGGGACGAGCGGGACCGGTGCTACGGCAACGGGGGCCGTACCTCGTTCTTTGGTCACGGTCTGGTCGACGCAGCCGCGGCAGCCGCGGCGGAATGATTGTCAACTCCGGGGAATGTAGAGGCGTGCCACTGCGTTCCCCGGAGCCCGTGAGTTGCCCAAGTTGCTACCTTGAAGACGGCTGGCCGGCAGAAACGGCCAGTGCCCCCCCTTTCTCTTGTTCTGAGCGGCCGATCTGGCGCAGATTCTGATTGCCCAGCTGGCCTATTCCAAGATTCCCCACATGGCCGATGCACGTATTCCAGATCTGCACTATACTGGGTATTGGATAGGTCGCCACTGGCGGCGCAGGAGCAACCCCGGTTTAGAGAAAGGAGCCATGGTCGGCATGCATAGCCTCGAGGATCATCCCTCTTTAAAGAAGACTCTCGGAGTTCTGGTGCTCATTGGGGGCGTCGCCCTCGTTGGATTCCTTCTGTTTGCCCTGGGCAAAGACCTCAGCCTGTGGATCTTGGGCCAGACCACCACTGCCCAGGTGATCGATCGCTGGGCCGAACCGACGAATGCCGGGGAGCGAGAGGAACTCAATTTTGAGTACTATGTGCGCTACCGGTTCATCACCCATGAGGGGAAGGTCGTTGTCAGCACCAAGACCGTCGCCGCGCAGGAATGGGTGGGCGTCGGGCACAGCAGCCGGGGAGAGGGTGCCGCCGATTTCTACAGTGGCGAGCAAGTCGGTGCATCCGCGCCAGTCTACCAGGAGCAGGCGCATTTGTCCGAGTTCTCGGCGGGGGGCCTGATGTCAGCCTCAGAGGTCAGGGTCGTCTACTTCCCCCTCTTTCCGACTCACAACCGACTGCAGGAGACGCGCCTTGTTCCACTGCTGGCCTGCACCTACGTGCCGTTCCTGGCGGTGGCCGGTGCGCTGCTGGTGGTCGGCCGGCATCTACTCAGGACAGAAGTGGTTTCGGAAAGAGAGTGGCGGATCGAGCAGGTGACGGCTGTCCCCGCGGAGAGGTGAGCGGCGCCAAGTGGGAATGTCTGGCCACAGAAATCTGGCATCGGTGACGACGTGAAGGCGGCAGTGCTGCGCACAACACAATTCTGGACTGCGCACCCCCTCGATTTTAGGAAATATTAATGATATAAATATTGACAAAGTGAACCTTCTATGGTACGATGTGTCCAATCCCAAACCAGGAGGCATCGTACCATGACCCTTTCTCAACCTTCCGGGAAGCGGCAGATTGTTCTCCACTTCCTTTCCGCCTCTCTCATCGCGGTGCTGCTGTTCGCAGCCAGTGCCGCCCCTCCGGCCTCGGCCCAGACGGAGCCGCCGGCGGAGTCGGGAACCGGGCGCGCCGCGCCCCAGGCCGAGAGCCAGTGTTTCTACCCCGTGGCGGATACCTATGTGGCCTACGAGCAGTTCGTGCCTGGCACGGCCAACACTAACTATGGCGGTGAGCAGAGCTTGGTTGCCCAGCTCACCGATGCTAGCTCTACGATCAAAAGGATCTATCTCCGTTTCGACGTGAGCCCGATTCCCACCGATGCCACGATCCTGTCGGCGGACCTCGAGCTCTACCTGACGCAGGCTACGGCCGGCGCCACCTACTACCTGAACCGGGCCACGGGGCCCTGGCAGGAGTATGGCCTCACCTACAATAACCAGCCCGGGTACGGAGGCGGATTTGATTCGCCCTTCCACTCTGCCACCGCAGGCCGCAAGACCTGGAATGCGACACAACCGGTGTCGGACTGGGTCAGCGGCGTGTTCAACAACTATGGCTTTGTCATCGCTTCCGGCATCCTGGAAGCCCCCACCTCCTTTGCCTCGCACGAGGGCTCGATCGACCAGGCGCCGCGCCTTTGCGTGGAATGGACCACGAGCGAGGTCAACATCGACCTCCAGGTGACGGGGCTGGAGGTCACGCAGGCGGTCCAGGATCTCAACAACAGCGTGCGGTTGGTGGTTGGCAAGCCGACCTACGTGCGGCTGCACGCGCGCTCCGTCCAGGGGGACTATCGCACCTTTGCCTCCCTGGCCATCACCTGCGACGGCTTTGGTCGCGTTCTCTATCCCGTGAATCCCGGCACCAATGGCTATATCGTCGTACGAGAAACGCCCGATCGCAGCGTTCAGAACCACGCCTTCCTATTCCTGTTGCCTTCCGACTGTACCGACGAGGCTGAGCAGATCCGCCTATCGGGTCTGGTCAATACGGTCACGAGTTGGCGGGGAGAGTATCCGCCCGAGGACAACGTGGGCAACAACTGGAGCGGGGAGTATTTCATCGACTTTGAGAGTGTGCCTCAACTCGACACCATCGTCTATCTGGCGGACTATGAGATCAGTGGCGGTGGCAGCTTCAGCACGTCTGTGACCGATGCCTACATGCTGCGCAGTTGGCTGCAGCGTGCCTATCCCATCGCCGAGACGACCATGATCCTCCGCACCATCGATTTTGGCCAGGCAACCGTGAACATCACGGGGACCATGACCTCCCCCAACAGCGACGATTTCAACGCCGAGCTCGCCGCCAAGCGCGATTGGGACCTGGCACACGACAACTGGTACGAGAGTATCACCGGTGGCGAACGCCACATTCGCTACTATGGCATGATCGATGATAGTGGCGGCTTCATGCGCGGCGCATCAGCCGACATTCCCAGCACGGTGGCCTCTGGCCCGACGGGCGACGGCCGCTTCACGTGGGACACGGACGGAAGCTTTGGCGACTGGTATGGTGGTCACGAGCTCGGCCACACCCTGGGCCGGATGCACGTCAACTGCCGGGGTGATGAAGTGGGTCCTGACCCTCTCTACCCCCACACCAACGGCTTGATCAGTACCAGCCAGACCGGGGACGATGCCTTCTTTGGCTTCGATAGCGGTGACCTGGTGGACGGTATCTATGGACCCAACTGGAGCGACGTCATGTCCTACTGCTCCTGGCAGTGGATCAGCGACTATACGACGCACGGCATCCTGGACTATATGCAGACCAACTTCGCTACGAGCCGGGCGGCCGCCACCGCAGGCAGCCACCTCCAGGTGGTGGGCACCATCAATGCTCACAGCGGGGCTACGCAACTCAAGCCTCTCTTTGTCCTGCCCGACGCAATCGATGTCGAGGCACCGGTCCCTGGCGCCTATGCCATCGTCCTCCGCAACAGCGGTGGCTCCGAGCTGGCCCGCTATTCCTTCACGCCGGTGCCCATGGATCCTGGCCCACCGTCTCCAGAGGCTCCGCGCGCTCTCGAACCGGCCAAGCTCCTCATCTCCGAGATGGTGCCTTTCGTGAACGGCACCGACGAGGTCCTGATCGAGGGACCCTCCGGCGTTCTGGCACAGGTGAGCGCGGGCTCCGCGGCGCCAGCGGTCACTGTGGTCTCGCCCAATGGCGGTGAGAATGTGACCGGTGACCCGGTGACCGTAAGCTGGAACGCTTCGGACCCCGACGCTGGCGACGAGCTGGCTTTCAGCGTCGAATTCAGCCCGGACAACGGCGCTACCTGGGAGTTGGTGGCCCACGGCATCCGCGGCAACCAGGTCAACATCCCTCGCCAGAACCTGCTCTCCACCGACTATATGGGTCTCTTTCGGGTCTGGGCTAGTGACGGCATCCACACCGCCAGTGATACCTCCAACAGTGGTTTCCGGATCCCGACGCGGGCGCCCGAGCTGATTGTCGTCTCGCCGCCGGACGGCCTGGTCATCGCCCAGCAGCAATCTCTTCGCTTGCAGGCTATTGCCTATTCCGACATCGCTGGCGTGATGGACGGAGATCAGATCCGCTGGGTTTCGGTGGCAAAGGACGGCGTTCTGGGTTTCGGGGCCGACCTGACCGTGACCGGCTTGTCGTTGGGGACTCACACCATCACGGTGCTGGCCGACGACGGCGAACGGTTCTCGTCTGAGCTCTTTCAGGTGACCGTCGTTGCCGATCCATCGCTCCTGCCTCCTGCTGAGGAAGCGTTGTCGGTGGCTCCCAGCCGCATCGCGCTGCACCCGGATGCCGGCCTGACCAGCGCCCAGGTGAACATCGACAACGCGAGTGGCACCAACCCCTTGAACTGGCAGGCCCTCAACTTCACCTCCTGGATACAGCTCGAGCGGATCTCTGGTACCACCTCCGACCGGATCACCATCTCTGTCGATCCGGCGGGCCTCGAACCTGGGGCGTACTCGGCCAATGTGGGCTTCTTGACGCCTGACATCCAGGGAGGCAGTCCCGAGTATGTGCAGGTCTCGTTCGTGATCCCGCCCGAACCCTTTCAGGTCTTTCTGCCTCTGGTCGTGCGGCAATAGCCAGACCATAGCTCGCACAAAGGAAGAGGATCCCCGTTTGTGGGGATCCTCTTTTGTTCCGCTTGCTCTGAACGGAGCTGCGCCCTGTCCGCTCTCCTCTGGCCACTGGCGAACGGGCGGGGATGGATAGCTAGTGTGTGCGTTCGAGGGGTGCGGGGAGACCCTCTGCCTCAAGCCGGGGATCGTCGCCAACGGCCGATCATGGCCACCGCCACCAGGCCGGCGGTGAGTGCCAGGTACACAATCGGCGTCCCCATAGCCTGGCCAGCGGCCAAAGCGCCCGTATAGTCCAGGGCTGGCACTCCTTCCACGGCACCCAGGTACCACAGGAACAGGTAACTGGCCTCAAAGGCGCGGCTGGTGCCCGTCCACACGCCGAGGGCCAGGGCCAGGGCTGGGACAAAGAGCGCGCCGGAAAACCAGCCCAGCAGGCTTGTCGTGTCGCCAGCCAATGCCAGTCGCAGCCAGCCACCGCTACTGAGTACGATGGCGACGATGACGCCGGCCAGCCAGGTGGCGGGCAGTTGGCGTACGGCAGGTCGGGGCGCGGACAACACCATCTGCCCGGTGTTGAATCGGCGTTCGCGCGCGCCCATCTGCGACCACACGGCCAGCGGCCACAGCCAGACGGCCGCCAGCAGATAGGGCTGCACCGCAGGTGAGGGGTTGAAAAGGCACGCCACGTTCAGTCCGATGGCGCCGAGATACCACAACCAATTCTGCCCCTTGAGCATGAGCTTGAGCTCAGCGAGGAGCACGCCGGGATAGCGGCTTCGCCGGGCCGACGAGGTGAGGGGCGTCAGCCTGGTGGACCCCGTCAGGGCCGGGCCGGTGACGGGCGCTGGCTCGGGGCTGGCCTGGCGACCGGTCTTCTCGGGTTTGCGTTGGCGCCGGGCCGGGTCAAAGCGATCGAAGGGGAGGGCAGCCGCCAGGGCCAGGAGGAAGGCCAGTCCCAGCCACAGCATCCGTTCGAGGATAGCGGCCCACCTCCAGACGAAGCCTTGCCAAACGAAAGTCCTCTCGATGTCCGGCCCGGTCATGATCAGGCCCGACGACACGCCAACTTCTGGATCGGCGGATAGCAACTGCTGTTGGATACTGGCCACCGGCCGCGAGAAGCTGTGAGGGTCGGCCCATGGCCTGACTGCGCCCGTCCCTTCGTCGATCGAGCCACCCAGCACCGCCCCCAGGGCAAAGAGCCAGAGAAACAGGAAGAGGACGTTGCCGCGGTTGCCGCGCAGCAAGGGCGTACACTCAAAGAGGACGGCCAAGGCGGCGGCAAGGGCCAGACCCGGGAAGGCCATCAACCAGATGGTGGGGACCAGTGCTCCCAGCCGGACGGTTGTGTCCTCCGCGCGGACCAGTTGCATGGCGACGGCCATGGCGGTCATGATGGCCAGGATGAGAGCCAGCACAGCCAAGTTGCTGACCCACTTGGCCAGGACATAGGCCAGCTTGCTGATCGGCGTGGTAGCGAGAATCTCGCCTACGCCGGTCCGGCGGTCCCGTTCCACAGAGTTATTGACCAGGTAGAATCCGGCGAGGGGTAGGTGCAGGGCTGCGATCAGGCCGAACATGAGCCCAATCCAGGCCGAATTGTAGATCCCTCGCTGGCTGCCCACCTGCAAGACCCGGTAGCCAGTGCCGACCTCGGGTACGGCTAGAAACCCGGCGAAACCCGCCGATATCACCACGATGAGAAAGCTGTAGCGGCGGATGCGCTCCAGCAGGTCAGCCCTGGCGATGTGCAACAGGGCGCGTGTCGTACTTGTGGCGCTCACGACTGCGCCCCCCGGTGGCCGTTGGCGACAACGTACAGATAGGCATCTTCGAGCCTTGGCGGGACGGGTTGGGCGCCCGGTGACGGTGCCGCTTCGGCCACGGCTCGCACGTGGACCCCATCGCTTTGGCGCACAGTGTTACTGATCAAGTGATGCTCGCGTACCGCGAGGAGCTCGGGGCTCGGCACGGTCCATTCCCAGACCTTGCCTTCCACGCTGTGCAGTAGCGCCTCCGGCGTCTCGCAGCGGATCAGCCGGCCCTCGCGGATCAGCGCAATCTGGGTGGCTGAGGCTTCCACATCGGAGACAATGTGGGTGGAGAGGATGACAATCCGCTCCCCCGACAGATCCGATAGCAAGTTGCGGAATCGCACCCGTTCTTCTGGGTCGAGCCCGGCGGTCGGTTCGTCCACGATGAGCAATTGCGGGTCGTTCAGCAGTGCCTGGGCGATGCCCACCCGCTGCTTCATGCCGCCCGAATAGTCGCCCAAAGGTCGCTTGCGCGCGTCGACCAGATTGACCACCTGCAAGAGCTGTTCGATGCGCTGTCGCGCGGCCCGGCTGTCCAGTCCCTTGAGGGCCGCCATGTATTCCAGGAACTCGACTGCATTCAGGTTGGGGTAGACGCCGAAATCCTGGGGTAGGTAGCCCAGTACGTCGCGTAGCATATCGGGCTGTTGCACGATGTCCGTGTGGTTCCAGGTCACCGTGCCTTCGGTGGGTTTGGTGATGGTGGCCAGGATGCGCATCAGGGTGGACTTGCCGGCACCGTTGGGACCGACCAGGCCCAAGATGCCGGGGCTCAAGGTCAGGCTGAATTCCTTCAAGCCCCAAACCTTGCCCCTGTACAGCTTGCTCACACCGTCTATGACAAGATTCACCAGTCCCTCCAGAAGCCGGCGAGCCCACTCTCAGTATACTGCAAGCCTGGAGCGGGCACATCAGTCAAGTGGGCGATTTGGGGATTGGTCAGCTGGGCAATTCGTGATCGGCCACTCTGTGTGGTGAACTGTGGCCGACTCAAGGAGGCACAACAGGACTCACCCCTGTAAAAAGTGCCCCAGGGACGCGCAGGTAACCTACAGAGGGGTGCCTAGCGATGGACCCCCTGCTGCCTGGAGAATACCCAACCTCTGGCGGGGAAGTCGTGCATGAAAACAGGGACCCACGACCTCGTCCCGGTATGGATGCCCGGACG
>Ga0316577_10000612_pt1 | contig 14752 bp, 16 predicted proteins | sample S5NA_FD_203073 | JGI IMG/M metagenome (GOLD analysis project Ga0316577, IMG submission 203073) | Rhizosphere microbial communities from salt marsh grasses in Alabama, United States - S5-7_050615r2r1 | ecosystem: Host-associated > Plants > Roots > Rhizosphere | place: USA: Alabama | collected... | reverse complement strand
CATGGCCCCGTGCTGCTCCAGGACGGCCACTACCTTGGCCACCGTCGAGAGCTTCTGGCCGATGGCGACGTAGATGCAGACCAGGCCCTGGCCCTTCTGGTTGATGATCGTGTCCACGGCCAGGGCACTCTTGCCGGTCTGGCGGTCGCCGATGATCAGCTCGCGCTGGCCGCGCCCGATCGGGATCAGGGCGTCGATGGCCTTGATGCCGGTCTGGACCGGCGTGTCCACCTTCTGGCGGGTGATGACGCCGGGGGCGATGCGCTCGGCGGGCCGGGTCCGCGTCGTGGCGATGGGGCCCTTGTCGTCCAGCGGCCGTCCGAGCGGGTCCACCACGCGGCCCAGCAGGGCCTGGCCGACGGGGACCTCCACCACGCGCCCGGTGGTCTTGACGGTGTCGCCTTCCTTGATGGCGGTGGCATCGCCCAGGATGACCGCGCCGACGGTCTCCTCCTCCAGGTTCAAGGCCATGCCCATGATCCCGCCGGGGAACTCCAGCAGCTCCGAGGCCAGCGCGCCCGAGAGCCCGTAGATGCGGGCGATGCCGTCGCCGACCTCGACCACGGTGCCGACGGTTCGCGTCTCGGCGCCCTGATCGAAGGTCTCGATGGAGTTCTTGATGATGGTGACGATCTCGTCCGACCTGATGGTCATGCCTTCTCCGTTGGGCCGTCTGCGGCGGGCCCGGTGCGGCGGCGCTGCGGCGCCACTTTCAGTTCGCTGGGCTCGCCAGCCGCGCTGTCAGCCGCTCCAGGCGGCCCCGAACGCTGGCGTCGATGAGTTGGTCCCCGATTCTGACGGTCAGGCCGCCGATGAGCGACTCGTCCGTGGCCGTCGTCAACTCGACCGGGGCTCCGGCGAGCTTCTCCACCCTGGCCTTGACCGCGGCCGCGTCTCCGGCTGAGAGGGGAGCGGGGGTGGTCACGGTAGCCGCCACGATGCCCCGCGAGCGGCGGAGCAGGGCGTCGTACTCGGCGGAGACGGCCGGCAGGAGGTAGAAGCGGCCCCGGTCCAGCAGGATCAGGCACAGGTTGAGGGCGTGGGCGGAGACCCGCCTGCCGAGGGCCTTGCGGAGCGCCTCGCGCCGCATGGCCGCGGGCACGGCGGGGTTGTCCAGGTCGCGCGACGCCCTCGGGTCGGCGGCCAGCGACGCCACCAGCGCCAGGTCGCGCTGCCAGACCTCGGCAGTGCCGTCGCGCTCAGCCAGCTCCCAGGCGGCTTCGGCGTAGCGCCGGCCGGTGCTCTGGCGGGGCATCAGTGGGGCCTCCCGGTCCGGCCGCCCGTATGTTCGTCGTCGGATTGCTTCAGGAAATCCTCCACAAGGCGGCGCTGCCGGGCGCCGGTCATCGATTCGCTCACGACCTTGCCGGCAGCCGTCAGGGCCAGGTCCGCGACCTCGGCTCGCAGCTCGGCCAGGGCGCGGTCGCGCTCGGCCGCGATCTCTGCCGCGGCCCGCTCGCGCATCCTGCTCAACTCCTCGCGTGTGGCCGCGATGTCCGCCTCTCGCAGATCCTGGGACGCCTTCTGGGCGGCGGTGACGATCAGCATGGCCTCGCGCCGGGCGTCGCCGATGGCGCGGTCACGCTCGACGGCGGCGGCGTCGCGCTCCCTGTGGGCCTGCTCCGCGTCCGCCAACCCCTGATCGATACGGGCCTTGCGCTGGGCCAGGATGTCCGAGATCGGGTCGAAGGCCAGGCGCCAGACGACAGCCAGAAAGAAGAGGAAGTTGAGGGCCGCAACGACAACCCAGAACAGGTTGATGGACAGGCCCGTAGCCTCCGCCTCGGCCCCAGGCTGGACTGCCGAAGCGAGGCCGGCTGCCACTACCTCGAGCGAGTACACCGTTTGAACTCCATCTCGTCCGGGCTACTTGAGGAGGACCAGCAGCATGCCGACGGCGATCGCCAGCACGCCAAGGCCTTCGGCCAGGGCAGCCAGGAGAATCGCCAGGCCGCGGATCTGGCCTGAGGCATCGGGATTACGGCCGATGGCGTTGCTGGACATGCCGCCCAGGATGCCGATGCCGATGCCAGGTCCGATGACGGCCAGGGCCGCAAGCCCGGCGCCTATGTACTCGGGATTCATTTCGCTGGGACCTCCTGTGGTCGATGGGCGGTCAAGCCGCTGCTGGATGGGAGTGTGCACCGCCGGACGCGTCGCGATTTGCAGCTTCGCCGGCCAGCGCCGGTTCGTGCTCGTCGCTGGCGTGGCCTTCGATGGCGATCAGGATGAACACAAGAGTCAGGACCGAGAAGATGAGCGCCTGGATGGCGTTGAGAAGCGTCTCCAGGGCCACCAGGGCGACAGGGACGATCGCGATTGTCAGGGCTGTGAATATGGCGAGCGCCACCTCGCCGCCATATATGTTGCCGAAGAGTCGCATGGCCAGTACCACGGGCTTCACCAACTCCAAGAAGAGCTCGACGAGGCCCACGTACATCGCGAGCACTCCGGCCCCGATGCCGTGCCTGAACTCGCCAACCGGAAAGAACTTGCTCAAGTAACCGCGCACTCCCAGGCGCCGGAAGCCTTCACCCTCGAAGATGAGGAAGGAGGCGAGCGCCAGTCCGATGGTGATGTTGACGTCGCTTGTGGGCGCCCGTAGCTCCTCAACCTTGCCGATGGGTGGAACCAGACCGCTCCAGTTCGCGAAGAGGATCAACAGGAAGAAGCCGGCGAAGATCGGATAGTAGTGGGCGGCAGTCTCGCCGCCCATGCTCATGGCGAAGTCCCGGCCGACCTCCCAGATCCACTCGACCGCGTTCTGGACGCGGCCGGGCTTCAGGCTCATGCGGCGGGTGACGGCGACGGCCAGCAACAGGATCACGGCCATGACCAGCCACATCGTCAGGATGGTCGAGCTGATGCTGGGGTGGAAGTAGAGCATGGGCGCGGGCCCGGCCTCGCCCGAGGGCGCCAGATCCCAGACGATCGCCGGCGGCGGAAACTCGACGACGCTCTGGATGAAGCAGGTAGGGTAGGCGCAAGCCTGGCCTTCGTGGCCGCCCTTGGGGAACGGCGGCACCAGGTTCAGAGCGAGCACATCGAGCAGGATGACGGCCGGAATGAGGATCTTGAAGGGGATGCCGTGGGCGCGCTTGCGCGGCGCGTGGCCGGCGCTTGCCGCTCCCTCGCCTGTAGCGTCGGGCGTCGTCTTCGGATCGCTGATCACTACCGCTCCATTGCCGGCGGCCCGGGGGCCGCGTTCACTTCTTCTCTTCTTCGTCGAGGCGGGCCAGGAACCGGGAGATGAACCGCCAGCAGGCGATCGCTCCCGCGCTGGTGCCCAACCCAAAGCCGATCAGGGCGACGATCGGGGAGGTGCCCAGGCGCCTGTCGAGCCAGTCGCCCCCGAGCACGCCTGCCAGGACCGCGATCAGCAGCACGAAGCCGATCTGTGAGAACAGGGCAACGTACGCCGACGCTTTCCCGAACTCGTCCATGGCACTCCCTGACGGGCGGCCTGAGTGTAGCAAGCACCCCCCGACCGCGCCCATGCCCCCCTACCCGGACGCGTGGGCCGAGCCTCCCCTCCGAACCGGGACCGGCGCAGCCCACGGCAGGCCTTCGGTCAGGCCCCGCTACTCCTCTTGCAGGCCTGGCACGGGGAAGCGGGAGCAGAGGTCGCGGACGATGGCGGCCAGCTTGGCCTGCTCGGACGGATCGGAGCGGGTGACGATGGCGTTGACGATCGTCTCGCCGATGACCTTCATCTCAGGCTCGCGGAAGCCGCGGCTGGTGGTCGCGGGGGTGCCGATGCGCAGGCCGGAAGCCGTGTTGGGCGGATTCTTGTCGAATGGGATGGCGTTCTTGTTGACCGTGATGCCGATCTCGTCGAGCAGGTGCTCAGCCTCCTTGCCGGTCACCCCGAACGGCGTGACGTCCATCAGCATCAGGTGGTTGTCCGTGCCGCCGGAGACGATTCGGGCGCCCTTGTCGGCCATTGTCTTCGCCAGCACCGCGGCGTTGGCGATCGTCTGGCGCTGGTCCTCCCGGTACTCCTCGCTGGCGGCCAGGTGCAGGGCAACGGCCTTGGCGGCGATGACGTGCATCAGCGGGCCGCCCTGGACGCCGGGGAAGACGCTCTTGTCCACGGCTGCCGCGAGCGTGGTCTTCTCGATCTTGGGGAAGTTGGCCTTGAGATCGGGCGGCAGGTCGGCCAGGCAGAAGACCAGGCCGCCGCGCGGGCCGCGCAGCGTCTTGTGGGTGGTGGTCGTCACGATGTCGGCGTGGCCGAAGGGCGTGGGATGCAGCCCGGCCGCGATGAGCCCGGCGATGTGGGCCATGTCCACGAACAGCAGGGCGCCGTTCTGGTGGGCGATCTTGCCCATCCGCTCGAAGTCGATCGTGCGCGGGTAGGCGCTGGCGCCGGCGACGATCAGCTTGGGTTTGATCTCAGCCGTCTGGCGCTCGAGGGCGTCGTAGTCGATCTGCTCGGTCTGCGGGTCGACGCCGTAGGCGTGAACCTCGAACCAGCGGCCGCTGAAGTTGACCGGCGAGCCGTGCGTGAGGTGTCCGCCGTGAGCCAGGTTCATGCCCAAAATCCGGTCGCCGATCTCCAGGACGGCGAGATAGGCAGCCATGTTGGCCTGGGCGCCCGAATGGGCCTGGACGTTGACGTGCTCGGCGCCGGGGAAGAGGGCCAGGGCGCGCTCCTGGGCCAGGCGCTCGGCGACGTCCACGTACTCGCAGCCCCCGTAGTAGCGCTTACCGGGCAGTCCCTCGGCGTACTTGTTGGTGAGGCACGAACCCTGCGCCTCCATGACGGCAGCGAAGGTGTAGTTCTCGCTGGCGATCAGCTCGATCTTCCAGCGCTGGCGGTCGGCCTCGCCCTGGATGGCCGCCCACAACTCCGGGTCGACTTCGGCCAGCCGGGACCAGGCGATTCCCTCTCGGCTCGCGATCGTCATCGGGCGCTCCTCGTGCTCGGTGCCCGTCAGGAACGCCGGACCGTCCTCCGAGCGCGCTAGACGGGAACGTCCCTATTGTGGGGGATGAGGGGCGGGCGCGTCCGGGTGGCCCGGGCGCTGGACCCTGGGGCGTGTCGTGAGGTGCTTAGGGCGCTGCCGCAGCTAGCGCGCGACGGCCGCGATCTCCGCCTCGCCGACAACTCCGGCGCGCAGGACGCGCGGCTCCGCTCCCGAGCAGTCCACGACCGTGGAGGGGGCGCCGCCCCGCGCCGGGCCGCCGTCCAAGACCAGGGCCACACGCTCGCCGAGCTGGGCGAGGACGCCGGCGGCGTCGCGGGCGTCCGGCTGCCCGGAGAGATTGGCCGAGGTGACCGGCAGCGGGCCAAGGTCGCGGGCGAGGGCGCGGGGGCAGTCGTGGTCGGGCAGGCGAACGCCGATCGTCCGGGCGCCGGCGGTGAGGACCGAAGGCAGGCGAGCGTCGGGCCTCTGTTCCAGGACGAGCGTCAGGCCGCCGGGCCAGAAGCGCGCGGCCAGGAGCCGGGCCGAGGGAGTAAGGACGCCGACGCCGGCCGCCTGCTCCAGGTCGGCCACCAGCAGGATGATGGCCCGGTCGAGAGGCCGGTCCTTGGCCGCGAAGAGGCGCTGCAGCCCGTCTGGTGCGTCCAGGGCCACTCCCACGCCGTAGACCGTGTCGGTGGGCATCGCCACCAGGTTTCCGCGCCGCAGCGCCTCTACGGCCGCGGCCCGCCCCGCGGCGTCGTCGGGGAGCAGCCGCGCCCTCATCGCCGGGCCCTCATCGCCGCTCCACCTTGATCCCGCCCTGGAACATGCCGTCGGTGGCCGTGTCCGGCCCGGACCCGGGCACGGTCACTCCCCCAGGGCGTCCCCGGCCGCGCGCCGCCGGAGAGTGCCAGCCCTCCAGGGCGATGCGCTCGATCATCTGGGCCGCCCCTTCCTCGTCCACGGCCGGGGCCACGAACCGAGCCACGGCCTGAACCGCTTCCGGGGCCGTGGGCATTGCCACCCCGTGGCCAACCTCGCGGATCATCTCCAGGTCGTTGAACTGGTCGCCGATTGCCAGGCACCTCGCCAGAGGCACCCCCAGTCGCCGGGCCAGCCAGCGCACCGCGCGTCCCTTCGAGACGCCCGGGGCCAGGAATTCGAGGAAGCGGGGGTGGCTGAGGGTGACCTCGGCCCGGCCGGCGAAGCGGGCCCTGCCCTCCTCCATCACCTCCACCTGGTGCTCGCCCTCGCCCAGGGCCACGACCTTCGTCACCGGGCGCTGGGCCCGGGCCATGATGTCGTCCACGATGCGCAGCCGGTCGCCCACGAAGGCCCGGTACTCCTCGATGCGCGTCTCCCGGGCCCCGACGATCATCCACTCCAGGTAGTTGAAGTGGGCCACGAGGTCGCGCTCGTGGCACCAACGAACGATCTCCATCGTGACCGCCGGCGCCAGCGTGCGGTGGTAGAGGAGCCGTCCCGGGCGCTGCCGCCCCGGCTCGGGCATGGAGCGGATCAGTGCCCCCTGCTGAGCCACGAGCGGTCCGGTCAGGCCGAGCGTCTCGGCAAACGGCGTGGCCGAGGTAGCCATCCGGCCCGTGACCAGCGATACGGCCATCCCCCGCCGCCGAGCTTCGGCGACCGTCTCCAGGGTTCGCCGGCCGATCACCATGTCGTCGCCGACCAGCGTGCCATCGATGTCCAGGGCGATCAGCTCGATCGGCAGCTCGGGCCTGGGCGAGCGGGGCATCAGAAGGCTCCCGGGAAGGCGGCCCGCGCGGCGGTCGCCGCCCCACGTTCCACGTGCGCCAGCCGAGGCTTGCCCGAGAGATCGTCCTGGACGCGGCACGTCCACTGCTCTCCCAGGCCGGCCACCAGGGCCCCCACTGCCGGCCCCTGGTCGAACCCGATCTCCAGCAGGGCCGTCCCTTCGTCCGCCAGCGCCGAAGGCAGGGCGGCCACCAGCCGCCGGACGATGTCGAGTCCGTCCGGCCCGCCGTCCAGGGCCAGGCGCGGCTCGAAGGAAGCGGCCACTGGCAAGCTTTCGATATCGCCGGAGGGGATGTAGGGCAGGTTGGCCAGTATCAGGTCGAAGGGCTCGCCCGCCGGCAGCAGGTCCGCCTCGGCGAAGGACAGATCTTCGGCGACAGCGTGCCCGACCGCGTTCTCCCTGGCCAGACTCAGCGCTTCGGAAGAGCAGTCGACCGCCAGGATCGAGACTTCGGCCAGCATCCGCCGCCGGCGCAGGATCACCGCCAGGGCGATGGCCGCGGCCCCCGTGCCGGTGCCCACGTCCACGACCCGGAGCCTGGGCTTCCCCTCCGGCCGGGGCGCCGAGAGCAGCCGCCAGGCCACCTCTCGCTCGGCCTCGCCGACCAGCAGCTCAGTCTCGGGCCTGGGGATGAGGGCCCGGGCATCGACCGAGAAAGCCAGGCCGTAGAACTCCTTCAGCCCGCGGATGTAGGCCACCGGCTCGCCGCCCTCGCGCCGCACCAGCGCCGCCTCGTAGGCCTTCGACGCGTCGGCCCCGACCGGCGCCTCCGGGTGGGCGATCAAGGTCGTGCGCTCGGCGCCGACGGCCCAGCCCAGCAGCAGCTCGGCGTCCAGGCGGGCAGACTCGGACCCAGCGGTACGCAGGCGGGCGACCCCCGAGTCCAGCAGCTCAGCGACGCTCGCCATCCGGGGCCGGCTACCCGCTCGAACCTTCGGCCAGCGCGGTCAGCCGTTCGGCCTCGTAGGTGTTGGATAGCGCGTCGATCAGCCGATCCAGATCGCCGTCCAGGATGCCGGGCAGGTTGTGCAGGTCGAGCCCGATACGGTGGTCGGTGACCCGATCCTGGGCAAAATTGTAGGTCCGGATCTTCTCCGAGCGCTCGCCCGAGCCGACCATGCTCCGCCGCAAGGCCGACTCCTCCGCCTGGGCCTTGGCCCGCTCGCGCTCCAGGAGCCGGCTGCGCAGGACGCTCATGGCCTTGGCCTTGTTCTTGATCTGGCTCTTCTCGTCCTGGATGGCGACGACAATGCCGCTCGGCAGGTGGGTGATCCGGACGGCCGAATCGGTGGTGTTGACCGACTGGCCGCCGTGCCCGGTGGAGCGGTAGACGTCCACGCGGAGGTCCTTGTCGTCGATCTGGATATCGACCTCTTCGGCCTCGGGCATGACCGCCACCGTGGCGGTGGAGGTGTGGATGCGGCCCGACGATTCGGTGACCGGGATGCGCTGGACGCGATGAACCCCGGCCTCGAACTTGAGGCGGCTGTAGGCGCCCTCGGCGCTGATCTCCACAATCGCTTCGCTGACGCCGCCGATGCCCGTCTCGCCCGAGCTCAGGACCTCGGCCCGCATGCGGTGGCGCTCGGCGTAGCGCAGGTACATCCGCAGCAGCTCGGCCGCGAACAGCTTGGCCTCCTCGCCGCCGGCTCCGGCCCGGACCTCGAGGATCACGTTCCTGTCGTCGGCCGGATCGCGGGGCAGCAGCAGGACCCGCAGGCGATCCGTCAGCTCGGCCTCGCGGGCCTCGAGCTTGCGAACCTCGTCGGCGGCCAGGTCGCGCATCTCCTCGTCGCCCGAATCCCGAAGCTCGCGCGCGCCGGCCAGCTCCTTGCGGGCGGTCTGCAGCTCGCGCCAGGCTCCGACCACGGGCTCGAGCTGGCTCAGCTCCTTGCCCAGGCGGCGGATGGCGGCCGGGTCGGATGCCGTCTCGGGCCTGGCCAGCTCGGCACCGATCGCTTCGTACTGGCTCTCGACCTCGATCAGCTTGGCGTCGATCATCGGCCGCTCTCGCCGGCGACGTCCGGCGCCGCCCTGGCGCCCCCGGCGTCCTCGGGCCGGAGCGGCCGGCTCTCGAACACGGAGCTGCCGGCCGGGATCTCGTTGCCGTCGGCCAGGAGGGCCTTCTGGAGCGAGACGATCGCGACCTCGTTCATGTCCGGGCTGGGCTGGCGAGTGGTGATGGCCTGGACCCAGATGCCGGGCGACCAAAGCCAGCGCACCAGGGCGTGGCGGCGGTGGCGGGCGCCGAACTGGAGGACCTCGTAGCTGACGGCGGCGATAACCGGCACCAGAACCACGCGGGTGCCGATCAGCCACCAGGGAGGCCCGCTGCCGACCAGGGCGAAGACGACGATCGAGACGATCAGGACCACCACCAGAAACTCGGTCCCGCAGCGGGGGTGGGCGGTGGGGTACTGGCGGGCCGCGTCAGGGGTCAACGGGCCGCCGGCCTCCAGGGCGTGGATGGTCTGGTGCTCGGCGCCGTGGTACTGGAAGGTGCGCCGGATGTCGGCCGCCTGAGCTATCAGGACAAGGTAGGCGATGAAGATCACGACCCGGATCAGACCCTCCGTCAGCTGGAAGGCCAGGCCCCTGTCGGCGCCGCCCACGGCCAGTTGGGCCAGCAAGAGCGGCAGCAGGAAGAAGATCCCGATGCCCAGGACCAGGGCCATGAGCAGCATTCCGCCAACCGCCACCTGCCAGCCCTTGCCCAGGCTGGAGTCCTGCGGGGGGCTTTCGGGAGCGGCCGAGTCCGGGTCCGAGTAGGCGGCGCAGGCGCCGGTGAACGGCGTGACCGCCAGGGCCAGCAGGCCGAGCATCGACCCGGCGGGGCCGATCGGGCCACTTCCCCCGCCAGCCCCAGTCGAGCCCCGGGCGGCCTTCTCGGCCTCCTGGCGCGACTTCTTCTCCGCGGCGGCGGCTTCTTGCTCGGCGGCCAGTTCCGCTTCGGCCTGGAGGGTGGCCGAGCGGACCAGCCAGCGGGTGCCGGTGACCAGGGTGTCGTACAGGACGACCAGGCCGCGCATGAAGGGCAGCTTCATGGCGCGCCGGGCGCGAAGACCCAGGTCCAGCCTCTCGGTGGCGTAAACGATCGAGCCGTCGGGGTGGCGCAGGGCCACGGCGAGGGCGGTCTTGCCGCGCATCAGGACACCCTCGATCAGGGCCTGACCGCCGTAGTGGAAGGTTGCCATGGGGGAAGTCTACCGGGCCGGTGGCCTGCTCGCCGTAGCCGTCACTGCGCGCAGAATCGCTTCACGATTGGAGCGCTCCGCGAGCCGCCCGGCTCCGGCCCCCTGCCGCGCGACGCTCCTCGGCACGGCGCCCACTCCCTGGAGGGGAAGGAGGATCAGGCCCTCTGAGTGCGCTCCAGGCGGCGCTGGAAGCGCTCCACCTGGCCGGCGGTGTCGATGATCGTCTGCTTGCCGGTGAAGAAGGGGTGACAGTTGCTGCAGACGTCGACTCGAAGCTCGCTGCGCGTGCTGCCCACTTCGAAGGTGGCCTTGCACGACGCGCACGTGACCGTGGCCTGATGGTACTTGGGGTGAATGTCTGCCTTCATCTGCTCTCCCGGACGCCTTCCGTGCGGTCTCCCGCCGGTGGTCGTCGGATGGGCGGCCGGCTCTCGCCGGTCGCGGATCGGGCCTGGCGAGCTACTCGCCCGCGGCGGCCTCGACGCGTATTCGCTTCTTGCCTCTGGTCTTGTGCTCGTAGTGGACGGTCCCGTCCACCGTGGCGAAGACCGTGTAGTCGTGGCCCAGCCCGGCCCCGGGGCCGGCAGCGAAGGTCATGCCGCGCTGCCGAACGATGATCGAACCGGCGGTCACGAACTGGCCGTCGCCGGCCTTGCAGCCCAATCGCTGGCCGACGCTGTCGCGGCCGTTCTTCGAGCTCGAGCCTGCCTTCTTGTGGGCCATCTCTACTCTTCCTTCTTGGTTCGCTTGGCCGGAGCCTCACCCTCGGCCTCGGGGGCCTTCTCGGCCTCGGGGGCCTTCTCGGGTGCGGCGGCCTTCTCGGCCTTGGGGGCCTTCTCGGGTGCGGCGGCCTTCTCGGCCTCGGGGGCCTTTCCAGGCGCGGCGGCCCTGGGGGCCTTCCTGGCCTTGGGGGCTGCCTTCGGCGCTGCCTTGGCCGGCTTCTCAGAGGGCGCGGCGGCTCCCCTGGCACGAGCCTTGAGCCTGGCGGCCAGGGCGGCGTCCTCCGCGGCCTGGCGGCCGGCGGCCTTCTCGATGCGCTCGCGCTCGGCGGCAGCCTCAGCCTTGGCTTCCTTGGCCTGGGCCGCGGCCGACCTGGCGCCGAGGCGCACGTCGGTGATCTCGATGACCGTCAGCTCCTGACGGTGGCCCTTCTTCACGCGCCGGCGCGCCTTGGGCCGGTACTTGAACGAGATCAGCTTCTGTCCGCGATCCTGCCGCACGACGCGAGCGTCTACGGCCGCGTCCTTGACGATCGGCTGGCCGACCACCGTCTTCTCGCCATCCGCGACCAGCAGGACGCGCTCGATCTTGATCTCCTGACCGGGCCTGGCATCGAGCAGCTCGACTTCGAGCTCGGTGCCGAGCTCGACTCGGTACTGCTTGCCGCCGGTCTCGATGACTGCGTACATCGGTCCTCGGATGGAGGGGCGACGCCCCTTCTGTGCATGACACGAATACGCCCCCGGCCTGGCCGGGGCGCGAAGTGCGAGTTTACGGCTCAGGCCCGGTTGCGTCAACCGGCGCTTCGCCTTCCAGCCACAGCCGCTCCCGCACCGGCCGGACCATCTCGAGCGGGCCGGCGGCGTCCGGTTCGATCGAGGGGTCGAACGTCCCGGCGGAGGGCCGAAGCCCGCCGTCCTCTTCGCCTTCGGGCTTCTCGGTCTCCTGCGGGTCGAAGGCGGTCACGGTCAGCCCCAGGCGGTCGGCCAGGGCAGCCACGACCTCTTCCGGGCGGCCGCTGCCCTGTCGCTGGCTGTGGCGCAGGCGCATCCAGATGCCGGCCGCGGGCTGTCCCGAATCGAGGCCCGCCGCTTCGGACCGCCGCGTGCGGAGGGCCAGGAGCAACGGCCGCAGGTCGTAGGCCGTCACCTTCTTCTCGCGTCGCCGCTCGCGGGGCAGGCTCTCGGAGCCCAGAAGCCCTTCGACGGCCGGACGCAGTCGATCCTCGTCCGCGCCGAGCACGGTCAGGCGATAGTCGGCCGCGACCAGCTCGGTCGCCAGGGCGGGCGCGCCCACCCACTCGTCGCGCAGGTCGATCAGCCGGAAGCCGCGGGGCATGCCAGCCTCGAGACAGCCTCGCATCTCGCGGCGCGTCAGGCGCCGGCTGACGAAGAGGTCGGCCAGCTCGTGCTCGGCCAGCATCCCCAGCGGCAGCGGAGCCGCGAACACCAGCCGGGGCCGCGGGTTGAAACCCTCGCTCATGGCGACCGGGATCCGGCCCCGCCTCATGGCCCGCTCCCAGAGATGGGATGCGTCCAGGTGGGATAGGTAGCGGGCCTCCTCGTCGCGGGCGAAGACCAGCCGCCAGCGCTGCTTCGACTCACTCATGGCGTCCCCTCTGGGACGGCTCTGGTCCCGCCGCCGGTCCGGCATCTCGCCCTGATGCCAGCAGCCGCCTCGGACCGTCTTCGCCCGTCCGGCAGCGAAAGCCGGTCGCCTCGGCCACGCCGCACTCGGGGCAGGCGCCCCAGTGGCAATCGGCCAGCGTCCGCCCCCGCATCGCCCGCTCGTAGTCGCTCGCCAGGAACCCGTCCGAGACGCCGCAGCTCAGGTGGCCCCAGGGCAGCGGCTCGTCGAGAGGGATGTCGCGCTGGGCGTACCAGGCCGGGTCCAGGCCCTCTTCGGCGAAGGCCTCCTGCCAGGCGTCAAAGCGGAAATGCTCGTCCCAGGCGTCGAAGCGGGTGCCCTTCTGCCACGCCTTGCGGATGACGGCGCCCAGCCGCCTGTCACCGCGGCCCAGGGCCGCCTCCAGGATTGAAACCCGTGGATCCGTCCAGCGCAGCTCCAGGCCGCGGCCATGGATGGCCTTGCGCAGGGCCGCGACCTTGGCCCCGATCTCGTCGGCCGAATCCTGGCCGGCCCAGACGAACGGCGTGGCGACCTTGGGCACGAAGGTGGAGATGCTGGCCTTCACCGTCGCCTTCGCTCCCAGGTGGCGCCGTCCCGCCTGCAGCGCCCGCCGGCAAATGCCGGCGATCGCCAGGACATCGTCCATCGTCTCGCCGGGCAGGCCGATCATGAAGTACAGCTTCAGAGAGCTCCAGCCGTTGCCGAAGACCAGGTCGGCGCAGCGCTCGATCTCCTCGTCACTGACCCCTTTGTTGATCACGTCGCGCAGACGCTGGCTGCCGGCCTCCGGAGCCAGGGTGAAGCCGCCGCGTCGTCCGCCCGGGGCGGCGGCATCGATCAGCTCTACGGTGAAGGAGTCGACGCGCGTGCTCGGCAGCGAGATCGTGACGTCCGGCCACCGGGCGCGCAGGGAGGAGGCGACCTCGTTGATGTACGTGTAGTCGGCGGCGGAGAGCGAGGTCAGGCCGAGCTCCTCGTAGCCGGTGGCGTCCAGGATGGCACCGGCCGCCGCGACGGCCGCCTCCGGGTCGCGCTCGCGTACGGGGCGGTAGCTCATGCCGGCCTGACAGAAGCGGCAGCCTCGGGTACAGCCCCGCATAACCTCGAGCTGGGCCCGATCGAAAACGATGGCCAGGTTGGGGACGAGCTGGCGGATGCCGCGCACGTTCGTCTCGAAGTCGGCGGCGATGCGGGCAACGACCCGAGATGGCGTCACCGGGTCCAGCGCCTCCAGCCCGGCGAGGGCGCCGCCCGCGGCATAGCTGGGCCGGTAGAGCGAGGGAACGTAGACGCCGGGGATTCGAGCCAGGGCGCGGAGGGCCGCGGTGCGAAGCGGTCCCGGTCCGTTCGACTTCCTGCCCCTGCCCGACGTGACGCCGCGCGGCCGGCGGTGCCAGCCCAGCCCTTCCAGGACGTCGCCGATCTCGAGCACCACGTCCTCACCCTCGCCCAGGACGACGGCGTCCACGAAGTCCGCCACCGGCTCGGGGTTCAGGACGCATGAGCCACCGGCGATCACCAGCGGCTCGGCGTCCGTCCTGGCCGCCGCGTCGAGCGCCAGCCCACCCAGCTGCAGCATGTCCAGCAGGTTGGTGTAGGTCAGCTCGTAGCCCAGGCTGACGCCCAGCACGTCGAACTCGCGCAGCGGCCGCCGCGTCTCGATGCTCCACAGCGGCAGGCTGTCCGCGCGGAGGCGCGCCTGGAGGTCCACCCCGGGCGCGTAGCAGCGCTCGGCCAGGCGGGCGGGCCGGTCGTTCAGGACTTCATACAGGATGCGCAGCCCCAGGTTGCTCATCCCGATCTCATACAGGTCCGGGTAAGCCAGGCACCACTTCAGGGGGATCGAAGCCCAGTCCTTGACGGCCGAGTTCCACTCCCCGCCGGCGTATCGACCGGGCTTGCGGACGTGCCTCAGCACCCGCTCGACGGCGAGCGGCGAAACCGGCGGCGGTGCGTGATGGGGACCCGGCGCGGTCTCCCGCGGCACGCTCGAGCGCTTCTTCTCCGGGCCGGTCTGCCTCAGAACCACGCGGTCGGGCATATCACTTGGAGCCCGCGCTACCAGGCGGGCGGCTCCCGTCTCAGGTTGGCGCTCTGGACCAATCCGAGGCCGCCCATGAGGCTGACAAGCGAGGCGCCGCCGTAGGTCACGAAGGGGAGGGGGATGCCGGTGATCGGCATCAGGCCGATGACCATCCCGACGTTGACCACGACCTGGAACAGGATCATCGAGGCCAGCCCGCAGCCCAGCAGCGTCGCGAACTCGTCGTTCGCCCGCCAGGCGGAGACGAGCAACCGCCACAACAAAGCCACGAACAGGGCCAGCACGACCATGCTGCCCAGGAAGCCCAGCTCCTCGGCCAGCACCCCCCAGACGAAATCGGTGCTGCCGACCGGCAGGTGAGTCGTCCCGTTGGTCAGCCCCTTGCCCCAGGGCCCGCCCGAGCTCACGGCCCTCTCGGCCTGGAGCAGCTGGTAGCCGCTGCCCTGCGGGTCGGCGCCGGGATTGATAAGGGCCAGCAGCC
>Ga0316577_10000611_pt1 | contig 14754 bp, 15 predicted proteins | sample S5NA_FD_203073 | JGI IMG/M metagenome (GOLD analysis project Ga0316577, IMG submission 203073) | Rhizosphere microbial communities from salt marsh grasses in Alabama, United States - S5-7_050615r2r1 | ecosystem: Host-associated > Plants > Roots > Rhizosphere | place: USA: Alabama | collected... | reverse complement strand
CGCCGTGTCCAAGAACCCGTATCTCTCCTTCGCCTTCAATGGCGCCAAGGGTGAAACTGTCAACCTCAGTTGGGTCGATAATACGGGTCAAAGCGATTCCGCTGAAGTCAAAGTTAAATAGCGATTCCCGTTGTAATATTGAACAGCGAAGGGATATTCCCTTCGCTTTTTTTTGCCCGGAATTTACACCGCAGTTGGCCGAGCCAAAACATATGCGTGTGCCCGCTCGCCCTGTTGCGAAGCCTGGAGTAGAATCATCGCCTTCCTTTCGCAAGGGCCGATGAACCAGCATGAATGAATCTGAATTTAACCAGCGCGTCGATAAGCTTCTGGCGCAAATCGAGGATGCTATCGAGGATTGTGGGGTGGACATTGACTATGATTCAGCCGGCGGCATCCTGACCCTGGAATTCGAGAACAGCAGCAAGATCATCATCAACCGCCAGACGGCAGTTCGCCAGCTCTGGGTCGCCACCCGGGGCGGTGGCTTTCATTTTGACTACTCGCCTGACCACGATCAGTGGGTGATCGAAAACGGGGACATCGAACTGTTCGATGCATTGAGCCGTTATTGCACGGACCAGGCAGGGGAACCCGTCCACCTGCAGGCCGGCTAGGCAGCATGGCCGGGTCACGTCTGCCCTGTGTCGAACTCGGGGTCGAACTCGGCGACCGCCAGGCCGAATACAGTGTTATCTGGTTGCATGGCCTCGGTGCCAGTGGCCATGACTTTGTGCCCATGGTGCCGGAACTACAACTGCCGGACAGCGCAGCAATCCGGTTTGTGTTTCCCCACGCGCCGCAACGCCCGGTAACCATTAACGGCGGTATGGTGATGCCGGCCTGGTATGACATCGTCGCGTCTGAATTCGATGTGCGTGAGGATGCAGCGGGTATCCGCCATTCACAGCAACAAATCGAGGCCCTCATCGATCACGAAATCGAGTCGGGTGTTCCCGCGGATCACATTGTGCTGGCCGGATTTTCCCAGGGCGGCGCCCTGGCCCTGCACACCGGCCTGCGCTATCCCCGTGCACTGGCAGGAATCATGGTACTGTCCGGCTACCTGCCGCTGGCAACGTGTGTAGCCGATGAACTCAGCGCCGCGAATCGTGCAATTCCCATTTTCATGGCCCACGGCGAGCACGATCCCATTGTTCCGCTCGCGCTCGCGGGGGAATCATGGCAGCAACTTGAGGCGCTCGGATATCAACCGGAATGGCATTGTTACGAAATGCAACACAGTGTTTGCATCGAAGAGATTTGGGATATCAGTCGCTGGCTAAGGACTGTGTTTCAACTGGAAACAGCCGGGGACTGACGCGTGTCCCTGATCGCCACATCAGCCGGGCTTGCGCCACACCAGGATACGGTTGTTGGCTGGCATGGCATGATCGGCGATGAATGTCAGTCCGGCGTCCTCGGCCAACGCCGCCAGGGTCTCAAAATCCCGGATCCCGCTGGCCGGATCCCGTGCCTTGAGCCAGGCGTCGAAGCGGGCATTGCTGTCGCTGGTATAGCGGCCCTCATAGTTGAAAGGTCCATACAGGCAGAATACACCCCCGGCCTCGAGCACCCGTCCGATACCGGCAAACATATTCTGCACCGAAGGCCAGTCCATGATATGCGCGCTGTTGGCGCTAAACACCGCGTCGCAGTCCACCACCGGCCAGTCAGGCTGATTGACATCCAGCGCCAGCGGCCCTGACAAATTTGCCAGTCCCGCCTCCCCCATCCAGGCATCGATGCCCGGATGGTTAGCGGGGACGTCACTCGCCAACCAGTGCAGGTGGGGTAACTGGGCGGCGAAAAACACAGCATGCTGACCCGTGCCGCTACCAATTTCCAGCACCCGTCGCGCGCTAGCCAGATGTTGTTGCAAGACTTCGAGGATCGGCTGCTTGTTCTGCTCACAGGATTCAGAAAATGGCTTCATACTAAATTAGATAATGGTATATTAGTGTTTTTTGATATAGCTCAATGTGATCGGGCAGCAAAAGGATTAAAATTAATTATGTATTTCCCTTTTCAGGAGAGGCCAATGGCCGTTCGGCTTATTATATTGCTGGGTCTGCTGCTCGCCGCCCTTACCGGCCATGCCGGCGAACCCGATGGTGAGGCGCTGTATCGACAGCATTGCGCGGCATGTCACGGTTACGATGGCATGGGCGGTGTTGGTATTCCCCTGGCCCTGCCCGACTTTCAGTACAGCGTCACCAACAAGTATCTCAAGGTCACGATTCGCGAAGGTCGACCAGGCCGGATCATGCCCGCCTTCAGCAACCTCAGCAACAAGGAGCTGAATGCCCTGGTCAAATACATTCGCCGCTGGGCGCCAGGTAAACCGTACCGCTATCCGGTGACCCCGGTCAAAGGCAATCTCGCCCGCGGCCAGTTGCTGTTCAATCGCCATTGCGCCGCCTGTCATGGCACCAATGGCGAGGGTGGTAAGGGTACAGGCGTCACCTTTTCGCGGCCGCGGGATTTACCCATCATCGCACCGGCCCTGAATAATTCCGGTTTCCTCAATGCGGCGTCGGATCAGTTCATCAAGGCCACCCTGATGAATGGTCGCGAGGGAACCCCGATGGTCTCGTTCCTCAAGCAGGGGCTCACTGAAAAGGACATCAACGATATCGTGGTGTATGTCCGCGCGTTCGAAAAGAATCGCCCGCCCGCCCGCAAGACACCGTTGGACACTGATGAAGCAACCATTGTATTCGAATCGGCCTACGATCTTAAAACGACCATTAACAATATCAAAGATGCGGCAGTCGGCAACAACTTCATCATTATCCGTGAACAGACGCTGGATCAAGGGCTGGTGCCGGCCGACAAGGAAAACACCAAGCAGCGTATTGTCTTTTTCTGTAATTTCGGATTCCTGAACAAGGCACTGGCAGTGGACCCCCGGGTCGGCCTGTTCCTACCCTGCCGGGTCACGGTGGTCGAGAAAGACGGCAAGGTCCTGGTGTATGCCATCAACCCCAACCGCCTGTCACGCCTGTTCAACAACTCGGAACTCAACCAGATGTGCCATGAAATGAATGACACCTATATCTCCATCATTGAGGACGCCACGCTATGATCCGCAAATCCGTCTGGCCGCTGATACTGGCTGTGCTGGGCCTGCTCCTGGTGCGCAATGCGCTGGCACAAGACCTGCTCATGGCGCGTGTACCGATGACCTTTCCCGAAGCCATGTCCAAGCTGCAGGAAACCCTGAAGAAGCACAAGCAGACACTAAGCCGGGTGCAACGCGTGGATATCGGCCTGACCTCGAAAGGTTACAAGACTGACAAGTACCGGGTGGTATTCTTCGGCCGGGCCGATGAGGTCCAGGATCTGATCAACCAGTATCCAGAATTTATCCCATATCTGCCTCATAAAATCGCTGTATTTGCCGAACAGGACGAAACCGTGCTGGTGGCCGCCAATCCGGAACATCTGTTCAAAAGCGATAATCCGAAAAAGCAGGCCATCGTCAAACGCTGGCACGCGGATCTGGAAAAGATATTCCATGACATGCGCCAGGAATAGCCCATCAGAGAAGAGAAGAAAATACACCCGCCACCGGACTGCATACCGGATCGGGTAGCACAGATTTAAAAGATCCCCTTGCGCTCCGGGCGGTGCGGGAGTAGCTTATATTTACGAATGAAAACCAATCTGATGAGACCATGTTGAATTCAATCGATGCGGCTCAATGCCGACAACTCCTGCAAGCCTGTCCCATCGGCATGATGCTGCTGGACAAGAAAGGCGTCGTACGCTGGATCAATCCAGCACTGGAAACCTGGCTGGGGAAACGGGCCAAACTGATTGCTGACCAACCGGCAGATGGCATCCCTGCGGAACTGCAGGGGCTGTATGGGGACAATCCTACTGTCCACCTGTCTGCTGACAAGGCAACCGATGAGCACTGGCTGATCGGTACCACCCAGCCACTCCCGGATGGTGGCCGGGTCCAATTTTTTACCAATGCCAGCCCCCTCAAACAACTCATGCAGCAACGCGACGATCTGCTGGCCGAGCTGAAGGAACTGACGGTGACCGATGCCGAATCGGGCCTGCCCAACCGGCGCGCCCTGTTCCAGAACCTGGAATCACAGGTATCCCGCAGCCGTCGCTATCAGAATCCGCTGTCGATTATTCTAATGCGTATCCAAAACATGGAAGACGCCATCAACCGAACTGCCAATCGGGATAGTGAACCCTTGATGAGTGCGATCCGTACCATCCTCAATGACCAGATGCGCTGGGCTGACATGATCGGCCGGCTCGATGAAACAGACTTCCTGTTTATTCTGCCGGAGACGGATCTATCGGCCACTCGCCAGTTGACCGAAAAGATCAGCGCAAATTTTGATGACATTGCAATCGAAGGCTTGGACCCGGGCGATTTTTCCATCATCAGCCGGTATGGCATTGCCGAATGGCGCAAGGGTGACGATGTGGGGCTGCTACTGATGCGTGCCCGCGAGGATCTGGAAGGCGAGGCGCGCTCCGCTGAACAGGCCGGCTAGGTAGCCGCGCCAAAGACGCGAAAAGGCGGTCCATTTATGGACCGCCTTTTTTTATACCTCCCCGCCGGAAGCTAACTCCAGTTGTGACAGACGTTGCCGCGCCCGACCGATAGCCGCCCGGACCTGTTGCGGCGCCGTACCACCAATATGGTCGCGCGCCGCCACCGAGCCATCCAGTGTCAGGACATCGAACACATCCGCCTCGATAACCTCGCTGAACTGGTGCAGTTCCGGCAGACTCATCTCGGACAGGTCCTTACCGTTATCTACCCCGTAACGCACCACCTGGCCCACAATTTCGTGTGCATCCCGAAACGGTACGCCATTGCGCACCAGGTAGTCCGCCAGGTCAGTGGCGGTAGAAAATCCGCGCAGCGCCGCCTCGCGCATATTGTCCCGCTTGACGCTGATTTGCGGCATCATGTCGGCGAACAACCGCAGACAGCCCTTGACGTTGTCGAGGGTATCGAACAGCGGTTCCTTGTCTTCCTGGTTATCTTTGTTGTACGCCAACGGCTGGCCCTTCATGAGAGTCAGCAGACTCATTAGATGGCCATACACCCGGCCAGTTTTTCCCCTTACCAGTTCCGGCACGTCGGGATTTTTCTTCTGCGGCATAATCGACGAGCCGGTACAAAAACTGTCGCCCAGGTCCACGAAGTCGAACTGGGCCGACGACCACAGCACCAGCTCTTCGGAAAAGCGTGATAGATGCATCATGAGGATTGCCATGTCCGACACAAATTCGATGGCAAAGTCACGGTCGCTCACCGCATCCAGTGAATTCTCCGCTATGGCGGCGAAACCGAGTTCTCGCGCGGTAAAGTCCCGATCGATAGGATAGGTTGTACCGGCCAGGGCCGCTGCCCCCAGTGGCATGACGTTGACCCGGGTATAGCAGTCCGCCAGCCGCGCCTGGTCTCGCATCAGCATTTCCTGCCACGCCATCAGGTGGTGGCCGAAAGTGACCGGCTGGGCAGTCTGCAGATGGGTGAATCCGGGCATAACCGTCTCTGCCTCCTGTTCGGCGAGTGTTAGCAAGCCTTGCTGCAGGCGGAGCAGTTCAGCCGCGATAAGACGGATTTGATCGCGCAGGTAGAGCCGAATATCGGTCGCAACCTGATCATTGCGGGACCGCCCGGTGTGTAGTTTCTTGCCGGTTACACCGATGCGATCGGTCAACCTTGCCTCTATATTCATGTGCACATCTTCCAACGCAGTGGACCAGGCGAACTCACCCCGCTCGATCTCGATCTCGATGTCGCGCAGGCCATCAATAATAGCCTGGCATTCCGCTTCGCTCAGAACGCCCACATGGGCCAGCATCCTGGCATGGGCAATGGAACCGGCGATGTCATGTTTGTAAAGCCGTTGGTCGAACCCTACCGAGGCGGTAAAGGCCTCCACAAAGGCATCCGTCGGTGCGGTAAAACGCCCCGCCCAGGGTTTGTCAATGTTGTCTGTGTCACTCATGCTGATAGCTAGAAGTCAGGTTTTTCAATGCGGCAAGTATAACGGTTTTGTAATCAACTTACTTCACCGGCCTGTCTCATCTGCGCCGGCACCTTGTATATACTAAGTAACACGCTTTGCGTAATAATGATTGAATCCTATGCGCCTGATACCTCAGCCCAAGAATTGTGACGATCTGTTCCTGCCGGATCTGTGTGCCCTGCATATGGTCTTCGTGGTGGTGATAATTGCCGAACTGGCCGCCTTCGTAATCGCCCTGGCACCGCTGGACACGCCCATCACACAGCGCTGGGAAAGCCTGGGGATGATTTCACTCTATGTCCAGTGGTGCGCCCTGGGCAGTTGCACGGTGCTATGCATCGTGCGTCCCTGGTTGTGTGGCATGAGTAATATCCGCGCCGGGATCATCAGCTATGTCCTGATCCTGCTGGTTATCATAGGCGTTACCGAGCTAGCCTACTGGCTGGTATATCGGGTTGGCTATGAATACAGTCTCAACTGGCACTGGCAGTTTCTGGCACGCAACGTGGCAATTGGCGCCCTGATCAGCGGCCCGATCCTGCGTTACTTCTACGTACAGAACCAGTGGCGGCGCAAGGTACAAGCCGAAAGTGAGGCGCGTCTGCAGGCCTTGCAGTCACGCATTCGTCCCCATTTTCTGTTTAACAGCATGAACACCATCGCCAGTCTGGTACATGCCGAGCCCGAGCAGGCCGAAGCAGCCGTCGAGAACCTAGCGGATCTGTTTCGCGCTTCGCTCAGTGATGCACGGGCGCGAATTCCACTGGAGGAGGAGCTGGCGCTATGCCGGCACTATCTTGAAATCGAGGCCCTGCGCCTTGGTGATCGTTTGCAACAGCAGTGGCGGGTTGAGGTCTTACCCGCTGATGCACTGGTTCCTCCGCTACTGCTTCAGCCATTGCTGGAAAATGCGGTCTATCATGGTATCGAGCCACTCACCGACGGCGGTACGATAGAAATAGACGGCAACTTACAAGATGGCGTCATCGAAATCCGGATTCGCAATCCGCTCAATAGCCAGTCGACCCGTTCCCAGGGAAACCGCATCGCCCTGGACAACATTCGGCAGCGCCTTGCTGCACTGTATGGCAAACAAGGCAACCTGCACGTCGACAGCGATGAGCACCATTACACCACCACTATTCGCTTTCCATTCCAGACGACCGCCCATGAAGATTCTGATCGTTGATGATGAACAGCCGGCCCGCACCCGCCTGCGCGGTATGCTGCAGCAGATGGAAAACTGTGAGGTTGTTGCCGAGGCGGCTAACGGCCGTCATGCCCTGGAGGCATCTCAACAATACCAGCCAGATGTGGTACTGCTTGATATTCGCATGCCGGGCATGGACGGCCTGGAAGCGGCTGAACACCTGGGCAAGCTCGAAGTCCCGCCGGCGGTTATATTTACCACCGCCTATGACGACTATGCCTTGTCCGCCTTCAAGACCCATGCGGTGGATTACCTGCTGAAACCGGTGCGCCGCGAACACCTGCAATTGGCACTTAATGCCGCACGCCGGCTTAACCGACCGCAATTGCAGGCCATCGTGGAAACCGAAACGCAAACCACCAGCCCCACTCACATCAGCGCACGTGTCAAAGGTGATCTGGTCCTGATCGAGGTGGGGGACATTTTCTATTTACAGGCGGAACACAAATACGTCACGGTAGGCTATCGCGGTGGCGAGGTATTGATCGAGGACTCGCTGGTAACGCTGGAAAAGAAATTTGCCCGGCTTTTCATGCGGGTACATCGCAACGCCCTGGTTGCCAGGCAATATATTACTGCGCTGGAAAAAAACGCATCAGGTCATTGTCAGGTCAGGCTGAATGGATGCGACAAGGTCATCGAAGTCAGTCGACGACACTTGCCGGAAGTCAGAAAATTTATGAAACGCTAACAGACTCGCGCTACGGGTTCTTGCTTGCCTTGAGCTGACGGCTGATATCATCCAGTACAGCGGTTTGTATTTCCAGGGCGACCTGCTGAAACGCTGACTCAAACGCCTTGATAATAGCCGCCATAGTATTGTCAGCGGCCTCCCTTACCGCCTCGGCATTGACCACGGACTCCGGGATGGGCTGCCGACCATCCAGTCCAGTAATCATGCCGACCAGCCTGACACGGATGCGCGGGGCTTCTTTATCGAGATCGTAGATCGCCTCAAAATCCTGGATCTGCAGATTCAGACTGTAGTTAGTCGCACCGGACAACGGCGTGTTGCTGACACTGCGAAAAGCATGACTATCAAGAAATGTCCGGATCATAAGATCCCTGACATAGACGGAGGTTGTCGCCGGCCAACCTGCATTTGCCACATAATCGTAGCGGTTGGCATCTGGCATAACGATGATTCTGTTGCTATCCAGTGCAGGTGAAATGTAGCTTATCCCCACCACCATGTGCACCGGGATAGTGACTGGCTCTACCGACGACGCCGGAACCTGAATAGTATAAATACTGACTGGTGGCAAATCCGATTTGGGTAGCGAACATGCTGCACTCACCAGCACCACAAACAGAATAACAAGCAGTTGCTTCATTGCGCCACCTTCATGCCACCTGGTTGGGTCTGGTAGATAATTTGCGATGGATCGCGCTCCAGTTTTTCCGTCAACCGACGTAGTTCAATCACCATGGTTCGACTTTCCTCTATCAACGCACCCAGGTCCTGCAGACCGTTTGATGCGGCAAAGTTCAACTGGGCGGTATTGCGCTGATATAACTTCTCGGTCAGTTTGGTAATTCGCGCCGTGTTGTGGGCTGTATCCTGCATCTCCTTGAGCGTCGCCAACACGCCCGGCCTGATTTCAGTGATACTGAGCTCAAGTTCAGCCAGGGTCCGATCAAACTGGTCTACGGCTGCCGGCAACTGCTGAGCCACCTTGTCCAGTTGTTCCAGTGTACTGCTCAGATGTTGCAGATTATTCGAACTCAAGGCCGCGCTGGCACGACTAACCAGCATGTTCACATCCTCAATCAACAGCGGCAAACTCTGCAACACCTGCGCCAGATCCGAGTCCTTGGCCTTGATTTGCGGATATTTCTTTTTATCGCCAGGGATCTTGACGGGTGTCTGATCCACCCCCTCCTGATACAGTTCGATAAAGGCCACCCCGGTGATCCCCTGCAACTTTAGCTGGGCAACACTATTCTTATAGATCGGTACGGTTTCCTTGATATCAATCAACACGCTTACCAGCTTGGGCCTGTCGGGTACCAGGTCAATGGTATACACCTTGCCCACCCTGACACCCAGATAGCGAACTTCACCGCCTTCACCCAGACCCGCCACCGAACCCTTGAACAGGATTTCATAACGCTGGGTTTTTTCCTCATTTTTGTTGGCAACGATGATCATGATGGACATTACCAACAGAACCGTGGTCAAAATCACGAATGCACCAACGGCGATATAGTGGCCTTCTTTTTCCATAACTTTACTCTTTCACACCCAGGGCAGCCCGTGATCGCGCCCCATGGAAATAACGCTGGATCCACGGATGGGTATTGGCAAGAATTTCATCCAACGTTCCGACCACCATACGCTTGTCCACCAGTACCGCAATACGATCACAGATATTGAATAGGCTGTCCAGATCATGGGTGATCATAAATACTGAAAACTTCAGATTGTTCCGCAGGTAGGCAATCAGTTCATCAAATTCAGAGGCTGAGATGGGATCCAAACCGGAAGTCGGTTCGTCCAGAAATAACAGTGGCGGGTCCAGCGCCAGGGCGCGGGCTAAAGCCGCTCGTTTGACCATCCCGCCGGACAGCTCGGCGGGAAATTTGCTACCCGCGCTCAATGGCAATCCCACCATCTGCAATTTGAGATTGGCCAGCCCTTCGCGGGTAGCGGCCGCCATTCTGGTGTACTCCTTCATAGACAGCTGGATATTATCCAGCACCGACAGTGAAGAAAACAGAGCGCCGCTCTGAAACAACACTCCCCAGCGTTGCTGGATATCGAGCATCTGGGCGCGATCCATGCTGGTGATGTCCTTTCCGTGGATCCGGACGCTGCCTGCGGTGGCCTGGCGTAAACCGAGAATAGTATGTAACAGTACCGACTTGCCCGAACCGGACCCCCCCACCACACCCAGAATTTCTCCCGGATTCATATCCAGATCCAGGCCGTCGTGCACCACCTGGGTACCGAACCGGTTAACCAGGCCGCGGATTTGAATAATTGGCTGTACAGCCATCAGAAGCCTATCCAGGAAAACACAACAGAGAACAGTGCATCCGCCATGATCACCAGAAAAATGGACTGCACCACTGCGTTGGTGGTTTGCTGCCCGACACTCTCGGCAGATCCACTGACCTGCATACCGCGCATGGTGCCGATAAATCCGATCAGAAAGGCAAACACCGGCGCCTTGACAATACCTACCAGAAACGTATTCAGGCCGATGGAATCTATCGCTCGATGAAAAAATTGTGTCATGGAAAGATCCAGCATATAGACCGACAAAAAACCCGCCCCTACCATGCCCATCAAGTCCGCCAGCAATGTCAACAAAGGCAAGACTATAACCAGTGCCACAATACGCGGGATAACCAGGATTTCGTAAGGATCAAAGCCCATTGTCGAGAGTGCATTCACTTCTTCATTGATCTTCATGAATCCGATTTGCGCAGCGAAGGCACTCCCTGATCGGCCTGCGACCATGATAGCGGTCAACAGCACCCCCATTTCGCGCAACACGGAGATCGCTACCAGATTTACGGTATATATCTTGGCGCCGAACCGAGCCAGTTGATCAGCACCCTGATAGGCAAGCACAATGCTGATTAAAAACGCGATGAGCGCAACGATCGGAATGGCCTGAATCCCGGTGGCATAGGTGTGATGGGCGATATCCTTAAATCGCCAGCGATGCGGATGCGGGGCGACACGGACCAGGCTGCTGAAAATTCGCCCGAGAAAAGCCAGCGCTGCGGCATTTTGTGCCTTTTCCCGGATCGCAAATCGGCCGATGCCGGCCAGACCGGCACGCAGGCCGGGTAAGTGGTGTCCCTCTAGCTCTTCCTGTGGTTCGGGCAGATCGTCGAGAAACTTGAAATGCTTGCTGTCAAAGTTCGCCAACTCGGCCTGTTGACCTTGATCCTGCAATTCCTTCACCTTGCGCCACAACAACCAGGCACCGGTCAGATCAAGTTGCGTCAGTTGCCCGGGCTGGAAACATACCGGAATATCGAGTTGGAGCGGCAACGTGTCCAGTTCTGCCTCCAGCCCGGCCGCATTGGCGATCGTCCAGTCACCCGTCACCTCGACCCGGATCCCTTCGGCGCTTTTGTGTACGTGCAGGTAGGTCATCACGCTTCCGAAACGCGTTATCACTTCATGCAAGTGTCCAGCGGGAACTGTATGGGAATTACTGACTGAATGCCAGCCGCCGGTGCGGCTACATGAATGGATTGGCTGCGACGTTCATCCTGGCTTCAGTTCAAACGATATTGCATTCCAAAACTGACGGACATGGGCAATGGCACACCCTCGGGTGGCAGGGGCATTGGCAAGGCGGCTCGGACAGTCGCATTGGCTGCCTGACACAGGATCCGGTTGTCACCGGCTATCTGTAACTGGCTGATTTCGCCCCCGGGGAGCAAGGTAAAGGATACCTGGATGACGCCTTCCAGACCCCGCCGCCGGGCCATGCGTGGATAGTATTTATGCGTGTCGATGTGGGCCAGCAACTGCGCCAGATACTGATTTCGCAGTTGTGCTTCGTCTACCACCGGTGCCGTATCCTTCTGCGTGATCCGTTTGTTTATCGCGGCCTGCGCCGATGCCCGATGTGGCGTGTCCGACCCGGGGCTGGATTTTTCTTGCAGAACGGAGCTTTGTTGCCGTGGCTTCGGTTTGTTTACCTGATCCGACTTCCTGTCCGGTTTACTGATCAAACGGGGGGCCGTTTTATTCTGTTTGACCTCCCGGGACTGAGGTGGCGTGGCTGGGGTGACCACCAGGTGCACCTGCATTGGTTTGAATGGCAACTGCCTGGCTGAGGGGCGCGGCGCCGCCCGGTCCATGAATACCACAGCAGCACTCAGGTGCAATGCAACTGATAATGTGAAGAAGTAGTAGATTGTCCGCGGCGCGATCATCGTCCAGGATCTTTCGAAATAACCCGACCAACTGAGGCCGGGTTATTTCGCATTATCGGGCGAGTTAAAAACGGGCAAACAGGCGTAGCCAGAATTCCCGGCCGGGCTCATTCACCTGGATGGCAGTCGGATTGAAGGGATCCACATTGGCCCGGTTGACGCTGTAGGCGTAGTTCAAATCGAACACATTATTAACGCCCGCCTTGAGGGTCACGTCTTTACCGAGTTCATAACTGCCATACAGGTTAAGGATCACCCAGCCTGGTGTGACGCCCGGATCCACACCGCTATTCTGGGTTGGATCGTCTTCCACCCGGGTCTGGGTGGCCTGACCGTGGACCATGCCGCCCAGCATCAACCTGGCAACTGTGTAATCCAGACTAAGGGTGGCATCAAACGGCGGCGTCTGGCCAATCGCGCGGTCATCGGTCAGGTTGGTCGCGTTGACATAAGACATGGTGACCTGGCTCGACCAATGTTGACTAATACGATAGTTTCCTTGCGCTTCGAAACCGTATAGACGGGCGGTGACATTGCGATAGATGGTTGCGCTGTTGGTCTGCAAAATCCCCTCCTGACCATGCGCACGATCCTGCAGAATAAAGTCATCAACATAATCGTAGTACACCGAGGCAGAGGCATTCCATTTTCTCTGTTCCCAGTTAACACCGACATCAAGCTGATAGTGCGCCTCGGGTGCCAGGTTGGGATTGCCGATCCATTGCATCATCGGCTGGGGGCTGTTAGCAGCAAGATAGAGCTCGGTGGCATCGGCCGCGCGGACGGCGCGGCTCAGGGTTGAGTACAACACGGCGTTGTCGTTCATACCGTATTCATAGGTCAGAAAACCGCCCAGGTTATTGTCATCACTGTGATCGGGATTAGCCCCGGCATAGTAGGTATCGTAGAGATTCTGTGGTGTGACACCCATCGCCGCCTGTTTGGTGCTGGCCGCAGCGTTGTCCACATAGTCGTAGCGCAATCCGGCCTTGAACCTGTCTCGCGGATTGACCGGTACCGCAACTTCTGCGAGCAAGCCGGACTGACTGATGGTAACCCCCGGCCACATCAGGGACTGCAGAGTGTTCGGATCATTGCCACTGCCGGGCGGCATGCCGAAGTAGCGATTGGCATCGCGATCATTGTTCTGATAATCAACCCCGAATGTCCAGGTGGTTCCACCCCGGGTTCTGATATCCCCGAGCAACCGGCCACCCGCGGTATTGGAGGTTGATGTCGTCTCGGCCTTGACCGGTGCAGTCAGCGGTCGTAGTGAATAGTTGTTCATCAGGTGATCAATATCGGTCGAGTAGAGATCGGCCCGGATATTACTGAACACGCCCAGTTCGGCCGCCTGCTTGTAACGTAACCGCACGGTGTCACTATCGGCATAGATGCCGTCCATGCCTGCCCCGGCGTACAGAACGTCATCATTACGCACCGCCTCATAAGATAACTCCAACCGGGTCCCGTCACTGGGCGTATAACCGAGGATCAGGCTGGCATCCTCGGCTGTGTAGGCAGAACGCACTTCATCACCGCTGCCATCGGTGTAATTGCCGGCATCCGTGTAATTGGCGATGCCGCGGATGAACCCCTGCGTGCCTCCACCTGCCAGATCAAGTCCGGCCTGTACGGTATCGGAATTCGACACGTAACCGAGCGAGGCGCTGCCACGAAAATGCTCATCACCCAGAAAGCGGGGAGTGGTGCGTTCGAACAAGACCGTGCCGCCGCTGCCGCCACCGCCATACAATACGGTCTGGGAACCCCGAATGACAGATACCGTCTCGTACGTTTCCACCGCGGCATATGAAGTCGGCGGATCCATCCGGTTAGGGCAGGCACCATATAAATATGCCCCGTCTAGCAGGATATTCAGCTGGTTGTTCTTCTGGCCGCGAATAATGGGGTCGATACCATGGCCGCCCATCCGGCTGCCGTCCACCCCATTGACATTACGAAGCCACTCCCCGCCGTCTGATGCAATCCCCTCTTCGATTTCTTCAGGCGGTCCTGTTTCTATAGCCGGATTTGTCATCCTGGCATCTTCGACCACAATGGTCGGTTCCGCGGCCAGCACCACGGCGGATGCCATGACGGAACCGATCAATGTTGTCAGTCTTGTTTTTTGCATTTCAGCCAAACCGTTTTTTATGAACCGGATTGACTAGAGCAAGATCGAGGCCAGACTGACAACAGTTATGTTTTCAATGCCTTACCGATCCGTTGGCATAACATGGAAAGGGATTTCGCAGGATATGCGCCAGCAGGTGTCGCATATCCGACAGGCTACGCGCATTGCGAAGCGCAAATTAAAACTGGCAGAGCAGAAGCGAGCGCCTGATCCCGCGCAATAAAAAAGCCGCGGTTGCGGCTATTCAGATTTTGACCGGATTTTGACTGACGCTTGCAGTGTCATTCCACGACCTGGTTCAGCACCACACGCCGCAAGCGCTGTAACGATGTCGCGATGGCGTCATCGAGAAACCCGCCGTAGTAGTCAACAGTGGTAATACCGACCAGCCGCTTGGCCAGTTCCCGCCCCTGCCCATCCACGAAGACGACCGTCGGCGCCAGGGAGGCATTGTAACGCTGGCCCAGATCTGCGGGGCTAAT
>Ga0316577_10000610_pt1 | contig 14754 bp, 11 predicted proteins | sample S5NA_FD_203073 | JGI IMG/M metagenome (GOLD analysis project Ga0316577, IMG submission 203073) | Rhizosphere microbial communities from salt marsh grasses in Alabama, United States - S5-7_050615r2r1 | ecosystem: Host-associated > Plants > Roots > Rhizosphere | place: USA: Alabama | collected... | reverse complement strand
AGGAAACCTCCTCGTAGCTGGGGTCCACGGCCTGGAATGCGTTGCGGATGGACACGACGTACAGTGGGAGCCCTACAGTGAGGGCAGCCAGCGTCGCTCCCAGGAGGGTGAAGGGAATGGGGAGGCCCAGATTCGCCAGCCACCCGCCCAGGGGCCCCTGCGATCCCAGGAGGCTCAGGAGAAGAAAGCCCGTCACCACGGGTGGCAGTACCAGGGGAACCAGCGCCACCGTGGCAAGAAAGCTCTTCCCGATGAAATCCTTCCGGGCCAGGATCCACCCGAGCCAGACCGCCGGGATGAAGCCGGCCAGCGTGGCCCCGAGAGCCACCAGGAGAGAAAGGCGCACCGCCGACCAGGGATTCGGCAAAGCTGTCGCCTCAACGCCCGTCGAGCCGGATGGGTGCGTTACGGTGACCAGAAACCCCTCAGTCTGAAAGGCTCGGCGAGCCTCAGCCGTCTGGCAAAAGTCCAGGAACCGCTGGGCGGCGTCGGCATGGGGCGCTCCCGCCACCACCGCCGCCGGATATGTGATGGGTGGATGCGCATCCTGGGAGAAGGTGAAGGTCACCCTCACGCGGCTTTCCGCCATGGCATCGGTCCGATAGACGATAGCCGCATCCACCTCACCAAGAGCGACCCATTCCAGTGCTCCCCGGACATTCCCGGCCCGGACCACCCGCGCCGCGACCGCATCCCAGATTCCTGTGGACTCGAGAGCCGCCTGGCCATATCGACCCGCTGGCACGTTCTCCCCGGCCAGGGCCAACCTATGAAGCCCCGGCGAGGCCAGACCCTCGGGAGATGTGGGTTCGAAGCTCCGGTCTTTCGGGACCACCACCACCAGCTCGTTCCCCAGCAGAGTGACCCGAGTGCCCGCCTGGATTCCCCCTCTTTCCTCCACCCAGTCCATCCAGGCCTCGTCAGCGCTGAAGAAGAGGTCCGCCGGAACCCCCTGGAGGATCTGAGGAGCCAACCGGGAGGTAGCGTCGAAGCTGAACCGGACCGGAGTGCCCTCCCTCTCTTCCCATATACCAGCGACTCTGGGCAGCACGTCCGTGAGGCTGGCTGCCGCCAGAACCAGGAGGGAGGAATCCGCCCCCTGGGCATCCATCCGAGTTGGTGCGCCCGAGACAACCTCCAGCGGCCCGCTTCCGGGAGCGGACCCGGGGGCCGCCCATGCCAGGACCGGCAGGGTCAGGACGCTGGACCGAACAAGCGCGCGGATTAGACGGGATGTCATTGCACGAGCTTAGGCCTGGGACGAGGGTCCAGCAAGACGCTCACGGAGGGTGGGAGCCGCTCAACGGTACCCACCAACCTTGACGTCCCTCCCCTCTCTTCCGATCGTTTGAAGCTTCAACACTTCTCTCCCAGCAGAATGAAGGTGGATCCATGACAAGGGAGCTCTCCCGGTACTTTTGGCGTCCGGCTCTTCTCCCGGCATTCGGCCTGATCCTGGGCGCGTGTTCCGAGGCCACCCACCCCGTCTCCGCCCAGGATTGCGACCCCGGGAACGGCGGACTTACGCTGCCCGACGGATTCTGCGCCTCGGTGGTGGTGGACTCCCTGGGGCCGGCCCGACACCTGGCTGTGGCCCCGAACGGGGATATCTTCGTGGCCCTGAGGAACAGCTTCGGCCCCGGACGCACCCCGCTGCCAGGCGGCGTGGTGGTTCTCCGGGACACGGACGGCGACGGGCGTGCCGACGAGGAACATCGATGGGGTGAGAACGGAGGGAACGAAGTCCTCCTGGCCGAGGGATATGTCTATTTCGCCACCGATGACGCCGTCCTCCGGTACCCCCTGCCCGCGGGCTCGACAGTCCCTTCCGGACCGCCCGACACACTGGTGAAGGGGCTTCCCGCCACGGACAACCACCGGGCCAAAAGTCTTGCCATGGGCCCGGGGAACGCTCTCTTCGTGAACATCGGCGCCCCGTCCAACGCCTGCCAGGAAGCGCCCAGGTCCGTGGGGTCTCCGGGTCTGGATCCTTGCCCGCAGCTCGACGACAGGGCCGGGATCTGGCGATTCGATGCGCGCCGCACCGGTCAGGTCCAGGAGGACGGAACCAGGTTCGCCACGGGACTACGGAACACCGTGGCCCTCCGGGTCCATCCTTCCGGTGCCCTCTACGGCGTCGTACACGGCCGAGATCAACTCTCTGCTCTCTGGAGCGAGCTTTTCACGGTAGAGGAGGGCGCCGAGAAACCTGCCGAGGAATTTGTTCGGATCGAATCGGGCGACGACTTCGGTTGGCCGTACTGCTATTATGACCCGGCCTCCGACGCCAAGGTCCTGGCGCCGGAGTATGGAGGGGACGGGTCCACGGTAGGACGCTGTGCGCGAATGAAGAGCCCTCTCGTCGATTTTCCAGCCCACTGGGCTCCCAATGACCTCGAGTTCTACACCAGCACCCAGTTCCCCCGGGAGTACCAGGGGGGTGCGTTCATCGCCTTCCACGGGTCGTGGAACCGAGCCCCCATGCCCCAGGCCGGATACAACGTCGCATTCGCTCCCTTCGAAGCAGGGACGCCAACGGGGAGCTGGAACGTCTTCGCCGACGGCTTCGCCGCGGGTGACATGAGTCCAAACGGCGCCGCCCACAGGCCCGTCGGTCTGGCTCAGGGTCCAGACGGATCCCTGTTCATCTCCGACAGTCAGGTGGGGAGGATCTGGCGGGTCATGTACGTGGGGAGATGATGTTGCGCCTCTCCTCCAAGGGATCCATGATTGGGCGAGGTCGCGGCGGTGGCCCCGGCCCCGCCATCTCAACCCTCACGCGACGCCACACCCACCATGAGGAAGCCCACTCCACCACCGACCCCCAGCCCAACCTTGTCGTCCACATGACAGGAGGATGGGCTCTGGGAAACGACGTGGTGGACACGCTCCACCACGGAGGAGCGGGGAAGGGCCGGGACGCCCGATTCCAGGAGCGCGTGTTCGCCCCATCGGAACGGGACGTAATCCGCTCCAGTCCCGATCCGGACCTGAGCTTCTGGGTCCACTGGGTGGGTAAGGAGGCCGTCTTCAAGAGCACCTCCAAGGTCCTGGGTACCCCTCCCGTCTTCCACCACCGTCTCTTTCGGGTGGCCTTTCCGGAAGAGGGCCTCAGGGGTCTGCTGGATCCCTCGTCTCCCCATGCCCCCCTCCCACTCCTGGGGAGGGGCAGCTACATGGATTTCCGGTTTCGGATCTCTGTCGAGAGGCGTGGCACCTGCATCCACGCGGTTTCCTGGATGGAGAGAGGGGAGCCAGGAGACCCTGAGATCTTCGCGGAATGCAGGGGATCAACGGCTGGCGCCGCAGGACCCTCCTCGGACCTCCAGGATCGGTTCTCCACCTCGGAGTGGGAGTGCGTCACCCACCGAGCCTCAGCCCTGACCCGCCTCGCCGCCCGGGAATCCCTGGCTTCATTTTGGGATGTCTCGGAAAAGCGGTTGGAGATCAGGTGTGGGCCCGGGCTTCCCGGGCGGAGGATTCCCTCCGTCTGGTTGGACGGCGAGGAGCTCCTGATGGATCTCACCCTCTCCCATCACGGCCGGTTCCTGGCCTGGGCGTTCCTGATGGTAGAGGGCTGAACGGGTTCAGAGTGGTGGACCAAATCCCCGGAGACGCTGGGGACCCGACAGGGTCCCCTAGCTACCGCTCCCGGGGTCGATACCGCAGGAGAACACTCAGGCCGTACCGCTTGAAGTAGGAATCTCCGATATCGGTCTCGGCCCGGTTCCAGCCAAGCCTGACCGCACCGTCAAGGTTGACCATGATGGGCCGCGCCAGCTCGAGATAGACCACCGAGGCGTTGTCCGCCTCCTCTCCGGGGACGAGACGAGCGAAGTCGGTCTTCGTGACGTACCGTTTGTCCGTGAGGTCTGCGAAGAGGGTCAGGCTCAAATCATGGGGCAGCGGAGCCGATGCCACTGCCCTCAGGCTCAGGGCATCGTACTCGGGCCGGCTGGAATTCGACCGGTTGACGGTCCCTTCCACCCCCAGCTCCACGTAGTAATTCGAGCGCAGAGTCCAGGTGGCCCCAACGGTCATGGTTCTGTCACGCCGGTGGGGGTCATCAGGGTCGAAGGTCCTCTGGTTCCCGTAACCCGAGAGGCCGAACCCCAGGTACGCCCTTACCCTCCGCTCCGCCCCCCAGGTCAGACCGGTCCATGTCACTCCGGTCTCCAGTCCGAGAGCCTTCCGGTTCAAGAGATTCAACTGAGGTGCCAGGGCCGTGGTGGGATAGTCCGCCACCTCTCCCATGAGCTGGGCGTCCACGTACGCCCCCCGCATGGGGAGTAGCCGGAGGCCAACCCCTCCACTCACAGTCCGGTAACCCGGTTGGATGAAGAGGGGCATGGGGGGTCGATCATTTACGGAGCGCCCATCGAACCCACCCTGAATCCAGAGATCACCCAGAGAGGTCAGCGTCTGCCGGTAGGTGATGTCCGCCTGGCCGACCCATTCCCGAGGCGCGTAGTCCCGCACTTTGAACCCCCATGCGGAGAACTGCCGGAGTCCGGCGTCTACCTGGAGGTCCAGGCTGCGTCCTGGCTGGTTGAAGAAGAGGAGGCCACCTCGAACCCCGAGCTCCCCCACAACAGAGGAAGCCCCCTCGGTGCTGTCCACCGCAGAAATCGTTACCTGGGTGAGGTTCCCCCGGTATCCCTCAGCCGAGAGTCCCCCGGTGAGGACCAGATCCTGCCATCGCACCTGAGCACGCACCGGCTGTGGGATGACAAGCCCAAGCGCCAGCAGGAGGGCCAGGCTGAACAGGATTGAGATCCGCCGCAGCTCTTTCATTCCCCACCCCCTCCCCCGGCCAGTGCGCGGAAGCGTTCCGCCTTTGCCCTGATCAGCTGTATCCTCTCCTCCAGCTCCGTCCGGAGCTCCTCCAACCGCTGGATGCGCTCCTCCAGCGTCATGGGGCGCGTCTCCACCGCCAGCGAGTCCGCACCGGGAGGGCGCTGTTCCGGGTCGGTGGGAGGGGTAATCTGAGACCCCGGCCTGCCCACAGGAAGCTGGGTATCACCATAGCGTTCCACTCCCGAGAGGAAGTCCGACACGAACCGGGACCTCCTCAGGTCCTGGCCAAGCTCCTCGAGTCGCTGGTCGATTCCCTCCAGGCGGGCCTCGTGCTGCTCTGCTCGGTAATCCAGTGTCGCCGCCTTCCGGCGAATATCGATGGGGAGATCGGTTGGGCTGATGGTGATGTCCCGCATGGGCTCCAGGACTGTCTCCGGATCCTCCTCGGCCAGAATCTCCAAGCGGCGATTGTTGACATCCTGGAGGATGGCGGCAAGAGCCGACCGTTCGGAATCGTCCCGAGCCGAATCCACATCCGCCAGGAGCTCATCCACTCTCCGGCGCAGAGCCTGCAGAAGCGACGTGCGTGCATCCCGCAGCTCCTCCGCTTTCTCATCCACACGCTGCCGCTGCAGACGAAGGTCACCCGAGAGCTGGAGGACCAGGTCATATCCCTGGTCCGTCCGGGCTTCGTCCCCGGCCGCCCGAGCCTCGTCCACGTCCTCCAGCGCCTGAGTGAGGCGACCCTCCAAAGCCTCCAATGCTCGGAAGGCCGCCTCATATTCAGCCTGGGCCTGCTGATATTCCGGCTCCAGGATCTGGATACTGGGGTCCTCCTGGCCGCTGGCCAGGGAGGAAAGAAGCAGAACGGAGCACACCCCCAGGGAGACCCCCCTTACGAGGGCCGCCAAGCCCCTGGCGCGGGCCCCGGGGTGTCCCAGGATGATCACCCTTCAATCCCGTACTTCTCGAGTTTGTAATAGAGCGCGCTGGGTTTGATCCCCAAGAGTCTGGCGGCCTCCGCCTTCACTCCCTTCGCCTGTTCGAGGGCTTTCCTCAGGAGGCGCTCCTCGATCCCCTCGACAGCCTGATTGAGATCCACCCCCTCCTTGGGAAAAGAGGCATCGATGAGCGTGGTATCGGGCCCCTGCTCGGTGGGAAGGAAGGGGAGGTCGTCTTCCTGGAGCAGGTCCCCTTCAGAGAGCACGAGGGCTCTCTCCATGACGTTCTCCAGCTCCCGGACGTTCCCAGGCCAGTCGTATTCCATGAGGCGCTCCAGGGCCTCCTCACTCAGCTGGGAGACGCAAGCATTCGTTCGCCCCCTTAATTTCTGGAGGAAGTGGATCGCCAGAACCGGGATGTCGGACCTTCGCTCCCGGAGCGGAGGAATGGTGATGGGGACCACGTGCAGACGATAGAAGAGATCCTCCCGGAAATCTCCTCCCTTCTGGAGCTCTGAAGCCGGCGTGTTGGTGGCAGCAATGATCCTCACATCCACGGGGATCGTCTCCTCCCCACCGACTCGCTCCAACTCTCTTTCCTGCAGGACCCGGAGGAGTCGAATCTGGGTGGTGTGACTGATAGTGGCGATCTCGTCCAGGAAGAGCGTGCCCCCGTCCGCCAGCTCGAACCGCCCACGCCGCTGCCGTTCGGCACCGGTGAAGGCCCCTTTCTCGTGGCCGAACAACTCCGAATCCAGGAGGCCCTCCGTGAGGGCTCCGCAGTTCACCCGAATGAACGGGCCGTCCCGCCGCGGCGACCCCGCGTGGATCGCTCTTGCTACCAGCTCCTTGCCCGTGCCCGACTCTCCGTAGATCATCACGGTGGAGTCGCTCCGAGCCACTCTCTCGACCCAGCGGAACACTTCTCGCATCTGGGGAGACTCACCCACGATCTCACCGTAGCGGGCCTCCGCCTCTTCCCTGAGGTAGGTGTTTTCCACCCTGAGAGCGACATTCTCCCTCCTGAGACGAAGGCGCTCTGCACGCTCGTTCAGGAGCCGATCGATCTTTACCCCGAACTCCTCCGAGGAGAACGGTTTCGTGATGAAGTCGGCCGCCCCGAGCTTCATGGCTTCCACGGCCTTTTCGATGGTGCCGTAGGCCGTGATGACCAGCACCTCCGTGTCCGGGAAGCGCTCTCGGACCTTCTCCAGCACCTGGATCCCATCCATCTTCGCCATCTTCAGGTCCGTGATCACGAGATCCGCTCCCTGGTCCTCCAGAAGGGTCAGGCCCCTTTCTCCCCCCTCCGCGGAGTAGGTCCTGTGCCCCCTTCGCCGAAGGAGAAGCTCCAACCCCTCCCTCATGGAGTCGTGATCGTCGATGATGAGAACCTGCGCCATTCTTCAGCTCGCTGCCTACGGTCCCGGAATGTCCTCGGCGCCGCGGAAATATACTCTGAACTCCGCACCGCCCGCAGCTTCCGAATCCATATCCTGGATGTTGTGGACTTCCACTCTTCCCTGGCTTCCCTCCACCACACTCTTCACGATTGCCAGACCCAAACCCGCCCCCTGCTCCTTGTCCGTGACAAAGGGTTCGAAGATCCTGTCCCGCATTGCCGCAGGAATGCCCGGACCGTCATCCACCACGGTGATGACCACCTCCCCCCGGACCGTCTCCCCCCGGACTCCCACGTTCACCCCTGCCTGTGCCGCATTCCTGAGGAGGTTCAATACCACCCGCTTCACGTGCTCCGGGTCCGCCTTCGCCAACAGGGCCTCCTCCGGGAGCTCCACGGTGAATCGCCTTCCCGAGCCCCTCATCTCCATCTCCACCAGCTCTACCGCTTCCTGCAGGGGACTGCGAACATCATGGAAGCGTCCTTCAGGCTTGATGGGACGGGCAAAGGTCAGGAAGTCATCGATGATTTCGTTCAGCGCCACGACCTCGGAACGGACCTTCGCCAGCAGCTGGGTCCGTTCTTCCGGATCCAGGGTCTCCACCGCGGCGGAGGCAAAGAGCTCCAGACCGCCGAGGGGGTTACGGATCTCGTGCGCAACCTGGGCCAACATCAGACGGAGCTGCTCATCCCGGTGGAGGATCCCCTCTCGCATCCTCTCCATCGCCTGTGAGAGCCTGCGAAGCTCGCCTCCTCTCTCCTCCTTCACCGCTTCGTTCATCCGGCCTCGCTGGATACGGAGCGCCACCCGCCCCAATCTCTCCAGAGGCCGAGTCACGGTGGTGGCGAGGGCCCAGGCCAGGAGAGCCGCCAGCACCATCGAGAGGAGAGATCCGACAATGACCGTCCGCTGGAAATCCACCAACGGCTCCATGTAATCCGCGGTCCCCAGCACAGCGAGAAAGATGGGTTCCCCCCCGAGGTTGACGAACGCGTACTTGTAGTACCGAGGGTCCCCGTCGCCCAGGAGCGGGGAGGTGGCCTGCCCCGTCCGCATCGCCTCCCCGATCTCCGGGCCGTAGGGCGCGAGTTCCCCCAGATAGGAACCAATGGGTAAGGAGTCCGCCGGTCGGGTCGTGACGACGGCCGTCAGGTCCGGGCGAAAGACGAAGGCCTCGTCCACCACGCGTCGCAGTCGCAACAGACGCTGCTGCACGGCCGTGAATGTCGGGGAGCTCTCCTCCCCCGGGAGAAGGGAGAGAAGCTCGTCGGCACTCCCCACCAGGCCCACTTCCACCGCCGTCAACGCGATCTGGACGAGCTTATCGTCCAACTGACGCTCCAACACCCTGCTGGTATTCCGGTACGCGAGAACTCCCCCGACCCCCGAGATGACGACGGAGAATGCCACGAAGACCAGAAGGAACTGACGGCGAAGTGACACGGGGTCAGAATCCGCAGGGGAAGCGTTCAGTCACGAGATCACTGAAGCGAACGGGAAGCAGGGTCCTGGGAGCCACTACGATGTGCACAGGGTAGTGATCCCGCGCTGCCGGCGAGCAGAAATCGCCAGGAACCAGCTCGAAGATCGTAATCCGTGTTTCCTCACCGGTCTGGAGAACGCGATGGATCTCGACACTGTCGCCTGCCTCTTCCCGTCTTCCCACGGCAGCAACAAAAACCATCTCGTTGGCCCAGTCCACAACAGGAGGCCGGGCCCTGGGATCCCCGGTGTGAGCCCGCCAGAACGACACCCAACCGTCCGGAGTGTCGAGACTGCCCTCCTTTTCCGAGAAGAAGGCCACCGGTTCTTCCAGGCGAGCTCCCGAGTCCTCTCCACGATCCAGGGTGCCGAAAGGTACGCTGCCGCTGTAGGCGGAGATGAAATTCCTTCCTTCCGTGAAATCCCTCACCAGGATGGCTGCCTGGATCACCCGAAGGGCATCCTGATCGGGTCCCGCTCCCGACGTCTTCAACGTGGCCAGGTTCCCCTCGGAGCATCGAATCCAGGTGATCTCCTCACCCTGCAGGTCATCTCTCACGGTGAGGGTGACCTCCGTGGTGCCGGAGGGGCATCCCTCCGGTAGAACGGGAATGAGCTCAGAGTCAAAGAGATCCAAGGGCGCTTCGTGGAGCTGGGCAATCAGGAATCCGTATGAAGCCGGGTCCCCCTCCTTCCGGGTCCGGGATTGATCCCCCAGCAGGCCTCGATAGGATATTGATTCCTCCAGCTGCCAAAGTCCCCCGGAGTTCCAGGCGATGATCTGCCATAGCTCACCCTGACCCTGCTTGAAGGCCAGGGGAACCTGAAGGGCCACCCGAACCTCACCCACCTGGCCGAAACGCAGGGTACCCGGCGGCCCGCTACCGTCACCTCCGCAAGCCAGGAGGAGGAAAACGGAGAGAACACGAAGCCCCGGGAGGACTCCGGTGATGACACCCCGAAAAGTCGTTGCTCCAGTTTTCACAAGCGAGTCACATCACACCGGGGAACCGCATTGGCCCCCGCCGAAATGGAGAAGGAGGGCCCAGCAGTCCACTGAGCCCTCCTTTAAATCAAACGCCCTTCCTGGCGCTAGTCCAGAAGTCTGAGGGGCATCACCAGACAGAGATAATCGATGGGGTCCTCGTCATCGGAGGAAACGGGCTCGAGAGTCGTGGCCCGTTCCGGAGCTTTGAAGGTCATCTTCACCTCCTCCGTCGGCATATACCGGAGAACCTCCAGGAGATAGTTCGCGTTGAAGCCGATCTCCAGCTCAGGTCCATCGAACTGGAGCTCCAACTCGTCCTGCCCTTCCCCCAGATCGGGGGTCAGCACGTTCAGGTGGACCCGATCCTGCTCGAACCGCAACCGAATCCGGTGGGTCTGATCACTCGCCACGACCGCCATCCGGCGAACCGCAGATTCCAACGCCCGCTTCTCCACAATGGCGAAGCGATCGTTGTCCTTGGGGATCACCTGCTCGTAGTTGGGATACGATCCCTCAATGAGACGAGTGTAGACCTCAGTGCCGGCTGCCCGGAATCCCAGATGATTCCCATCCCGCGCCACATCCAGTTCATCATCTGTCTTGAAGAGCCGCTGGACCTGCTGGAGAGCCGCCGGAGGGACGATGAAGTCTGCACTGGTAGCAGACGAGGGACCGGCCGGCACCGCCATACGAGCCAGACGGTGCCCGTTCGTTGCCACCATTCTCATCAGCCCGTCCCGGAGCTCCCAGAGAACACCATTCAGGATCGGCCGACTCTCCTCCGTGGAAACCGCGAAGGAAGTATGGTGGATCAGCCTCTGAAGCTCCTTTCCCGTAACACTCCATCCCTCATCAAAATTCACGCTGGGAAGACTCGGGAACTCGTCACTCGGGAGCCCATTCAGCTTGAAAGCACTGCGGCCACATTGGAGCTCCAACTGGTCTCCCCTCACGGTAACCTGGACCGGCTGATCCGGCAGCTCTCTGGATATCTCCTGGAGCTTCTTCCCCGGTGCGGTCAAGGAGCCCTCCTGGGACACGTCCGCAGGAACCTTGACTCTCACCGCAACGTCCAGATCCGTTCCGCTCATCCACACCCCATCCTCCTGGGTCTGGAGCAGGATATTGGAAAGGACCGGCAGGGTGGTCTTGGAAGGAATGCTGGCAGACACCGCTGCCAAACCCTGATGAAGATTCTGTCTCGTGATGGTGAAGTTCATGAATCCTCCACGTTGCCGACCGCGAAACCGGCATTGTCCACAGAAGGGAGCCCGCTATGAGTTTATGCTTTCTTTCCTAAGAGATAAACTCCAGTAGTAGTAGAGAGTGTGGATTCGTGGAAGACCGGCGTTTCTTGCCACCACATGCTGGCCGCATCAACCACTTCCGGCACTCTGTCGGCTGTGGAGCCACAGTGGAGAAACAACCGCGAATCCCCATGGGAAATCAAACTCCACACCCTTGTGGGAAACAACCCACTCTTTCCCCCTTGGAATCCTCAGGTTCTTCACACCGGTCGGGCGAGGGCATCCCGGATCCGGTCAATGGATCTCTGCAAGGAGGGATCCGATTCCAGGGCCGCTTCCACCTTGCGAATGGAGTGAATCACTGTGGAGTGGTCTCTCCCTCCGAAGACCGCTCCGATCTGTACCAGGGGTAAGCCCAGAAGCTCTCTGATGAGGTACATGGCCACCTGGCGGGGGCCCGTCAAGTCCTTCGTGCGTCTCTGGGAGGCGAGGGCGTTGGCGTCCACGCGCCATTCCGCGGCCACGGCATTCTTGATGTCCTCCGCGCTGATTCGGTGTTTCTCTTCACGCCGAGGGAGCAACGTTCCCTGCAGCGCCCTCTGAGCCATTACCGGAGTGATCTCCTGATTCTTCAGGGAGGAGTAAGCCAGAAGCTTGATGACGGCTCCTTCCAGCTCCCGGACCGATGAAGTGCAGGAACGGGCGATGAAATCGATGACCTCCGCGTCCAGGACGAGTGAGTCATCGTCGGCTTTCTTTCTGAGAATGGCTACACGGGTTTCGTAGTCCGGGGCCTGGATGTCGGCCACGAGTCCCCACTCGAATCTCGATATCAGGCGTTCCTCCAGGCCCGGAATCTCCTTGGGGGGACGATCACTGGCGAGAACAATCTGCTTGTGGGCGTCGTAGAGAGCGTTGAAGGTGTGAAAGAACTCTTCCTGGGTCCGTTCCTTTCCCTCCAGAAAGTGAACGTCGTCCACCAGGAGAAGGTCCATCAGACGGTACCTGCGGCGAAAATCAGCGGTGGTCCCCTCCCGGATGGAGGTGACCAGCTCGTTTGTGAACTGTTCGGAGGGAACGTAGGACACTCTCTTCCGGGGGTTTGTTTCGACGATGGCGTTCCCGATTGCGTGCATCAAGTGGGTCTTACCCAGGCCCACACCTCCATAGAGGAAGAGAGGGTTGTAGGCCAGGGCAGGCTTCTCCGCCACGGCTTTCGCGGCAGCCCAGGCAAGCTGGTTGTCGCCCCCCACGACAAAACGGTCGAAGGTGTAACGGCCGTTGAGGCCGAGGGGTGGCGTTGGAGAGGTGCCTTGGGGGGACGATGGCGGAAACCGGGGGGGGCTCCCGGGTTGTGAGGACGACAGCTCCAGAACCGGAACCGGCGGAAGGGAGGCGGGCTCTCCCGTGGAGAAGGAGATGCTGAGAGGGCGCCCCAACACCTTCCTGGCCGTTTCCTCCAGGAGAGGGCCGTACTTGTCCTCCAGCCACTCTACATGAAACTGGCTAGGTGCCTCGATGAGGAGGTCCCCTTCGGAGAGGCCGGAAGCCTTCGTGCCGGCCAACCAGGTCCGGAAAGCCTGCTCCGGAAGCCCGGCCTGGACGACCTCGAGAATTCGGGACCAGAGTTCGGAAGCCGTAAGCTCCATGGACGCACGAGTGAAACGTAAGGGACCCCACCGGACCGGTTTGTCCCTGGTGGACGACACCGGGACGATAGCTCCTGGCGGAACGCCCAGGAGACTGCCGGGGCCGGAGGACCAGGAGAGAATGCCCGGAATTGGGGGGTGGCAAGCTATTCCCGGACTGTGGAAAAGTCAATCGTGGCCCCGCCGATGTCAGACAAATCCATGGAGTAGAAGGGCTTTCGGGGTTGACCCTGGCCCGGGCCCGCTGGTACCTTTGAAAGCTAATTTTCGAGCGCCAACAAGTTTCGGGTGGGTGATTCGCCATGATGCCGACGTACAAGCCGCGGAACCGGAAGCGGAAGAACAAGCACGGATTCCGGGCACGAATGCAGACCAAGGGGGGCCGAAAGACCCTCAACCGGCGGCGCCAGAGGGGGCGGCGGCGTCTGGTGGTGAGCGTCGGTTCGAAGTAGGACCGGTGAGTTTGGCGCGCCCGGGAGCGGGAGCGCCGGGGAATTCCCGACTCCCTCCGTCGAGTCGGATCTCCGAGGCCAGGGATATCCGGGAGCTTCTCCGGAGGGGCTGGAGGAAGAAGACGTCTCACCTGGACGTCTTCTTTTTGTCTTCGGAAAGGTCTGCTTCGAGGCTCGGCGTGGTGGTACCCCGGTATGGGCGTCGCGTCGTGGACCGGAACCGGGTGAAGCGGCGTCTCAGGGAGGTGGGTCGAAAGGAAGTGCTATCGCGCCTGAGGGTGTCCGGGGTGTCTCTGGACCTCCTGATAAGGGCCCGAAGAGAGGCCTATGGGATCGCGTACCGGGAGCTTCGAAAAGAACTCATAGAGATGATCGAGGAGCTATGCTCAGGGCCGTCTTCCTGGCGGTGATCCGCTTCTACCGCCGGGCCGTCTCGCCGTTTACGCCTCCATCGTGTCGGTACACGCCGACCTGCTCGGCATACGCCCAGGAAGCCATCGAGAAATATGGGGCGGGACGGGGTGCCTGGATGGCTCTTCGACGCCTGCTTCGTTGCCATCCCTTCGGGGGTAAGGGGTACGACCCGGTACCATGAGAACCGAGATCCGATTTCTCCTGGCAGTGGTGCTGATGATCGCCGTTCTGGTGATCACGAACGTAGCCTTCCCACCCGTGCCGCCGGAAGAGCCCCTGCTGCCCCCGGGAAGTGACTCCGTGCAGGTGGCCGTCCCGTCGGACACGGAGAGGACAGTGCCCCCTGCGGGGGCGGAGAGGGAAGAGGAGAGGGCAGAGCCGGCATCTCGGGATCCTGTTATCCCCGGTGGGGCGGGGGAGACGGTGGCTCAGGGCGAGGAGCAGGGCCGCCCATCTGACATTCTCGTGTCCGTCCGTGGTCCCCTTTACGATTTCACCTTCTCCACTCTGGGGGCTCGCCTTCTGTCGGCTCGGCTTCTGAGCTTCCCGTCCTTCGCCCTTCCGGGCTCCGTGGAGCTGATTTCGCCGGACGGGAACGGTGCGCTTGGAGCCAGGATCCTGGTGGCCGGCGACACACTGGACCTGAGAGATCTCCCGTTCGAGGTGGAACCCGCGGAGGGCATCCGGCTCTCCGAGGGAGGGGGAGACGCAACCCTCCGGTTCATCTACCGGCACCCCACCCACCCCTTCACCTACGAAGTGGCGTACACGTTTCACTCGGACTCCTACGTGGTTCAGGTTTCCGGCCAGGCCCATAACATCGACGGTGAGTTGCTCCTCATCGACCTGGGGAGTGGGATCCCCTTCAACGAGCAGCGGGAAAGGGACGAGATCCGGGCATCGGCCTACGTGGTGAATCATGCCCAGCAGGGGATCCGGGCCGAGTCGCTGAACAGGGTGACGGGCGTTCAGGTGGAGCAGGGGCCGTTCCTGTGGGCGGCTTTCAAGAGCAAGTACTTCGTCTTTGCCCTTCTCGCCGGAAGTTCAGAGGAACAGGAGGCATATCTCGGAGGTGTGATTGCCCAGGAGCGCGCCGGCGACCACCAGGCTGACCTGACGGTGACAGAGGCCCTTTCGGGCGGCGGGTCGTTTTCCTTTCGTCTGTTCATGGGCCCCCAGGAGTTCGCACGCTTGTCGAACCTCGGGGAGGACATGCAGAACGTGAATCCCTACGGATGGAAGTTCGTCCGGCCCCTCGTGCGGCCCATCGTGGGGATCATCATGGCCATCCTCACCTTCCTCCATGAGAACTTGAAGATCGGGTACGGCTGGGTCCTGATCCTCTTTGGAGTCCTGATGCGGGTGGTCCTGTTCCCGCTGA
>Ga0316577_10000609_pt1 | contig 14759 bp, 8 predicted proteins | sample S5NA_FD_203073 | JGI IMG/M metagenome (GOLD analysis project Ga0316577, IMG submission 203073) | Rhizosphere microbial communities from salt marsh grasses in Alabama, United States - S5-7_050615r2r1 | ecosystem: Host-associated > Plants > Roots > Rhizosphere | place: USA: Alabama | collected... | reverse complement strand
TATGTGCGGGTTCCGCACACACCCTGATTTGATCTTGCATCGATTATAAACCCACTCGCGCCCGGGCGTTTGACACCAGGCTGACTGCCCCCTGACTTGGCCAGGCTCTCGACCAGGAGTCAAGTCTCCCTCCCTTGAAGAGGAGGAGATAGCTCCCTCTCCCCCGGGGGGAGAGAGCTGGGGAGGGGGAGATGGCGGGCGGGCCGTGGTTTGTAGCCCGGCGCCAGTTGTGGTATGATTAGCCCCCGAGGGAGGCCGTGAAGATCGATTCCATGACGAGGCCGATCACCAGGCGGTTGAAACAAACGTGGGAGCGGGCCGGCGACTGGCTGCTGGCCGCCGGCTGTTTGGTGCTCTCGCTGATCCTCTATCTCCAGACCCTGGCCCCCTCCGTGGCCGCCCTGTTCGACGACAGCCTGGAGTTTCCCCTGGTCGTCCGGCGGCTGGCCATCGCCCACCCCACCGGCTATCCGCTGTACGTCCTGCTGGCCAAGCTCTTGACCCTGGGCCCCTGGTACAACGTAGCCTGGGCCGTCAACCTGCTGTCGGCCCTGGCCGGCGCCCTGACCGTCGCCCTGGTCTACCTGCTCACCCGTCGACTGACACGCCGCCGCCTGCCGGCCCTGGCCGCCGCCCTGGCCCTGGCCGTCTCGCCCATCTTTTGGTCGCAGGCAGTGGTGGCCGAGGTCTATACCCTGAACGGCGCTTTTGTCGCCGGTCTGTTGTGGCTGGCCCTGCGCTGGGCCGACCGCCCCCTGGCACCGGTGCGGCCATTCTCGCGGCTCCAGCTCCAGCCACCGGCCAAAGGTCCGCTCTTTTTGCCCGGCGAGGACCTATGGCTACGCCTGCCGCCGCCCGTGCGCCGCGGTGCACACCGGTTACACGGCCTCTACCGGCGCACCTTCCCGCGCGTGCCCGCCAGCCGCCGCTTGCGGCCCCATCCCCGGCTCTACCTCCTGGCTGCCCTGTTCGGCCTGGCCCTGGCCCACCACCGGACGGTCGTGCTCCTGGTGCCGGCCCTGGTCGTCTTTTCGCTCCTCGTCGAGCGGCGCCTCTGGAGCCGCGCCGCCCTGCTGGGCCCCGAGCGTCCGGGACGGCCGCGCTGGTACCAGGTCGCCGGCCGGCCCATCGTGCTCCTGGCCCTGGCCCTGCTCGGCCCGCTGCTGCTCTACCTCTACCTGCCCCTGCGCGGTCACGTAGGCTCGCTGGACGGTGGCTACCAGGACACCCTGTCCGGCTTCTGGCGCTGGGCGCTGGCCAGTGACTATGGCGCCTTCCTGGGGGAGAACCCGCTGGCTCGCGACCTGGGTGCCGCCTTCTACGGCCGCCTGTTCTGGCAGCAGTTCGGCCCTGTGGGGCTGGCCCTGGCCCTGTTGGGCCTGCTGGGCCTGCTGCGCCGTCGCCGGCCCGGCACTGGTGGCGGACCACGGGCGCTGGCACTGACCGGCCTGGCATTTGCCACCTTCCTCGCCTTTGCCGTCGTCTATCGCGTGCCCGACGTCGAAGTGTTTGTGATCCCCGCTTTCCTGCTGACCGCCGCCTGGCTGGGCGCCGGGCTGGACTACGCCGCCGACCTGCTGCGGCCGCGGGGTTTGAGCCTGGGTGTCAGGCGCCTGCTGGCCGTCTGCCTGCTGGCCGTGTTCCTGGCCGGGCTGCTCCAGCCACTGCTCATCGCCGCCCGCACCTACCCCGATGTGGACCGCAGCCGGCACTGGATCGTCCATGATTTTGGCCTCTACCTGCTCGACCAGCCGCTGCCGGCCGACGGCACCGTCGTGGGCCTGCTGGGCGAGATGACATTGCTGCGCTACCTGCAAGAGACCATGGCCCGCCGCACCGACCTGGAAACCATCGTCGCCGATGGGGAAGAGGCGCGCCGGCAAGCGGTCGAGGCAGCGCTGGCCCGCGGCCGGGCCGTGTACCTGACCCGGCCGCTGCCGGGCCTGGCCGCCGAGCACACCCTCGACGCCGTAACCGGCCTCGTCGACGTCGGCGGCCACCTGGAGGCATTGATGCGCGTCGACGGCCCGGATCCCGAGCCGGACGACCTCCCCCGGGCGGCGAACATCGCGCCGCTGCCCGGGCTGGAGCTGCTGGGCTACGGTTTGCGGCAGCACACGGCCCACTGGCAAGCCTGGGCACGGCTGCGCCTCTGGTGGCGGGCGCCAGAGGGGCTGGGCGAGACATACAAGATCTCGGCCCGGCTGCTGGACGCCGCCGGGCGGCAGGTGGCGGCCGTGGACGCCGAGCCCGTGGCCGGCGCCTATCCGACCACAGATTGGCGCCCGGGCGAGGTGGTGACCGATGCCTACGAGATTCCACTGCCCGCCGGTCTGCCACCGGGCGACTATACGCCGCTGGTCATCGTCTACGACCCGGCCACCGGCGCCGAGCGGGGCCGCGCCCTGCTGGCCCCGGTGGGCCTGGAGGGCAACCCGGCCCGGCCGCCGCAGCGGGCGCTGGAGGCGGACCTGGCCCACACCGCCTATGCCCGCTACCGCGACCTGGAGCTACTGGGCTTTACCCCACCCGACCCGTACTTGACCTACGCGTCGGGCGACAGCCCCGAACTAACCCTGCTGTGGCTGTCGCGCGGCCCGGCCGGCGACGGGTGGCGCCTCCAGGTCCTACTGGAGGGCGTCGAGACGTACGTCCTCGCCGACGAGCCGCTGGGCGGCGCCTACCCCGTCGACCGCTGGCACGAGGGGCAGGCCGTGCGCCAGTGGCCGGCGCTGACCGTACCCACGGGTGTGCCGCCGGGCGCCTATCGCCTCAAGCTGCGCGTGATCCACGACGGTCGCCCCGTCCCCTGGGGCCGCGGGCCGATCCCGCTGGGCAGCGACCTGACCTTGACAAAGCTTACCATCGGACCATGACCTCTCGGAGCAAGATGGTCCAGAATATCCAATATCTAATATCCACCACACCTTGTCAGCCCGCCCCTTCTGTGGTACACTAGGCCCGATTCTGGGGTCGCTCCGCTGTCGTCGGAGCGACGCTCATTCTCCAGGGGAACGATCGTGCGCGTTTTGTTCGTCGCTCAACAAATCGACTACGAGCCGCAGGGCATCATGTACCTGTCCAGCGCGCTCAAGGCCGCCGGCCACGAGGTGGAGCTGGCCGTAGCCGCCCACCACGACCCGGTGGCCGTGGCCCGCGAGTTCCGGCCCGACGTGGCCGCCTATTCGCTCATCACCGGCTCGCAGCGCTACTACCTGGACCTCAACCGCCGGCTCAAGGCCGAGTGTCCCAACCTGTTCTCCGTGTTTGGCGGACCGCACCCCACGTTTTTCCCCGAGATGGTGGAAGAGGAGGGCGTAGACGGCATCTGCCGCGGCGAGGGCGAGGAAGCCATGGTCGACCTGGTGGACAACCTGGCCGCGGGCGGCCCGACCGCCGTCCTGGAGCTGGACAACTGGTCGTTCCGCCACAACGGCCACGTCATCAACAACCCCGTGCGGCCCTACATCGCCGACCTCGACAGCCTGCCCTTCCCCGACCGGGCCTTGATCTACGAGCGGGACCCGGTGACGGCCCATAGCAAGATCAAGCATTTTTTGACCGGCCGGGGCTGCCCCTACAATTGCACGTACTGCTTTAACCACGCCCTGGGCGAGCTGTATCGCGGCAAGGGCAAGCGCTTTCGCCAGCGCAGCGTCGACAACGTCCTGGACGAGGTCGAGTGGGTGCGCGAGCACTATCCGCTGGAATTCGTCGTCTTTGTGGACGACACCTTTGTGCTCTCGGAGAGCTGGCTGGCCGAGTTCGCCGCCAAGTACCCGAAGCGCATCGGGCTGCCCTTCTTTTGCAACACGCGGGCCAACCTCGTCAGCGCCGAGCAGGTGGGCATGCTCAAAGAGGCTGGCTGCCACTGTGTCAGCATGGGCATCGAAACCGGCAGCGACCGGCTGCGCAACGAGATGCTCAAGCGCCGCATGAGCCGCGAGCAGATCCTGGAGGCGGCGCGCCTGATCCACGAGGGCGGCCTGCACCTGACCACGACCAACATGATCGGCCTGCCCACCAGCACCATCGAGGACGACTGGCAGACACTGGAGCTCAATGCCCAGGTGCGGCCCTCGTACGCCCACGTCTTTATCTTTCAGCCCTATCCCCGCACCGAGCTGGGCGAGTTCACGCGCGAGCACGGCTGGATGGTGGGCACGTTCGACGATATCGGCGAGGTAGCCTGGGACCATTCGGTGCTACGCTTCGACGACGCCCACAAGCGGGCGCTGTCGGTGCTGCAGCGCTTTTTCGCCATCGCCGTCGAGTGGCCGCGCCTTATCCCGCTGGTCAAGCGCCTGACGGCCCTGCCCGACAACCGCATCTTCTGGCTATTGAACAAGGCGTGGAAGGGCTGGGCCATCAAGAACCGCGTCCATCCCATCCGCCTGAGCCTGCGAGAGGTGGTCGAGACGGCGTGGCACTTTATGCGCATCAAGTCTTGAGAGAAGGGGCGGCCGACGGGAACTCTCACCGGCAAGGAGTCTGGTAACGAATGCACCTTTTGTTCGTCGTCAAAGAGATCGATAACGAGCCGCAGGGTATCCTGCTCATCAGCAGCCTGCTGAAACAGGCCGGGCACCAGGTCAGCCTGGTGGTGGCCACCGAGCAGGACCCGGTGGCCGCCGCCGCGCGCCTGCAGCCCGACGTCGTGGCCTACACCGTCTATACCGGCCCCCACACCTGGTACCTGGAGTTGAACCAACGCATCCGCGCCCAGGTGCCAGGGATCCTGTCGGTCATGGGCGGGCCACACCCCACCTTTTTCCCCGAGATCATCGAGCGCGAGGGGGTGGACGGTATCTGCCTGGGCGAGGGCGAGTATGCCACGCTGGACCTGATGAACAGCCTGGAGCGCGAGGACGGCCGCGTCCGGCCCTCGGATCCGGCCATCGCCAACTGGTGGTTCAAGCTCAACGGCGAGATCGTGCGCAACCCGCTGCGCCCGTTGCTTACCTCGGAGGAGCTGGACGAGCTACCCTTCTCCGACCGGGAGCTACTGTACGCCGCCCACGCCCAGAGCCGCCGCACCAAGATCAAGCCCTTTATCACCGGCCGCGGCTGCCCGTACGATTGCGCCTTTTGTTTCAACAAGGCATATTCCGACCTGTACGGCGGCAAGGGCCGGCGCTATCGCCGCCGCAGCCCCGACAACGTGCTGCGTGAGATCCAGCAGGTGACCGCGGCCCACGACGTGCGCTTTGTGCTCTTTATGGACGACACCTTTATCCTGCAGAACGACTGGCTGGAAGAGTTTATGGCCCGCTATAGGGCTGAGGTGGGCCTGCCCTTCTGGTGCCAGGTGCGGGCCAACCTGGTGACGGAGGAAAAGGTTACCCTGTTCAAGGATGCTGGCTGCGTCTCGGTCAGTTTTGGCCTCGAGGCGGGCAACGACCGGCTGCGCAACGCCGTGCTGAACCGCAACATGAGCCGCGAAGAGATCCTGGGCGCGGCCGAGATCCTGCGCCGCCACGACGTGGCCTTTATGACCAACAACATGCTGGGCCTGCCCACGGGCAACCTGGAGACCGACATGGAGACGCTGGACCTCAACGTCCAGTGCCGGCCGGCCTATGCCAACGTCTTTCTCTTCCAGCCCTATCCCAAAACGGCCCTGGGCGAGTGGGCCTTCCAGGAGGGCTGGATGAGCGGCTCGTTCGACGACCTCTCGGGCTCGGTCAGCGACAACACCGTCATCCGCTTCGGCAGCGAGGCCGAAAGGCGCCAGATCGAAAACCTGCAAAAGCTGTTCGCCCTGGGCGTCGAGTTCCCCTGGCTGGTACCTGTGCTCCGCCGCCTGATCCGCCTGCCCTCCAACCGCTTCTTCTGGCTGGTCTACAAGCTGTGGAAGGGCTGGGCCATCAAAAACCGCATGTTCCCCTTCAGGATGACGCCGCGGGAGTACCTGGATTCGGCGCTGTACTATATGCGCATTAAGAGCCAATAGCAAGGGAAATTGCACCCTCGCGCCGGCAAGTCCGGCGCGAGGGTGCGGAGAAGGGATGATAAGGAGGTGGCTCGATGTTCCGGTCGATGTTCCGGGTGGAGAAAGGAATGCTGATCGTCAAGAGGCTTGGGCTGCTGGCGGGGCTGGTCGCCCTGGCCGTCGTGGCCCTGCTGGCGGCGGCCGGAGGGCACGGTGGGGCCGAGGCCGCCACCTGCTGGCAGGCCAGCATCACCGAACAGTCGACCAACCTGGAGCTGGCCGGCAGCGTGCTGCGCGTCTCGGTAGAGGGCAAGGGCGGGCTGCCGGTCTGGGTCCGCTCGCAGGGGGGGTTCGAGACCCTCAATTATACCGGCACCAAGCCCGAGTATGGCCCCTTTGTCGCCGAGTTCGCGCCGCTGAGCAAGGGCACCTATTTCGTCGAGCCCGAGGGCCTGGGCCTGGTCTTTGAGGTCTGGCTGGACGGCAAGGGCTATACCCGCATCGAATTCCGCCCGATAGCCTGCCCGCCGACGGCCACGCCCGAGGCGCCCAAGGCCCAGCCGACGGCCACAAAGAAGGCCACCAAGGCCGCCACAGCGGTGGCCCAGGCCACCGCCTCGCCCACCGCCGTCCCGGCCCAGGCAGCCGGCTGGCACGGCCGCATCGTCGAGCGTCTGACGGACAAGGAGAGCTACTTTTCGACCATCGCCGTGCGCGTCGTCGGCCGGCCGGCGGGCCAGCAGGTCGAGATCCGCTCCGATCCGTGGAGCGAGACGTGCACCACCGGCACCAAGCCGGAGCACGGCCCCGACGCCTGCGAGTTCGGCGCGCTGCAGGTCGGCACCTATCGCCTCACCCCCGCCGGCCTGGGGACGCAGATCGACGTCAGCGTCGACCTCCACGAGTTTGTCCTGGTCGAGTTCTACTACACCGGGCCACCCCAGACGGTCCGCTGGACAGGCTCCATCGTCGAAAATGGCAGCGGCAGCCAGCCCACCGAGCATTACGCCTCGGCCATCGCCGTCATCGTCGCCGGCAAGCCCTGGCACGAGGTCGAGATCCAGGCCGGCGAATACCAGGCGACCTGTACCACGGGCTACAAGCCGGAATATGGCCCCGACGCCTGCGAATTCGGTGGCCTGAGCGCCGGGACGTACACCATCCGGCCCAAGGACCTGGGCGCCAGCGTGCAGATTACCATGGACGGCTGGGGCTGGGCCATGGTCCGCTTTGACAGCGTCAAGGTACCGGCCGCCGCGCCACAGCCCACGGCCACGCCCACGCCGACGCCCAAGACGAAGCCCACCGCCAAGCCTACCACCAAGCCGACGAGCCAGCCGGCCAAGCAGCCGACCGCCTCGCCAACGCCGTCGCCGACACCCAGGCCCTCGGCCGGCTGGCAGGCGTGGATCGTCAGCAACACCAGCGGCCAGCAGCCGGGCACCGGCGTCTGGTCGATCATTGTCGTGCGGGTGCTCAACTATGGCGGCGTCCCGGTACGGATCCGCACCGAAGGCGGGTTCGAGGCAACCTGTATTACCGGGGCCAAGCCCGAATACGGTCCCGACGCCTGCGACTTTGGTGGCCTGTGGCCCGGCACCTACTTTGTGCAGCCCGAAGGGTCCGACGTCGAGGTCGAGCTCGAGATGGACGGTCTGGGCTGGGCCGAGGTCCACTTTGGCAAACCATGACCTTGACGAACGTAGAGATTGCTTCGTCGCCCACAAGCGGGACGCCTCGTAATGACGAGATCCGCCAAGCGCACGGCCGTTGTCGAAAACTTGCAAATTGCCGGGAGTGTGCTATAATGGCCGGTGTATTCGATGGTGCAGGTGGCGAGCCCACCGTCCTGTGCTGAAATCGTAACCCCGGGTGCATAACGTTTCGATGCCTAAGTTCACAGCCATCGTGCCAAGGCGAGGAGGAGTGCGATGAAGGAAGACGTTCCCGATCGTAACCTGGCAATGGAATTGGGCCGTGTGACCGAGGCAGCCGCGATGGCCGCCGGCCGTTGGATGGGGCGGGGCAACAAAGAAGCCGCTGACCAGGCCGCCGTGGACGCCATGCGCCTGGTGCTGAACAGCGTGGACATGGACGGCATCATTGTCATCGGCGAGGGGGAAAAGGACGAAGCCCCGATGCTGTTCAACGGGGAGGTGCTGGGCACGGGCCGGGCGCCCCGCGTCGACATTGCTGTAGATCCCATCGATGGAACCACCATCCTATCCCTGGGCCGCTCCGGTGCCCTGGCCGTGGTCGCGCTCTCGGAGCGGAATACGATGTACGATCCCAAGCACATCATGTACATGGACAAGATCGCCGTCGGGCCGGAAGCAGCCGGGTCCATCGACGTCGACGCACCCGTGGACGTCAACCTGCGCAGCATTGCCCGGGCCAAGCATAAAGACATTGACGATCTGACGGTCATTATCCTGGATCGGCCCCGCCACAACGACCTGATCCGCCAGGTGCGAGAGGTCGGGGCCCGGATCCGGTTGATCAGCGACGGCGACATCGCCGGGGCGCTGATGACGGCCATTCCCGACACCGGCATCGACGTGCTGATAGGTATCGGCGGCTCGCCCGAAGCCGTAGTAAGCGCCTGTGCCCTCAAGTGTGTGGGCGGCGATATGCAGTGCAAGCTGTGGCCCCGCAACGACGCGGAGCGAGAAGAGTGTGCCGTGGCCGGCATGGACCTGGACGAAGTGTTGAGCATCGACGACCTGGTCCGGAGCGACAACGTGTTCTTTGCCGCGACGGGCATCACCGACGGAGAGCTGCTCGAAGGTGTGCGCTTCTATGGCGGTGGGGCGCGGACCCACAGCCTGGTCATGCGCTCCAAGTCTGGCACGGTGCGCTTTATCGAGGCCAGCCATCGCTGGGACAAGCTGATGAGGTACAGCCAGATCCGCTTCGACTGAGTTCACCTGTCGGACCCGACCGGCCGGCGCGACCGGGCTGTGTCACACTTTTGTCACAAAGAAAACTTGACATCCTAGAAAACCCGTGCTATAATCCTGGCGCCTGTGAGATTCGTACCTGTCTCCACGCATTCGGCCACGAAAGATGCGCTTGCGAACGGATGCCGTGCTCGCCCGGCGTAACCCTTGTTCGGTAAGGGAGCCGTGGCGCTTCTCATAGGAATCGATGCTTCGACAAGAGAGAGTTGGGGGGCAATCCAAACCTGCAAGTTTCGCCGCTATGCCGGATGCCGGGCGGTGCCGGGCAGCCGTCGGCACCTGTCAGAAGGTATGAACTCGTAACTCGACTATATCCGTGACCGAAAATTCCGCAACTTGAGATTCGCTCGAGCTTGGCCCCTGCCTGGGCGGCTTGGGCCAGGGGTCAGGCCAGCGAATTGTGCCAGGTGGCACTGGCCTGGCGGCTGTGGATTGACTAGATCTGCTCAAACCGAACACAACCTAGGAGGGCCTCGCCGCGAGATGCCCACATCCCCAGGTATGGAGGAATAGAGTGAATATTGCTGAACTCGAAAGCAAAACCATGACCGAGCTCCAGGAAATGGCTCGCGAATACGACATCACCGGCTACAGCCGCCTGAAAAAGCACGAGCTGACGATGCGCTTGTTGCAGGCCGAGGCTGAGAGCCAGGGGCTGCTTTTTGGCGGCGGCATCCTGGATATCGTCTCGGACGGCATCGGCTTTTTGCGCTCGGGGGATCTCTTGCCCAGTTCCGACGACATTTACGTCTCACAATCTCAGATCCGCCGCTTCGGACTGCGCGCCGGGGATACGGTCATCGGCCAGGTCCGCCCGCCCAAAGAGAATGAGAAATATTTCGGCCTGCTGCGGGTAGAAGCGGTCAACAACGTCGATCCCGAGCTGGCCAAGCGGCGGCCCTGGTTCGATCGCCTGACCCCGATCTTTCCCCGGGAGCAGCTTCGGCTCGAATCAGGCCAGCTTCCCCTCTCGACGCGCCTGCTGGACATGCTGGCGCCCATCGGCCGGGGACAGCGCGGCCTGATCGTCTCGCCGCCCAAGGCAGGCAAGACGACGATCTTGAAGCAAATTGCCAACGGGCTGACGACCAACCAGAGCAACCTGCACCTGATGGTGGTCCTCATCGGCGAGCGGCCCGAGGAGGTGACCGACATGGCCCGCTCCGTCGAGGCCGAGGTCATGGCCGCCACCTTTGACGAGCCGGTGCAGCACCACGTGCGCGTCGCCGAGATGGCCCTGGAGCGGGCCAAGCGCCTGGTGGAGCTGGGACGGGACGTGGTCATCCTGGCCGACTCGATTACCCGCCTGGCCCGGGCCTACAACCTGGTGGTGCCGCCCAGCGGCCGGACCCTGTCCGGTGGTATCGACCCCGCCGCGCTCTATCCGCCCAAGCGCTTCTTTGGCGCCGCGCGCAACATCGAAGAGGGGGGCAGTCTGACCATCATCGCCACGTGCCTGGTGGACACCGGCAGCCGGATGGACGACGTCATCTATGAGGAATTCAAGGGCACCGGCAACATGGAGATGCACTTGAACCGCAAGCTGGCCGAGCGGCGCCTCTTCCCCGCCATCGACATCGAGCGCTCCAGCACCCGCCGTGAAGAGCTGCTGCTGGACCGGGACACCCTGAGCCGGGTGTGGACCCTGCGGCGCATGATCGATGCCCTGGGCGGTGGCGCCGACGCCGTCGAGCCGGTCCTGCAACGCCTTTCCAAGACGCGCAGCAACGCCGACTTTTTGGCCACGCTCAACCAACCAACGTAATCCCGCCACCTCAATGGCCGACCAGGGACCCGGCGACCCGGAGGGAGCACGCCCCGGGTCGCCAGATCCCCGGTCCCGCTGCCAAAACACGCCCCCGGGCCGATTTGGCAGCCTCTGCCTTCTGTGGTATAATTCCCGTCACAAAGAGACGTTCAATCCAGTTTATGGAGTGAATGCATGATTGAGTCGCAATCCGAGCTCCCGGCGCAGAGCGGGGAGCCGCTGGCTTTGCGGGAGAAAGGTCGCCAGGCGCTTCGCGCCATCGGCTCCCGCATCCAGGCTTCCGCCTCGTTAGGGGCAAGGGGCGCGCAGTACCTCCGGGACAGGGGCAGTTGGGCCCGGGGAAAAACCGAACAATTGTCATGGTTCGCCCATCTCGGCGGCGCCTTGCGTGCGGCCGCGGTAGGCGTTCGCGACGGCTCCCTCCTGAGCCGCTTTGCCTTGCACATCGTGGTCGTTTTGCTGGCCCTGGGCGTGGTGACCATCACCCAGGCCACCATCCCCGAGTTCGACGTCCTTTTGCCCACGCCGACCCCGGCGCCTGAGTTAGGCATCCACACCGTCAGTGCCAGCGAGCCGACCACCAACCGCGGCGTCAACCGCCTCATCCAGAACAACACCTCCCTGCTGCCCAACCCCGTGGCCCACACGGTCCTGGCCGAGCGGGATCGGATGCAGATCATCACCTACACCGTGCAGGCCAACGACAATGTGTGGTCCATCGCCCAGGGGTTCGGCCTGAATGCCGAGACCGTGCTGTGGGCCAACCCCAAGGTGGAAAGCTCGCCTGACCTGTTGAGCGTGGGCCAGACGCTGGTCATCCCCCCGGTGGATGGCATTTGGTACACGGTCCAAAAGGGCGACACGGTGGAAAAGCTGGCCAAGACCTACCAGACCACGGCGGACAAAATCGTCTCCTTTGAGATGAACAACCTGCAAGAGCCCTACACCCTGGCAACGGGCCAGCAGATCATGCTGCCCGACGGCCGCAAGAAGGTAGTGCCCAGCAACTACTATCCTATGACGCGTGTGGGCACGGCGCCCAAGGGGGCGCCTACGGGCAGCGGGCGCTTTGCCTGGCCCACCCAGGGCTACCTCAGCCAGCGCTACTGGTCGGGACACCTGGGCATCGACATCGCCAACGCCACCGGCACGCCCATCCGCGCCGCCGATGCCGGCTATGTGGTCCAGGCCGGCGTGGATACGTGGGGCTATGGCAACCAGGTCCTCATCGACCACGGCAACGGCTACCTGACAAGGTATGCCCACCTGAATACGATCAAGGTCAGGGCCGGCCAGTTTGTGGAAAAGAACCAGGTGATCGGCACCATGGGCAGCACCGGTCGCTCCACCGGGCCGCACCTGCACTTTGAGATCTATTACAGCGGCACGCGGCGCAACCCCCTGGGCTTTTTACCCGGCGGGTAACCAGCGAAAGCAAAAGGCCCGCTTTCTAGCGAAAGCGGGCCTTTTTGATCCAACAAAAAACGGGCGCGAGATCTCTCTCGCGCCCGTTTGCAGCCGAAAGACTAGACCCAGCCGCGCAGCTTCATCGCCTCGGCGACGCGGGCCACCGATACGACGTAAGCGCCCATGCGGTTGTGGACGTTGTACTTCTGGGCCGCGTTGTGCACGGCGTGGAAGGCGGCCGTCATTTTCTTGTCCAGCCGCTGGTGGACTTCCTCCACCTCCCAGTAGTAGTCGTAGGCGTTCTGGACCTGCTCAAAGTAGGAGACGGTCACGCCCCCGGCGTTGCACAAAAAGTCGGGGATGACGTACACGCCGTTCTCGTGCAGGATCTCGTCGGCAGCCGGGGTCGTGGGGCCGTTGGCCAGCTCGGCCACGATCTTGGCCTTGACGTCGCCCGCGTTCCAGTCACCGATCTGGTTCTCCAGCGCCGCGGGGATGAGGACGTCGACGTCGAGCTCGAGCAGCTCCTCGTTGCTCACCCGCCTGGCCTCGTCGCAGCACTGGTAGGTGGCCACGGTGCCTTCCTGGTTCTTCCACTCCAGGGTCTTGTCAAAGTCGAGGCCGTGCTCGACAAAGACGCCACCGCGCGAGTCAGAGACGGCGACGACCTTGGAGCCGAACAGCTCGGCGACCAGCTGGTGGGCAAACTGGCCGGCATTGCCATAGCCCTGGATGGCCACCGTGGCCTTGCTCAGGTCAATGCCCAGGATCTTGGCCGCCTCGCGGATGGTATACATGCCGCCGCGGGCCGTCGCGTCGCCGCGACCGGCCGACCCGCCCAGAGGCAGGGGCTTGCCCGTGATCATGCCCGGCACGTTGTAGCCGCGCATCACGGCGTACTCGTCCATCATCCAGGCCATGATCTGGGGCGTGGTGTAGACGTCGGGCGCCGGCACGTCGGTCTCTTCGCCGATATAGTGGCCGATGGCCCGGATGTAGGCCCGGCTGAGGCGCTCCAGCTCGCCCATGGACATCTCTTTGGGGTTGCAGATGATGCCGCCCTTGCCGCCGCCCAGCGGGATGTCGACCACGGCCGTCTTCCAGGTCATCCACGCCGCCAGGGCGCGCACGGTGTCGATGGTCTCGTCAGGATGGAAGCGCAGGCCGCCCTTTGTCGGCCCGCGGGAATCGTTATACTGGACACGGAAGCCGTGAAAGACCTTGACCATGCCGTCGTCCATACGCACCGGCAGCGTGACGTGAAACTCACGCAGCGGCCAGCGCAGCAGCTCGTGGACGGAGGGGTCCAGGTCCATGATCTTGGCCGCTTCGTCCAGCTGTGCCTGAGCAATCTTGAAGGGATTCAATTCACTCATCTTTCTCTCCTTATTCTCTAGTCTGTAGAAATGGGTTTGGGCTTTTGTGGAAAGACAAAAGCCCGGTGCCTATACCTGCCGGCCCCACCGGGCCCTGAAATAAAAATATACCCGATACGTCACCTCCTTGCGCGCGGGTATACCTCAAGGGTAACGAATTGCCACGCTGCAATCGTCGATTTGCTTGTGGATTATAGCACAAGCCCCAACCCAAAGCAAAAATACGAAGGCTGTTGGCCGGGCCGATTACTTTTCCTCTAGCCGCGCTCGCAGCAGGGCCAGGGTGACCTGGGGGTCGGCCTTGCCCCGGGTGAGCCGCATCACCTGGCCCACGAACCACTGCAGCAGCGTCTCCTTGCCGTCCTGGTAGGCGGCCACCTCCTCCGGGTGGTGGGCCAGGATCTCATCCACCAGCGCGGCCAAGACCTCCTCGTCCGTGATCTTGCCCAGGCCCCGCTCCTGGACGATCTCGCCCGGCGGCCGGCCGGTGGTTGCCATCTCTTCCAGCACCGCCTTGCCATTGCGGGCCGTAATCCGCCCCTTTTCCACCAGGGCCACCAGCTCGGCCAGGTCATCGGGGCGAACAGGGATGTCGCCGATCTCGACATCGTGGGCCTTCAGCAGGCGAAAGACGTCGCCGACGATCCAGTTGGACATTGTCGAGGCCGGCACCCCTCGCCCGTCGCCGGCCGCGGCCGCCGCCTCAAAATAGTCGGCCACCTCCCGGTCCTCGATCAGCGTCTCAGCCAGGGCCGGCGTCAGGCCATGCGCCTCTACCAGTCTCGCCCTGCGCGCCCCCGGCAGCTCGGGCAAACGGGCGCGGACCTCGTCCACCCAGGCGGGCGAGATCTCGAGGGGCGGCAGGTCGGGCTCGGGGAAGTAGCGATAGTCCTCGGCCGTCTCTTTGCTGCGCTGCTCGACGGTGCGCCTCGATCCCTCGGCCCAGCCCATGGTCACCTGATGCAGCGGCTCGCCGGCCTCCAGGGCCGCGCTCTGGCGCCGGATCTCGTACTCCAGGGCCTGCTTGACGGCGCGGAAGGAGTTCAGGTTCTTGATCTCGACCTTGGTGCCCAGCGCCTCCTCGCCCACCGGCCGCACCGAGACGTTGACCTCGCAGCGCATGGCCCCCTTTTCCATGTCGGCCGTAGAGGCGCCCAGGTAGCGCAGGATCGAGCGCAGTTGCAGCAGGTACTGCTCGGCCTCGTCGGCCGTGCGCAGGTCGGGCTCGGTGACGATCTCGATGAGGGGCAGGCCGGCGCGGTTGAAATCGACCAGGCTGTGGTCGCCGGCGTGGAACAGCTTGGCCGTATCCTCCT
>Ga0316577_10000608_pt1 | contig 14760 bp, 15 predicted proteins | sample S5NA_FD_203073 | JGI IMG/M metagenome (GOLD analysis project Ga0316577, IMG submission 203073) | Rhizosphere microbial communities from salt marsh grasses in Alabama, United States - S5-7_050615r2r1 | ecosystem: Host-associated > Plants > Roots > Rhizosphere | place: USA: Alabama | collected... | reverse complement strand
CCGAGCAGGTCCGCCGTGGTCCGGTCACAGAGGCGATCATCAAGGGCACAGAAGGTATCCGGGTCAACGCCCTCTACCGCCGCGCCAAGTTCGCCTACGATGAGCTGTCGGCTGGCAAGAGTCTTGAGGAGGTTGCCTACGCTCTGGACCTGCAGCGCAAGGAGAAGGTAGAGCAGGTTGCGGGCGTGGCCCTTGGTGGCTTTTTCGGCAAGGAAATCACCATTCACTTCACCAAGCTGACGGGCGGTGCGCGGCGTGAGCATCCCTTTGCCCAGAGCTTCTGGGGCTTTGACGCCGACATCGATTGCGTGGTGACCGTGGACGGAGAGAAGTTCGAGTTCGAGGGCCTTAGCCACAAGGTCATCCCCGACGCGGTGCTCAACAAGAAGTCTGAGCTCTCGCTTCCTATCACGGTGGCGGCAGCGGTGGCGCAGGAACTGATGTACGTTGGTTGCTGCACCATCGATGCGGTGGTCCCGGCAGTCGTCAGTGTTGCCATGGGCAAATACACATGGAAGGATGCAGGCAAGAAGGCGGAGAAGGGGGCCTGCATCACTTGTTCGATCCCTGGGGCCAAGGATACTGCCCGCGAGGTTGGTCGGGTAGTTGAGCGCATCCTGAAGGATCTTGAGGTCTAGGTTTGCCAGCACCGTAAGGTGCAAGGTGAACTGAACCAGAGCCGGGTAGGGGCACAGCACCTGTGCCCCTACCTGGATTCCACTTCTGAGGACTAGCATGCTGCTTCTGGTCAATGTCGATGATGTCTCAGGTGAGGTCATTCCGTACGTGATTTCGGTGTTGATGGAGCGGGGTGCCGAGAGCGTACACGTGGTGCCGGCACTTACCAAGAAGGGACGAACCGAGCACCTCTTTCTGGTGGATACCCGCCAGGAACGGGTCGATGTCTTGGCTGGTTTCCTGGCGACCGAGCTCGGAGTGCTCGGTGTCCGTGTCTTTGATCCTCGGCACATCCGCTTCGCCTACCGGTTCTGCCAGGTGAGCCTGAGTATGCCGGCCGACGAGGGGACCATGCAAACGTTGGTTCGGGTCAAGCAGGTTCTGGATGCGGATCAACAAGTCATCTCGGTGAAGGCTGAGAATGACGAGCTGGGGAAGGCGCACGCTGTTCTGCAACAAGCCGGTGCTACGGTTTCCCGAGTGGCTCTGAAACGATTGATTGAGCTGGTGGCGCAAGGGAGGATCGACGCCTCCCTGGGGCCTATCAGCGCAACTTTTCGAGAATAGATGCTTATGACTATGGAGAAGGAAAAGCTCATGAAGAATATCCTGGTATACTTTGATGCCAACCCACGTCCCAGCGCATTTGACATCCTGTTTGCCTACGATGTGGGCTTTGACGATGTGGAAACGTTCAGCGGAGTGGTACCTGACGAGATCACAGCGTTGGTGCAGGACTGCATGTTTCCGCGCGGACCGAAGGGAGCCAAATACACCACTTTTTACTTTGGTGGCGATGACCTGGACTTGGTGGAGAAGCTGGCCAAACGGGCGAAAAAGACCATGTTCCCGCCTTTCAACCCTTCGATTGCCTTGGATCCCAAGGGGGCTTACACTACCTCCTCTGCGATTGTGGCCAAGGTGATGGAGGCCCTCAATGTCAAGGAGGAAACGCTAGAGGGCAAGAAGGCAGCCGTCCTGGGTGGCTGCGGCCGGGTGGGCCGGATTGCGGCGCGGATTCTCGCCAAAGAGGGTGTGGAGGTCAGGCTCCTGGACATCGTCGACGAAGTGGTTGGCTACGCTAGCAATATCGCCGAGATGTCAGGAGGCACAGTCACCGGTATGAAGGCAGTCTCGCCCGACGAGATCGTCGCTGCCGCCAAGGACGTGGAGATCGTGATCTCTGCTGGGCCGGCGGGCGTTGAGTTGTTGCCCGCCGAGCAGCTGGCCAAACTGGAGAAATGCCTGGTCGTTGCGGACGTGAACGCGGTACCGCCAGCGGGCATCGGTGGAGTGAAGGCCAAATACGACAAGCGAGAGATCGGTGGAGTGCTGGCTATCGGAGCGCTTGCCGTAGGCGACCTGCGTAACAAGGTTGCCAAGAGCATGCTGAGGACGGCGATGGAAGCGGAAGGCGCCTTTCTGGACTACACGGATGCGTTTGAGTTCGCCAGGGAGAAAGCTGCACTCTGAGCCCACACAAGGCCTGCACACCTCAACCAGTTTGAGTTGACTGTGAGCATCCTTGTCGTAGGGCTAAGCACCCGGGCCATTGCCGAATCTGCGGTTCGGGGCGGTCATCAGATTGTCACCCTGGATTACTTTGGCGATCGCGACCAGGCAGCCCTGACCGAGAACCTATCCCTCAAGAGGCACTTCCAATCGCCCTACAGCGCAGGCGCGCTGTTGCAGGCAAGTCGCCAGCTGAGCTGCCAATCAGTGGTCTATATCTCCAATTTGGAGAACCATCCTGAAGTGGTAGACAGGCTCGCGCAACAGAGAGTCTTGCTGGGCAACCCTGCAGCAGTGTTGCGCCGGGTTCGAGATTGGAGAGCACTGCGGGCCTTCTGTCGCTGGAGCGGTATCTCCTTCCCTACGACGTTGCTGCAGGGAGAGGAAACGGAAGCCGATCGCGGCGAGTTGTGGCTCATCAAACCGATCCGTGGTGGGGGAGGGCATGGCATCCGGCAATGGTCCGGGGAGCCGCTAGATGCGGCTCCTTTCTTACAGCGCTTTGTTCCAGGCCAACCAGCTTCGGCTGCTTTCGTGGCTGACGGCCAACGCTGCGTGGTGCTAGGCTTGACTGAACAGCTCATCGGGAAGCACGAACTGGGTGCCTCGGGATTTGCCTGGTGTGGGAACATCCTGCCCCTCTCGCTGCCGGTTCAGCAGCGCGCCGCTGTCCTGCGGCGTGTTGAACTGATTGCCAACCGGCTTACCCACAACTTTGGGCTGCGGGGCGCCAATGGGATCGATCTGGTGATCTCTGACCACCTGGATGTCCATCTGATTGAGGTGAATCCGCGCTACACCGCCTCAATGGAGTTGATCGAGCGGGCCTACGGCATCAACATATTCTCACTGCATCTCGAGGCCGTGGCAGGCCAGTTGCCCGTCTGGAACCTGGCGAACCGGATAGATGGCACATGGCATGGCAAGGGCATTGTCTACGCGCGCCAGAGCGTGACCACCCCCAATACGGATGGCTGGTTGAACAACAACCGGCGGGACATCCCGTTTGGGGGTGACGTGATCGATGCCGGTCATCCGATTTGCACAGTTCTGGCGGAAGGGCCCGATCGAGCAGGTTGTTGGAAGCAGCTCATTGACGCTGCCGAGTCGGTGCGGCAAGAGGTTGGCGACAGATTGGAGAGTTGAGTTGAGCGGAAATTTCACATTGATCACTGGGCGCACCCGGGCGCAGGGGGATGGCCTGCATCAAGGAAGGGATTCGGAAGCCTACCGGCTGGCCACACGACTAGTGGAGATGAATGACGAGGACATGAATACGCTGGGTGTTGGCGAAGGGGATCTCGTGTCCATCTCGACGTTGGCTGGCCAGGTCACGGTGCCCGTCAAGAAAGGAGACCTGCCCCGAGGGATGCTGTTCATGCCCATGGGGCCAACCGCCAACCTCTTGGTTGGGGGTGAGACCGAGAGCACCGGCATGCCATCCTACAAGGGCGAGCTGGCGGAGGTTGAGGCCGTATGAGCACGTTGATAGAGAATGTGGTCTGCACCTTCTGCGGCAGCCTGTGCGATGACCTGATAGTCGAGGTCGACGATGGTCGCGTGATCAAGCTCAGGAAGGCATGTAGCAACGGTGGTGGCCTCTTCCAGCATTATGATCCAGCTCCGAAATCACCAACGATTGCGGGCCAAGAGGTGACGTGGGAGGATGCGATCCGTGAGGCTGCCCGTATTCTTGATAGATCGGACAGCCCACTCATCTACGGGCTTAGCTCGACCGCCAGCGAGGCCCAACGCAAGGCGATCGCGTTGGCTGACAAGCTGGGAGCGATCGTCGACTCAACTTCTTCGGTCTGCCACGGGCCGACAGGCCTGGCCATGCAGACGGTAGGAGAGCCGACGTGCACCCTAGGTGAGGTAAGAAATCGGGCCGACCTGGTCATCTTCTGGGGCTGCAATCCCGCCGAGAGCCATACCCGTCACTTCAGCCGCTACTCGGTCATGCCCAAGGGGATGTTGACGCCCAATGGCCGGCGCGACCGCACGGTAGTCGTCGTGGACGTACGTCCCACGGCCAGCACACGGGTGGCAGACCTCTTCCTCCAGGTTGCCCCAGGGAAGGACTATGAGGTTCTGACAACCCTGCGCGCTCTGGTCAAGGGAAAGACCATCACTTCGGAGATGGTGGGAGGACTACCCCTGGCTCAGCTTCAGCTACTAGCCGACCAGATGAGAGAGTGTCGTTTTGGCGTGGTCCACATGGGCATGGGTCTGACCCAGACCGGCGGCCGTGACGTGAATGTCAGCGAGTTGTTTGCTCTGGTTGCAGAGTTGAATGAGTATAGCCGTTTTTCGGTCATCCCGATGCGGGGTCATGGCAACGTAGCAGGCGCGGATCAGGTAATGACCTGGCAGACGGGCTACCCGTTTGCTGTGAGTTTCAACAGAGGTTACCCTCGCTATGGTCCTGGAGAGTTCACCACTGTGGATGTGCTGGCCCGAGGCGAGGTGGATGCTGCCCTGATCATCGCTTCGGATCCCGTAGCCCATTTGCCGCAGGCGGCAGCCAGACACCTGGACCGGATTCCCACCATTGTCCTGGATCCCATGCCGACACTGACGGGCGCAAGGGCGCAGGTGGTCTTGCCCACGGCGTGCTACGGGTTGGACGCCCTGGGTACAGCGTACCGCATGGACTCAATCCCACTGCAGCTGCGCCCGGTGCTACCCAGACAGCGGCCAACCGATGAAGAGGTTTTGGACCGGATCATAGAGGCGGTGCCGGCATGCTAGGAATCCGAAATGGTAGGGTGTACGATCCAGCACATGGGATCGAGGATCAAGTACAGGACATATGGATCAAGGACGGAAGGATCGTCGCGGCCGAGGAAGTCGACCCGCGACAGGCCAAGACCATTGACGCTACCGGTCTGGTAGTCATGGCTGGTGGCGTGGATATCCATAGCCATATCGTCGGAGCCAAAGTGAATGCCGGGCGCAAGTTCTGTCCAGAGGACCATTACGATCACGTTCGGGCACGCAGTCCTCTCTCCCGCTCTGGGGTGGGTTATACGACTCCCACCACGTTTATGACTGGTTACCTCTACGCCGAGTTGGGCTACACTACAGTGATGGAAGCCGCGACGGCTCCATTGGTAGCGCGACACACGCACGAAGAACTGGAAGATACGCCAATCCTAGACAAGGGCGTCTTTGTCACCATGGGCAACAACCACTTTATCATGAGGGCGATCCAGACTGGTGCGTGGGAACAGGCTAGGGACTATGTTGGCTGGTTGCTGGAGGCGACTGGCGGCTTTGCGATCAAGGTAGTGAATCCAGGTGGCGTCGAGAACTGGAAGTGGGGCAAGAATGTGTCCCAGCTCGACGATGAGGTCATCGGTTTCGGCATAACGCCGCGCCAGATCGTCCAGACACTGAGCCGTATCAATGATGCGTTGGGCCTGCCCCACGTGCCCCACATCCACGGACTGCGCCTCGGCCAGTCTGGCAACGCAGCCACGACGGTGGACATGATCGAAGCGCTCGAAGGCCGTCGGGCTCACCTCTGTCATCTCCAGTTCCTGAGCTACGATGGCGAGGCAGGACAGATGCGCTCGGGGGCAGAGAGGGTCGCCCAGGCGGTGAATGCCCACCCGAACATCACGGTGGACATTGGGCAGGTGGTCTTTGGTCCGGCGACAACCATGACGTCCGATGGTCCACTACAGCATCGCTTGCACCAGCTAACGGGCCACAAGTGGCTCAACGATGACGTCGAGGGTGAGGCCGGGGGTGGGATCGTGCCCATGGCCTACCAGCCCCGGAACATCATCAATGCCATCCAATGGCTTACCGGCTTGGAGCTGTTCCTTCTCATCGACGATCCGTGGCGCGTGTTCCTGACCACCGACCATCCCAACGGAGGCCCTTTCTTCTGTTACCCACAGGTCATCAGCCTCCTCATGGACCAGGGGTATCGCGCTGAAGTGCTGGCCAAGCTCCACCCTAGAGCCCGACGGGGCACGTTGTTGGCCGAGCTGGATCGCGAATACTCGCTGAGTGAGATTGCCATTGTCACTCGCGCAGGGACTGCCCGCGCTCTTGGCCTGAAGAACAAAGGACATCTGGGCGTCGGCGCCGACGCCGACGTGACCATCTATGAGCCCCAAGAGGATCACGAGGCCATGTTCTCCTGCCCTCGATACGTGATCAAGGATGGGGAGGTGGTAGTCCGGGATGGCAAACTGGTCCAGAGTCGACCTGGTCGCACCCTGTACGTCAAGCCGGACTATGATCGGGGCATTGAGCCAGCGATCAGACAGCACTTCAAAGAGACCTACACCGTCTCGTTTGACAACTATGCCGTGCAAGATGAGTATCTGACTCACGGTGAGGTCATATCATGCGCATAGACGGCGTCGATATCGAAGACACGTTTGCCGAGGGATTCAAGATGTGGGGGTCGCGCCTGCTCATCACAGCTGCAAACGCCCAGTGGGCCCGCACCTGCGCGCAGATCACGACTGGTTTTGCCACCTCGGTCATCGGCTGCGGCTGTGAGGCCGGGATTGAGAGGGAACTGAGGCCTGAGGAGACACCCGATGGTAGGCCAGGAGTAAGCGTTCTCTTTTTCGTCTCATCCAGCAAAACGATGGAGAAGCAACTGGTGCTCCGCGTTGGGCAGGGCGTGATGACCTGTCCGACCACAGCTTGTTTCAATGGCCTGGCTGGCGAGAAGGAGATGAAGCTGGGTGGCTCGCTACGCTACTTTGGTGACGGCTTTCAGATCAGCAAGCTGTTCGAGGGCAGACGCATGTGGCGTATCCCGGTTATGGAAGGGGAGTTCGTCATCGATGAGACCTTTGGCATGGCCAGAGCCGTAGGCGGCGGGAATTTTTTGGTACTGGGCGAGAGCGTCGCAGCGACGCTGGCTGCCACTGAGGCGGCCGTGACTGCGATGCAGGCGGTACCGGAAGTGATCCTGCCCTTTCCCGGTGGAATCGTGCGCAGCGGGAGCAAGGTTGGGTCCAAATACAAGTTCCTGTCTGCTTCCACCAACACCGCTTACTGCCCTACCTTGCGCGCCCAGGTAGACAGTGCTCTGCCCGCGGGGGTGAACTCAGTATTGGAGGTTGTCATCGACGGGTTGAGCGAAGAAGCCGTGGCGGAGGCCATGCGTGTCGGCATTGAGGCCGCATGCCAGAAAGGCATCGTCAGGATATCGGCCGGTAACTTTGGCGGTGAGCTGGGCCAGTTTCAGTTCCACCTAGAGGAGCTGTGGGCATGAGCAGGACGTTACTCACACTGCGTGAGTCCGTGACCTTGCCTGTGGAGGCTGAAGTCATCTCGCCCGACTGCTTCCACGGGCTGAGCGAGATGCAGGTGGCCACCCTACCGGTTGTCTTTGGTCGCAGGCAGAGACAGTTGGGCGATTTCTTCAAAGTGGACGGCGACGGGGCTGATGAGATCGTGATCGAAGGCAACCTCAGCCACGTAAAACGAATCGGACAGGGCATGACGCGGGGCAGGATCGACATCCTTGGGGATGTGGGGATGCATCTGGGCTGCATGATGCGGGGCGGGGAGATCTCTGTGCAGGGCGACGTTGGCCCCTGGGCGGGCGCCAAAATGTCAGGCGGTAAGCTCTGGGTGCACGGTAGCGCCGGCGCCATGCTGGGCGGGCCCTACACCGGCGAAACGCGTGGCATGCGTGGCGGGATGATTGTAGTCGAGGGGAACGTGGGCCCCAGAGCTGGGGAGCGCATGCGCCGCGGCTTGGTCGTGATCCAGGGCAATGCAGGCGAGTTAGCTGGAGCAAGAATGATCGCCGGGTCGATCATCGTTCTGGGTGAGCTCGGTGCACGCCCCGGCGCCGGGATGAAGCGGGGGACAATCGTGGCATTGGGTGGCCTCGAAGATGGCTTGCTGCCCACGTTCCACTTCGCCTGCTCTTATCAACCAACCTTCCTGCGGACCTACTTGCGGCGGTTGGAGGGCATGGGCCTGCCCATCAGCCCGTCGCACATCGAAACGGACTACCGGCGCTACGCCGGAGACGTCAATACCATCGGCAAAGGGGAGATACTCGTGCATGGTTAGCATCAACGTACGTGCACTGGAAATCGTCCAGCAGATGATTCAGGATGCGGAGGCCCTGAGCGTCTCCGTCTCCAAGCTGGACAATGGGGCCTCCGTGGTCGATGCCGGGATAGCAGTACCTGGTTCACTGGAAGCCGGGCTCATGTTTGCCCGCATATGTCTTGGCGGGCTTGGCTCGGTAGCGCTTTGCCAGTTGCCCCTCGGAGGTGCATGGCTTCCGGGCGTAACCGTATCCGTGAGCCACCCTGTGGTGGCTTGTATGGCATCGCAGTATGCAGGCTGGGCAGTCAAGGCCGATGGCTTCTTCGCGATGGCCTCTGGTCCGGCGCGAGCACTCTATGCTGGAGAACCACTGTTTGAGGTAGTGGCCTACCGTGACCGGGCAGCTGTGGCTGTGCTGGCCTTGGAAGGGCGGGAACTTCCTTCGGCAGCAGTTGCCGACAAGGTCGCCCGCAAGTGTGGCGTCGCCTCAGACCAAGTCTATCTGCTGATTGCTCCAACGGCCAGCCTCGTTGGTTCGGTGCAGGTGGCAGCCCGCGTGGTCGAGACCGGGCTGCACAAGATGCATGAGGTGGGATACGACATTGACACCGTGATCGCAGGCTTCGGAACTTGCCCACTGGCCGCTATCGCCAAGAAGGACCTGCGCGCCATCGGCCGGACCAACGATGCCGTGCTGTACGGAGGCCGCGCCTGGTACACCGTGCGGGCCGAGGATGCCCAGATAGAGGATGTCATCGAACGTCTGCCATCCTCCGCTTCCCCAGATCATGGCACCCTGTTCTATGATCTGTTCAAGCGCTATGATGGCGACTTTTACAAGATCGATCCCCTGCTCTTTAGCCCTGCTGAAGTGTGCATCAACAACATCACAAGCGGGCGTACGTTCCAGGCGGGCGCGGTTGAGCCGGAACTGATCCGAGCTTCGCTCCTCATGCCATGAAGATCGGGATTCTGGGCCAGCGCGGAGGATGGCACACCAGCGCCCTGCGGGATGCATGTGCCCGGCATGGCATCAGTGCGGAGATCCTGCCAGTCACGCGCTTGACTGCTCGCCTGTCTGAGGGTGCGATTCTTTCCGCCGGCGGGGAGCCGCTGGATCGCTTTGATGCGATTTTCGTGCGCGCCATCCCTGGAGGGTCGCTGGAGCAGATCATCTTTCGCATGGATGCCCTTTTCCGGCTGGAAGCAGCCGGGATTCGCGTTGTCAACTCTGCCAAGGTGATCGAGCGAACCGTGGACAAGTACTACACCTCCTGGCTGCTAGAGCAGGCAGGCTTGGCCACGCCGCGTACGGTCGTGGCAGAACGATTCGAGGACGCTATGCAGGCCTTTGAGGAGCTAGGAGGCGATGTGGTCGTCAAGCCGATCTTTGGCTCTGAGGGCCGAGGCATGGTACGTGTCTCAGACCCTGACATTGCCTATCGTGTGTTCCGGGCGCTGGAAATGAGCCGGTATGTCTATTACTTGCAAGAATATGTGCCCCACAGCGGGCGTGACATCCGGGTTTTTGTGATTGGTGGCCAAGTGCAGGCCGCCATGGAGCGCATCGGTCGTGGCTGGAAGACCAACGTTTCCCAGGGGGCGCGCACACGGCCCTTGGAGGTGGACGGCGGCATCGAGGCCATGGCTGTGTCCGCTGCCAGAGCGGTGGGAACCGAGTATGCTGGCGTGGACATCCTGCCACTGGAGGTTGGCGGGTACGTCATCGTAGAGATCAACGGAATCCCCGGCTGGCGTGGACTGGAGCGGGCGACGGGTATCAACATGGCAGAGCGACTCGTTGATTATATATTGGGAGCAAGCGCATGAGACAAATGGAAGCGGACCGGATTACATGGTCTGCACACATAGCCTGTCTGCTGGAAGTGTCGGCCGACAAACCTGGTAACGTCACCTGGGGCAAGGACTTTTGGGACACACGCTTTGTCGACTTTATGGCCAGCGCCATCGCGGTTGGGCCGGCCTTTCGCGATGCATCGGGGAAGACAGTTGGCGATATTGTCTATCAAGCAGTGCAAGACACACGCCGGCTGGCAAACACCAATACCAACCTGGGCATGATCCTCCTGTTAGCTCCCCTGGCTCGGGCAGCTGCGCAGGGGCATCCCGATGGGCTGCGAGAGGGGGTGAGGCAGGTACTGGCCGAGCTAACTGTCGATGATGCTCGCAATGCCTTTCGCGCCATCACTCTGGCTGCACCCGGTGGTCTGGGCGATGGCGGCCGCTACGACGTGCGCCGGCAGGACGTGGACATTACACTTCTTGAGGCAATGAGGCTGGCCCAGGAACGGGATACAGTGGCCCGCGAGTACGCAACTGACTTTCGTCTTACCTTTGAACTTGGATACGCTTCGCTGGTGCGATTCTGGGAGGAGGGGCACAGGCTGTCGAGCTCGGTGGTTCAAACCCACCTCACCATACTGGCCGAAGTGCCAGATACACTCATTGTCCGCAAGCAAGGCTGGGAGGTTGCCAGGGAGATCTCGAGACGGGCGAGAGCTGTCCTGGACGCAGGCGGCGCGTTTACAGAAGATGGCGAGCGAGCCTTGCAGGAGTTCGACCGGTCAATCCGCGATCCAGAGCATCGCTTCAATCCCGGCACGACAGCCGATCTCATAGCTGCTAGCCTCTTTGTGTTCTTGACCGAGGGTCAGGGTCTGGAGATCTTTCCCGATCTTCTGGTTCGGTGGTGAGCAGATGAAGTTCTCCGGTGGTCAGCCATCCGTCATGCAGTGCAGACGCCACCAGTACCCCATGGGCACCCAACTCTGCTAGCCGATGCAGATCCTCGAGTCCTCGCACACCACCGCCAACAATCAAGGCCAAATCTGGGACCCCCCGCCTAGCCTTGTCCAAGAGAGACCAGTCCGGACCGTCTCCAGTTCCAACGCGATCCAGGGCAAGCAGGATCACATGGGTCCAACCGCGGGCTGCCAGCCATTCGAGCAGAGAGATAGGGGTCAGAGCACGCAGCTCCTGCGAACGAGACAGAATCATGCCGCGTTGCATATCAAGGCTGAAGACAAGTCTGTCAGTTGGGGCTGCGGCCCGGATGGCGTTGAGGTTGTGCAGCGAGTCCATGGTCTCAGAGCCCACTACCATACGGTCAACCCCTGCGTCGAGCCAGCGTGGGATCTGGTCGGTGTCTGTTATCCCGGCATCAATCCACAGGTGGACGGGAATCTGTGCCGACAGCTCTTGGACTGTCGCCCAGTGTGTACCTCTACCCTCGATAGCATCCAGATCAGCGATGTACAGAGCCTCACATGCAGTCTCCTGCCACAATGCGCGGGCAACTGCAAGGGCATCGCATGACTCTGTCAGCACGCTCTCCACGGGTTGATACGTGGCGCGATGACCCTGGACACCCCTCACAACGACCCCTCCCATGAGGTCGAGCACTGGAATGATTTTCATAGCAGATCCTCCTCATGTCCTTGTTCACGAGTATGCCTCTGGCGGGGGCTGGCTGACTCGGATTGCCCAGAGACTCGAGTCCTTGAACGTGTCCCTGCTTGGCGCCACTTCCGAGGCGGTCTCTATCGCCACCGACAGATGGCAATGTTACCAGCTTTTCCGCGAAAGCACAATCCCCACATCCGAGACGCGCCTGGTGAGTGGTGAGGATGCGTTGATCGTGGCTTCCGGACTCAACCCACCTTGCGCGATCAGGCAAGGGATAGCTGTTGGGCGGCATGGTTGGCGCAAACAGTGGCAGCAGACGAGATGATCTGGTTTGGCGAGGACGGGATGCATGGCTGAAGTCATTGGTTGGGACATCGGAGGCGTTCACACCAAGGCGGTATGGCTTTCACAAGGGAACCTAGCACGAGCCCGTGTCGAGTCCCAGGCGTTCGAGATCTGGAAGGCAGATGATGAACTGCCCTCTGTGCTGCGTAGTGTGCACAGCTCGCTGGAGGTTGGGTTTCCCGATGCCATGGCCGTGACCATGACAGCAGAGTTGGCAGACGTCTTCGAGAGTAAGCGCCAGGGAGTCCTCTTTGTCCTGCACGCGCTCCGCGAGGCATTTCCTGATACACCCATCTTCTTATTGAGTTTGGATCAACACTTCGAACCCTTGGAGGCTGCGCTCGGAAATCCACTTGCTTTTGCAGCAGCCAACTGGCTGGCTAGCGCCTTGTTTATCGCCGAACAGGAGTCCAGTTGCCTTCTCGTTGATGTGGGCAGCACGACCACGGATATTGTCCCGATCCACGAGGGTTGTATTGTTGCCAGCGGGCGCACTGACATGGAACGACTGATAGCTGGCGAGCTGGTCTACACCGGCGTTGTACGCACCAACCCCAACACAGTAGCGGCCCGGGTTCCCGTTCGTGGCCAATCCTGTTCAGTGGCGGCCGAGATGTTTGCTCTGATGGGCGATGTCTACCTGCAATTGGGACTGCTCGCTCCAAGCGACTACACGGCCTCGACGCCAGATGCTGGACCCAAGACCGTCCTCGGAGCACAAAGACGCCTGGCAAGGCTTGTCTGCGCCGACGTCGAGATCTTGAGTCCCGAAGAGATCCAGCACCTAGCCCGGTATTTGTACGAGAGGCAGCTACAGCAGGTGTCAGAGGCGATGTACCAAGTGTCTTCGCGGCTACCTGGCGAGGATTCGCCACTCATCGCCGCCGGCTCGGGCGGGTTCCTGGCCATCCGGGCCGGCCAGCGGCTCGGACTTCCACGGGCGAGTCTTGATATATCTTCTGAAGCTCTATCCGTCCTGCCTTGCCTGGCAGTCGCAGCCTTGTTGGACAAGCACCTGGAGAATGGCCAGATATGATTCATGCCGTGCTCAAGATCGGAGGCAGCCTGAGTCGGGAAGGACGCCTCGTCGGGCTGGCCAAACGTGTGAGTGAGCTTGGGAGGCGCTTTCCTCTGCTTGTGGTTCCAGGAGGCGGCCCGTTTGCGGATGTGGTCAGGGCAAAGGACAAGCAGTTCGGCCTGAGCGCTTCAGCCGCGCATTGGATGGCGATCCTTGGCATGGAACAGTATGGCTGGCTCCTGGCAGATTTGATCCCTGATGGTGAACCGGTGCAGAGTCTGGCCAGAGCCCGCGAGTTGTCCCAGCAGGGTAGGGTGCCCATCTTGCTCCCCTGGACGCTACTCTACCGCACAGATCCCCTGCCCCACGCCTGGCACGTTACTTCCGATTCCATCGCAGCCTGGATTGCAAGCACCCTCCAGACGCCGCTGTTGATCCTTTTGAAGGATGTGGATGGGGCGTTCCTAGAATATGGCCAGAAAGCGGATCATCCCCATCTGCTGGAGCAAATCGAGCCTGAACGGCTGGAGAGCTATGGGGTGGTGGATAGTTCACTGCCAGGGTTGGTGGCTCAATACGAGCTGGAGTTGTGGTTGATCAACGGCAAGCACCCCGAGCGCCTGGCCGAGCTTTTGTCTAAGGGCACAACCGTAGGCACAAGGACCGTCGGAGAGGGAAGAGCCCTCCGGGGATGAAAGGAGCAAATACACGTGCCTCAGGCAGCATCTAACAGTTGCTTGAGTTGATGTACACGCTCGGCATCGATCCGGCCGTGTAGGCGGTCGCCTCGGCAGGCAGCGGTTCGGAAACCTACGATGTCTGCGCCGGTTGCTTGGACGCGGAGGACGTCAGTCGCCATGAGAGAGCCGGCCAGGGCAGAGATGAGATCGAATTGGTGACATTGATCGACGAAACGAGCCAGCTGCTCATCATTCAGATGGGCAAAAAGATTGTCCCCGGACTTGATCGCCGTGTCCAGAAGACAGCCATGGACACCGGCATCGGCGGCCAGAGCGGGCAGATCTCGTGGTGGGAATGCATCTACCCGCTGGGCATCGGCGTAGGCCGACGCGATGACCAATGTTTGAGGAGCGTACTCGTTCACGGCGCGACAAACAGTCTCAAGCATGCGCAGCGCATCAGCCGCCCGGCGGGGTCCCATCAGGCCGATCTTGACATACTGAACGCCACAATCGGCCGCCCCCAACGCCGCCAGCGAGATGGTGCCTGGCAAGTTGGGAACATCGCCCAAGGCGGCGCTAACCGGCAGATGGTCGGGGGTTGCCTCGCGCACACTGCAGATGACCGAGGGAGGGCTGGCACCCAGGGCTCCTTCGGCGGGGTTCTTGACGTCGATGATATCGGCACCGCCCTGAACTGCCGCCGGAACCTCACTGGTTGTCGTTACACTGATCAGAAGTTTCATGGCCTTTTTCATCCTCAGAATGATGTCTTCCCAATGTAATCATATTTTGGACATTCGCGCAAATGAAAGGACGCGATTTGTGAAGGCTTCACGTCAAGGGTATAATTGAGCGGTCATGACCAGCGACAGCGTTGTCGAAGGGTTCGCGGTTGAGACCCGTGAGCACTGGGTGTTTTCGGTCAAGGGGATGTTGCATCCCCCGGACCGTGTGATCGCCTATCTGCGGTACCTGCCTGACCCAGCTGGAGATAGAAGGCTGGGAGGATTGGTGTATCGTCGCGTGTATCGCTTTGAGGAGCAGGTAGAGCTTCTT
>Ga0316577_10000607_pt1 | contig 14779 bp, 9 predicted proteins | sample S5NA_FD_203073 | JGI IMG/M metagenome (GOLD analysis project Ga0316577, IMG submission 203073) | Rhizosphere microbial communities from salt marsh grasses in Alabama, United States - S5-7_050615r2r1 | ecosystem: Host-associated > Plants > Roots > Rhizosphere | place: USA: Alabama | collected... | reverse complement strand
AAGCCGCGACGGGCTGAGTCGGCCGCTCGTCAGGATAGCCGATGGCTCCGGAACGGGAGATTCGGCGCCCGTCCCGGGCCCATCCATCAACCATCAGCCGCCGACGAAGCGACAGCGGGGCGTGGCCCAGCCTGCGTCGGCATCGGCGAGTGTCGCCGAAATGACGGATCCACCCGATGCGGAGCGGGTCTCCACCGGATTGCGCGGCCTCGACGTCGTGCTCGACGATCTGCGTGCCGGCGACAACGTGGTCTGGAGGATCGACGAGGTCGGCGATTATCGCCGCTTCGTCGGGCCATTCGTCAAACACGCAGTGGCCCGTGATCGCTCCATCATCTACCTGCGTTTCGGGCGGCATCCGCCACTGGTGAACCCCGGTCGCGGGATCCAGGTGGTCCCAATCGATGCGCTGCGGGGCTTCGAGGCCTTCACCCGCCACGTCTATCGGTTGATCACCGAGCATGGGCGCGGCGCCTTCTACGTTTTCGACTGCCTCTCCGATCTCCTCTCCCTCTGGGCCACGGATCTGATGGTCGGCAACCTCTTTCAGGTCATCTGTCCCGCGCTCTGCCAACTCGACACGGTCGCCTACTTTGGGCTGCTCTCGCGCAGCCATTGCTTTACGACCATGGCGCGCATCAGAGAGACCACTCAAGTCCTCATCGACGTCCGCCGCACCGACCACGCCTGCTACGTTCAGCCCGTCAAGGTCTGGGGGCGCCAGTCGCCGACCATGTTCCTGCCCCACATCCAGCAGGGCGAGACCTTCCAACCGGTGGTCGACAGCAGCGATGCCACCCGACTGCAGGCCCAACTCGAACGTCACTCGGGCGAGGCGGCGCGACGGCAACTCGATTACTGGGACCGACTCTTCCTGGAGGCGGCCGAGGTCGCGAGCCAAGACGCTGACGTCGAGCGAAGTCGCGAAGTCCAGGAGCGGCTCTGCCAGGTCTTGATCAGCCGTGACGAGCGGATCATCGCGCTCGCCCGCCGCTATCTGGACCTTAAGGACCTGATCGAGATCCGTGCCCGGATGATCGGGAGCGGCTATCTGGGTGGCAAGTCGGTGGGGATGCTATTGGCACGCCGGATCCTGACGCAGAGCGACCCGGAGCTCTGGCAGCGACACCTCGAGCCTCACGACTCCTTCTTCGTTGGCTCCGATGTCTACTATTCCTACCTGGTCCACAACGGGTGGTGGCCGCGAATCATGCGCCAACGCACCGAGCCCGGTTATTTCCGCGAGGCACGGTCGCTGCATCAGGACATGCGGCAGGGCCGGCTCCCGGAGGAGGTTCGCCTGGAGTTGGCGCGCGCGCTTGACTACTTCGGACAGTATCCGATCCTGGTGCGTTCCAGCAGCCTGCTGGAGGACAGCTTCGGAAACGCCTTCGCAGGCAAGTACGAGAGCCTGTTTCTCGTCAACCAAGGGCCACCCGAGCAACGGCTGGCCGACCTGGAAGCCGCTATCTGCCGGGTTTTTGCCAGCACCATGAGCGCTGACGCCTTGGCCTACCGGCAGCAGCGCGGGCTGGCCGACATGGAGGAGCCCATGGCCTTGCTGCTGCAACGCGTCTGCGGGCGCTACCATGGACGCTATTATTTTCCTGACATCGCGGGTGTGGGCGTTTCGCGCAACATCTTTGCCTGGGACGAGACCATGGATCCGGCGGCCGGCATGGTGCGACTGGTGATGGGCCTTGGCACCCGGGCAGTGGACCGGATCCAGGGCGATTACGCCTGTGTCGTGGCACTCGATCAACCCCACAGGCGCCCCTTCCGGGATCCTGATGACGCGATCCGCTTCTCGCAGCACGACGTCGATGTCCTCGACGTCTGCGACAACCGCCGGATAACGCTTCCACTTGCCCAACTGGTCACCAGCACGACGCCGCCCCTGCGATGGTGCGCCGAGCTCGATCAAGAGGCCACCCAGCGCTCGCGCGAGCGCGCCGGTGGAGAGGCAGTCTGGCGCCTGACCTTCACGCCGCTCTTGCGCCACACCCCTTTCGTGCCGCTGGCGCGGCGTCTCCTCCAGGCCCTGGAAGCGGCCTACGCCTATCCCGTCGACATCGAGTTCACCCTGCATCTCGCGGCAGACGGCACACCCTCGTTCAGCCTCGTCCAATGCCGTCCGCTTCAGACCCTCGGCCTGAGTCCGCGCGTCGAGATCCCGGTCGAGATCCCAAGCCATCGCGTGTTTTTCGCGACCGAGGGGCACTTCATGGGTGGCAATATCGACCAGCCGATCGCCCGGGTCATCCATGTCGACGGCGCACGTTATCGTGCCCTGTCCAGCGTGCAGAAGTTCGCCGTGGCGCGCCTGGTCGGCCGCCTCAATCGCCGAACCGCCAACCGTGACGCATGCCCCACGCTCCTTGTAGGCCCCGGGCGCTGGGGCACGACCACGCCCGAGCTGGGTGTGCCGGTCCGATTCGCGGACATCGATCGGGTCGCGGTCATCGTCGAGGTGGCTGACCTTGGGGAAGGCATGGTCCCGGATCTTTCGTTCGGGTCTCACTTTTTCCAGGATCTTGTCGAATTCCGGACCGCGTATGTCGCCCTTTTTCCGTACGCCGGCGATGCGGAATACCGCCCCGAATGGCTCAACGACGCTCGTCCGCAGCCGACGCCCCTTCCACTCGATCCGGACGATCCCCCGGATGTGTCCGTCGCGGCGACCCTCAGCCTCTTCGACGTCCGTGACACCGGGCTGCGCGTCGTCGCGGATGTCTTGTCTCAGCGGCTGGTCTGCTATCAGGCGGAAGGGCCGCTCGAAGGTCCGGTTAGCAGCGAGTTCCGTCCGGGGGAGGCAAGAAAGCGCCTTAGGTTTGGCTGCAGCATCGATGATGCACGCCGCGATGGTCGGGGCCACCTCGACCCTCGCGGGTGGGCAGGCCGCCATTGACGGCTGCGCGATCGGATGATATTACCTGACGGACCGGATTCACGGGGCGGAGAGGTGCTGCGCTCCGAATACTCGGAAGCCGATCCCATCTCGGGGGTTTTTCTCATCCCGCTCGGCCTGCCGTGGAACCGAATGAGCGATGTCTTCCCGGATTTGAAGTCCATGACAGGGATCGCAGCCGCGTTCCTGATCGCGGACCTGCTGGGGCGTACGACGATCGCCCTCTGGTTTGACCGATGGAGATTCCGGCAGGTCCAACCCGCGCTGCGGCGATAGGCCTGTCCGCTGCCTCTGACTAGGATCAGCCGGGGGCCCGAGCGCGGGTCCCGGCACGAGCCCTCGAACCGCGGATCCGTTTCGAGCGGGCCGGGCGTAACGGCCTGTCAGCTTCTCGCCCGACCGGCGATTCGCCTCACCCAAACCGAATCTTCCCGCGTGTTTCAGAGGACCTGCCATGAGATCCCCTCGACGCCTCTTCCTCACCTCCGTGCTCGCCTTCGCCGCGAGTCTCGCATTCGGTGCCCGGGCCATGGCCGAGACGGAACCTCTGCCCTCTTGGAAGGACGGGCCTGCCAAACAGGCCATCCTCCAGTTCGTGCACGCCACCACCAACGAGACGAGTCCTGACTTCGTGCCGCCCGAGGAGCGCATCGCCACCTTCGACAACGATGGGACCCTGTGGACCGAGCACCCGATGTACACCCAGCTCGCCTTCGCGCTGGACCGGGTGAAGGCGCTGGCGCCCCAGCACCCGGAGTGGACGGACACGCAGCCCTTCAGCGCCGTGCTCGACAGCGACCTCGAGGCCCTGGGGGCGGCAGGCGAGAAGGGTCTGGTCGAGTTGGTCATGGCCACCCATGCCGGGATGAGCACCGCTGAGTTCGAGGCGGTCGTGAAGGACTGGCTCGCAGAGGCGCGCCATCCGCGCTTCAAACGGCCCTATACCGAGCTGACCTTCAAGCCGATGCTCGAGCTCCTCGCGTATCTGCGCGCCAACGATTTCAAGACCTATATTGTCTCCGGCGGCGGCATCGAGTTCATGCGGCCGATGTCAGAACCGGTCTACGGGGTGCCACCCGAGCAGGTGATCGGCTCCAGCATCGAGACCCAATACGAGATCAGGGACGGCAAGCCGGAGCTGATCCGCCTGCCAAAGATCGACTTCATCGACGACAAGACCGGCAAGCCGGTCGGCATCAACAGGTTCATCGGCCGGCGGCCGATCGCCGCCTTCGGCAACTCCGCCGGAGACCGTGAGATGCTGGAGTGGACGGGCGCCGGGAGCGGCCGACGTCTGATGATGCTGGTCTTCCACGACGACGCCGAGCGCGAGTATGCCTATGGTCCGGCAAACGGCCTGCCGGACACCAAGTTCGGCACCTTCCCGGAATCCCTCATGGCAGAGGCCAAACAAAAGGGCTGGGTCGTGATCAGCATGAAGAACGACTGGGCGCGGGTCTTCGCCTTCGACAAGTAAGAAAGGGCTGCTCCGCACAGAGACAGCTCACTGGTTTCCGAAGAGCCATTCCATCAACCCGGAGATCGATATGAGCAGAAGCACAATCTTGGCCTCGGGGGCGTTCGCCACACTCCTGGTGGCCACCGCCCCGGGCTTCGCGCTGGCCGACGCGAAGCCCAACATCCTCCTGATCGTGGCCGATGACCACGGTTACGGTGACATCGGCGTCTATGGCGGCGGTGAGGGGCGCGGCATGCCCACGCCCAATCTCGACAAGATGGCAGACGAGGGGATGACCTTCTTCGACTTCTATGCCCAGCCGAGCTGCACCCCGGGTCGCGCGGCCATGCAGACGGGCCGAATCCCCAACCGTAGCGGCATGACCACGGTGGCCTTCCAGGGCCAGGGCGGCGGGCTTCCGAAGGCGGAATGGACCCTGGGCTCCGTTCTCAAGCAGGCCGGCTACCAGACCTACTTTACCGGCAAGTGGCACCTCGGCGAGGCCGACTACGCCCTGCCCAACGCCCAGGGCTACGACGAGATGAAGTACGTGGGCCTGTATCACCTGAACGCCTACACCTACGCCGACCCGACGTGGTTCCCCGACATGGATCCCGAGCTGCGGGCCATGTTCGAGAAGGTGACGATCGGCTCGCTGTCGGGCAAGGCGGGCGAGAAGGCGACCGAAGACTTCAAGATCAATGGGCAGTACGTCGATAAGCCCAATGAGAACGTCACGCTCCACGGCGTGAATTATCCCAATGGCGTCGTCGGCATCCCCTTCTTCGACGGCTACGTGGAGAAGGCGGCGATCGAGTTTCTCGAGACGGCGGCGAAGGATCCCAGCACGCCGTTCTTCATCAACGTCAATTTCATGAAGGTTCACCAGCCGAACATGCCGGCGCCCCAGTACGAGCACAAGTCGCTGTCCAAGAGCAAGTATGCCGACTCGATCGTCGAGCTCGACACCCGCGTCGGGCACATCATGGACAAGCTCAAGGAGTTGGGTCTGGACAACAACACCCTGGTTTTCTACACCACCGACAACGGTGCTTGGCAGGACGTCTATCCGGATGCGGGGTACACCCCCTTCCGCGGCACCAAGGGGACGGTGCGCGAGGGCGGCAACCGGGTGCCGGCGATCGCAGTCTGGCCTGGCAAGATCAAGGCCGGTGCGCGCAACCACGACATCGTCGGCGGTCTGGACCTGATGGCCACCTTCTCCTCGGTGGCGGGGATCAAGCTGCCTGAGAAGGACCGCGAAGGCCAGCCGATCATCTTCGACAGCTACGACATCTCGCCGGTGCTGTTCGGAACCGGCAAGGATCCGCGTACCTCGTGGTTCTACTTCACCGAGAACGAGCTCACCCCCGGCGCGGCGCGCGTGGGCAACTACAAGGCCGTCTTCAATCTGCGCGGCGACGATGGCCAGGCCACCGGCGGCCTCGCGGTCGACAGCAACGTCGGCTGGAAGGGCGCGGAGAAGTACGTCGCCACCGTACCTCAGGTCTTCGACCTCTGGGCCGATCCGCAGGAGCGCTATGACATCTTCATGAACAACTACACCGAGCGCACCTGGACCATGGTCACCATCAGCGAGGCGATCAAGGACCTGATGAAGACCTACGTGCAGTATCCGCCGCGCAAGCTGCAGAGCGAGAGCTACTCGGGTCCAATCACGCTCACGCAGTACCAGCGCTTCCAGTGGGTGCGGGACGAGCTGGAGAAAGACGGCGTCAGCATCCCCGTGCCGACCGGAAACTAAGGGACAGCAATCCCTGCTCGCGAGCCCCGACCGGCGCCCAGGGTACCGGCGGGACTCGTTCGAAATTCGTCGCAAGCGACAGGTATTCGTAATGCTCGAGCGTCAAGTCCGCCAGACAGCCTCACATTCTGCGCCCGGCACGGCAGGGATACTGCCGCGTCTCACGGCGGGCATCCTGCTCGCCGTCGCACTGACCGGGTCCGCGGCCGGGGCCGAGGGTGGCGGCGATGCCGCTGCCCAGGCCAACAACCCCTTGGCCAACATGACGGCGCTGAACTTCCAGGACTATTACATCGGCCGGATCACCGACACCGACAAGGACGGCAACCAGTTCTGGGTGCGCTTCGCCAAGCCCTTCACGCTAGCGGGCACCAACTGGCTGATGCGCGCATCCCTGCCGGTCAACACCTTCCCGGTGGCCGGAAACGGTGACCTCGCGACCGGCATCGGTGACCTGAACGTCTTCGCCGCCTATCTCTTCGATACCGGTAACCCGGCGGTGAGCTTCGGCTTCGGTCCCCAGATCACCGCGCCGACCGCCCCGGACGAGCGGCTCGGCTCCGAGAAGTGGTCCGCGGGCTTCGCCAATGTCCTCTTCGACGGTCGGTCGAAGCGGTTACAGTACGGTTATCTGTTGACCTGGCAGGGCAGCTTCGCCGGCAGCGACGACCGCGCCGACGTCAATGCCGGCGCCTTCCAACCCTTTGCCTTCTACCAGCTCGGCAAGGGCCTCTATCTGCGCTCGGCGCCCATCTGGGTCTACAACTTCGAGAACGACGCCTACAGCATGCCCTTAGGTCTAGGTATCGGCCAGGTCATCAAGCGGGACAAGACCGTCTTCAACGTCTTCGTCGAGCCCCAGGCGTCGGTCGCGTACAGAGGCCCGGGTCAGCCCGATTGGCAGATCTTCGCCGGGTTCAATATGCAATTTCTCCAATAGCAGCAAACCTTTATCACGCCCACTCAACACCGCTCGCGGTCCAGGACAGGCGACTCTGGGAAAGTAAGATTCCCAGAACCTTGCCCTTGCATCGGCCGGTTTGGGCAGGCCAACATAGCGTCTCACCTAAGGTCCGCCAAGTCCTGCCAAGCGGTCCTTCGTCTCCCGCCCAATTGAATCTCAGAGCCGCTGTTCCGCGGTCTCCAAGGAGGCACGGAGCAAGCGCCGGCAGGGCATTCTTCGGCCTGACTTAGGGTTGTCGAGCCGGCTGTGCCGAGACGGGGGTGCCTCGATCGACATGCCAGGGCAACCGAATGCCAATCACTGTACGCCTGGCGTAATTTGTTTGATCTCCTAAATTCCGACGCTGACCTGTGAAGAAGGCCCCGGTTGGACGCCAGGCGCCCACGTCCTCCACAAATCGACGCAAGAGCGCGTCGCGGGCTTGAACATTGGGGCAATGCACCTGGAAGGAGCCAGACAGGCTTCTAAATCAACCCCAAGGCCGCCATGGCATGCCCGACCCTCAGGAAACCTGCGATGTTGGCGCCGACCACATAGTTGCCCCGTGCGCAGAACTCCTCACTGGTCTCGTAACAGGTGCGATGGATGTTCGTCATGATTTCCCGCAGGCGCTGCTCCGTATAGTCGAAGGTCCAGGAGTCGCGGCTGGCATTCTGCTGCATCTCCAGCGCACTGGTCGCCACGCCACCCGCATTCGCCGCCTTTCCCGGGCCAAAGGCGATGCCCGCATCCAGGAAGACCTGGATCCCCTCGGGCGTCGTCGGCATGTTGGCGCCCTCCGCCACCGCGATGCACCCCTGCTTGACCAGGACCTCGGCATCCTTCGCGGTCAGCTCGTTCTGCGTGGCGCAGGGCAGCGCGACCTGACATGGCACGGTCCAGACGCTCCCGCCCTCGAGATAGGTCGCGCTCGCCTTCTCCTCGGCATAGACGCGGATCCGCCGCCGCTCGACCTCCTTGATCTGTTTGAGGAGATCCAGGTCGATCCCCGCCTGATCGATCACCGCACCGTTCGAGTCGGAGCAGGCGATGATCCGAGCCCCGAGCGCCATCGCCTTCTCGATCGCATAGATGGCGACGTTGCCCGAGCCGGAAACCACACAGGTCTTCCCCTCGAGCGAATCGCCGCGCACCTTGAGCATTTCCTCGAGGAAGAAGATGGTCCCGTAACCCGTCGCCTCGGTGCGGGCCCGGCTGCCGCCCCAGGCCAGACCCTTCCCGGTGAGGACGCCGGATTCGTAACGGTTGCTGATGCGCTTGTACTGGCCGAACAGATAACCGATCTCGCGATGACCGACACCGATGTCGCCCGCGGGCACGTCGGTGTGCTCTCCGAGATGGCGATAGAGCTCGGTCATGAGACTCTGGCAGAAACGCATGACCTCGGCATCTGACTTACCCTTCGGATCGAAATCGCTGCCTCCCTTGCCGCCGCCGATCGGCAGGCCGGTCAGGGCGTTCTTGAAGATCTGCTCGAAGCCGAGAAACTTGACGATTCCCAGATACACGGAGGGGTGGAACCGCAATCCGCCCTTATAGGGACCGAGCGCGCTGTTGAACTCGACCCTGAAGGCGCGATTGATCTGAACCCGGCCGCTGTCGTCCTGCCAGGGGACACGGAAGATGATCTGACGCTCCGGCTCGCAGATGCGCTGGATGATCTTCTGCTCCGCAAACTCCGGGAACTTGACGAGGACCGGGCCAAGGGTCTCCAAGACCTCCCGCACCGCCTGGTGGAACTCCGTCTCGCCGGGGTTGCGGCGCAAGACATCCTGATAGATCGGCTCAAGTTTTTCATCGAGGCCTGCCACCATGTTGAGCTCCTCCAACGCCTCTGTGCCGGGTCGGTGGCCCGGACAGCCGGCCGCACGCTCGATCTGGACCCGGGTCGGCGGCCCGGACCAGGACCCGTTAGAGCGTCAGGTCGATCCCCGACACCAGTATCCCGGGCAGCAGCGCGCTGTCGGTCGAGCGCCCCTCGTAGGTCTGTGCGGAGAGGATCAGCTCGCGCTCGCGGGTCAGACCTTCCAGGCGGTCGCCGAGCAGGTGATACAGGCTGTCATCGAAGCGCATCACCCGGACCGGGGAGACGATCTCCCCGCGCTCAACCCAGTAGGTCCCGAACCGGGTCATGCCGGTCACCCGACAGTCGTTCGGATCCGACCAGTTGCAGTACCAGAGATTGCCGATCCAGAGGCCGGTATCGAGAAGGCCAAGGACATTCCCGGTCTCGAGTGTTCCGTTGTCAAGCCCGAGCGAGCTCGGGCTGCCGCTCGCGGCATTGACCACCTCGCCATACTCCTTACCCGCACGTGCATCGACCAGACAACCGGAGAAGCCGCCGCCTTCCACCAGGGTCACCCGCGGCGGAATCCGAAACCCCTCGGGGGTGAAGCCGGCCACCAACCCGCGCTCATGCTCCTCGTGAATTCCGACCCCGGGAGCGAAGGCTCGCTCCCCGCGCGCCATACGCAACAGGGGCGTCTGGCTGGTGCGATGGCTCTTGAGGTCGAAACCGCCCCAGGAGAGCAGGTCCATGAGCTCATTGAGGGCGCTGGGCGCGAGATAGGCGCGATAGCGCCCGGGCTCGATCGTCCGCGCCGGGCGCGCCATCAACCCAATGCCTTCGCGCATCGCCTCGACCCGCTGACGCATGACCTCGGGGTTCCACTGGAAGCCACTGTAGGCGCCCTTGACCGCCTTGTCCGCCTCCAGATGACAGCTCCAATCCAGGTTGAAGCTGGCGCTCTCGTGCCAGTGACGGTGTCCGACGGAGCTCGCCACGCCCTCACCGATATCACCGCTTGCCCAGATCCCGACCAGATCCATCCCTGCGGCAGCCTGGACGAGCGAGCCGATCGCCTCGGCTGGGTCGGGGGCTCGGTCGCCGCAGCGACGCCAGCTCTCATCGGGCTCCCTGCAGTAATCGAGGTAGGGATCGGCAGGGACATGCCGCAAGCGGCCGCGCAGACTCGAGAGCAGCTGCTGCGCGCGCGTGAGGTCATGGGACGGCTCCCCGGACAGATCGCAGCTGCCCTCGACCTGCCTCGTGCCTTCAATCAGCGTCAGCGCCAGCGCTGCGGAATGCACATGCCCGGCCTGACGGATCCGGTTGCGGTTGAGGCGCACAAAGTCCGAGACCTCGCTCGACATCCCGCAGAACAGAACCTCAGCGCCGGTCAATCGCGCATTCAAGCGATCGGCGAGAGTGAAAAAGGCGTCGGCGTTCACTCACCACCTCCGAAGACGGACACGTCGCGAAACAGACAGGGCGGCGCCGCATGACCGACGTAAACCGATTGATTGGGCTCGCCCTTGCCGCAGTTGCGCACCCCGCGGACCTCCAGGGTCTCCAGACCGCCGACCCCGTGGAGGCTGCGCCAGAATGTGGCCGAGATCCCGCGGTACCCGGGATTGCGGACCAATCCCCTGAGCTCGCCGTCCTCGATCAACCTGCCAAGCTCGCAGCCGAACTGAAATTTGTTGCGGCTGTCGTCGATCGACCATGAGCGATTGGTGTCCATGAGAACCCCGCGCTCGACCTGTGCGATCAGATCGGCAAGGTTGCCTTCGCCGGGCTCCAGATTGATATTGCCCATCCGATCGATCGGTGGGCGATCCCAGCCGCTGGCGCGCGTGCTTGCGGTCCCCGGCAGACCGGCGCGTGCTTGGGACAAGGGGCCGCCAAGCGGCCGCTCCAGGATGCCGTCCCGAATCAGATACTCGCGACGCGCCGGCGTCCCCTCGTCGTCGGTGACGCCGGAGACCAGCTCTAACGGTACCGTCGGGTCGAACGTGACATTGAGGAGCTCCGAGCCATAGCGATAGCGACCGAACATCCCGGGCGTGACGAAGCTCGTGCCCGCATAGTTGCGCTCATCGCCGAGGATACGATCGAGCTCCAGTGGATGCCCGATGCTTTCGTGGACCTGTAAGACCATCTGACTTGGCAGAAGGATCAGATCCCGGATGTCCTGCGGACATTCCGGGGAGTCGAGGAGTGTGAGCGCTTCCGAGGCCACCCGAGGTGCCTCCTCAAGCAGACGCACGGCAGCGACCCGCTCCAGCCCGCCTTGCTGGGCCCAGTCCGCCCCAGCACCGTGCCGTCGCTGAGTCTGGCTCCCCGCGTTGGCCACGGCGACCAGACCCGGGTGGACGAAGTCCCAGACCTGAGACACGCGTCCCCCGTCACCCGTCACGAGGAGCTGGGCGACCCGCCTGCGCGAGAGCCAGGCGGACCAGTCGACGATCCGCTCGTCCAGCCTCAGGGCCCGATTGGCCGCCTGCAAGAGGTCGAGCTTGTCAGACACCGACATCGAGACCCAGGCCTCCTGGATCGGTGTGCGATAGTCCGCACGGGTGCTGCTTCGTGGAAAGATGTCGGCATCGAACAGGCCGAGTCGGCTATGCACCTCCGCCCAGTCCGCAGCCCGCCGGGTGGCCGCGCGCAGACCCGCGGGGCTGATGTCGCTGGTCGCGCCGTAGCCGATTCCTCCACCTTTCACCAGGGTGACCATGGCCCCGAGAACGGATGCGAGGCGACTCGGCTCGACCACGCCCTGGCGGACCTCGAGATGGTCGAAGTCCTCTTCCACCAGCCGAAGGGTCCAGTAGTCGCAGGCCGGGGCCTGCGTCAGAAATCGATCAGCGATCTCAGAGAGCCGTTCCATGTCAGTGCAACCGCGCAGGAATCAATTGGCAGGACTCTGGGCGAGTGCAGACATTGCTGTCAACCGGGCGGCGGTGACCGGGAGGGTCGATCGCCTGCCGTCACCTCCTCAGGGAGGCGACTTCGCCGCATAGACGGCACGCGGACACCCGGGCAGAAGCCATCCCGAAGATGGACCCTTGGCTGCCCACGGGCTGCGGATGGTCGAGCGCGGGGCACCGCCGGCCAGCAGACGACGGTCGCAGGGCGTAGGCGCGGTCAGCGGCGCGTCGCGCGCTCGATGTAGGCAAGCAGAGGCCCCGCCTCCCGGCGCTTTGCCGGGTCGATGCGGATCGCCTCTTCGAGTGCGGCCCGTGCGAGCTCGTAGCGGGCGCTGTGCAGGTAGGCAACCGCCATCCCGACAAAGGCGGCGGCGTTGTCCGCATCCAGCCTGACCGTCTCGCGAAACCGCTCGATTGCCGCAAGGTAGTCTTGCTGCATGAGGAGCGCACCGCCAAGGCGCAGTCGGGCCAAGGCGGACAACGGGTCGAGGGTCACCGCTTCCTGCAGGACAGCCGCGGCGGCCTCGATGTCACCGGCGCGCAGTTTGGCCTCGCCGTCTCTGACCAATGCGCTGGCGTCCGCGGCAAAGAGTTTCAAGGGAAGCAGCAGGAGCAGCGCGAGGGGTAAGCGGATCAGGTGCATTGATGCTCCCCGGCAATCGGAGTCGGTTGAGACTGACGCAGCGTGTCCCGACTCGGCGCTTCATCGACCGGGTTCGGCTGGAGACGGCGCGCTTCACTCGCGGATCAGGTGAGTTGCCCCCCCCCACGCGAGTCGAGGAGCGGAGGGCTCGCCCGGACCGCGGCCGGGAGGCAAACGCCCCCGGCCGCGCCGGTCGAGGATCAGGCTACTTCAGGGAGCCCTTGCCGTAGCGGGCCTCGAATCCCTTGCGCACGACCTCCAGCTGCTCTTTGCTCATACCGTTGAAGTACCAGTCGTGCCCCTCGATGGGCGCGAAGTGCTCCTTCAGCATGGCAACGGCGAATTCCTCGTTTCCGTCCTTCTCGCGCACCACGTCCTTGAGCTCGGGGATCCACTTGAAGTAGGTGTGCTGAGCGACCTCGTACATCCCGTGCCACCAGGTGTAGTCAGGTCCGCTCATGGAAGCACCGTGTCGGGCACGCCGGCCCTCGTGATGCCAGATCTCCCACCAGGTCCATTCGATCTTGTCGTCGAAGGGCGCCGGCGTGATGTACCCACCGTCCTTCAGTCGATCCATGACCGCAGCGATCGGCTTGGCGAATTTGTCGTTATAGAGGTCTACGACGTCGTCGAACTGCTTGTAGTGGCCCTCGATCACGTTGGTGGCGTGACACCCGAAGCAGACCTTCTCCATCTTGGCGCGGCGATCCTTCCAGGTGAGCACCTCGATCACTGTCGAGCCCTTGGCCTCGTCGCCGACCTTGGGAATCTCCTTTCCCTCGGGGACGTCGAACTCCTGTCCGCTCTCCAGCTTCACCAGGTTGATCTTGGTCGAGATCGGGGGACGCAGGGTCCAGGAGATGCGCTCGCCGACATTGTGGGTCTTCTCGATCCCCGGGCCGGCACTCATGTGACACGTCGAGCAGGTCGGCGCGGCCGAGTAGTCGACACCCGCAACCCACTTGTCAGATTCAAGGTTCATCTCGTCCGTCTTGGCCCGGTAGATGATCCCGTGCTTGGATTCGTTATAGACCTCGATCTGGGGATGGTCGGGTCCGACATGGCATTTGCCGCAGGTGTCGGGCGTGCGCGCCTGGGCGCGGGAGAACCGATGCCGACCATGGCAGGCCGTGCAGGATCCGAGGCTGCCGTCCGGGTTGATTCGGCCGATCCCGGTGTTGGGCCAAGTCCCCGGGGTCGGGCGCCCCCGGTTCTTGCCTTCGGTGAAGAACTCGAGCTTTGCGCCATGGCACTGCTTACAGCCGGCGTTGACCGCAGCGGGCCCCCCGATCACCTCCCCGAGCAGATTGTCCAACGAGCCGAGGATCTCCCCACCCTTGGCATGATGGGATCCATCCATCTCTTCGAACTCGGTCTGATGACAGGTCGAGCAGTTCTTCGGCGTCACCACGACGGAGATGAACGCGCCCTCGTGCTTGAACGCATCGATCGCGCCTTCTTCGCGCTGATGACAGTCGAGACAGTTCACGCCGGACTGACCGTGCGCGCTGTGATTCCATTCCCAGTAGAGTCCGGGGCTCTCGGTCATATGACAATCTACGCACTCTTCGCCGCGTGGATCGCCCCAGTCGACCCCTGCCTGCCCGGCCGGACGCGCCGCGTCGGCCGTCGCGGCAAGGGTGAGGAGCCCAAAGGCGAGACTTAGCCGCGCCAGGCCCGTGGGACTCGGTCCGCGAGGATGTTGCTTCATGATGCACTCCGGAGCGTTCGTGGTAGATCCCCTCCTGGGTAAACAATCGGCGCGTGATCTACCTGGGGGCACCCACCGGGGCCGACGGCTCGAACGGATTCTGCGCCAACGAGGCCGATCGACCCACATCCGTCCCTGTCAGTCCGGACGATGCGGATGCCCGGCACCGCCAGCCTTGATACAGGTCAATTTTCTCCGACGACGGCCGGAACATTGATCTTTGTCAATGAAAGAGAGGCATCTCTGCCTGCCTGCGAGGTGTCGGCATCAGAGCCGGAGTCGCGCCGGAAGTTGGGATGAGCGGGCCCGCGAGGTGTCGGAGCCACCCCTCTGGAGGACCGAGCAGGGAATTGGCGCAGGCCTCCGCGAGGCTTGTTCTGGATCGAGGCCCGTCCAGGGCCGATCGTCCATCGTGGGATGCAAGCCATCGCGACCGAGGGCTCGACGCTGAGCGTGCGGGGCTCGTGCTCCCGTTCCCCGCGGGGTCATACCCACGCCCCGACGAGTCGCGTCTGCAGGCCCTGGGGTCGCGGTTGGATGAGGTGACGCGCCGCCTGGAGCGACTGCAATCCCAGGCGGTCGCCCACGCGCCCGACGCCGCACGGCGCTCGGATGGCGC
>Ga0316577_10000605_pt1 | contig 14802 bp, 15 predicted proteins | sample S5NA_FD_203073 | JGI IMG/M metagenome (GOLD analysis project Ga0316577, IMG submission 203073) | Rhizosphere microbial communities from salt marsh grasses in Alabama, United States - S5-7_050615r2r1 | ecosystem: Host-associated > Plants > Roots > Rhizosphere | place: USA: Alabama | collected... | reverse complement strand
GTCCCCGACGCTCGCAGGGGCGGCGCTGGGGTGAGCGCCGCGGCGGCCGATCCGTCGTCCGTCGTTCGCACTGTCTTCTTCGGCAGCGGCTCGTTCGCCGTTCCGGCGCTCGAGGCGCTGGTCGCGCTGGCGGGCATCCGCCTGGTGGGCGTGGTTTCGGCGCCCGATCGACCCGTGGGCCGCAAGGGCATCCTGACGCCCACTCCGGTTGCCGCCAGGGCGCGCGAGCTGGGTCTGGAACTCGTGCAGCCGGTTCGGGTTCGGCGGCCGGAGGGGATCGAGGCCGTGCGGGCCCTCAGCCCCGAGCTGGCCATCCTGGCCGACTACGGCCAGCTGATCCCGCGCCAACTGATCGACCTGCCGGCCCGCGGCTTCCTGAACCTGCATCCCTCAGCGCTGCCGCGTCATCGCGGCGCGTCGCCCATACCCGCCACCATTCTGGCCGGCGACGAGTCGTCCGCGGTCAGCCTGATGGTCCTCGCCGAGGAGTTGGACGCCGGGCCGATCGTGGCCGTCGAGCCGCTGGAGGTCCGGCCGGACGACACGGCGGTGACGCTCGAGGATCGGGCTGCCGAAGCAGCGGCCAGGTTGCTGAGGCGAGCTGTGCCCGAATGGCTGGCAGGGCAGCTCAAGGCTCGACCTCAGCCGGTCGAGGGATTGACCGTCACCCGGCCGCTGCGCCGGGAGGACGGCTTGCTGGACGGGTGCGCCGGAACTGCGGCCGAGCTGGAGCGGCAGGTTCGGGCCTACCAGCCCTGGCCCGGCTCATACGTCGAGACGCCGGCCGGGCGGTTGATCGTCTGGCGCGCTCACGAGGCTCCCGGGCGGCCGGCCGTGCAGGCCGGCAGCCTCGTCTCCGCCGGGCCCGGCGACCTGGCCGTCGCGACGCGAGAAGGGTGCCTCGCCCTGGACGAAGTCCAGCTTGCCGGGGGCCGCCGCATGAGCCCGGCCGAGCTGCTTCGGGGGCGCCCAGCCCTCGGCGTGCGATAATCGCGGCCCGTGACAAGAGCCAGAGCGGCAGGTGGCAGGGCCGTCGCGCCCGTACCGGCCGGAACCGACCCCGCTTCGAGCCGAGCAGCCGTCGACCCACGCCCCGGGCTGAGCGGCCTGGCAGACGGCGTCCTGGAGGCCTGGCTGGCCGACCAGGGGCAGCCTTCCTATCGCGCACGCCAGGTCCGTGACGCATTGTGGGGCGGCTACGCCTCCTCGGCGGCCGAGATGCAGACTCTGCCGTCGCCGCTCCGGGAGCGGCTCGAGGCCGCCTTCAGGGTCGACACCGTCGTCGCCGAGGAAGTGACGGTGGCCGACGGCGGGCTGACCGAGAAGGCTCTGCACCGTCTGGCCGACGGCGCCCTGGTGGAGTCGGTGCTGATGCACTACCCGGCAAGGGGCGGCCATGTCCCAGGCGGCGGTCGTCGCGAGCGCCACACGGTCTGCATCTCGAGTCAAGCCGGCTGCGCCGTGGGCTGCCCGTTCTGCGCCACGGGCGAGCTGGGCTTCGGGCGCGACCTCGAGACATCCGAGATCCTCGATCAGGTGCGACATGCCGGCCGTCGGCTGGCCGCCGGCAGCGGCGGGGGCCGCCTGACGAACGTCGTCTTCATGGGCATGGGCGAGCCGCTGCTCAACCTGGATCGCGTTCTGGAGGCGGTCGCAACACTCTCGGATCCCGATCACTTCGGGCTGGGAGCGAGGCATGTCGTGGTCTCTACGTCCGGCGTCGTGCCCGGCATCCGGCGCCTGGCCGCGCTGCGGCCTCAGCTGACCCTGGCTGTCAGCCTCCACGCTGCCCGGGACCCCCTGCGCGACGTGCTCGTCCCGCTCAACAGGCGCTGGACGCTGGCCGAGGTCGTGGCTGCCGCCCGGGAGTACGCGCGCGTAACCGGCAGGCGCGTCAGCTACGAGTACGTGATGATCTCAGGTGTGAACGACACAGAAGCCGACGCCGATGCCATCTGCGGGCTGTTGCGGGGCGACCTGGCCCACGTCAACCTGATCCCGATGAACGCCGTCGCCCACACGCCCTGGCAGGCCAGCCCGCCGGGTCGCGTCCGGGAGTTCGCCGCGCGCCTGGCGGCGGGCGGAGTGGGCGCCACCGTGCGGCGCAATCGAGGCCAGGACGCGGGGGCCGCGTGCGGCCAGCTCGCGGCAGACAGGGCAGGCGAGCTGCCTCCGCCGGCAGTGGAGCGGCGGCAGGAGTCGATCCTGCGTCAGAGTGAAGCGGCGCTGCGGGGCGATCGGAGTCGCGAAGCGCCGCCGGATGTAGTGCCGGCAACGGTCGCAGCTGGGGAGGGTCGATGATGGCCGGGCGTCTGGCGCGCACCTCGAAGCCCGTTAGCTACAACCCGCTGGTCTCGGCCAGCGTCCTGGACTGCGAGTTGTCGGACATGGCCCGCGAAGCGCGGAGGGCCCTGAAGGCCGGCGCCGACCGTATCCACGTCGACGTCATGGACGGCCACTTCGTGCCCAACATCTCGTTCGGCCCGAGGGTTATCAAGAGCCTGCGCCGCGTCGGCAAGCAGCCATTCGACGCCCACCTGATGATCTCCGAACCAGGCCGATACCTGAACGAGTTCATCGACGCCGGCTGCGACACGATCAGCATCCACGTCGAGATCGAGGAGCCGATCGAGCCGACATTGCTGGCGATCCGCAAGGCCGGCCGGTTGGCCGGGCTGGCCATCAAGCCGGCGACGCCGCTGTCAGCCCTGGAGCCATATCGCGAGCTGATCGACCTCGTCATGGTCATGACCGTCGAGCCCGGCTTCGGAGGCCAGAAGTTCATGAAGGAGGCGGCGAGCAAGATCCTGCCGGCGCACAAGGTGTTCCGCGATCGGTCGCCGGATCGGGTGCCCGGCCAGGTGCACGTGGACGGGGGCGTGAACCGGTCGTCGGCCGAGCTGTGCGGCATCATGGCCGCCGACGTACTTGTGGTGGGCTCGGCGCTGTGGAAGAAGGGCCGGGACGTGGCCCGCGAGATCAGGCTTATCAAGGCCCTCACCGTCGAGGGCTACTGGAACGGTGCAGGCAAGGGCAAGGACGCCATCCCGCACCACGAGTGGACTTCGTTCGCGGTCCTGCCCCGGGTCATCGGCAAGGGACTAGTGGCCGAGATGGAGGCGTCTGGGATACCCACCATCCAGATCCGAGCCGTGAGGCCGGACGATTGGGTCGGGCCGCGCCCGTACGAACTGTTCATCCCGGGCGGCTTCCAGGACGTGGCCCGAGAGCGGTTCGGTGAGGCGCTGCAGCGGGCCGAGGTGGCCGCGGCCGAGGCAAGGCGTGAGACCGCCGCGACGGCTTCGGCCGGGGAGTAGCGAGTGAGCGAGGAGGCGACCGCGGGCAGGGCCCTGCCGGTGGCGGAACGAGCGCCGGCAGGCGAGCCCAGCGCGGGCCGGGCGCCTCACCAGCACCTGACGCGGCGCAACGACCGCCTGCTGCTTGTGGCCATGGCGGCCTACGCGGTGCTGCTTTCGTGCCTGATGATCGCCCGCGGGATCTCCGTGACTCCCGACGTCGTAGCCGTGGCCTTCGCCCTGGCCGCGCTGCTGATCGGCCGGGGCAAGCTGTTCTTGCGCGACTGGATCCCGTTCCTGGCCCTGTTCTTCGCCTACGAGCTGATGCGCGGCTACGCCGACAAGTTCGGCCTGCCCGTGCACGTGGGCGACGTCGTCGCGGCCGAGCGTTTGGTGTCGTTCGGCCAGATCCCGACGACGGTCCTGCAGCAGATTCTGCACCAGGGACCGGCCACCGCCCCGGACGGTTTGGCGACGCTGTCGGTGGTCTTCTACTTCCTCCACTTCCCCCTGCCGCTGGCGGTCGGTTTCCTGCTGTGGATCCACCAGCGACGCACCTACTACGACTTCGTCGCTGCCCTGATCCTGCTTTCCATGGCCGGCTTCGTGACCTACCTCCTGCTGCCGGTCGCACCGCCCTGGTTTGCCGCGGACGCCGTCAGGTCGGACCCGTATTGCGGTGGAGCCTGCGTCGAGAACGTCATGCACCTCCGCCAGACGGGGTACGAGGGGCTGGCCAGCCTTTTTGGCATCCAGAACTACCTCTACTCCTACAACGTCTACAGCATCGGTTCGAACGAGGTGGCGGCCTTCCCCTCGCTGCACGCCGCCTATCCGTTCCTGGCGTTCCTCTTTGCCCGTCGGGCCTTCGGCCGGGTCGGGTGGCTGATGCTGGCCTACACGGCCTGCGTCTGGTTCGCGATCGTCTATCTCGGCGAGCACTGGGTCGTCGACATCATCGGCGGCGTCATCTACGCCCTGGTCGCATACCTGGCCATCTTCCACGGCCCGCGCTGGGCCAGGCGGCTGATGGAGAAGGTGGCCGACGAGGAGATCGAAGCGGGCGTCGAGGCCGAAGATGCCGGAGACGAGGGGGCCCTGCGGCGCATCGGACGACGGGTGCGCTGGGCCCTGGTTGGCCAGGGTATCGCGGTCGCGGCGCTGGGTGCAGCCCTCGCCGCGGGCATGGTCATCCAGGGCTGGCTGGGCGGGTCCTCGAACCCGCTCTACCTGCTGGCCTGGCTGGGCATCCTGGGCGGCCTGTGGCGAGCCGCAGCCGGTTTGCTGAGCCGCTAGGGCAGCGACGTGCGGGCGCTTCTGCAACGAGTAAACCGGGCGGAGGTCCGTGTCGACGGCCGGGCGATAGCCGCAATCGGCCCCGGGCTGCTGGTGCTGCTGGGAGTAGGGCAGGATGACGACGAGTTCGTGGCCTCGGCCATGGCGGCCAAGGTCGCCGGGCTGCGCATCTTCGCCGACTCGGAGGGGCTGACGAACCTGTCCGTCGGGGAGGTGGCCGGCGAAGCCCTGGTCGTCAGTCAGTTCACCCTCTACGCCGACGCCAGACGCGGCCGGCGGCCGTCTTTCGTGACCGCGGCCGGGCCGATCGTGGGCGAGCGGCTATACGAGGTCTTCTGCGAGGTGCTTCGCAGCCTCAAGGTGCCCGTCCGGCAGGGCAGCTTCGGTGCCCACATGGGCGTGGAGCTCGTCAACGACGGCCCATTCACCGTCTGGCTGGACAGCGACGAGTTGGGGATCACGCCGCGGGCTGCCGGCTCCTAGCCAGGCGCACGGGCCCGAGAATCGAAATCGGCGCCGGGGACCCAGCGCCGATGACGTCCGTGACGGGGCCCGAGGGCCGCTCCTACCGGACCGCGCGCGACATGGTTCGCTGGCAGCGGGTGCAGACCATGGCCTTCACTTGCTTGCCGTTCTGGACGATCGTCGTCCGCTGGAGATTGGGGTGGTAGCGCCGGTGAGCGCGGACCCGGTTCATCCCGGATGACTGCGGGTTGAAGCCGCCTATGGAGACCTTCCCGCAGATGGCGCAGGAGCGAGCCATGAGGTCCTCTCGGATACTTGACAAAGAACGCGGCCCCGACCGGGGCCGAACGGAGCGGTATGATAGCACACCGTTTCCGGCTCCCAGGCTGGAGGTTGTGCTCGCATGCGTCAGCGACCGGTGACCGGGAAGTCGTACGTCACCCGCCGGGCCATATTCGACATCGTCAGATCGGCCGTGCAGAGCAGCTACGGTGTGACAGGCTTCAGCGACCCGTCCCTCGGCCGTCGGCTGCTGCGCCTGGTGGGCCTTGATCGGCCCGGCATCAAGCTGCAGACCGAAGGCGGCGTGGCCCTGGAGCTGTACGTCAAGGTCGCCTACGGCATGCCCGTCGCCGAGGTCGCCCGCCAGGTCGATTCGGCCGTGCGCTACGAGTTGCGCCGCATGATCGGGGCCGAGGTGGCCAGCCTGACCATCCACGTCGACGGCCTGGGGTACCAGCCGACAGCGATCCAGCGAGCCCAGGCCATCGAACGCGGGCTCGAAGGCGAGGCGATGGAGCTGGCCGAGCCGGACGGCGACCCGGCCGGGGAGTCGTTCGCTCGAGACCAGGCCCGCAAGACCACCAGGGGGGAGAAGCCGGGCAAACGAACCAGGACCAGATGAGGCATCGAATCTGCTGATGACGCGCCGATCCGGTGACGGAGCAGGTCTCCTGGGGGCTCTCAGGGCTGCCGTCGACAACCTGGCCGAACATGTCGACGAGGTGAACGCCCTCAATGTCTTCCCCGTGCCCGACGGCGACACCGGCAGCAACATGCTGGCCACCGTGCGCGCCGCCCTGGCCGAAGCCGACGCGGTGGCGGGTCAGCCCGCAAGCCGGATCGCGACCGCCGTCAGCTTCGGGGCGTTGATGGGGGCCCGCGGCAACTCGGGCGTCATTGCCTCGCAGATCTTCCGCGGCATGTCCGAAGCCATGGGCGGCAAGGACCGCTTCGACGGAGCGGACCTGGCGCGTTGCCTGGCGGCCGGCACGACGACCGCCTACAAGGCCGTGGCGAAGCCCGTTGAGGGCACGATCCTGACCGTCATCAGGGAGTCCTCGGCGGCCGCCGTGGCGGAGTCCGAGAGGGGCGGCGACCTCGAGACCGTGCTCGAGGCCGCCGTCAAGGCCGCGCAGGAGGCGGTTGTCAGGACGCAGTTCATGCTGCCCGTGCTCACGGAGGCAGGCGTCGTCGATGCCGGGGGGCAGGGGCTATACCGGCTGCTCCAGGGGGCGCTGCGCTACATGCAGGCACGCGACCGATCCTTCGCCAGGGCCGCGGCCGCCGCCGGCGCGGCTGGCGGGGCCGGCGCTCTGGCAGCACCGGCCGAGGAGTTCTACGGCTACGAAACGATGTTCCTGCTCCAGTCGCGCGACAAGCCGCTCGACGTGGACAAGCTGCGGACCGACCTGGAGGACATGGGCGATTCGGTGCTGGTGGCGGGCGACGGGCGAGCGGTGAAGGTCCACGTCCACAACGACCGGCCCGACCAGATCATCGCCCTGGGCCTGTCTCTGGGCGCCCTGACGCGCATCAGCGTCGAGAACCTGGATGCCCAGAGCGCCGACGTCCGCGACAAGAAGGAGGCCGAGCGCAGCGTCGTGCGGCTGGGAGCCTACCCCGCTCACGGCCATGCCAGGCACGGCCACGAAGGGCGGCCGCACGTGGACCCGGAGACCTTCGGAGAGGAGCTCGCGGCACCCGCAGGGGGCGCCGGGGCGGCGGCGAGGGCGGCTGCCGAGATGGTCGCGCCGGCCGGAGGCTCCAACGGCAGCCACGGCCCGGTCGAGGCCGCGGCAGCCCTGACTGGGGCTGTGCCCATGGCCGTCGTGGCGGTGGCCGCGGGAGACGGGCTGGCCGGGATCTTCGACTCCTTCGGCGTGGCGGCGGTGGTGCGCGGCGGGCAGAGCGCCAACCCCTCGACGGGCGAGCTGCTGGACGCGGTGGAGAAGGTGCAGGCGGAGGAGATCCTGCTGCTCCCGAACAACCCCAATGTCGTCCTTGCCGCCCGCCAGGCCGCGGAGCTGGCCAACCGGCGAGTGCGTGTCGTGCCGACCCGCAATGCCGCCGAGGGGTTTGCCGCGCTGCTGGCCCTGGATGCCGGCCGGGACGCCACGGCCAACGCCGAGTTCATGACCCTTGCGGGGCGGGCGGTGCAGACGCTCCAGGTGACCGAAGCCGTGCGCGACGCGACGGTCGGGGGCCACAAGGTGAAGCTCGGCCAGACTATCGTCCTCGATCCCGACGACGGGTTGCTGGCCGTGGCGAGCGACCGGATGCGGGCAGTGCTGACGGCCCTCAAGGCCCTGGAGCCGGGCTTCGAGCTGGTGACCCTCTACTACGGCGAAGGCGTCGAGGAGGAGGAAGCGGCCCAGGTCGCGCAGAAGATCGGCAAGGCGCATCCCGGCGTGGAGACGGAGGTGATCCGCGGCGGCCAGCCTCACTACCGCTACCTCATCGCGGCCGAGTAGCGGAGTGGCGGGCAGGGGGCAGGGCCGGGTCGCTCGCCGGGGGCCGGTGGGCCCGGATTCTCGCCTCGGTGAGAGTGGTTTCACGGGAGCTGCCACGCTCAGACGAGCGGGCCCGCGACTGGGCCTGGCCACGGTCCGGGATCTGTTGTTCCACCTGCCGCGCCGCTATGACGACCTGCGGGCTCTGAGCACCGCGTCGCAGCTCGCGTGGCTGCCCGACGGCGAGAGCGCCAGCGCCCGCCTCCAGGTTCGAGGGGTGAGGGTCGAGCAGACATTCAGGCGACGCATCCAGCGCACGACGGCCTACCTGGCCGACGACACAGGGGAGGTGGAGGCCGTCTGGTTCGGGCGACGGTTCATCGCCAATCGCCTCCGAGAGGGGCAGTGGGTGATCGCCAGTGGCAGGATTAAGCGCCGCGGCTTCACCACGATCCTCGACAACCCGGAGTTTCAGCTCGACGACGGCTCGGCCCTCCTGCATGCGGGGCGCATCGTGCCGGTCTACCGCCTGACCGAGGGGCTGACGGCCACGGTGCTCCGGCGTGCCATCCGCCAGGCCCTCGACGCCGTTGGGCGAAACTACCCGGAGTACCTGCCGCCGGCCGCGGCCGGGCGGGCCGGCGAGCGGCTGGTGGGCATCGGGGAGGCGCTGGAGAGCGCCCACTACCCCGACGACTTCGAGAGACGGGACGCCGCGCTTCGGCGGCTGGGCTTCGACGAGCTGCTGGCGCTCCAGATCGGCATGGTGTCGCGCGACCGCCAGCGCCGCCTGGCGGTGGGTGAGCCGGTCGCAGTGGACTCATCTCGGGTCCGCGAGGCTGAGGCGCTGGTGGAGGGGGTCATCAGCGAGCAGATACGTTCCCGCGGGGCCACGGAGCCGGCCCGCCTGACGCCGGACCAGATTTCGGCCGTGGATCAGATCGTGGCCGACCTGGCCCAGCCCCGGCCGATGATGCGGCTGCTCCAGGGCGACGTCGGCTCGGGAAAGACCGCCGTGGCGGCCCTGGCCCTGGCTTTCGTCGCCGACGCGGGCCGCCAGGGAGCGCTCCTCGCGCCCACGGACCTGCTGGCCCGCCAGCACGCCGCGGCCCTGGAGAAGCTGCTCGGGCCGCTGGGCCACGGAGTGACCCTGCTCACCGGCTCCCTGGGCGCCGCGGAGCGCAGGCAGGCCCTGGAACTGATCGCGGCGCCGCCGGCGGGCATTGGCCTGGACGCCAGCAGCGGCCGGGTGATCGTGGGCACCCACGCTCTGGTGCAGGAGGGAGTGGCCTTCGCCGACCTGGCGCTGGCCGTGGTGGACGAGCAGCATCGCTTCGGCGTCGCCCAGCGCGAGGCGTTGGCCACCAAGGGCCGCTCGCCGCACGTGCTGCTGATGACCGCCACTCCCATCCCGCGCAGCCTGGGGCAGATCATGCTGTCCGACCTTGACGTCTCGGATCTGCGGACGCCGCCGGCCGGGCGCCTCCGCATCGGCACCGGCATCAGGCGCACCTCGGAGCTGGATGGCACGCCCGACGAGCCGACGAAGGGCGCCTACCCGCTGGTCGTACGAGAGGTCCGCGCCGGGCGGCGGGCTTTCGTCGTCGTACCTCTCGTGGAGGAGGACGAAGAGTCGGCCGCTCGCTCGGCCGGGGAGGTTGCCGAGGCCCTGCCGGAGCACCTGCGGCTGGCCGCCGAAGGCATGGGCCTGGCGTCGGAGCCTGCCCCGCGCGTAGGCGTCGTCCACGGCCAGATGAAGGCCGCTGAGCGCGACGCGACGATGGATCTCTTCCGGCGGGGCGAGCTGGACGTGCTGGTGGGCACGACAGTCCTGGAAGTGGGCGTGGATGTGCCCGAGGCGTCGGTGATGCTGATCCTGGACGCCGATCGCTTCGGCCTGGCCCAGCTCCACCAGCTGCGGGGTCGCGTGGGTCGGGGCGAGGCCCAGTCCTACTGCATCCTCGTCTCGGACACGGACGACGAGACGGCCATGACCCGCTTGCGGGCCCTGGAGGGCCATGACGACGGCTTCGAGCTGGCGGAGATGGACCTCGAGCTGCGCCGCGAGGGGGAGCTGCTGGGGCTCCACCAGAGCGGCCTGCCCACGTTGCGGATCGCATCGCTGCGGAACCGCGAGGACCGCGAGCGCGCCGCCCGGGCCAGAGAGCTGGCCGAAACCCTGCTCGACGATCGGGGAGGGCTGCTGCCCGGCCACGAGGCGCTGGCGGACGAGTTGCATCGGGGCTGGCTGGCGCGCGTCGGGGCGGGCGAGGTGCTGGCCGAAGTGGCGTCGAGCGCGGCCGCGGAGACTGCGGGATCGGCCGCCGGGGACGGCCTGTGAGCGACGCCGGTCGCGTCATCGCCGGCTCGGCCCGCGGCACGCGGCTGCTGGCGCCCGGAGGCGGCACACGGCCCCTGGCCGATCGGGTCAAGCAGACGCTGTTCGCGATACTGGAGCCCGACCTTGGCGAGGCGAAGGTGCTGGATCTCTTCGCCGGCTCGGGTGCGGGCGGCATAGAGGCTCTCTCTCGTGGCGCCGCCCGGGCCGTCTTCGTGGAGAGGGACCAGACCGCGGCTCGCGTCATCGCCGAGAACCTGACCCGGGCTCGCCTGGCCGACCGCGCCTTGATCGCCCGCTCGGAGGCGATCGCCTACCTGGCTGGCCGGGCCGCGGACGACGGGCCGTTCGACGTCGTCCTCATAGACCCGCCCTATTCCGAACTGGAGCTGACCCGGCGCGCGCTGCGTCTGCTGGCCGCTCCAGGGGGACATCTGCTGTCCGAGGAGGCGTGGGTGGTGGTGAAGCATTTCTGGCGTACCCCTCCACCGCGGACCGAGGGGCTGCTAGCATCGGTTCGAGAGAAGCGCTTCGGCGAGACGGTTCTGAACTTCTACCGTCTCGCCGCGGCCGATGCGGACGCAGGCCAGGACGAGCAGCCGAAGGAGGCCGAGAGGTGAGGATCGCCGTCTACCCGGGCTCATTCGACCCGCTCACGAACGGCCACCTGGACGTCGTGGATCGTGCAGCCGCCGTCTTCGACCGCGTGGTCTTCGCCGTGCTGGTCAACCCCCGCAAGTCCGCGCCGATCTTCGCCACCGATGTCCGCCTGGCCGTCATCCGAGAGGCGGTCGACGAAAGCTGCCCGCCCGAGATCGCCAAACGCGTCGACGTGCAATCCTTCGACGGCCTCACGGTGGAGTTCTGCCGGCGGGTGGACGCAGGGTTCATCGTGCGTGGTCTGCGGGCCATCTCCGACTTCGAGTCGGAGATGCAGATGGCCCACATGAACCGCAAGCTCGCGCCGGGCGTGGACACGGTCTTCTTCATGACGGCCATCGAGTACAGCTACTTGAGCTCGAGCCTGGTCAAGGAGATAGCCCTTTTCGGCGGGGACGTGTCGGAAATGGTGCCCCCGGCCGTCGCTCGGCGTCTGGCGGAGCGCGGGCCGCGTCTATAATCGAACGACAACGGCAAGCGTCGGAACCTTCGTCGCCCCAGGAGGGCCCGTCCGATCGACATCATGCACCTGGTCGAACGACTGGAGGAGCTGCTGGCCGAGGGGCGGCGCGTGCCTCTCACCAGCCGCGTCATGATCGATCAGAACTACGCCCTGGATCTGATCGACCAGTTGCGCATGACCATCCCGGAGGAGGTCCAGGCCGCGCGGCGCGTCAACGCCGAGATCGATCGCCTCCTGGAGCAGGCGCGCGAGGAGGCGGAACACATCCTGGCCCGGGCCCAGGAGCAGGCCACGTATCTGATCGAGGAGCGGGAGCTGACCCGCCAGGCCGAAGAGATGAGCCTGGAGATCGTCCGCCAGGCCAGGGCCGAAGGGGAGACGGTCAAGCAGGGCGCCGACGACTACGCCATCGAGGTCCTGTCCAAGCTCGAGGTCGAGGTGATCAGAACCTTGAAGAGCATCAGGATCGGGCTGGAGATCCTGGAAGAGAGGCGCGACGCATCGGCTGCGGCGGCCGAAGGCGACGCCGACGCACCCGTTGAAGCGGAGGGCGAGTTCGATGAGTCAGACCAGGAGCTCGCGGCCGACCCCCGCCGCTGACGCGCTGACCTTCAACGTCGCCGGGTTGCTGGCCGAGCCCGCCGGGACGGTTCGGGAGCTGGAGGTGCTCGCCCCGCCGCTGGATCTGGGCCCCGATCTGCGCCAGAGCCGCGGCCTGGAGGGCAAGCTCAAGCTGACCCGGACGAACCGCGGACTGCTCCTGGAGGGCGAATTCTCGACCGGGCTGAAGCTGGTCTGCAGCCGCTGCCTGTGCGAGATCGACTACCCGGTCACGCTCGAGCTGAGCGAGGAGGCTCTGCCCAGCATTGACCTGGCGAGCGGTCTGCCTTTGGACGCCTCGGCCGAACCGGACGAGCTGCGTCTCAGCGACCACCACGAGCTGAGGCTGGAAGGTGAGTTGTGTGACGCCATCGCCCTGGCCGAGCCCATTGCGCCGCTGTGCCGCGAGGACTGCCCCGGGCTGTGTCAGGTATGCGGCCTTGAGCTGGCCAAGGGGGATCATGATCACCCGGATACCGAGATCGACCCCCGCCTGGAAGTCCTGCGCGGGTTCCGGGAGGGTGGCTCCGACTGAGCCACATCGCCGATGGGTTGGGGGGTATGCCCATTCGCGACCACCTCCGCTATAGTCGGCCCCAGGGCGGCTTCCACCGCGAGATCCGAGGGAGAGACAGTGTCCGACGAGATCCTGTTTCCAGCCAGCGCCACGGTCCATGAGCTCAAGCGGCTCTTCGACGGGGCGTTCATGGATGCGTCGATAGACGACGACGGGGACCTCATCATCGAGGACGACTACCGCTGCTTCCTGCGGCCGGATCTGGACGGACGGTTCCTCGCCGCCAGCGCGATCTTCGACGCCAGTCGCCATTCCGACGAGCAGGCCAAGATGCGCTTCGTGAACCGCGTCAACGACGGGTTGATGATGATCCGGGCCTCGCTGACCAGCGACGGCCGCCTCTACTTCGATTACTACATCCCGATAGAGGGCGGAATCACCAGGAAGGCCGTGGTCTTGGCCGTGCGCCGCTTCCTCTCCTACCTCGCTGCGGCGATGGAGCAGGACACGGAAGACGTAGTCGTGGCCCAGGACGCCGAGGAGGAAGAAGAAGAGGCGGGCGAGGTGCCGCCCGGCCCCGGGTTCGGCGGATTCGGTGGGCCGCCTCAGGCCCCGCCCTGGGCGCTATAGTCGCCCGAGGATGACAGGCCCCAGGTCGCTAGAGGAGAAGACAGTGTCCGAGGAGTTGCTGGCCGGCGACGAGATGACCGTCGAGGCGCTCAAGAAGATCTTCGATGACGCGTACATGGAGACGTCGATCGACTCGGACGGCGATCTCGTGGTCAAGGATGGCTACCGCTGCTTCATGCGGCCCGACCAGGACGGCCGCCTGCTCGCGGCCTGCTCCGTCTTCGGGGCCAAGGAGGGTGCCAGCCAGCAGGCCAAGCTCGAGTTCGTGAACCGGGTGAACGACCAGGTCAAGCTGATTCGAGCCTCGGTCATGGACGACGGGCGGTACTTCTTCGACTACTACATCCCGATCGAGGGCGGGATCACCAAGAAGTGCGCGGTCCTGGCCGTGCGCCGGTTCCTGTCGTGCCTGAGGTCCGCCATGGAGCAGGACACCGACGACATCGTCGCCTAGCGTGCCCGCATACCGCGCCCCCCGGGGCACCCGCGACCTGCTGCCGGACGTCGCTGCCGGTCTGAACCGCCTGCAAGGGATTGCCCGCTCCCTGTCCGTTCGCTACGGCTACCGCGAGATGGAGATCCCGCTCTTCGAGCAATCGGCCGTGTTCGAGCGAGGCATCGGCGAGTCCACGGACGTGGTCGAGAAGGAGCTGTTCCGGCTCGCGCCCCGGACCGAGGAATCGGAAGCCTGGGCCCTGCGGCCGGAGGCGACGGCGGGCGTGGTTCGGGCTTACGTCCAGCACGGGATGCAGACCTGGCCCCAGCCGGTGAAGCTGTCCGTGGTGGGGCCGATGTTCCGCTACGATCGCCCCCAGGCGGGCCGCTACCGGCAGTTCTGGCAGTGGGACGCGGAGGCAATCGGCGACTCGGGCCCGGCCGTGGACGCGGAGATCGTGGAGCTGGGCTACCGGTTCTACGTCGAGGCGGGCGTGCCCGAGGTCCAGGTGCTGCTCAACTCCATCGGGGACCCGGCCTGCCGGCCCGGCTACCTGGAGACGCTGACGGCCTATTTCCGGCGCCACTCCGCCGAGTTGCCCGAGTTGGAGCTGCGGCGGCTGGAGACGAACCCGCTGCGGCTTCTGGACTCCAAGGACCCGGCGATGGCGGCTTTGGTGGCGGCGGCGCCGCGGATGGGGGATTCGCTGTGCGGCGAGTGCGCGGAGCACTTCGCCGCCGTGCGCGCCCACCTGGAGGCGCTGGGGGTGCCCTATCGCGTGGAGCCGACGCTCGTTCGCGGCCTGGACTACTACACTCGGACCGCGTTCGAGTACTACCGCCGCGGGGCCGAGGGGCAGCAGCAGGCCCTGGGCGGCGGCGGCCGCTACGACGGCCTGGTGGAGCTGCTGGGCGGGAAGCCCACGCCGGGCATCGGTTTTGCGCTCGGCCTGGACCGGGTGCTCCTGGCGCTCGAGGAGAGCGGGGGAGGGGCACCCGCCGAGGCGCCGCCGCTGGCGGTTGTCGTAGGAGCGGATCCGGCCGACACCGTCTCGCGGCTGCGCGTGGCCGGGCTGCTGCGCGCCGAGGGGCTGCGGGTGCGGGCAGAGCTGGCGCAGCGCAAGCTGGGCCGGCAGCTCGAGACGGCGTCGCGCGACCGGGCCCACTTCGCGGTCATCATCGGCGACGAGCTGGCGGGCGGAGACGTTCAGGTGAAGGACCTCGAAGCGGGCACTCAGCGGCTGGTGCCGCTGGCCGACCTGGCTCGCTACCTGGCACGGGCGGAGAAGACCCACCGCCACGGCTGACCAGGTGGCCGGGATGGTCGAGCCGCCGGAGCCGAAGCTCCGACGGCTCGAAACGAACCACTC
>Ga0316577_10000603_pt1 | contig 14821 bp, 12 predicted proteins | sample S5NA_FD_203073 | JGI IMG/M metagenome (GOLD analysis project Ga0316577, IMG submission 203073) | Rhizosphere microbial communities from salt marsh grasses in Alabama, United States - S5-7_050615r2r1 | ecosystem: Host-associated > Plants > Roots > Rhizosphere | place: USA: Alabama | collected... | reverse complement strand
CAACCACCACAGCGACTACGCGTCCTACCCGCGCCAGAAGCGTGATGACCGGAGCCAGTTCGTCTTCGCGCCCTTGTTGGGCAGCCCGCCTGGTGGCCTCTGTGTCAGCCAGGCTTATCAGGTGCAAGGTCATCCGTACCGCCACCACCAACCCCAGAAGGAAGTAGAGGTCGGAAAGGAGGGACTTGACCTCGGCGCCGATGAAGCCCAATCTTTGCGTCGCGAACTCGAGGGCAAAGATGGTTACCAACCACCGGATATCAGATCCGAATGCTTCCAGGAACTTGTCGTCGAACTTGGTGGCAGTGCGACGCACCAGGCGCACTAGGACCTTCCGGATCAACCAGGTGCCTACCAAGTACCCGATGGCAACGATCAGGAGTGATATCCCCAGGTTGATCCAGTCCTCGACCGTCAACCCCAGGAAGGTTTCCCCGCTGATTCCTGTGGCTTCGGTGAGCCGGGTGACGCCCTCGGAGATAATATCGGGGGTGGCCGTGGGAGCCGGGGTCCGCGTGGGTGCAAGCACAGAGTCGAGGATGGAGGTCGCCGTCGGCTCGGCAGCCACTGGCGACGGTGTCGTCGCTGGCCCGGTTGTCTGGGCGAGGGCAATTGGCTGCCCCGTGCAGAGGAGTGCAAGCAGGAAAGCACCGGCCCCCAGCAAAAATCCAGCGCATAGTCTGTTCATTGCATTCATTCCACTAGCCAGGAAGAACTGGCGTGTGCATCAGTGTCAGGCCGGTGAAGACGGTGTTCCCCGCCGGCCATGGCACAGTCTGAAGCGCTTTCCGCTGCCACACGGGCAGGGATCATTTGGACTTGCCGCGGAAAAGGCCTGGGCTCTCTTGGCATCCTCCATCGCATACCAACCCATGATCTCCGACGGAGCTCGGTTCTGGCGCAGCAAGTTGGCCATGATGCGCATGGGCTCGTCAACATGGTGGTAGAACAGCTTGTAGCCTGCGCACAAATAGTTGAGTCCCGGCTCACCTTGCGGCGTCTTGAGAAATCGATTCCGCGGGCAGCCGCCGTGGCAGGCAAAGCGGACCTCGCACTGAAGGCAGTAGCCGGGCAGGGTGTCCCGCTTGTCCTGGCCAAACTTGCGCTGCCTCTCTGAGGCTACCAGCTCGACCATGTGCGTATCCTGGATGTTGCCCAGTAGATAGTTAGGCTCCACAAAATGATCGCAGGAGTAGAGATCGCCGTTATGCTCCAGGGCGAGCGCCTGCCCGCAGGTTTCCTGGTACACACAGATGCCCGCAGGCGCGCCAACCCAGTTGGCCAGGGATACGTCAAAGAGCTGCACGTAGACGCTGCCCACGTCGCGCCGTGCCCACTCTTCAAAGATCTCGATCAGATAGTTGCCATACTGCTTGGGCTTGATCGAGCGATGGGTGACCATGTGGCCTTCTTGAGTGTACAGGGCGCGCTCTCTTACTCCATCCTGACCCCAGCCCTTGTTCGCCAGCGGCAAGGTCTCGGCCGTCGCGCGCTCGACAATTGGGATGAATTGGATGAAATGCGCGCCCAATTCGTCGCGGAAGAAGCGGTAGACCTCCAGTGGGTGATCGCCGTTGGCAGCGTGGACGGTACAGAGGATATTCGTGTCAACGCCGTGCGCTCTCAAGTATTCATAGCCGCGCATCACCCGGTCAAAGCTGCCCCGGCCTCCCTTGTCACGCCGATAGGTGTTGTGGATCTCGCGCGGCCCATCCACGCTCAGTCCGATGAGGAAGTTGTGTTCTTTGAAAAAGGCGCACCACTCGTCGTCCAGAAGTGTGCCGTTGGTCTGCATAGTGTAAGAAACGATCTGATCCGGCCGCTTGTGCTTCTCGACGTACTCGATCGAGCGCCGGTAAAAGTCCACGCCCATGAGCGTCGGTTCGCCGCCCTGCCAGGAGATGGCAACCTCCGGCACGCGGTGCGACTCGAGCAATTGCTTGATGTAGGTCTCCAGCAGTTCGTCCGCCATGCGGAACCGGCTGCTGGGGTATAGCATCTCCTTCGAGAGGAAGAAGCAGTAGGTGCAGTCCAGATTGCAGGTTGCGCCCGTCGGCTTGGCGAGGACGTGGTAGGCTGGTGGCGCGGACTCTGGAATTGTAATCATGATGCAGCTTCTCCTTCCATGTCGGCGGCAGGCAGCTGGTGGACGTAGAGCCGTTCGCCGTCGTATAGCGCGCCGTCGAGATCGACTTGGTTACCGTCCTTGTCGAGGACGATGGCCTCGTGGCGCTCGACGCGCCACGCCGCCCGGTAGCCGACTGCGTGGCGTACCCGCAGCCCCAGGAAAAAGCGCCGGGGCTCGTCGTCGACATAGACCGTAAGCCGCTGGTTGGTCAACGCCTTCATTGCTGGACGATCCTTCCTTCTACCTTGGGATGGACCGGCGACTGGTCTTGGATGTACTGGGCCACGGCCCACACCGCGGTATCGCCGTATGCCGGGTTGGTCCCTTCCAGAAACGTCTCCTGCCCATCGCCGCCGCTTGCCAGGTAATCGATCGTTACCACGCGGTAGAGCCGCGCCGGATCCAGCGGCACACCAGCGACGGTAGCCTCCACGATGCGGTCTCCGGCAGGCCTGGACATGTCGAAGCGGAAGGTCATGCCGGCGACCAGCATCTTGCCTGGGCTGTTGGATACCGAGTGCTCCAGGATGCGCAGAACCTGTTCGCCGGTTAGGTCCAGGGCCATCAGTTGATTGTCAAAGGGCAGCACTGCGTAGAGCTGGCCAAAGCTGATGGAACCCTTGGGCAAGGGGGCGCGGATGCCGCCGTTGTTGTGCATGGCAATGTCGGCTAGCTGCCCATCCACGTCGGCAGCCAGCATGGCATCGACTACCAGGTTGCCCAGGGCAAATTCGCCCGTGCTCTGGGGCTGGAGCGCCACCGCCGTCTCGCCAATGGGCTGCTCTATGGTCTCCGCTGCCTCAGCCAGCGCCGCGTCCACCAGTGACTTGACCTCTTCATTCACCGCTGCCGGGTTGCCTGTGACCGGGACCAGCACCTTGCGGCTGCTAAAATCGACAACCTCGCCGGTGTCTACATCCACCGTCAATTCCAGGCGGCCGACCACCTGTCCCTTGGCGCCGGCTTGGACGATAAGGGTGTTGTTGATATTGCGCGGGCTCTCCAGGAACATGTGGCTGTGCCCACCGACAATGAGATCCAGCCCGTCCACCGCTTTGGCCAGTGCCAGGTCGCCATCGTATCCCAGGTGGCTAAGCACGACAATTAGGTCGGCTTGTTCCTGGAGCTCGGGCAAGTAGCGGCGAACCGTCTCCTCAGCTTGCTCAAAGTCCAGGCCGGCAACGTTTCCCGGCCTGTTGATCGTGGGCGTGTCGGGATAGGTCAGGCCGAGGACGCCAACCTTGAGCCTGCCCACCTCTACGATTGCATAGGGCTGAACTTGATCCCACGGCTCGCCGGTTGCCTCGTCAACGATGTTGGCTGCAAGGGTGGGGAACCCGGCCTGAGCGATGCGCGCCCGTAGGGGCTCTTGTCCCCAATCGAACTCGTGGTTGCCCAGTGTCCAGGCATCATAGCCGGCAATATTCATGGCATCCATCACAAGCTCGCCCTGGGTGCTGTTGGAGACATAGCTCCCCTGGAAGGCATCGCCCGCGTCGAGCACGAGCGTGCGGTCGGGATGCTCGGCGCGAAGTTGGTCGATGAGGCTGACCAGGTTCACCAAGCCGCCTTCCTCCAATGTGCCCCCGCTGGCCTGCGTCTCCTCCGGTTCGACGGCGCCGTGGAAGTCGTTGGTGTGGAGGATGACGATGGTCTCTGTCGGATCGCTTGCATCCTCGGAGCCGCCAGGCGCCTCATCGGTGATAGAGGGTGGTGTGTCGGTCGGTGTCCGTCCGCAGCCGGCGAGCAGTACCGTGGCGACTAGCAGGATGAGCAAGAACTGCCATATACGCATCGTATCGATCCGATATCTGCCCTGAAGAATGTTCAAGTCACCGCACCTCCTCCCTGGTGCAAGGCCCGCTCAACAATGCCGAGCTCGATTGCTAGGGGCAACGTTTCCTAGCCTGCGTATCCCCAGCCGCGGAGTTTTTCCTGGACCTCGGCCATCTCGTCGTCTGATAGATCGGGCTCCGATCCACGTTCTTTAAAGATGTTGGCTTGCGTATAGGTGACTGGTTGTGCTACCGGCGACGATGCCTCGAATGCCTCGCTGAGCACCTGCCCGTCCAAGTCGCGGGGCACGCCAACGCCCACGGCGTGGAGGAGGGTGGGCGTCAAGTCCATGATGTTGGCGCCCTCCAGGGGCATACCAGCTTTCACCCCTGGCCCGGCGAGGATCAGGATGCCATCGGGGCGGTGGTGACCCGAAAGCCCGATAATCGGCTCGACCAGCTTGTTCGAGCCAAAGTCGGCGTGACCGAAGGCCATATACTCCCACCCTCTGGGCTGGACAATCAGGTCTGGGGTGCGGTTGGTATACGGGCCGCTGTAGATCTCTTCCCGGGTGTAGATGCGCTCGACCAGAGGCTCGCCGGTCCGGGGATCGGTCAGGGCAAGCGCCTCGCGTGCGATCTGCTCCCTGAGCGCTTTGTATTCATCTCCAGGCTGCACAATGCCCTCGGGGCGGACGCCCGCGAGGTTGATGTATACCTGACCGAAACTCCCGATACTGAAGGCGCGGGTGCGTGACCAATCCACGTCGTCGAAGGAGAGAAAAACGCGGTTCAGGAGGCCGGACTTTTGCTGGAAGCGGACTCGCTTGCGCAGGCTGCCCAGGCCCAGCGCCTTGGCGATGCGAAACATCCTGAGAGGGGTGAATCCCAGGCGGAACAGTGCTTTCTTGAACGCAGTCCATGGCCTTTGCTTGAACTGGAGCAGGCCCAGACTTGCCAGCCAGTTGTTGGTGAGGAAAAAGCTGTGTACCGGCCCAAATCCGTGGTCGGACATGACCACGACCAAGGTGTCTGGGCCGGCCTCTGTCACCAGGCGCCCGACGTCCTTATCCACTTTGCGATGGAACTCCAGGACCATGTCGCGGGCGGCTGCAGCCTCGTCCGAATTGTAGCGTGGGTGGCTTGGGTCCAGCAATCGCCAGGTCTCGTGCTGGACCATATCTGTGTCCCAATAGACGACGGTGAACAGGTCCCACGGCTTGGTGCGCATCAGGTATAGGGCTGCCTGGGTGCGATTCTCCACGCTCGCCGTCAGGTCGTCGAGAAAACGGTTCAGCCACCGTGTAGAGCGATATCGCTCGTCCGGCGCCAGCATGAATTCGCCCACCTCGGCCAGCAGCTCCGGCTTAAGCTCGGGCGGATAGGCCCATTCGCTCTCGGGACCGGGTGACAGAAAGCCGCTGATCATAAAGCCGTCCACAGGCTCGGGTGGATAGGTGGTGGGAATGCCCAGGAGCCCCACCTTGTATCCGGCGTCATTCAGCCAGTTCCACAGCGCCCGCGTCTGGCGGCTGGTGGCGTTGATCATGCTGACTTTGTAGCTGTCTGCTCCCGGGTAGACAAAATCAACGAGGCCATGCTTGCCCGGGTTCACCCCTGTGGCGAACGAACTCCAGGAAGAGGAACTGATGGGCGGTAGTGTGGAGCGCAGCTTGCCCGAGGCGCCCTCTTGGATCAGCTTTTGCAGATTGGGCAGCTCGCCAGCCTCGATCCACGGGCCGAGCAGATCGAGGGTGACGCCATCGAGCCCAATGACGAGAACCTTCATCCCAGGTACCCCAATCCTTCCAACCGCTCCATGATCTCCTTTTCCCCTTCCTCGTTGTACCCGCTGTCCATTCCGCCTCCGGCGGATACCGCGGGATCGCCTATTATCACCGGGAAGGACTCCATGTACTCCTGCTCAAATGCACCGACAATCACGTTGCCGTCCATGTCCGCGGGCACGGGCAGGCCCATGGTGTGCAGCACGGTAGGCGCGAGATCTTGGATGGATGCCCCTTCGACCGTGGCACCCCGGCGCACGCCAGGCCCTTTCATGATCAGCATCCCATAGTCGCGGTGCATTCCCGAATAGCGGTATACGGAAGATACAGTTTCCCGGTGACCAAAGTCAGCCAGGCCAAAAAAGATGTCTGAGGGCTCCTGAGGTCGCAGGATGAGATCGGGCGCTTGCTCTAGGTAGGGTCCGGAGTAGATCTCCTCGCGGCGCAGCACCTGTCCAATCAGCTTTCTGCCGGTGCGCGGATCGCGAAAATCGTAGGCGAGGCGCTCGATCTCGTCCCGGACGGCTTCGTACTCGGCGCCAGGTTCGATGATGCCCTGGGGCTCTCGTCCCCTGACGTTGAGGTAGATCGAGCCCAGGTGGCGGCCAAAGGAGTACGCCTTGGATCTGCTCCAGTCGACGTCCAGGAAAGACAGGAAGGCAAGCTTGAGCAGGTGATCCACGAAATAGCCCGCTACGTACTCGGCTTGCCGAGCCAGGCCCACCCGATCGGCTACCTGATGCACGTTGCGCAAGGTGAATCCGCGGCGGAAGAGGAACTCCTTCAGGCGAGTCCATGAGTCCGTTTTCAGGCGCAGCAGCCCGCTATCCAGGAGCCAGTTGTTCAGCACGATAAAGTTGTTGGCCCGGCCCATGCCGTGATCCGAAAGGATGATGACTAGTGTCTCTTCGTCGGCGTACTCCAGTAGCTGGCCGATACTCTCATCCACCTTCTGAAAGTACTCGCGGACGATCCCTGCCTTGTCTTCGTGGTCGTCGCGCCAAGCATGGTTGGGGTCGAGGTAGTGCCACAACTGGTGCAATACGCGGTCGGTGTCAAAAAAGACGGCAGTGAACACCTCCCAGGGCTGGGTCCGGACAAGGTGGAGCGCCGTGCGGGTTCGCATGTCAAGCAGGTCGTACGTGGCTTGGAGAAAGCTGTCCTTGCGGTTTTCGGCAAAAGTCTCGGTCGGATAGATGCGATAGTTCCCGATCTCTTGCTCCAGTTCGCTGGCAAGCCCGATCGGATGGACATAGTCGGTAGCCGCATACGGCGTCATCCAGCCACTGACCATGAAGCCATTGATTTTTTCGACAGGGTAGGACATGGGGAGGTTCAGCACGCCCACTCGATAGCCGGCATCGCTCAGGTAGCGCCACACGGTGGTCCCTCCGCGCTGCGAGGCATTCACCGGCGGGAAGTGATATGTCCCCTCTTTGCGGTAGAGAAAATCATAAATGCCGGTCTTGCCGGGGTTCATCCCTGTAACAAAGGACGACCAGGAGGGCCCGGAGGTAGGTGGGATGGTAGAGTGCAGGTGGCCAACTGCCCCCGCCTGGACAAGCCGCTGCAGTGTTGGAAGCTGTCCGGCTTGCATCCATTGTTGGATGATGTTCAAGGGCACACCATCCAGGCCAATGATCATAATCTTGCGTGCTTTTTCCATGATGGCACTTTCCAGTATTGCGCCTGTGGGCCGGACTTTGCAGAGATGGAATGCACCTTCTGCCACGGACATGGTGGTTGGAAGGCATTCAGTCCAGGCTTGGGCGCACTACACTTCCTCACCAAAGACTTTGCTGTAGCGGCAGAAAATCAGATAGCCGATGACGAAAATCACGACGCAGGTGACTACGGTTCTCAAGAGAAAATCCAGCCCGGGCACGGCCCCCCTGAACAGGATGTCGCGGTAGGCGGCGACTAGCGAAGCCATCGGATTCAAGCGCCGCACCCACAGTTGGAGATTGACGGTGAGCCCCAAGATGTTTGCGCTTTCCGGTATGATGGTAATGGGATAGAAGATGGGGGTCAAGAAGAACCAGGCTTGCATCACGACCTGCATGATATGCTGGGTGTCGCGGTAGAACACGTTGGCCGTCGAAAGAAAAAAGACCAGGCCCAAAATGAACAAGATCTGTGAAGCGATGACGACCGGCAGCAAGAGCACCGATGCAGTTAGTTCGACGCGGAAGACCAGAATCATGCCAAAGAGCACGATCAGGGCAAGCAGAAAGTTAACCAGGCCGGACAAGACATCGGACAGGGGCAGAACTTCTCTGGGAAAGTAGACTTTTTTGATGAGGTGAGCGTTACCTACAATCGAGTTGGTGCCACCCACGACAGTATCCGAAAGAAAGCTCCAAGGCAGATACGCGCACATGAAGAATACCGGATAGTCAGGTATGTCGCTGCGCAGCATGAGGGTAAAGACCACGGTGAACACAATGGTCATGAGCAAGGGGTTCAGCAGGGACCACAAAATACCCAGCACCGAGTTCTTGTAGCGGACCTTCAGATCTCGGATGACCAGGTTCCTGATTAGCTCTCGATAGTAGTAGAGTTCTTTAATCCGATCGATCATCTGCTTCTGCAAACCGGCAGGTGCGCCGTCAAGCGGGCCATTATAGCACGGCTTATGTGCGCTGGCAAACTGCGTGGTAGGCTTGCAGGATCGTGTCTGCTGCGCGATCCCAGGAGTATTTCTCGATGGCAATCTGGCGCAGGCGCTTCCCAACTGCGCTGTGTCTGTCGTCGAACAGACCCTCGTATAGGGCCTGTTCGAGCGAGCGTGGATCCGCAGGCGTGGCATAGATTCCCAAGTCGCCTAGATACTCCCTGCTTACCGGCATGTCGAAAGCGACGGTGGGCAAACCCATAGCCATATAGTTCAAGATCTTGCCGCTGCCCTCTGTGGCCGATAGCTTGGGTGCAACGGCGAGGTCGCCCACGGCGAGATAGTCGCGCGCCTTCTGGTATGGGATCTTGCCGGTGAAGGTGACGTTGCCGGCCACTCCCAGCTTGATGGCCTTGTCCTGGTACTGGTCGACTGCCGGGAAGCCCATGATCAGGAAATGTACGTCTGGACGCTGCTGTACCAGATGTACTGCGGCCTCGAGCAGGGCATCGGTACCCTGATAGTCCGCCAGCAGGCCCAGGTAGGCCACCACCCGCCGCTCCGCGGCGATGCCCAGGTATGATTTCCGTTCCGCCAGGATGGCTTGCTCATCACTGTCCGGGGGAAAAAAGGCTGAGGTATCGACACAGTCGGGCACCGTGTGCACCTTGTCTGCACGGCAGCCGAATTCCTCGATCAAAAGCTGCTTGGCGTTGTGCGAGCTGGTGAGGATAGCGGGAGATTTTCTATCGATCTTTGTTTCCAGCCAGCGTAGAGGCCGGTAGAAGATGCTGTCCTTGTGCAAGAACCTGTGGTCCAGCATCTCTCCGGTGAGACTTCCCTGGAAGTCAAAGACCATTGGAATTCGCAACAAGCGACCAACCAGCAGCCCAATGAGAGCGCCCTCGTGCATGTGGGCGTGGATGACATCCGGGCGCTGGCGCAGTGCCGAGAACAGCACGCTCCAGAATAGGAGCAGGTCGAAGCCTATCTTGTGAAGGGAGGAGCCCACCTCGTAATGTTCCCGAAATGGGATGCTGAGGGTGCGCCGGATGCCGAGGCCGGGAACGTCCTTGCCGTTACGGTAGGTGCATATCGTCAGCTTGTTGCCCCTTGCCTGCAGGATCTTGGCCTCTTCCAGGATTCGCACCGAGCAGCCATAGTCGGAGAAAAACGAGGTTGGGGCAACCATCAAGATCCTATATGTTTGTTGGGTGGAGCTATTCCGAGCAGTCATGGTGAGCTTGGCCTATTGCCTGAGCAGAGTTGCCTATGCCCCATTGCGGGGCGCATGGGTTGATTCTACCCCATAGTTCATGCAAATGCAAGCATCCGAGCGCTTTTCGCACCAGTGCTCGGCCGGGTTGACGTGCGGGGCGATCGTTGCGGCAGGCAGGTGGCAATAGGACTTTTGCACGGAAGCGGTCGCGTGGTTTGATTCTGAGGACCGCTGAGCCTTTGGCCAGCGTAGAATTGTGCACCGGTCGATCCGTGCGCCAATTGACAGCCTGCTGCCTTTGTGCTACACTTGGGTTCGCGCAGCTTCCGGGTCTGGTGGAGGGGCGAGATGGAGTCAAAAGTCATCAATCTGTTCGGTACGCAGCCCGTTCGAGGAGCCCAGGGCCCTGTCTTCTCCCTGGAAAGCCCTGACCTGGACTGCAACTTTTTGAGATTCGACAATGGAGAAGGAGTGCCCCTTCATATCAACGCTCAAGTGGACGTCGCGGGCGTGGTGCTGGAGGGCGAGGGCTTCTTGCAAGTGGATAGCAACCAGTACTTGCTGGTCGAAGGGGATTTCTTTTACGTGCCGAAAGGTGCAGCGCGCAAGCTGCGGAGCAGCGGCGGGCCCTTTGCGTATTTGACTTTTCACGCACGGAGGCCATGCCTCGTACCAGAAGGATGATCCTTTGGATCTCGGCTCTACTTCTGCAGCTACCTTCAACCCCCGGCTGGTGTGCAGGCCGGGGGTTGTTTGGCCTTGCCTGTCTGCGAGTGAACGACCTGTGAGTGTTTCCCGAGAGATCAAACATGCCTGATGTGGTCGCGCTGGGGGACGTCAATGTTGACATAATCGCACGATTTGATGCCTACCCTGCTAAGGGTGAGGATGCCCTGGCCTATTCGACCGAGTTTCATTGTGGCGGCTCGGCAGCCAACACTGCGATGGCCCTAGCCCGCATGGGGCTGGACGTGATGCTGATTTCGCGGGTGGGACCTGACTCGCTGGCTCTGAAAGCACTGAATAGCCTCAACGAGGCCGGCGTCATGCCCGGTGGATTGCAGCGCGACCCTGCCGCGATGACTGGCTTGATGTATGTGGTTGTCACCCCTGATGGAGAGCGCACGATTCTGGGTCACCGGGGAGCAAACGTCCTGACCGACCCAAATCGGATTCGCGAGGAGGATGTCCGCGACGCCAGGTTGTTTCACCTGTCTGGCTATGCCCTGCTGACGGAGCCCCAGCGCAGCGCCGCATTGCTGGCTCTGGAAATGGCGTGCCGTCACGGGCTGCTGGTGACCCTGGATCCGGGCATGTCTGTTCCGCAGGCTGCCCTGGATGAGATGCGCGCGCTCCTGCCGGTGGTTGACATCTTTTTACCCAGTCTCTCGGAGGCGCAGCAGCTGACCGGGGCAGAATCTCCACAGGACTGCTTCAGGACGTTGACGGCGGCAGGCGTGCGGGCTGTGGCCTTGAAGCTGGGCCGGTATGGATCTCTGGTTGGGGACAAGCAAGGATTTCGCTACGTGCCCGGCTTTACCGTCGAGGCGCGAGATACCACCGGTGCAGGGGATCTGTACGCTGCCGGTATCATCGCCGGCGCACTGGGAGGACTTGACCAGCGCGGTGCCGCGATATTGGGGAATGCGATGGGGGCCATGGCGGCGGCTCGAGTCGGCGCCGGGACGTCGGTCCCGAAGGCTCGCGACGTGCTAGCCCTGTTGCGCGATCCCCGCCAGGTGTCGGGGCGCGGTGAGCGGGTGGAGGCCATCCGGCAGGTGATTGACTTTGTGATGGCATTGGCGACGGAACCTGAAAAGGAGGGAAAGCCGTGGTGGAAGTGACGTGGAAGCAGCACCTGGATGGGCTCAGGATGGAATCGCTGGACGAGTTCTTTGGAATCGAAAAACCGATCATCGGCATGGTACATCTCTGGCCTCTGCCGGGTGCGCCGGGATACGCCGGACATGACATGGACAAGATCCTGGAACAGGCGCTGTATGACACGGAGGTGCTTCTTGAAGGGGGCGTGGATGGCCTGATCGTGGAAAACATGTGGGATCTGCCCTACTATGTCGGTACTGATGTGCAGCTCGAGGCTGTCGCCGCCCAGGCGGTGTCGGCGCGTGCGGTCGCAGAGATGGCGAATGTGCCTGTCGGCGTCAACGTGATCCACAACGGCTGGGAGGCGGAATTGGCCATAGCAGTGGCTGCCGGACTGGATTTCATCCGCGTCTGCATCCTGACCGGCGCCCGGCTGTGGGATACAGGTGATCTGAACCGAGGCTGCGCCGCCGATCTCCTTCGCAGGCGCAAAGAGCTCGGCGCCGACCACTTGAAGCTCTTTGCCGACGTGGACAAGAAGCATTCGGTGCCCTTCCCAGGTCTGGATCTGGAAACGCACATCGAGTGGACCGAGTTCTACCGAGCCGATGCCCTCATCGTGTCGGGGCGGATGACTGGCGATGCGCCGTCGTTGGACAAGGTGCGCCGCGCCAGGGAAGCGGCGACGCGCCCCATCTTGATGGGCAGTGGAACCACAGCAGACAACATCGCTGACTTTCTCCGGTATGCCGACGGCGCGATCGTCGGCAGCAGCCTGAAGGTGGATGGCGTGGCTGAGAATCCCGTGGACCTGGCACGGGTGCGGCAATACATGGCGGCGGTAAAGCGCGTGCGTTGATCTGCTTGGCTCTTTGCTGGGACATCGCGCGCGGATATTGCGCTAATTGCCGGCCCATTGAACGACAAAAGCCCCCAGGGGGACTCCCACCTGGGGGCTTTGCGCTGGTACGCGCTAGCGTCCGTGTCGCGTATAGTCGGGCAGTATGAGGGGCGCTTCGACATCCGTTTCGATGCCGGCCTGGCTCAGCTCTTCTTCCCATTCGGCGACGTGACCGAGGGTGAGCTGACCTAGCGAAACCTCCTTGGCTCGTTGTCCTGCGGCCCGTCCTGCTCGTCGTCCATAGACGGTGACCTCCAGCAGTGAGTTGCCCATCAGCCGGTTGCGCCCGTGTACCCCGCCGCTGATCTCGCCTGCCGCGAACAGATTAGGTATGGTGGTTGCGCCGTCGGCTTTGAGGGTTACGCCGCCGTTCTGATAGTGCAGCGTGGGATAGACCAGGATCGGATCCCTGACCATATCCACTCCAAAGCGGGCGAACTGGCGCACCATGGCTGGCAGCTCTTTCTCAATGGTCCCCGGGCCGTGGATCAGGTCGATCATCGGTGAATCGAGCCACACGCCGACGAATCCAGTGGGCGTCTGCATGCCCTTGCCCACCTCAACACATTCGCGGATGATGGCACTGGCCTCGACGTCGCGGGTCTCGCGGGGGAAGACGAACTGGTTACCATCGATATTGCATACTTGGGCGCCCAGGCCGCGTACCTTTTCCGTCACCAACAGGCCGACGATCTGGGCCGGATATGCCGCGCCGGTGGGATGGTACTGCATTGTGTCCAGGAAGGAGACGGCGGCCCCGGCCCGGTAGGCCAGGATCACGCCGTCGCCGGTGGCGCCGTAGTGGTTGGTGGTGGCAAACTCCTGGTAGTGGAGCCTTCCGCTGCCGCCGGTGGCAATGACCGTCGTCTTGGCTCGTACGATATAGTGCTCGCCGGTTTCCAGGTTCAGCAACACAGCACCTGCGGCCTGTCCTTTATCATCCAGGATGAGCTCGATCGCTGGGGCAAACTCGATGACGGTGATGTCCTCTGGGTAGGAACGGACCTCGTCGCGCAGGGTGCGCATGATCTCGGCACCGGAATAGTCGCGAGCGGAGTGCATTCGCTTGCGACTCGTGCCTCCTCCGTGGATGGTGAGCAGTGTGCCATCAGGTTCCTTGTCGAACATGCAACCCAGGCTCTCCAGCCAGGCGATGGCCTCAGGGGCGTCGCGCACCAGTGCCTCGACCAGGTCAGGGACGTTGGAAAAGTGGCCTCCGCCCATGACGTCCAGATAATGGATCACTGGGCTGTCTTCCGGCTTGTCGGCAGCCTGGATCCCCCCCTGGGCCATCATCGTGTTTGCGTCGCCGTGGCGCAGCTTGGTGACCACGAGCACCTGTGCTCCTTGTTCGCGGGCAAGCAGCGCTGCCGCCGATCCTGCACCACCGGCGCCGATGATCAGCACGTCGGTATCAAAGTCAACCTGTTTCAGATCGAGTTCCGCGTTTCGCAGCATGCTGTGGCCTTCCAGCAGGTCGGCCAGCTCGTGGGGAGTGCGCAACCCTTTGGCAGGTCCGACCCGCAGCTCGCGCATCCCTTCTGGCTTGTAATCGGGATGGAACCTGCGCAGCACTTCCTGTTTTTCGGCAGGTGTCATCATGGGCCAGGTTTCCTGCAGGCGCGCCGGCCTCGTGGCTTCCACCTTCTTGATCGATTCCCGCATGCCAGATGTGTATCCGTCGTTCATGGTATCCCCCTAATCCGGCTCAATGTCCCGGGTGTTGTACATTTGGCGCAGTTCGGCATCGGGCATGGCCTTGATCGCGGCAAGCTCTTCGTCGTACTTGCCATCCCGTATCTCTACCACGCGCTCCGCCAGATGTTGAGCCCTGGGTGTTAGGTAGCGACCGTGCAGCCGCCGCGCCAGGATGGCAATGTTGGGTTGTGCTTCTTCGGCGGGGCAGCGGGAGACGCACATGCCACACATGATGCAGTCGAAGGATAGGTCTGCCACCCGCGAGATATCGCCCCGCATGGCAGCGGCCATATAGTCCTTCACTTGCAGATCCTGGGGACAGCTCTTCGTACAGGTGCCACAACCCAGGCACTTGAGCACTTGAGGATAGAGCCTGACCATCGTAGCAAACGTGGGCTCGAGTTCATCCAGCCGGTACTGCGCACGTTCTGCCGGGTAGAAGGGGATCTGGGTCAGGTGCATGCCCGGCTGGACCTGGGTGCCACAGGCCAGCCCAATATACAGCTTTGGATCCCCGTCAATCCGGTAGACGGTGGAACATGCCCCGCAGAAGGCTGCCCGGCACCCCACGCCGCGGATCAGTTTGTAGCCAGCGTACTCGAGCGCGCCCATGATGGTCAGCGCGTCGGGTACCATATACCGTTTGTCCATGATATAGACGGGAATCATGTTGGTTTCAGCCATTCGAACCTCCGGGAATCATTCTCTACAACTGGGGCGGTGTGTTCTGTACCTTGTGCAAAGCGCCACACGCCAGGTCTCTCATTACAATGGCCTCTCGCCGAGGGTGGTCAGCTCGTCCTCGCGGAATTCCTGAACCGGGGCCGCGTCGTCGAGACTGCGCCCCGGGTGATAGTCAAAGAGTGCCTGCGCTT
>Ga0316577_10000601_pt1 | contig 14839 bp, 14 predicted proteins | sample S5NA_FD_203073 | JGI IMG/M metagenome (GOLD analysis project Ga0316577, IMG submission 203073) | Rhizosphere microbial communities from salt marsh grasses in Alabama, United States - S5-7_050615r2r1 | ecosystem: Host-associated > Plants > Roots > Rhizosphere | place: USA: Alabama | collected... | reverse complement strand
CTCGGGCGACCCCGCGGTCGCCTCCGCCACTGGGGAGTCCCGGTTCGCCGGCGAGTCCTGACCTGCGGGGGGGAGTGCGTTCGCCACCTTCGCCGCCGGCGTTTCTCCACCGATCAGGAGCCATCCCGCGGTGCCGAGGATGCCGAGCGCGACCAGGGCCAGGACTCCCCACATGAGGGACGGTGAGAGGGGCCTGGCCCCCTGCGCTTTGGACCTCTGCCGCATGAGCTGGGAGAGCTCATCGAGCGTCCGACGTTGGGTCGCGGAGGGACCGAGACCGCTCTGACGCTCCTGGGAGTGGTAGGCCTCGAGAATCGGCCGGGGGTCGATGCCGAGAAACTCCGCGTAGGCGCGGATGTAGCCCTTGCCGAAGGGCCCGCGGGGGAGCCCTTCGAGATCGCTGCGCTCGAGCGCCGCGAGGTTCTGGGGAACGATCCGCGTGGCCCTGGCGACGGCCTCGAGTGTCACGCCCCGTGCCTCGCGTGCTTCCTTGAGCTGGTTTCCGAAACCCTTCATCGCCACCAACCTGCGGGCCGTGGAAGCCCGCGCCCGTCTCGGGCCCACCATCCCTGGCCGCATTATGAACCGGACCCCCGTCGGCCCGCCGGGCTCCCTCCCTTGCCCAACGGTAACCCACGGGGCCACCCCCCGCGTCCCGGATTCGGACATAGACTGAGACCGGCACTGAGGCCGGTTTCGGCCAGACCCTCAAGTGTTTCTGTTTGAGTCAGTTATGTGACCGCGGGATCTCCCGGTCCCTGGTCCGGCTATTGCAGTGCTTCACCGAGGCACGGTGCGCGGGGCCCCGTTCAGGGCCCTGAGGCACCTCGCCGATGGGGGCTGTGATGGCCGACGACTCGTACACGCTGGTTCTCATCCGGGATGCCCGAACGGCATCCCGGAAGTTCCGGATCCCGGCGCGCCTCTTCCGCTGGGTGCCGCGCGTGGCGGCCGCGACCGCGCTCGCCTTCGTCGGCCTGCTGGCGCACTACACCTGGCTCAACCGACAGATGACCGAGCTGGGGGCGCTGCGCGCCGAAAACGCGGCGCTCTCCGCACGGACCCTCGAGTACGAGGTCACCATTGGCCGATTCGAGGGCCGGATGGCCTCGCTCCGCAACACCGTGACGAAGCTCGGCGTGATCTCCGGGGTCGAGCAGACACTCCCGGCCGACGGCGCCATCGGCGGCGTGGGCGGAGTCACCGGGACGGATTATCTCCCGCCCTCGCGGGACCCGGATCTCGTCCTGCGCTCGCTGTCGCGCAGCCTGTCCGACCTGGACGCCCGGTCCGCCCGCATCGAGAACTTCTTCGTGGACCAGAAGGCGCTCCTCGCGAGCACGCCCTCGATCTGGCCCGTCCGCGGCTACCTCTCCTCCGCCTACGGCCCCCGGCGCGATCCTTTCACCGGGGAGAGGGACTTCCACCCCGGCATCGACATCTCGGCACCGCGGGGGACGAAGATTCTGGCTCCGGCCGACGGGGTCGTGCTCTCGGTCGGTCGGAAGGGGGCGTACGGCAAGGCGATCATCATCGACCACGGCCACGACACCCTCACGCGCTACGGTCACCTGGAGAGCTACAACGTGCGCCCGGGCCAGCGTGTCCGCCGCGGAGATGTGATCGGCTTCGTGGGGAGCACGGGCCGCTCGAACGCCCCCCACCTCCACTACGAGGTCTGGGTGGGCGACAAGAAGCAGAACCCCGTCCACTACATCCTGGAGGAGTACCGCTCGTTCGGCTGATCCCCTGGCCTCGGGTCCTCAGGCCGCCTTCAGCGTCCTCTGATGACCCAGTGCCCGGGGCCCTGGCTCGGGTCTGAGCGTCACCCGACGCATGCTGGTGCCGGAGGTGGGAATCGAACCCACACGGGGCGTGAACCCCTCGGGATTTTGAGTCCCGCGCGTCTGCCAGTTTCGCCACTCCGGCACGGAGGGTCGCTGGCGCTATCGTAACCCGTCCGCCGAGGTGTGGGGCCGGGATCGGGCCTGGGTTATCCTCAGACTCCATGGCCACGCTCTGGGACGAGGTGCGCGCCGACTACCCGGGACTCGCGGGCAAGGTCTACCTGAACGCCGCGGCCACGTCGCCCATCCCGCGCCCGGTCCGGGAGGCGGTGGCCGCCTTCTACGGCGAGCTCGAGGAGGGCGGCGACCGTCACTGGGGCAAGTGGATGCGCCGGCGCGAGGCGGTCCGCGAGACGGTGGCCCGGTTCATCGGCGCCGATCCGGAAGAGATTGCGTTCGTGCCAAACACGTCCACCGGGATCAACCTCATCGTGGACCTCCTCGAAGACGACGGGCCGGTCCTCTCGGACGAGCTCGAGTTCCCGACGGTCACCCTGCCCTGGATCCATCGCGGCATGACGGTGCAATTCGTACCCGCGGTCGAAGGCGTCCTCCGCGTCGAGTCCTTTCGCGAGGGGGAGGCCCCGCGCGCCGCGACGATCGCCATCAGCCACGTGCAGTTCTCCAACGGCTGCCGTCAGGACCTGACCGCCTTCGGACGGATCAAGGGGAGCCGCCACCTCGTCGTCAGCGGCAGCCAGTCCGTGGGCGTCTTCCCGGTGGACGTGGGCCAGAGCGGGGTGGACGCGCTCGCCACCGCGGGCCACAAATGGCTCGGGGCGGGCTTCGGGGCCGGTTTCTGCTTCATCCGCAAGCAGATCCTCGATCGGCGACCGCCGCGGGCCATCGGCTGGCTGAGCGGGGAAGATCCGTATGCCTTCGACAACCGCCAGAGCCGGGTCCTCTCGAGCAACGCCCGCACCGAGCTGGGCTGCCCCTCGTTCGGCCCGATCCACGCACTGGGCGCGGCGGTCGACTACCTGTCGGGCATCGGGATCGAGGCGATTGCCGAGCGCGTGCTCGCCCTCAACACGTACCTGACGTCCCAGCTGGATCGGCACGATTTCGAGATCCTTTCGCCCGGGGGCGCCCACCGCTCGGGCGAGACGCTCGTTCGCCTGCCCGAGCCGCGCCGGGCGATCGTGTTCCTGATCGAAAGGAACATCCACGTCACCGAGAAGCCCGAGGGGCTCCGGATCTCGACCCACTTCTACAACGACGAGGCGGAGATCGACGCCTGCGTTGACGCGCTGGTGGCGTATCGGGAGCAGCTGCAGCCCTGAGGCGCCGGTCCGCGGTCGGGTTCTCGTCGGGAATGCGTTGTCGATCGTCGGGTTTAGCCTGTTTGGTGGCGTCAGCGCGCGCAATGACGAGCACTGTGACCATCGTCTTATTGCCCCGCACGGTCGCGGCTGGTAAAATTGCGTTATCGCGAGTCGGCTTTCCCCCCCCAGGCGTCGCCCGAACGATCGCCCGAGAATGAGAGGTCACCGTGGAGTTTCAAGTAGGCGAGAAGGTTATCTATCCCAATCATGGAATCGGAGTCGTGGAGAGCATCCAGACCCGGCCGGTTGGCGGCGGCCAGATCAGCCTTTACGAGCTCCGGATTATCGCCAACGACTCACGCGTATGGGTGCCTCAACAGAACGCCGATGGGGTCGGATTGCGTCCGGTGATTCGACCCTCGGATGTTCGTAAGATCTTCAATCTCCTCGGTGATGGCAAGGTCGAGCAGCTGTCCAACTGGAAGGGTCGTTTCAAGGAGAACTCCGACAAGATGAGGACCGGCAGCCTCTACGAGGTGGCCGTGGTCCTGAAGGGGCTCACCTACCTGTCGCGGAAGAAGGCCCTCTCCTTCCGCGAGAAGCGGATGCTCGAGCGGGCCAAGTTCCTGCTGGTCACCGAGATCGCCGAAGCGGAGTCGAAGCCGCGCGGGGCCGTCGAGGAAAAAGTGGACAAGGCCCTCGAGAAGACCTTCGGAGTGCTCAGCTCCCGCCCCACCCAGAAGCCGGTCGCGCCCCGACGCACCGCCAACGCCTGACGTACGGCCTATCCCCTAGGTTCTATTTGACTTCGGGGGATTTCGCGCGCTAGAATCCGCCGTCTCTACCCCGAAGTGACGGGGATTTCAGGGAGTTGCGCGAAATGGCCGAGTCGTCGAGAAGCGCGATGACCAAGGCGGATCTCATCAGTGTGGTGGCGAAGCGCCTGGACATCACCCAGGTCCAGGCGGGAATCATCGTCGAGGCGGCCCTGAGGAGCATCGTCTCCGCCCTTCAGGGTGGCCAAGAGGTGGAAATCAGGGGCTTTGGCAGCTTCCGCTTCCGCAACCGGGCACCGCGCAAGGGCAGAAACCCCAAGACGGGGGAGCGGGTGGACGTGCCGCCCAAGAAGATCCCCTATTTCAAGATGGGGAAGGAGCTGAAGGCCCTCCTCAACGCGGAGCGTCCCGCGGAGGAGGTGCCGCCGCCGGCCGATCCCGCAGTGGCCTCGGGGCCGCCGCCCGAGGAGCCGCAGTAGTCGCCGCGGCGGCGCACCGTCGCCTTCCCGGTCGCCCGGATGGAGAAGCGCCAGCACCCCCGCATCCAGCCCTTCGTGGCCTCGTGTCGCTACCTCGACGGTGAGCGGCGCGTCCCCGGCTTCCTCACCGACCTGAGCCGCGCCGGGGCGCGCATCCACTCCGATGTCGAGACCCCCGCCGAGGGAGCGACCATCTCGGTCGAAGTGCGGATCGGCCGCCTGGCCACGCACGTGCGCCTTCCGGCGACGGTTCGCTGGAATCGGCCTTCCGAACGGGGCGGCTTCGTCTTCGGAGTGAGCTTCGACGGCATCGCCGCCGAGGAGCAGAAGATCCTCGATGGCGTCATCGAGGAGTTTCGGCGCCGGGCTGCCCAGCTCGTGTGATGCGCTAGTCGGAGCCGACGAAGAGACGCACCTCGCGCGCGATCCGCTCCACGTCCTCGTCGGGGAGCTCGGGGTAGATCGGCAGACACAGCACCTCGCGTGAGACCTGCTCCGAAACCGGAAGATCTCCCGCCTTTCCCCCGGCCCCCGCCATCGACGGCTGCAGGTGGATGGGCCGCGGGTAGTGGACGGCGCTGGCGATTCCCCGCTCCTTCAAATGCGCCTGGAGCGCGTCGCGTCGAGCGGACCGGATCGTGTAGAGGTGCCAGGATGAGCGTGCCCCCTCGCGCTCGCGTGGCAGCGTGACGCCGGACGCTCCTTCGAGCGTGCGCGAATAGACGGCGGCCCGGGAGCGGCGCTCCTCGGTCCAGCGCTCCAGGTGCCGGAGCTTGACGCGCAGGATCGCCGCCTGCAGCGAGTCGAGCCGGCTGTTGGTCCCCAGCACGACGTTGTCGTACTGGTGCGCTCCCGCCCCGTGGTTGGCGATCTGGCGCACGCGGGCCACGAACTCGGCGTCCGAGGAGGTGATCATTCCGGCGTCGCCGTAGGCCCCGAGGTTCTTGGCCGGGTAGAAGCTGAAGCAGGCGGCGTGGCCGAGGGCCCCCGCCCGGCGGCCGCGCCACTCCGCGCCGTGGGCCTGCGCCGCGTCCTCGAGGACCGGGAGCCCGTGACGCCGGCCGACCTCCCCGATGGCGGTCATGTCGGCGGGATGGCCGTAGAGGTGGACCGGCAGGAGGAGCCGGGTGCGGGGGGTGATGGCCTCCTCGAGCCGCTGCGGGTCCATCGTGAACGTCTCGGCATCGACGTCCACGAAGACCGGTTTCGCCCCCACCAGGAGGATCGCCTCGCCGGTGGCGATGAAGGTGTTGGCCACGGTGACGACCTCGTCCCCGGGCCCGATCCCGTGGGCCCGCAGCGCGATGTGGAGCGCATCCGTGCCGTTGGCCACGGCACAGGCGTGGGTCGTTCCGCAGAAATCCGCGAACTCGCGCTCGAGCGCCTTCACGTCCTCGCCGAAGACGAAGGCGGTGCTTGCGAGCACCCTCGCGATCGCCTCGTCGATCTCCGGACGGATGCGCTCCAACTGGGCCTTGAGGTCGACGATGGGAATCCGGCGCGGCTCGCTCACGGTCGGGCGGCTCCTTTCACCGGATCATGCTAGCCCCGGCCCGGAGGCCTGGCCAAACCCGCCCGGTGGTGCGTTGCTCAGGAGGAGCGCGGCAGGAGGCCGTCGAGGGCGGCGTCGAGGGTCGGGGCGAAGAGGTCGGGCCCGGCGGCGGCGAGCCCGTCCCGGTTCGGGAAGCCGCCGGGGACGCCCACCGCGAAGACCCCCGCCGCCTTCGCCATCGCCACGTCTTCCGGGCTGTCGCCGACGTAGGCCGCCTCCGCCGGGCCCACCCCGAGCTTCTCGAGCCCGGCCAGGAGCGGTTCGGGATCGGGCTTGCGTCGCTCGGTCTCGCCGCCGCAGACGACGGCGTCCCCGAAGAAGCCCTCGAGGGCGTGGGTGCGGAGCTCGCGTCTCACGCGCGAGGCCTCGCCGCTCGAGACGAGACCCTGGGCCGTCCCGACCCGGGCGAGGCGCTCGAGGGCGGCGCGCGCGCCCGGCAGCAGGAAGCTCGGCTCCTGCTCGTAGCAGCGGGTCCACAACGCATCGGCCTCGGGCCAGCGCTCCCGAGGAAGGTTGACGGCGACGTAGGTCTGATACCAGTCGGGCGAGTAGGTCCTCTCGTAGGAGGCGTGGTCGAAGGCGATGCCGAAGGTCGAGAAGACCTTCACGTAACACCGATAGCTCTTTTCGGCGGAGTCGACGAGGGTCCCGTCCCAATCGTAGAGGACGGCACGCAGTCCATCGCGGGGGCCCGGCACGGCGCCGATGGTAACCCGAAACGCGGGGTGGCCCGCGGCCCCGGCGGGAAGGGGACGGGCCCGCGGGCCCGACAAGGAAGGGGACGGGCCCGACGTAGAATGCCGGGCGGTGCCTTCCGCGCTCCCCCCGGAGGCCGCCGGCCTTGTGGCCCTCGCCGCCCTGGTCCTGCTGCCGGGGCTCCTCGTCGTGCGCGCGCCGTGGACGACGGTGCCGGCCTTGTCGGTGGCGTTCTGGACGCTGAGCTGGTGGTGGATTCCTCTCGCCGGCCGCTCTCGCGTCCTTCCGGCCGCGCTCCTCCTTCTTGCCATCCTGGCCCTCCTCCGTGTCCTGCCGAAGCACACGGTGCCGCCCCCTCCCGGCTACACCGGCCCCGAGCCTCCCCCGCCGGTCACGGGACCGCAGACGGGGGTGGTTCCCAGGCTGCGAAGTGCTCCATCGCTCCTGATCGTCGCCGTCGCTGTCGTGGTCAGCGTGCCGTGGCCTCTCTGGCCGCATGCTCCCGGCCGGGAGATGGCGTTCCACACTGCGTCGACACGTTTGGCGCTGTGGCGAGACGGCCTGCCCGCCACGTACGAGCCCCTGCTCCCGCTCGCGCCCTTCGGCGCCCACGCGCCCGCGCTGCCGACGCTGGCCGCCGACGTGTCCCTCCTCTCCGGCCTCGACCCCGGGCGATCGGTGGTCGTCGTCGCCCTCCTGTCGGCCGGAATGCTCGTCATCGCCCTTTTCGCCCTCCTCGGGACGCGCCTGCGGCCTGCCTCCGCCGCCCTGGCCGCGCTTCTCGGGCTGGCCGCGGCCCCCTGGCCGGGCTTCCTCGCGATGTGGGGGGAGGGCGGGGCGGTCCTCGCGCTCGCCCTGGGCCTCCCGGCGGCCGCGCTCCTCGTTGGACATTCCTCCCGCCCGTCCGCGGTCGCCGCCGGGATGTTGCTGGCCGCCGCCGCCCTCGCCCAGCCCCTGCTGGCGGTGACCATCACCGTCGTGCTCGTTGTCCTACGAAGCAGCCCGTGGACCGCGCGGCGGGGGCGCTTGAGGGACCCCTCGCGCGCCTGGGGCCGCGACGACAATGCTCTCGTGGCCGTCGGTGTCGCGGCCGTCCTCGCGGCGCCCGCGCTGGTGCGCCTCGGCCGGGCGCTCTCGGTGCGGGAAGCCCTCGCCGTCCTGGGATCGCCTCGAGGGGCCGAGGTCGTGCAGTTCGTCACGGGCCTCGCGCTCGTGACGCTGGCCGCCCTGCTCGCGTACCGGCTGGCGTGGCCCCGCCTGCGGCCGGGGGTGTTGGTCGCGGCCCTCTTCGCGATGAGCGCGACCGTCTTGATCGTCAGCGTGCGCGTGGGTCTGGCCCGCGGGCAGCTCGCGCCCGGGAGTCTCCGCGCCCTGGCCCGCCTCGAAGACGAGAACCGGCCTCTGCAGGCGGTCTGTGCGCCCGAGGAGCTGGTGGACTGGGTTCCGGCCCTGGCCGGTCGGCCCGCGGGCGGCTCACGATCGCATCGAGCACATCCCTGGGTGCCTCACGTCTTTGAGGACGAGTCCGGCCGATCCTCGCCCCCGCCGTGCGCCAGGAGACTCGATGCCCCGGCCCGGCCGCGATGACATCGTTTGACGGTCGAATGAGGAACCACGGATGGGCCCGACCGTATTATCGGGTAGACGGGGGGTGGCGCACCGATGGGGTGACGGCGCGTTCGGGCCACTCAAGTGCCCCCAGAGAGGCCTGCAGCGCGGTCCGTCGTGTCGGGTGCCACCAACCCCGTTTTTTTTTGCCTGAACGTCGTATGATGACCAATCATCCCGTGAGCAAAACCAGAACTCGCGCCTGGGGGCGGTGGGCCCGGCGCGCCGTCATCGCGGCGGCGGCGTTGGTGCTCCTGTTTGTGTTCGGGTGGGTCCCCTACTTCTTCGGCGGCCTCGCCACGACCCGCCGGTTCCAGTTCAACGACCGGGAGAACGGCGGCCTGACCCCGGCCTCGTTCGATCTCGCCTTCGAGGAGGTGAGCTTTCGCTCCCGCGACGGGGTGGCCCTCGCCGGCTGGTGGGTCCCGGCGCCGGAGCCCGAGGGGACCGTGGTGATGGTCCACGGCCTCAACCGCAGCCGGGTCGAGATGGTGAAGAAGGTCCCCTTCGCCCACGACCGCGGGTGGAACGTGCTGCTGTTCGATCTGCGCCACCACGGCGAGAGCGGGGGAGAGGCCACCACCTTCGGGGTGCGCGAGAAGGACGACGTGCGGGCGGCGGCCGACCTCGCGCGCGAGCGCTCGGCCGGCCCGGTGGTCCTGTGGGGGGTCTCGTTGGGTGGGGCCTCGGTCATGCTCGCCGCCGCGGACGACCCCCTCGTGGCCGGGGTCATCTGCGACAGCAGCTTCCGCAACCTGCGCGACACCGTGGCCCACCACATCCGGCTCTTCCGGGGCTGGCGCTGGTGGCTTCGGGCGGTGCCGGCCTGGCCGGTGACGGACGAGGTGCTGTTCTGGATGGGCCACAAGGGTGGCTTCGACGCGCGGGAGGCCGACGTGCTCGCGGCGGCCACCCGCCTCGGCGACCGCCCGGTCCTGTTCGTGGCGAACTCCGAGGATCGACGAATGCCAAAGGAGATCGCCTTCGACCTAGCGGCCGCCGCCGGCCCCGCCGCCGAGGTGCTGATCGTGCCGGGCCGGAGCCACGGCGGTGCCTGGCGTGACGGGGGTGCGGCCTACGAGACCGCCGCCGCATCCCTCCTCGAGGCGGCCGAGCGGACAGGGAATGCCGCCCGGGTGGCGGTCCGGCGGAGTCCCGAGATGAGGAGCCGATAGTGAGCGAAGAGAAGCCGCACCACCAGCCGTTCCCCGAGGATGCGAACGGGGCGCCACGGCCCCAGCCGAGCTCCTACACGATGGTCGAGCCCCGGTTTCGGGAGATCTACTTTCGGTTCTACAAGGAAACCTATAAACCCTCGTCCATCGACCGCAAGACCAAGGAGCTGGTGGCCATCGCCGCGAGCCTGGTTGCCAGGTGCCAGGGCTGCCTGGAGGGGCACGTCAAGAAGGCGCTCAAGTTCGGGGCCACTCGGGAGGAGATCTCCGAGGCGATCGCCATCGCCATCGGGGTGAACGCGGCCGCCGTCGTCGACATCAGCGACATCGCCGCCGAGAACACCGGGATCCGGCTGTTCGACGGCAACGGCGCGGGCGGCTAGGCCTTGCTGCCGACGTACTCCGCCACGTGGAGGGCGAGTATGCCGGAGAGCGCCTCGAACATCGCCTCGCCCTCCTCCGCGCTCGCCGCGGTGGGATCGCCGAAGTAGGCATCCTCTCCACCCGCCTCTGCGAACGTCGTCGCCCCCTTCTTGAGCGCCGCGGCAAGGCCGTCCATCGGCGGGAGGCTGATGCGCTCCTTCTCGCGCACCTGATCCGCGGCCGCCGCCATCATCAGGGAGGTCTCGAAGCTCCCCCCATGGTCGCCGGCGCCGAAGGCCTCCCCGAGCTGGTCCACCCAGCGCTTCTTCGCGAAGTCGGTGAGGCAGGCGCTGGCCCCGGCCTTGTTCGCCTCCTCGACCGCCTTCTTCAAGGCCTCGAGGTTGGCCGGCTCCTGGTTGACGTTGACGAGCGCGATCACGCGGAACGACTTCGAGAGGGCGACGCACACGTCGCGCACGAGGGCGATCACGGTCTCCGGCGGCAAGCTCACAGTTCCCGGGAACTCGGCCCCGAGCTGGGAGACCGAGAACGTGACCGGGGGCACGATGAGGGCGTGGAGGCCTCTGTCCTGGAGCTTGGCGACGCCGCGTCGGGCCAGCGCCACCGCGATGATGGTGTCCGTCGTGACCGGGAGGTGAGGACCGTGAGCCTCGGTCGTCCCCACCGGCAGAAGCGCGATCGGACGCTGCTCCTTCAGCGCGTCCTCCACCTCGGTCCAGCTCATCTCGTTCATCAACACGTTTTCGGCCATGGTCCTCGAAGGGAGTTGTACTCCCAGCCTCGCTCCTTCGCTCTTTCAGGGGTTTTTTGCGTCGGTCGTCTCGATGCCGCCTTTATACTCGATCGGGACCGCCCTTACCAGTCCGCGGTCCCGGTATCCAGGGTCCGGACGGCCGCCGGGTCACCGTCCCCGCGCCCGGTGGAGCTCGAGCTGGGCCGCCAGCAGTCCGAGGCGGAGCGCGATCCGGCCGCCGAGGAAGGCCTGGAAGGCCGCGAAGGCCAGGAGCTGGCTCCTCCACCCGAGCACCAGGAGCCGCGCGTCAACCGCAGCCCAGGCGGCGAGCAGCGCGAGGGCAAGGGAGAGTACGACCACGTACTGCCCCAGGGTGGCCGCGAGGTTCCGCGCACAAAAGCCCAGACTCGAGACGAAGGCGAGAATCGCGCTCCGACGCTCTTCCCGCACGATCACCACGCGTGCGAAGGACGCCGCCATGTGGACAAGCATGAGGGCGGCCAGGAGCAGCGCGTGGCGTCCGAGGCCGATGGCGAGCGCGGTCCGCTCCGAGACCGCCTCGCGGGCGAGGCCATCCATCCAGCGGGCGAAGGGGGCGTTCACGACGAAGACGATCCCGACCAGCCCGACGGCGAGCAGGCTGACCCGCAGGAGGCGGCCGAAGTAGAAGCCGGAGCCGTGGATGAGACCACGGAACGTCCACCCCCCCTGCGGGGCCCGGAAGACCCCGAGGAGACCGCCGGTGAGGAAGATCTGGGTGAGGAGGTAGAGCCCGGCGACCGCGATGATCAGCGGGTCGAGCACCGGGGGCAGCGGCGTCGAGCCGTCCTGGCCCGACCGCGGTCGGTCACCGGGGATCACGCCGGCGGGCGAGTGCGGGCCGAGAAGGAGGCTCAGGTTCTTGAAGGCGAAACCCGTTCCGAAGACGTCGGGGGCAAAGCTGCGGGTGTATCCCGTCTGATCCTCCGACCAGCGGGTCCACCAGTCGTAGTCGAAGCTGTACATCATGGAGGCCGAGGTGCCGCGGTGGGCGAGCTCGCCCTCGAGCTCGGCGGCGAAGGGCAGGGCGAGGACGAGCGCGAGGCCCAGGTTCACCGCGAACACGACGACCACGAGCCCCCAGTTCCGACCCACGCCACGGAAGCCGCGCTGAAGTGCGCTCAGCACCCCGCTACCCCACCACCATGTGCAGCTCCAGCAGGTTCTGGAGCCAGAACATCCATCGCGCCGCCCACTTTGTGGCGGCTCGCCGGGCCGGACCGCTCTTGTCCATCCACTCGTTGTTGGAGCGATCCACGTCGATGGCGATCTTTCCATCGGGGTCCACGATCGCCACGACCGCCTTCGCCCCCGTGTACTCGAAGCGCGTCCAACGGTCGCGCCCGTCCCAGAGCTCCTTGACCGTTCCGCCGTCCGCGAGCTCGACTCTCACCTCGACCGGCATCCGCACCTCGCCGAGACGCATCACCGTCACGCGGGAGGTCCAGTCGGGCCCGGCGGTGTCCGCCTCGTCCTCCGGCGGGGCTTCGGGCGCGAGCTCACCGTCGGGACCCTCGAACCAGCCCCGTGGCGCCCGCCGGCGCCGGGTCTCGACGGCCACCGCGTAGTCGCAGAGGCCGCTCGAGAAGAACGTCTCCTCGAAGAACCAGCGCCAGTCCTCGCCCGTCACCTCCGCGACGACCTCCATGAAATCCTCGCTCGAGGGGTGGGCGAACCGGTACCGTCGCGCGAACGTGCGGAGGATGCGGACCATGGTCTCCTCGCCGACCAGACCCTCGAGGGTCTGGAGGGTGAGGGCGGGCTTCCCGTACGAGTTGATGCGGTAGGAGTCCCGGTCGCGGTAGGTCCAGCCGGGGCGGGCCATCACGTCCTTCTCGCCGTCGGCCCGGAGGCCGGCGAGGCGGTCGGAGCCGCGACGGATCCAGACCCCCGGCGCGACAACCGGCCAGCCCGTCTGCGCCCCGCGGCCGAACTGGCCGCCGAAGTAGCGATGGCCCAGACCCTCGGGTCCCAACGAGTGGTCCTGGGCCTTGGCCGTCATGTAGGTGTTGATGCCCTCGTCGAGCCAGGCCTCCTCGAACTCGTTGTTGCCCACGAGCCCGTACCAGAACTGGTGCCCCGCCTCGTGGATGGTGACGCCCTCCGGGCTCTGCAGCACGGGCGGGGCGACGACGTATGCGCCGCCAGTGAAGAGGGTCGGGTACTCCATGCCTCCCGAGGAGGAGCCCCAGGCGGGGTCGACCACGGTGATCTGGGCATACGGGTAGGGTGCCGACCACGTCCCGTACGTGCGGAGGGCGATCTTCGTGGCCTCGAGGTAGCGCTCGGCCAGGTGGGCGTGCTCGGGCTGGAGCAGGAGCCGGATCTCCACCGGGGGGTAGCCGGCGTCGTCGAAGGTCGCGCGCCGGTCCAGGAATCGGCGGCTGGCGGTCCAGGCGAAGTCATGGACGTCTTCCTGAACGTAGCGGTGGGTCTCCGTCCCATCCGCGTTTTCGGATCTCTCCTCCAGCCGTCCGGTGGCGCCCACCACGAACCCGCGCGGCACGGTGAGACGCACATCGTAGATGCCGTAGTCGGAGAAGAACTCGGTCCAGGGGTAGAAGGGGTGGCAGTTCCACTCGCCCTTCCAGAAGACGCCGATCTTCGGGAACCACTGGGAGATGAAGTGGTAGTCGTGCACCCAGCCCGCGCGGCCCACCGTGCCGTGGGGGATCCGGGCGTCCCACTCTATGGCGAACCGAACGGTCTCGCCCGGCGCCACCGGGGCCTCCGAGCGCACCTCCATCACCGTCCGGTCGTCCTCGTTGCCGTCGGGGTGGAGGTAGCGGAGCGACGGGGTCAAGTCCTCGTCGGTCTCGTCCTCGCCGAGGAGCCGGATGCTGCGGACCTGGATCCAACCGAAGGAACGCTCGTCGTCCTGCTCGCCCTCGGTCCAGCGGCGGCTGTAGCCCCGGGCGGTCGTCGAGAGGGTATTCCGGAAGGCGTTCCAGTAGAGGTGGAACGGGAACCGCGCGAGCGCCTGGTCGCTCGTGTTCCGCCACTGGAGGACGAGGCGCCCCTCGATCGTCCGCGCCTCCGGGTCGAGCCTCGCCTCGATGGTGTAGCTCGCGTTGCGGGGCGAGCGCTCGGGCAGGGGGGGCAGGCCCGGGGCCTCGGATCCCGCGACCGGGGGCAGGGGCGCCGACCAGTCGCTGTCCGCGCGGGGGGCCGGCCAGGCGAGAGTGAGCAGGCCCAGGCCGGCGAGCGCGGCACCGACGGTTCGCAGTCGCATGGTGATGATCTCGGACCGGTCGTGGAGACGACGCCACGAGCGTGGCGCGATTCTACACGGGAAACTCTAGAAACGAATCGCGAAGCCGATCGTGGCCTGTGCCCACCACGGCTTGAGCTCGATCGGATCGAGCCGCTCCAGCACCCGCTCGAGAAGCTCGTCCTGGGGCGGGGGCAGGGCCTGCGCGCCGTCGGGCTCCCACTCGATCGTCCGCTCGGGGAAGTAGAAGCCCCGCCCCTCGAGCACGAGGGCCCCCCGCTCGCCGATGTTGATCTGGATCCCGAGACCCAGGTTGCCGCCCCACGAGCTCTCCCCCTCCGCCGGCGTCGCGCCGTGCAGGCGGAAGGTGGCGATCTGGAGCTCGTTGGTCTCCAGGTTGACGGCCACGACGCCAAGGGCCACCGTCTGGTCGATGGCGAGCTCGAGATTGCCCAGGCGGCTGAGGCCCCCCGACGCCGTGAAGCGGATCGATTCGCCCCACGAGCGCAGCTTGACGTTGAGCGACCACGGCCTGAGCCCGTGCACCTCGCCCGTGCCCCTGGTGAGATCGAGGTCGGCCACCACCGGGTCGTGGGGGGACGGCAAGTCGGCTCGGACGGAGTAGGCGTTGCTCGGGGTGTCGATGGTCACGCCCACGCTGTCGAGCCTCAGCTCGAGACCGAAGCCCTCGGTGGCGTAAAACGTCAGCCCTCCGGCGAAGGTGGCCCCGCCCTTGGCCTTCAGCTCGAACTCCCCGCCCTGCTCGACCTCCACCCCGGGGATCGGGATCTCGATCGGCCCCGGATGGTAGGCGAACGTCTGGCTGTAGAAAGGAAAGCTGTATCCGGCGTATCCGGCCAGCTCGAGCTCCGCGGCAGAGACGGCGGCGGGCGCGGCGAGCGCCGCGACGAGAGGGACCAGGGCCTTTCGCATGGCCCGAAGTCTAGCAGGTGGGCGCGGGCGCTGCCGGTTGATGGCGCACCAGCAGGACCCGGGCCACAGAGTCTCCGGCGTCGAGCGGTCCTCACGAAGAACGGGCCCGGCGCTCACCTCCTCGCCCTCGCGAGCGCGGCC
>Ga0316577_10000599_pt1 | contig 14853 bp, 9 predicted proteins | sample S5NA_FD_203073 | JGI IMG/M metagenome (GOLD analysis project Ga0316577, IMG submission 203073) | Rhizosphere microbial communities from salt marsh grasses in Alabama, United States - S5-7_050615r2r1 | ecosystem: Host-associated > Plants > Roots > Rhizosphere | place: USA: Alabama | collected... | reverse complement strand
TCTGACAGCGGCAATCAATGGGAGCGGTTGCGGGAACAGATTATCGGATTGGGAGATCGTTCGATCCGCAAGAGTTACTATCCCCAATTACGCGAACGGTTGGGTGAACTGGAGCGGCTGCGTCAATTGCTGGACCGGATCCATGACATGATGGTCATCTTCGAGCTGCCGTCGGGCCGTATCCGGGATGTGAACCAATCGGCATGTACCCTTCTCCAATACGACCGGCAGGGGCTACTGCAGATGACCCTGAGCAAACTTTGTCCCGATTTGGCCCGGGGGATCGCCGATGCGCACGAAATGTCCGATCACCATGACCCTTCCGCCAAACAGGCCCTGATCACTTCCTGGATAACCCGCGACGGTCGGTACGTGCCGGTGGAGGTCACCGTTCGGATTGAACGCAGAGCCGATGGTTCCCAAGGTATTGTGGTGGGTCGGGAGATCGGCGATCGTCTCAAGGCCGAAAAGATCCTTACCGAGAGCGAGGCCAAATATCGGGCTCTGATCGAGGCCACTGGTATCGGGTTTGTGATTTTAGACCATCATGGCAGGGTAGCGGATGCCAATGGTGAGTATGTTCGCCTCAGCGGCCATCGGCGACTGGACCAGATCAAGGGCCGATCCCCCCAGGAGTGGATCTCTCAACGTCATCATCAACGCTGGCGCGACGCCTTGGCGGCTTGCCAGCAGAGCGGAACGATCCATGATTTCGGATTTGAGTTTGTGAGTAGCGGTGACCGTATCATTCCGGTGGATATGCTGGCCACGCTGATGGAGCGGCAGGGACAGTCCGTGGTTCTGGCCCTCTGTCGGGACGCCACCGAACGGCGACGTCAGAAGCGGGAGCGCGAAGAGATGGCACGACGCTTCCAGGATGCCCAGCGCTTCGAGTCCATCGGAACCCTGGCAGGTGGGATTGCCCATGACTTCAACAATCTGCTCATGGGGATTCAGGGTCGCACCTCGCTGTTGATGTTCGATGAAAACCGGCCGGCCAAGGATCTTGAGCATCTCAGGGGAATCGATGTCTATATTCAGAGCGCCACCAAGCTTACCCGTCAACTTTTGGGATTGGCCAAAGGTGGAAAGTATGAAGTCGTGCCCACCGATATCAATGAGCTCGTCCGGAAGACGGCGTTCATGTTCGGTCGCACCAAAAAGGAGGTGCTGATCCACGAAAGCTATGCCACCGGTGACGCTACGGCGGCGGTGGACCGGGGACAGATGGAGCAGGTTCTGCTGAATCTGTTTATCAATGCCTGGCAAGCCATGCCGGCCGGCGGGGACCTGTATCTGGAAACCTGCAATATGACCCTGGATGCCCGCCATGTGGCCCCGTTCGGTCTCAAGCCGGGCCGGTTTATCCGCATCAGCGTTACCGACAGCGGAATCGGGATGGATGAAAAAACCCGGCGGCGGGTGTTTGAACCCTTTTTCACCACCCGCAGCATGGCGCGCGGCACGGGGCTGGGGTTGGCCTCGGCCTATGGGATCGTGACCAATCATGGGGGCATGATCACGGTCTACAGTGAACCGGAACGCGGCAGCACCTTCAATATCTATCTGCCAGCCAGTGTTTCACAGGTTGTCCAGGAGCCCCTGCCCGCTACGGCCATCCAGCGCGGCAGCGAGACACTCCTGTTGGTGGACGACGAGGCGATGATTCTCAAAGTGGGCACCGAGATGCTGGAACATCTCGGCTATCGCGTTCTGGAAGCCAACACTGGCGCTAAGGCAATTGGAATTTATAGTGCCAACCTGGGGCAAGTGGATTTGGTGATTCTCGATATGATCATGCCCGAGATGAGCGGCGGGGCGGTCTTTGACCGGTTGCGTGAGATCGACCCCACGGTCAAGGTGCTGCTCTCCAGCGGCTATGCCCTCAACGGCCAGGCAGGGGAGATCATCCAGCGCGGTTGTGTCGGATTCATTCAAAAACCCTTCGATCTGGTGACCCTGTCCCAGAAAATCCGTCAATTCCTCACGACCCGTTAACTCCAATGCAACATTGGGGTAAGGGTTACGGTTCTTTTACCATGTGTGGTCGCCGGGTCAGGGCGCCGAGGATGGCGGGACCGAACTCGTCCAGCTGCCACTTTCGGAGACTTTCCACAGATTCGAGTTCAGCCATGTTATTGGGGTTTTTAACGGCGATGGCCCCCATCAAGGCCTTGTTGAGCAGCAGCGGGGGCTCCAAGGCCAGCCGCCGGGCATGGGCATCGCGCCACACCCTGATACGACGGATGCGCTCGGGAACCCTGGCATGGATGACGGGTGCCTTGCTGCGGGGATAGTGCGGCAGGGATATATCCGGGATTTGGCGCGCCTTCTGGATGCAACCCAATATACCCCGGCGATACATTCGCAACTGCTTGGCACTCAACACCCCGCTGACCTCCAATTCGGCCGTGTCTTTGGGCATGTTCATCGCTATCTTTAACAGGCTGGCATTGCTGAATATTTTAAAGAGTGGTTTGTCCTTGCGGCGCGCGGTGGCCTTGCGGTAGCGCAGCAGGGCTTCCAACGCCGCCAGGTGACGGGGCGAAAGACGCCCGGCGCCCTTGAACTTGAGGTACAGCGGTCCGCGATTGGTGGATGCCGGCCGAGCTTGGCTCAGGATCTGGCACTCTTCAATCACCCATGCCATGCGCTGCGTGGCCTTCAACTCGGCGGTCAACTGATCCGACAGGGGGACCAGATGGGCCACATCCATGGCGGCATATTCCACCATCTCTTTGGGCAGCGGCCGCTGGGTCCAGTCTTTTTTTTGAAAGCGTTTATCGAGGCGTATCTTGTAACGTTTGCCCAGGACCGCCTCCAGGCCGGTTTCGCGCTCGCCGAGGTAGATGCTGGCCAGCTGGGTATCGAAGAGATTGGCGATGGTAATGCCGAAATCGCGGTAGAGCGAGCGTACGTCGTAGTCGGCGCCGTGAAAGATCTTCTGCACGCCGTTGTCGGCAAACAGGGGCTTGAGGCTGTCAAGATTTGGCACCCTGATGGTGTCCACCACGGCGTGCAGCGGACCGGCGGCGATTTGAACCAGACAGACCTTTTCCCGGTAGTGGTAGAGGGAATCGGCCTCCAGGTCAACCGCCACGCGGGAGAAGCGGGCCAGTTGGCTTGCCAGCTGATGGAGGCCGGAGGTCGTGTCGATGATTTCAAATCGGGTGGCTCGCATGGCGGCGATCTTTTCTCTTGACCCTCGCAGAATTTCTACTTAATCTCTGTAATTTACAGCTGGCGCACAACGATACAATCAATCGTCCCATTACACAACCCCAATGATTGGTGAAGGAGATGGTCAAGATTTCGTTGCCCGATGGCAGCCAAAAGCAGTTCGATGAAAACCCCACCGGCCAGGATGTGGCCTTGAGTATATCCGAAGGGTTGGCGCGCGATTGCGTGGCCATGGAGCTGGATGGCCAACTGGTGGACCTGGCGCGCCCCATCGAAAAAGACGCCCGGGTGCGCCTGGTCACCACTAAAGATCCTGAAGCCCTCACGATCATGCGCCACTCGGCCGCCCACGTCATGGCCCAGGCCATCCTGCGTCATTTCCAGGGAGCCAAGCTGACCATCGGGCCGGTGGTGGATGAGGGCTTCTATTACGACATCGACATGACGCCCATTTCGGAAGACGATTTCAGCCAGATCGAAGCCGAGATGAAAAAGATTGTCAAGGCCAAGTTGCCCATTGTGCGCCGCGAGGTGAGCAAGGACCGGGCCCTGGCCTTTTATAAGGATGAACCTTACAAATTGGAGATGATCGGCGACCTTGCTGACGGAACCATCTCTTTCTACGAGCAGGGTGAATTCACCGACCTGTGTCGCGGGCCGCATGTGCCCCACACCGGATTTGTGCGGGCTTTCAAGCTCATGAAGGTTTCCGGCGCTTACTGGCGGGCCGATCAATCCAAAGCCCAGCTGCAGCGTATCTATGGGACGGCCTTCTTTGATAAAAAGGATCTTAAAGCCCATCTGGACTTCCTGGAAGAGGCCAAACGGCGCAACCATCGCAAAATCGGTACGGCCATGGACCTGTTCAGCTTTCACGATGAGGCGCCGGGGATGCCCTTTTTTCACCCCAAAGGCATGGTCCTCTGGAACAGCCTCCTGGGCTATTGGCGCGAAGAGCACCGAACGGCCGGTTATGTGGAGACCAAGACCCCCATTGTGCTCCAGCGCGCTCTCTGGGAGCGCAGCGGACATTGGGAAAACTACCGCGAGAACATGTATACTTCGGCCATCGACGAGATCGAGTACGCCATCAAACCGATGAACTGCCCCGGCGGCATGCTGCTCTATAAAACCCGCATGCACTCCTACCGCGAGCTGCCCATCCGGGCCGCCGAACTCGGGCTTGTTCACCGGCACGAGCTCTCCGGAGTGCTCAACGGACTCTTCCGCGTGCGGGCTTTTCATCAGGATGATGCCCATATCTTCATGACTCCGGAAATGATCCAAACCGAAATCCTGGATTTGCTGAGGCTGGAAGAGCGCATGTATGCCACCTTCGGTCTGGGATTCGAGCTGGAGCTTTCCACGCGTCCCGAAAAATCCATCGGAACCGACGCGCAGTGGCAGGTGGCCACCGAGGGCCTCCAGGCGGCCCTCGACGCCTATGGCCGCGAGTACCGCATCAATCCCGGGGACGGCGCCTTTTACGGGCCAAAAATCGATTTGCATATCCGAGATGCCCTGGGCAGAACGTGGCAGTGCGGGACGATCCAACTGGATATGTCCCTGCCCGAACGCTTTGATCTCACCTATGTGGGTAAGGACAATGAGCGGCATCGTCCGATCATGATACACCGAACGGTGTTTGGCTCCATCGAGCGCTTTCTGGGCATTCTTATCGAGCACTTTGCCGGCAAATTCCCCATTTGGATGACACCCGTGCAGGCAGCGGTGCTGCCCATCAATGACGAACTGGTTCCCTTTGCAAGGCAGGTCCGAGAGAATCTTGAATCCGCCGGCCTGCGGGCCGAGATCGATGACCGCGCCGAAAGCCTCAAAAAAAAGGTGCGTGAGGCCCAGCTCAGCCAGATCCCATTGATTCTGACCTGCGGGGTCAAGGAGCGCGAAAGCGGTTGCGTATCGGTTCGAACCCTGGATGGCAAGGTTCATTACGGTATTGAACAGGAGCGTTTTCTGGAACATATCCACCAGCGCATCGGGCAGCGCAGCCTCTCCTTGACGCTTTTTGAGTCGTCGGATTAAATGTCATCCACCATGAGACCTGTGCCTGGATCCCGTGCCGGTGGGCCGTTTCTTATTTACTGGCTGCCGGTCGTCATCTATTGCGCGATCATTTTTGTGCAGTCCTCGCTGCCGTCACCGGATCTGCCCGGCCATTTCCCCCATGCCGACAAGTTGTGGCATACCGCGGGCTACGCTATCCTGGGGCTTCTTTTCTGCCGGGCCTTGGGTCACACCACGGCAATGGGCCGGCACCGCCGGTGGATCTATTGGGCCGCCGTACTGGCCGCCTTCCTCTACGGTGTCAGCGACGAGGCCCATCAATGTCTGGTTGCCGCGCGTCAGGGCGACTGGCGCGACGCAATGGCTGATTTAGCCGGCAGCCTGATCGGCGCCTGGTTCTACCTTGCGGTGCAGGGGTGGCGCCCATTTGGAGGGAAAAGACCAAAAGACGGTCGGACGACCAACGGCAACACCGGGTGACATAAATTCTGCTTCATCGTGGATTGCCGGCCAAACAACTGACCAATTGACAGAATGGCGTATTTTCTATAGGAAAGAGACTTGGTTGCCTGCGGCGGCTCCCGGCGTAAAATAGCCTTGTATGGCAGCCCTCCGGCCTCCCATGTTACAGGCTTTGGCGGCTTGGATCATGCGCTGATCTGCTTCGGCAATACTCACCCATGTATTGAGGAATGAGCTTCCATGAATGCAAAACCAATCATTGTCATCAACGGCAACGAACTGACCCTTGAACCGGGTGAGACCATCCTCCAGGTGGCGCGCCGTAACCACATCGATATCCCCACCCTCTGCCATTTAAAAGGCGCCACCCCCACCGGTGCCTGCCGGGTCTGCGTGGTGGAGGTGCAGGGCGCCCGGACGCTTCTGGCGGCCTGTGCCACGCCGGCGGCACCCAATATGGTGGTCAAGACCGAATCGGCCAAGGTAGTCGCGGCGCGTCGGCTGGTCATTCAGCTAATGCTCACCTCGGGTAACCATAACTGCGCCGTGCGGGGGGCTGACGATCGCGGCTGGACTCAGTTCCAGCTGACGGTTCAGGGCGATGACGCCAGCGAAGAGCTCTGCCCGGTATGGGGGGATTGCCGCCTTCAGGATCTAGCCTACCGTTATCAGGTATCCGGCGAACGCTTTGCCGGTACATCCACCCGTTATCCCATGGAGACGGTCAATCCCTTTATCGTGCGGGACTTCTCACGCTGCATCCAGTGCGGACGCTGCGTCCAGGCCTGCAACGAGGTGCAGGTCAACAACGCCATCAACTTCGGATACCGGGGGCCGGCTTCCAAAATCGTCGCTGCCGGCGATCGCCCCCTGAAGGATTCGGACTGCGTCTTCTGTGGCGAGTGCGTGCAGGCTTGCCCCGTGGGCGCCCTGGTGGAAAAGGAGGTGCGCTACCGGGTGCGGCCCTGGGAAACGCGCCAGGTGCGCAGCACCTGCAGCTACTGCGGGGTGGGCTGTCAGATCCAGCTGCACGTCAAGGACAATCGCGTGGTCAAGGTCAGCGGTGTTCCCGAAGTGCCCCCCAATTACGGGAGCCTCTGCGTCAAGGGCCGATTTGGTTTTGACTTCATCCATTCGCCGGAGCGGCTCACCACGCCGCTGATCAAAGAGAACGGCCAGTTCCGTGAGGCTACCTGGGAGGAAGCCCTTGATCGCGTGGCCCAGGGGCTTTCCTCCATCAAGGAGACCCACGGCTCCGACAGCATCGGCGTGCTGACCTCGGCCAGGATTACCAACGAGGAGAACTACATTGCCCATAAATTCACACGGGCGGTGTTGAAAACGAACAACATCGACCACTGTGCCCGACTCTGACACTCCTCCACCGTGGCCGGTCTGGCCGCAGCTTTTGGAAGTGGCGCGATGACCAACACCATCGCCGACATCGAAGAAGCCGATGTGATCCTCATCACCGGGTCCAACACCACCGAAAACCACCCGGTGCTTTCCACCTTTATTAAGCGGGCCGTGACCCAGCGGGACGCCACCCTGATTGTGGTAGATCCGCGACGCATCAAGATGACCCAGTTCGCCCACCACTGGCTGCGCCAGAATCTGGGCAGCGACGTGGCCTGGATCAACGGCATGATGCATGTCATCATCAAGGAAGGACTCCACGACAAGGCATTTATCGATACGCGCACCGAGGGCTTTGACGTGCTGGCCAAGATGGTGGAAAAATACACCCCCGAACACGTTGAGAAGATCACCGGGATTCGCGCCGAGGATCTCATCGCCGCCGCCAGATGTTATGCCAAAGCCAAGTCCGGTAGCATTGTCTACTGCATGGGCATCACCCAGCACATCAGCGGCACCGACAACGTCAAATCCCTGGCCAACCTGGCCATGCTGTGCGGCCACATGGGAATTCGTGGTGGTGGGGTCAACCCCCTGCGGGGCCAGAACAACGTCCAGGGCGCGTGCGACATGGGCGGTCTGCCCAACGTAATGACCGGCTACCAGCCTGTTGGGGACCTGGCCGCCGTCAAGCGCATGGAGGATGCCTGGGGGATCAGCGACCTGCCCACCAAGATCGGTTTGAAGGTCACCGAGATGATGCCCAAGGCGCACGCCGGCGAACTCAAGGCGCTCTATGTGATCGGGGAGAATCCCCTGGTCTCGGATGCCGATTTGAGCCATGTGGAAGCATGTCTCAAACATCTCGATTTTCTGGTGGTGCAGGACATCTTCCTCACCGAAACCGCCCGGCTGGCCGATGTGGTGCTGCCGTCGGCCTGTTTTGCCGAAAAAGAGGGTACCTTTTCCAATACCGAGCGCCGCGTGCAGCGTGTCCGCAAGGCTGTTGAGCCCCCTGGCGATGCCAAACCCGATTGGCAGATCACCTGTGAGATCGCCGGGCGCATGGGGGTGGCGATGAACTATGCTTCCAGCGAGGCGATTTTCGAGGAGATCGCCCGGGTGACACCCTCCTACGCCGGCATCACCTACGAGCGGATTGCATTCGAAGGTATCCATTGGCCATGCCCCAGTCGTGAACATCCAGGCACGCCCATCCTACATGGCCAGCAATTCACTCGCGGCAAGGGGCTGTTTCATGCCATCGAATGGATTCCACCGGCCGAGCAGATCGACGGCGAATTTCCCATGTACCTGACCACCGGCCGCGTGCTGTATCAGTATCACACCGGCACCATGACCATGAAGACCACCGGGCTTAATGAAATTGCCCCCGAATCATTTGTGGAGATCTCTCCCGACGATGCCCGCCGGCAAGGCCTCAGCGAAGGTGACCGGGTGATGGTCGCATCGCGCAGGGGCGAGATCACAGCCCGGGTTAAGATCTCGCGTAAAGCGGTTTCCGGCACCGTGTTCATCCCCTTTCACTTCGCACTGGCCGCGGCCAACCGGCTCACCAATGCCGTCCTGGATCCCATCTCCGGCATTCCCGAATTCAAAGTCTGTGCGGTGAAGCTGGCCAAAGCAGCCTGACCCTGGCGGTCCAGAACACGGTCGTCTCCAAACCCGGCGGGGTATCCTGCCGGGTTTTTTCATCTCAATGAATGAGCTGAGGCGGCCGAGGCTTGGAAGTACTCAGGAGGTGCGGCGGTGCGGTCCGCCGGGGGACAGGCTACAGGAGCAGCGCTTTATTCGTGCTGATCGGTAATAAAAGGCCCGGCAAATGCATCTTGCCGGGCCTTTTGGGTGATTATTCGTTGATCACTGGAAGCGTTGGGTTACCTTCAACGGGGTTACATTTCCGATTCGGGATGAAACACATCCACCGCTTTGAGGTCGTCTCCCAGGTAAGTCCGCTCATTGGGACCCAGAATACCCAGGGAGAGACACAGCACGGTCCACAGGTGGACCGTCTGCCAGGCATGGTCGCGGATGTCGCTCAAATCGTGGATCTGGGCGTGGCAGTTGTGGCAAGGGGTGATGCAATAGGCCGCCCCTGTGGCCAGGATCTGTTCGGCCTTCAGGCTGCCGTACTGGCGGCGCTCTTCGGCATATCCCGATTGGAGGTAGCCCCCGCCCCCGCCACAGCAGAAATTGTTGGAGCGGTTGGGGGTCATGTCGATGTAGTTCTCTTCACCCACGACCGCCTTGACCACATAGCGCAGATCCTCGGCAACCGGGTCGCCGAAAGTTTTGCGCACTAGTTGGCAGGGATCCTGGACGGTGAACTTGATCTTGCGCTCCTTGTTCCAGTCCGAGCTGGGTTTGAGCTTGCCTTCCTTGATCCATTGGGCGTAAAGCTGGATGATCGACTGGATTTCGAAGTTGGCCTTGATGTTGAATTTTTGCAGTCCGAACCGGACCGCGAAGAGTTCGTGCCCTCACTCCGTGTTAAGCCAGACATCACAGCCCAAGTCCTCCACGGCCTTGACCTTGGTGCGCACGATGTGCTCCCATTTCTCATCGTCAGCCAGAAACATGCAGTAGTTTTCGGCCGCCCACCCCTTGGTGCCGTAAGTCCAGTCGGCCCCGGCCAGATGAAGAATCTTCCAAAGTGGAACCATCTCGTCGGGCTCTGTTACCGGTTCGCGGGAGTTCTGGTTGAGAAAGTACCTGGAGCCCTTTTTGTTGATGGGCGCCAGCATCTCCGCGAATTCCGGCTGGGCTTCGCGGTACTCCTCGAGCACATCTTCAACGACAAATTGAAAATCCTCTTCGCTTGCCCCCATGGCGCTGCAGGTGTCGCTGCGCAGGGCCATATCGCAAGAGCCCAGAATACCCTTGGGGCGCTTTTCCCTGGGCCAGCTCTGGCGGGCATAGTACACCAACTGGGGGATATTGATTTTCATGGGGCAGACATAGACGCAGCGCGTGCACATGCTGCACATCCATACCCACGGGGTGGAGGTGATCTCCTCGTCCATGCCCAGCGCCGCCATGCGTAGAAACTTGCGTGGGTCCATGCCCTCCAGCCCGGTGGCCGGGCAGCCGGATGAGCAGGCACCGCACGTCAAACAAAGGTTGAGGTTGCCGCCCTCGGGGAGCAGCTCCTTGACCTTGTCGATGAAGGTGGTCTGTTTTTTTCCACCCAGTTTGATCGCCTCTTCAGCCATGTTTCATTACCCTCCGTGATGAATTGATACACCCATGCATCCGATCGGTGTGGACGTCCGTGTTCATTACGTAATCCTCGTTAAATTACAAGCAAAAAATTTTGAATGTCCATTAAAATGGAAAATGAATTTGTGTTCATGTTGGCGATTGGGGCTCCGAAACCCACTATACGGCCTTGTCAAGTTGGACGGAATTGATTTAGAAAAATAAAATATAATGTAATATTAGCGGTGTAAGTTTTATCTGAAATGCAGCGTAAAGGACTTGACACGGGTCGGGGTGGTCTGATAAATGAATGAGTATTCATTCATGTTGTACTTTGTTTGCCGGGGGAGGTTCGCCATTAATACCAAGCGGAAAAATTCTGACAAGTACCAGCGGATTCTCGAGGCGGCCAGTAAGGTGTTTGCCGAACAGGGCTATTACTCCTCTACCGTGTCCCAGATTGCCAAAGAGGCTGGCGTGGCCGATGGAACCATCTACCTCTATTTTAAAAATAAAGAGGATATCCTGGTTCAATTCTACAAGTACAAGACCCGCCAGATTTTCGAAGGCTTTCGCGCTGAGGTGAAAAAACCCGGATCGGCGGTGGACAAACTTCGCCGCCTGGTGCGGCGGCATCTTCAGGAGTTTCAGAACGACCGCAACATGGCCATCGTCTACCAGGCCGAGACCCACCAAAACAGGCGCCTGGGGGACGAATTGATCAAGGAGATGGCCAAAATGTATCGCGATATCATTTCAGAGGTCGTGGAGCTGGGGCAGGAGGAGGGCAGCATGCGCCGCAACCTTTATGTAAGCCTGGTCAAACGGATGATTAACGGGGCCGTTGATGAAGTCATCAACTCTTGGATCCATTCCGGCGGCAAATACGATCTAATTTCGATGGCCGATCCCCTGGTGGATTTGTTCATCAACGGCATTGGCCGAAAAAGCTGATAGAAAGCGCTATTATAGACGATTAACCCCATAATAAGGAGATGTGTGTCATGGCACAGCAAATCGCGGATCGCAGGGATGTCGATTTCGTCCTTCACGAGCAATTGGAGATCAGCGAGCTTAGCAAGTACGATAAATTTGCCGAGTTCGGCAGAAAAACCATCGATTTGATCGTCTCCGAGGCCCGCAACCTGGCCATCAAGGAGATCCTGCCGACCCGTAAAGAGGGTGATCAGCAGGGGTGCCAATTCGAGGGCGGACAGGTCAGGGTGCCCGAGTCGTTCAAACGCGCCTACGAGGTTTTTGTGGAGGGGGAGTGGTTGGCCATGACCGAAGACCCCGAGTGGGGCGGTCAAGGCATGCCGCGCACCGTGGCACTGGCAGCGGGCGACTATTTCAACGGGGCCAACTACGCCTTCATGATGTATCCGGGTCTGACCCACGGCGCAGCGCTGCTGGTGGAAGCCTTTGGTACCGACCTGCAAAAGAAGCTCTTTCTCAAAAAGATGTTCACTGGCCAGTGGACCGGTACCATGCTGCTCACCGAACCGGAGGCCGGATCGGACGTGGGGCGCTTGACCACATCCGCCAAACCCAACGATGACGGCACCTATTCCATTACCGGAAGCAAAATCTTCATCTCATCGGGAGAGCATGACCTGGTGGAAAATATCGTCCATCCCGTTTTGGCCCGCATCGAGGGCGCACCCGAAGGAACCAAGGGTATCAGCCTTTTTTTGGTGCCCAAATACTGGGTCAATGAAGACGGCAGCCTGGGCGATCTCAACGACGTGGTCTGTACCGGCATCGAAGAAAAAATGGGCATCCATGGCAACGCCACCTGCAGCCTGACCCTGGGCGGCAAAGGTCGCTGCCGCGGGCTGCTGCTCGGTGAAGCGCACAAGGGCATGCGCGCCATGTTTCTGATGATGAACGAGGCTCGACTGCTGGTGGGGATGCAGGGTTTCTGCTGCGCCAGCGCCTCTTACATGAATGCTGTTAACTATGCCCGGGAGCGCGTTCAGGGACGGCACCTGCTCCAGATGATGGATCACAAGGCCCCGGCCGTGCCCATCATTCAGCACCCCGATGTGCGCCGCATGTTGATCAATATGAAGGCCTATGTGGATGGGATGCGCAGCCTGCTCTACTATACTGGCTACCTGAGCGATCGGCTGGCCGTGGCGGACGACCCGCAGGCGAAGGCCAAGTACCAGGGGATGATCGATCTGCTGATTCCCATCTGCAAAGGTTACGTGACCGAGAGAGCCCTTGATGTCTGCAGCCAGGGTATCCAGGTCTTCGGGGGCTATGGATACATCAAAGAGTATCCCCAGGAGCAACTCCTTCGGGACTGCCGCATCACCATGATCTACGAGGGAACCAACGGGATTCAGGCCATGGATCTGCTGGGCCGCAAGCTGGGCATGAATCAGGGCAAGCCCATCATGGATCTGATGGGCGAGATTCACAAAACCCTTAGCCTGGCCAAGGGGTTCCAACAGCTGGCACCGCTGGCCGATGGGCTGGAGGGCGCGCTGAATATGCTCGGCGAGGTGGCCATGGCGCTAGGGGCCAAGGCCATGAGTCCCGATGTCCTCACCGCCTTTGCCTTCGCCCATCCATTCATGGAGGTCTCCGGCGATGTGGCCCTGGCGTGGATGCTGCTTTGGCGCGCCTGTGTGGCGGCCGCAGCCCTGGAAAAGGGCGCCAAGAAGAAAGATCAGGCCTTTTACGAGGGGCAGGTCAAGAGTGCCGAATATTTCGTGAACGCGATTTTGCCCATCACCAGAGGCAAGTTGGAGGCGATTAAAATCGCCAACAGCGCCGTCATCGAAATTTCCGAGGATGCCTTCGGCGGCAAGTAAAGTTTAAACTTACGGCTGCTTGGCCGTCTCTTCGGCGCGCAGGTTCTTTTTCAGCACTTTGCCCACATTGGACTTGGGCAGCTCTTGCCGGAACTCGATTTGGGTCGGCCATTTGTATTTGGCCAGTTTGTCCTGGCAATAGACTAGCATCTCTTCTTCGGAGGCAGTCTCGCCGGGTTTCAGCACAATGAAGACCTTAACCGCTTCGCCGCGCTTGGGGTGGGGGATTCCGATGGCCGTGGCTTCCACAACTTTGGGGTGTTCGAAGTAGACCTCCTCGATGTCGCGCGGATAGACATTGTAGCCACCCGAGATGATCATGTCTTTTTTGCGGTCGACGATGTAGAAATACCCCTCTGGATCCATCTTGCCGATATCGCCGGTGCAGAGCCAGCCATCGATAAGGGTCTCGGCGGTGGCATCGGGCCGGTTTTTATAACCGATCATCACTTGGGGGCCTTTGATTAAAACCTCCCCGGTCTCGCCCACGGGCACATCACGGCTAGGATCAGTGAGATCGACGATGCGGCACTCGGTGTCCGGCACCGGAAGGCCGATGCTGCCCACTTTGCGTTTGCCTTCCTGGAGAGGGTTGATGTGGGTTACCGGGCACGATTCGGTCAGTCCGAATCCTTCCACGATGGCGGCACCGGTACGCTTCTCAAATTCGCTGATCACCTCCAGCGGCAGGGGTGCGCTTCCCGAAAAGCAGCCCTTGATGGAGGTCAGATCCATCTTCTCAATCTCCGGATGCTGGAGCATACCGATATACATGGTGGGCACCAGCGGCGCGAAGGTGGCTTTGAACTTGGTGATGGCCTCCAACAACTGGGGGGCCTGGGGTTTGGGCACGAGGATGTCTCCCCATCCCTTGTAGATGGCCAGGTTCATGGCTGTGGTCAGACCGAAAACATGAAAAAAGGGCAGGGCACCGAGCATTATCTCTTCGCTGCCGAAATCGGGGAACCAGGCAGCCACTTGCTGGACCTGGCGGCTTAAATTGCCGTGGGTCAGCATGACGCCCTTGGAGACACCCGTGGTACCGCCGGTGTATTGGTACATGGCCACATCCTCGAAGGAGATCGCCATTTGGGGGGGATCGGGCCGGGTTTGCGCCATAAGCGGTTTCCAACGGTAAATATCCGCCCCCGGCCGGACCTGGGCGGCCAGCTTTTTACGCTTCGCCACCAGGGGAAAGAGCCAGTTTTTGGGAAACGGCAGGTAATCGCCCAGGCAGGTGGTGACAATTTGACGGATTTGGGTCTTAGGTCGCAGGTCGATCATGCGGTTGCCCAACAGGTCCAGGGTGATCAGGGCCTTGGCCTCCGAATCGTTGAATTGATGTTCCAGTTCGCGATCCGAATAGAGGGGGTTGTTCATCACCGAAATGGCGCCGATGCGCAGGATGGCGTAGTATGCCGCCACGCACGGGATCATATTGGGCAGTAGAATCGCCACAGCGTCGCCTTTGGCGATGCCGAAATCGGATAGCGCCGTGGCGAAGCGATCCACCATATCATCCAACTGCTGAAAGGTGATGGTGTATCCCTGAAAGTTCAGCGCCATCTTGTGGGGAAACCGCTTTGCCGAACGCCGGAGAAAGTCGGGCAGACAGCGCGCTTCATAGTCGACATGGTCCGGCACACCAGGGGCGTAGTGGGCTACCCAAGGTTTGCCCTGGTAGGGACTGGAATCGCTCACGGACACCTCCTTCACGTTTTTACAAACTTCAAGATAGTGCTTTTGGGCTGCGTTATCGGTCGTCGCGGTATTTCCGTACAGTTTCCTC